>OBKN01000017.1_pt1 | contig 96153 bp, 122 predicted proteins | sample 1519931 | NCBI WGS metagenome assembly OBKN01 (sample SAMN04209254, study PRJEB22552) | human gut metagenome | biome: gut; material: feces | host: Homo sapiens | place: USA: Oklahoma
CTTTGTAAGATCAATGCGCATCTTACAAGTCAAGCTTATGCAGTTCACATTGTCCCGTGGTGTAAATGGAAACACAACAGATTTTGGTTCTGTCATTCATGGTTCGAACCCATGCGGGATAACTAGGTAACTTACGAGGCACTCGAATTCAACTATGTTTTACTTTAAAGATATCAAATATGAAGAAGAATAAGAAGTTGAATGCCAATGATATTATCAGCACTCGTAAGCGTCTCGATAGTGAGATTGCCACCTATTGGTCTTTTATCAAGGCCGAGAACACATTGCGTAATAACGCTCTGAAGTTTCGTACACACAATCTTCTGGAGCTATATAACCAGATTACGCAGAAGATTGAGCATCGAATCCTAATTAAAGGTTTGCTCAATAATCTTAACAACGACAAGCTTAGTTTTAGTAGTTCTGAGTTTATGAAGTCTCATTACTATAACATTTTCCGTCTTCAGGAGTGTCAGGAGCAGATTACGAAGCTTAATGAGATTCGTAAACGCTGTCTTGCACCTCAGTTGAAGGCTCAGAAGGGTAAGAAGGCACTCGGTTATAACGAGGTGTTTACCCATGAGAAGATTTCATCTATCATCAACAAGCTTGAGTTGATGGTGGCATCTTGCAAGAGTGCAATTGCCAAGTATAACGACGAGACGCAGATTGAGATAATTGACAACAGTCTCGATGCCGTTCTTGCGGCATAAAACAAGATAGAGCTTAGTGTTTTGGACTGCCCAGAGGGGATTCTGATCGATGCAGAAAAAGCTCACAGAGAGCGTTTAATCAGCACGGCTTAACAACTAACCATGAAACGTGTTAGATGCGCTTAGAAGGCCTGTATGAGGCCTTAAATCGAATGTATCACACACTAAAGACATTATCAAAATGAATACATATAATATTGACAAGCAGTTTAAGAAGTTTTGGAAGATTAGTCATGCAAAGAGCGCATTGTTGTGGAAAATAATGTGTTTTTTGGAAACCAAAAGAGGCCAATCATTCGTTAATAACCTGCACAAATTCTCTTTGAAAGAGTTGGGCATGATGTATGGCATAAACCTCATGACTATTAACAACAGTAGGGATGTATATACAATCGTCGATAAAGCGATGGATCTGTGTAATATGAAACCTACTCCAGGAGCCCCGTACAAGCCCTGGAATGTGCCTAAGAAGCCAAACTATCCTATGTACCTTACAAGTGGACGTCAGCCCATTAAAACGATCCATACGGCCGTTTATAGGCGTTTTCCGCACACTAAGAAGGTTGAGGACTATGGTTGGGATATCAAATATCGTGATATCTCTGATATAGGATTGTTGGAGAATAAGCGCATTTATTGGCGATATGAGTATTATCGTGATTATACGAAACTTCTTGAGAAACATAAGATGGAACGTTGGGAGCGTAAGCACCCACGTCCTACGGATACGATGCTGAAACAAGACCTCTTCCCTGAGATGCTAACAGCAGCATGGAAGAATCGAGAAAGTGACGCACGTAACTACATACGTAATCTTGTGAAAGAAAAGTATGACAAATCATCTGTACCGTGTATCGCACGAGTCAAGAACTATGATGGTACGTACAAGAATGAAATTGTGAGTTGGATTAGTGATCCGTATAACAATATCGGTCGTATAAACAATGACGACTATGTAAACAACTCGTTAGTTCGTACAGGAGCAAAAGATCTCCTGTCATATTCCATGAACAAAAATGTTGTATGCGGGTACATACAGAATCGAACTCAAACGTTAGGTCGTACATTGACGATGGACATGATTCATCAGATTGCTGCCTAACGTGAGACCTATTTAGCACTATAATGGTGTTGAATAGGTCTTTTGCGAATGTGGTGGAACGGTAGACATGTAACACTTAGGATGTTATGCTAAATAGCGTGCAGGTTCGAGTCCTGTCATTCGCACAATGCATATTGATTGATTTTAAGTTTTAATTATTGGAATTTCTCATAAACAAGTCTGTGTCACAAGCGTGTGACGAAAATACTCAGGTGTGTGAACATATGAGTATCTTGATCTCTTAACTCAGTTGGTAGAGTACAACACTTTTAATGTTGGGGTCACGGGTTCGAGTCCCATAGGGATCACTTTGGTTAATTGTCTTTTTATTAGCATTTTTTACTTTAAATTAAGAGTCTGCAATGATTTGATAATACCACAAAAACATAGTTGCTGTGAAACAATTATGTTTTAACACCAACAGCGGTTGGTGTATTTGACTCCGTAGCTCAGAGGTTAGAGCATGGCATAGTTAATGTCAAGATTGCGAGTTCGATTCTCGCAGGAGTCGCATTTACAAGAATTGCATTAAATTTTCCATATGCCCAAAAACATTGTTGTTGTGAAATAATGATGTTTTAATACCGACAGTGGTCGGTATTTTCGCCTCTTTAGCTCAATTGGTAGAGCACTTGATTTGTAACCATGAGGTTATCGGTTCGAGTCCGATAAGAGGCTCTATATGGCGTGATGGTGAAAATGGTAGACACGATGGATTTAAGATCCATTGGCCAGTAATGGTCGTGTGGGTTCGACCCCCACTCGCGCTACGTGTTATTTTGTTTTTCCATTAGTTACAATATGTGGTTTTTTTCCATTTATTTCTCATACGGTCTGTGAAGATAGTATGAGACCCGGGCCTTTAGCTTAGTGGTTAAAGCAGCTGGTATAATTAGTTGGGAAGTTGGCGCAACAGGTTAGCGCAAGAGTGTTATACACTCAAGGTTGAAGGTTCATTTGATAAGAGAAATCTCTCGACACGTCCAAACCCTTGTTATAGTAGAAAGTGTGGTGGTATTAAATCACACTGGAAATAACTATATATACCAGAAGATCACAGGTTCAAACCCTGTATGGCCCACACAACACGAACAGCTGAAATATGTGCTTTGAATATAAGCAGTAAGTCGTGGCAAGCTTACTTTAAAGTATTTAGCCTTCATGTATTGATAAATATGATTGTTCGTGACCAACACGCCATAGACGTATGGATCGTAAAGCCAGAGCCCCTGGATTCAAGCAATGGTGCAGAACGTAGGCTGCAGTTGGCAACTCGCTATAGTTTAAGTTGCAGGGCAGAGTGGTCTCGGAGATTCGAGAAAGGGTTCGACTCCCAACTGCCCTCTATAACCAAACGAGTCTTAGAACCATGGTAATACATAACAAACCAGTTATCGTCTACGATATTGAGGTGTTTCCAAATGTGTTTCATTGCACTTGCAAAAACACTGAAACTGGAGAGTATAACAAGTTCGAGATTTCGCAACGTAGAATTGATATTGATAGTTTGGTTGAGTTCTTCAATAGAGATTATCTCTTTTGTGGATACAACAATAAACGCTACGATGATGTTGTAATCAACTATATTATCATGTATCAAGAACAATTGTCCAAATCTCCTATATGGAGATGTACGGATAGTATCTACAAGCTGTCTCAAACAGTTGTATTATCCAAAGACGGAGATACTAAAGCATTTAGACGATGGATGTTCGCAAATTATTTCGAATCTATGGATCTGCTAACAATGTTGTTTAGTAGTAAATTACGTGTAGGTTTGAAAGAAATGCAAATAACGATGTTCTATCATAATGTCCAAGAGTACGATGGAGATTTCAATGAATTTCTTCCACTTAACCAGATTGACAAAATGATAGAGTATAACATCAACGACGTAGATTCAACTGAACAGTTGCTGAATACGTTACAAAAGAAAGGAGAGATCGATGTACGGTTATTTATGGAAGATGAGTATAATATCAACGCATTATCCATGGACAGCGTCAAATTCGGAGAAACGATGCTTCTTAAGGAGTATTGTAAACGTACACACCAAAGGGAGAGTATAGTCAGTGAACAAAGATCTCCAATGGATTACGTACCTCTGAAAGACGTTATCTTACCGTTCATTACATATAAAAATCCGATATTACAAGGTGTTTTGGAAGATATGAAACGACAAGTCGTTCCTACCAGAAAAGAGCTTATTCCAAAAGGCCAAAAAGCATACGAGAAGTGTTTTGTTATCTCGAAAACGCGCTACTCTGTGGGCGTTGGAGGAATTCATTCCTTAAACAAACCAGAGATCTTCGTTCCAAGTGAAGGTGAGTACATAGGGCATGCAGATGTCACCTCAATGTATCCATCTTTTATTGTACAATATGAGTGGGTACCCCATCACTTAGGAAAAGAATTTTGGGAGCTGTATAAACATGTATATCATGAACGTATAGCTGCCAAACGTAGTGGAGAATCAGTCAAGTCGACAGCTCTAAAGCTTGTACTGAACTCAGTAACAGGGAAAATGCAGCAAGAAACCTCATGGATGTATGATCCATTTTCAGTGTTTAAGATTCGTATCAATGGACAATTGGTACTTCTTATGCTTGTAGATAGATTACTCCAGTTGGGCTGTAGGATTGTGCAGGTCAATACAGATGGTGTCATGTATGTTGCTAAGGAGGCAGATAGGAGTGGTGTCCAATCAGCAATCCATGAAGTAGAGCAACTTACACGTTTGGGTTTCGAAACTGATGACTACGAAGCGTTTTATCAGTACGCTGTTAACGATTATTTCGGTATCGTTAAAGGGTATTCTCAATCCAAGAATCCAAAACTAATAGAGAAAAAGGGAATGTTTATCACAGATGCCAAACTAGGTAAAGGTCTCGCACCATTGATCATACCTAAAGCTGTGATTAACTATTTCCTTACAAAACAAGATGTGTCAGAGTTTATCAAAAATGCTAACAACATTGATGATTTTTTAATGACACAACGCGTTGATAAGAAGTTCAAGGTTGAATATGCAGATAAGTATATTCAGCGAATCAACCGCTTCTACGCATCAACAAATGGACACTACTTGTTTAAGGTCAAATATGAGGATGATGGTCCTCATTATTCGAACATGCTAACAAAATCCGGCATAACGATCTTGAACAAGTTAGATTCCAAACCAATTGAAGACAGAAAGATCAACTACAGCTATTATATATCAGAAGCTCGTAAGATTATAAATGATCTAAAATGTCGACAGTTAGAACTCTTTTAGTAACCAACTTGTTAACCTTTGAGTATAAGAGATGATTATTGAATTAGATACAAAACTTGCGGATTTACCGCAACAACTCAATATGAACCAGTTGGTGTTCCTAAGTATGGTATTAGACGATAATCACAAAAATAATCAAGACGTCCAAAAAATTGTCAGCCTAATTACGGACGATGAAATATCATACTTAGTTTCTCAGGGACTTATAACCTCGATAGAGAGAGGCAATTCAATTACGTATCAAGCAACTGATCAGCTTAAAAACCATTTAAAACCTGAAAAGGATTGGTTTGATCAGTTTTACGATATGTACCCCGTCTATATTATGCGACCAGATGGTGTGAAGACCTATCTTAGAGCAAATGTAAACAAATGTAGACGCATGTTTAATTCAAATGTTGGAAAAAGCTCAGCAATGGCCCAACATCTCATTGACTGTCTTAAGTTCGAACTCGATAAAAAGAGTAGAACAGGAAAGTTGATGTATATGAAGACAATGTGGCGATGGTTAGTTGACCATCAGTGGGAAGAATCTGAGGAAGAAATGCAAGACCAAGTGAACGAAACAAAACAACAAAGTTATGGAACAGAACTCATCTAATCTTAAGATACGACCAATGTCTATAGTAGCTCAAGAAGCTATTGACTATATACGTGGTAGGAAGGAACACAGTGTTGTATCTCTAAGAACAAGATGGGATAAGCTCAACTCTCAGTGTATGGGAGGTATAGAGCCAAACACTGTTTATACGTTTACTGGAATTTCAGGAACAGGTAAGAGCTCTCTTGCAAATCTTATCGCAACGGACATTATTGATCTTAATCCGAGTGAAGACATTGTGATTCTTAATTTTTCGTTAGAAATGGTTGGCTTTAGGCAGGTCGGAAGGACGCTCTCAAACAAGCTTAAGAGAACGACTTCTGACCTGTATAGTTCTGAAAAGGACCTGGACGACAAAACCTTCGCTAGTGTCGTATCAGTAGCCTCTAAGCTAAAGAAGTATCCAATCTACTTTGTAGACAATCCTGGTACTTCTACGCAAGTTAAGAATACAATTATGGCATTCTATGAACAGTATGTAAAAGGTACTGGAAAACATTTCATTATAATGTACGATCACGCACTTCTAACAACGCGTGATGGTTCAGTATTGGAGACAATAAGCAACCTACTTCAAGTCTTCATACAAGCTAAGAAATTACCTCTTACGAGCGTTATACTTCTTACGCAAATGAATAGAAACATAGAACAGCCAGAAAGGATTAACAACCCATCGGGACATTTCCCGATGAGAAGTGATTTATCATCATCAGATGCTGTATTCCAAGGCAGTGATTATGTCTTGGCAATGCATCGACCGGAATTGTTGGGAATAAGGGAGTACGGACCCATGAAGTTACCAACAGAGAATAAGATTTACATGCATATCTTAAAAAACAGAGATGCAGGTAAACCGTGCATCATCGAATTCGAGAACGATCTTAAGTTCAACAATCTGATTGAGTGCTAAGCATCTGAGAAGACGTTTAACACATTTTATAGGCTGAATATTATGATTAAGAATACTTTTATCGTTGACAAGACTAACACCAATAACAATTACAATACGTATGACAACTATTCTGAGGATCTCACTTCTCTTATTTTGTCTTCTGTGATTGCCAAGAATTCTTCTATGCAGCAGCAGAAGCCCAAGAAGAAGAGTTTGTTTAGTTTTGTGTTCAACAATAAGCCTGCGAAGACAACAAAGCCGAGTAAGGACATCGACTTGTTGGAGGCAATCAACTATCTTGCAAACGACTATCGCCCCAATAACTATTTCGGTGATTATACGAAGATTAAGCTTTCTGACGGTACGATTATTCGTATCTTCGGTGACGATGAGGTTCAGATCAACGATACTCTTTTGAGTCTCGACGATTCTGCAGCCATTCTCAAGTTGCTGAAGCCGTCAACACAGAAGTTGATAATTGATTTCGTGATCAATTTCAAGTTCTAATATATAAAAAATAGACTCAAGAAGCATGATAACACTACCTACAAGTAAGGTTCCGGCAACATCCACGAATCCCAAATTTTTGATTCTTTATGGGCGCCCCAAATGCGGAAAAACGTCCGCTCTTGCCCAATTAGATAACAATCTAATAATCGATCTTGAGGGAGGAAGTACGTTTATTGATGCTATGGCTGTACAAGCCAGAAGTGTTAATGAGCTTGGAGAGATTGCTCAAGCCATTAGAGCTAAGAACACTGAAGTGGGGCATAATTTCTACAGGCATATTACTATTGATAATGCCACTCGTTTAGAAGAAATCTGCCTAAGTTACGCCGCTATATTATACAAGAAAACTCCAGTTGGTAAGAAATGGGAGGGAACAGACGTCAAAACTCTTCCGAACGGAGCCGGGTATTTATATATTCGCCAAGCCGTCCGCAAAGTTATTGACATGTTCCGTGAATTGTGTGATGAATTCATTCTAGTAGGTCATGTAAAAGACATACAGATTGAACAGAACGGTGAAGAGCTTAGCCAGATGGCCCTCGATTTAGTGGGAAAACTTGGAACCATCATCTGTGGCGAATCTGATGCTGTTGGACTCGTATATCGTAAAGGTAACGAAACACATGTCAGTTTTGTTGGAGGAGATGGTACAACAAAGGAAGCACGAGCTCCCCATTTGCGTGGAAAAGACATTATTATTGCAACAGGTAATGATGATGGTACGATAACCACGTATTGGGATAAAGTGTACAAGAACGATTAAGAACTATAAAGTCAAGAAATTATGTTTAATACGAAGAACGCAGTTATTACAAATACAGAGAGTAACGGCAACTATATGCCTGCCGGTATCAATGAGAATGTGCATTTGAAGGAGATTAACGTAAATGTATCTCCTACTGGCTTAGACTTCCTGGAGATTGTCTTTGAGAACAAAGACGGTCAGACAGTTAGTATGAGTGAGTGGCAGAACAAGAAGGGCTTGTATACAAAGACCGATGAGGATCTTCAGCGTGCTGATGATCGCCAGTTTGGCCGTTTGATTCAGATCATCAATTGTTTCTATCCGACAATCGAGGATGTTGAGCTTAACTCATTCAAGGAGATGATCACTTGGGTTAAGAATAAACTCGATCCCATGATCGCTGCGCAAAAGGCGCTTCGTCTCAAGACCGTATTCGATAAGAATAATTATGTAACAGTTTCAAAGAACGGTATCTTTGTAGAGCCGATGACTGTGGATAAGAAAGATTCCCAGATAAAGAAGTTTAGTCGTGACAATTTTGAACGTACGATTGTTGCTGACAAAGAAACTTCTAACGACCCGCTTACTGGTAAGAGTACTCCGGATACTGGGAAAGGTGCTGACGACCTTCCATTCTAAAATGGTCAGTGGTGGAATGAATCCTAAACCCTAAGCTTACCGGATTGTGCTTTAAACAATCCGACAACTCGTGAACGGTTTTCCTTAGTTTGTGTGTTTAATAAGGAAGAGAGGTTCGATTCCTCTCCACGAGACTAACATAGAACTTATAAGTCAAATGTATAGCACAAAAACCGCTAAAACAATGAGTTTAAAAGACTTATTGGATAAGTTGGATGATTATGCTATCTTCTCGTATTATCTTGGTGATTTTAAGATCAACAAGCTAATGAATAGTCCACTTCGATCTGATGACAAGAACCCATCGTTTGCTGTATTTAGAAGCAGAACTGGAGGGTTGTTGTATAAAGATCACGGCACTGGTGATGGAGGTAATGCTATTGATTTTATCAAGCGATATCGAAACATCAACACAAGGCCAGAGCTTGAAAAAGAACTACTTCGCATAATAAGAAGGGTTAATCCTTCTCAATCCTATCATATCTCCACATACGATTACTCTACGTACCATGATATGGATTTCGGAATAGTTCGACAACCGTTTACTAGCATAGATCAAGATTACTGGAAACAGTTTTCAATATCTATGTCTACGTTAAACTTGTATCAAGTGTTTAGTATTAAATATTTTCTTTGTAATAGAATCGTCCGTGGAATCTACAAAGAGTGTAATCCTATGTATGCGTATAAGGTTGGTAACAAATTTAAAATATACCGACCTTTAGCCTCTAAGTATACTAAATGGCGTTCTAATCTGACAAATGAGGACGTACAGGGATTATCTGAATTACCCAAGGAGGGTGGGAGTATTCTCATTATCACAAAGTCTCTTAAAGATGTGATGGTACTACATGAGATGGGATTTAATGCTATTGCCGCAGCAAGTGAGACAACATTCATACCTGAAGATATATTGGCTACTTTGAGTACCAAGTGGTCTAAAATACTAATACTATACGATCGAGATGCGACAGGAATGTCAAACGCTCGTAAGTTAAGTAAGAAGTATGGATATGATGCATTTTTTGTCCATAAGAGCTTTAAAGCCAAAGATATATCAGATGCTGTTAGAGACAACGGCTTTGATAAAGTAAAACAATGGTTGACCAAAACGTTAAGTAGATATGAAGATACTATGATACAAAATGTCGAAAGTTAAGGCTGACAAAGCGATTCCTAAAGGAACTAGGTTAAAGCATGTAATTCAAGATGGCTATGAATTTAAAAGTCCATTAGAGGCTTATACTTGGAACGAATTCAAAAAACATAATATTCCAGTACAATATGAGCCTCAACATTTTGAACTACAACCTAAGTTCGAGTACCTCGGGAAACGCTATCGCAATATAAAGTATACTCCAGACTTTATTGGAGATGGATTTGTGTGCGAATGTAAAGGGAGAGTGCAACGAGATTTCCCCCTTCGTTGGAAGATGTTTTTATACAACTTTAAGTTGAAAGGCTTAGAACGAAAGGCGTACATCGTACATAATCACAAAGAGGTAGATTCAATGATTCAAGAGATTAAATCCAGAAACAATGAAAGAATTTGCTAAAATGGGTGACAAAATTATTCCGTCACCTCAGGGTATTGATTATGAGCTTAATTGTGATCATGTGTATGAGATGCAATATGATCCATATAGTGGTGAAATATTTCTTGTAGAGCGAGATCCTATTAAGGATCAAGTGCTATATTTTACACAAGATGACAAGAAGTTTATTAATTGTGTCCTAAACCACGCATCTCGAAGTGAGAAGACTACCGGCGTACTGCTGTGTGGTCTAAAGGGTTCAGGCAAGACTGCTATGGCTAAACATATAGCTAAGAAGTCAGGAATGCCTGTGCTGATTGGAAATCCCTGTATCAGGATAAATCGTCTGAAAGAATTTTGTGTAAAGATTCATCAAGCTGTTTGTATAATATTTGATGAATTTGAGAAGGAGTGGGATTCTTCTGAGGTACTAACTCTTTTGGATGGAGTTCAGGACGGTTGTAAGCGATTGGTGCTTATGACTTGTAATGATAAGAAAGGCTTGTCTGATTATTTGTTTGACCGCTGTTCTCGTATACGTTATCAACGAGAATTCTATGGTGTTGACGAAGACATAGTCAACAAGCTGGTCACTAATGTTTATGGAAAAGAGGATAAAGAATTAGCTAATTTTATATTCAGCAAGTTCAAAGTGTTGTCTTACGACAATATAATGTCTTTCTTGGATGAGTTAAATCATTCCAATGATTCGAAAGAAGATATTCTCAGATTCATGAACATAGCACTCAAAAATGAGTAATAAAGAGTCAGACGAACTGAAAAAACAATTCGAGATTGCATTTAAAAACCATAATCCTAAGCTTGCGTTAGAAATTATACGTAGGCATAAGAGTTTGAGACATCGATCCAATGGAAAAGACTAAGATCCCGTATTATGAGGATATGACTCGAATAAGCAACAGCAACATAGGCTGGTTCCTGAAGAAGGGGCCAGCCTATTTGCGTAATATGCTTGATGGGAAAGAAGAAGGTTTAAGCTTACCACAATTAGTTAAGGGTACAATGATACACGAATACCTTCTTCAACCTGAAGAGTTCCAAAAAGACTACGTTGTATGGGATGCTCCGCAACCAAAATCCTCACAAGAGACAAAGTTCTGTGAAGAGCTAGCTACAACCACTGAAATAGAGCCCGATAAAGCCGTTCTAAGCGCATATAAAGCCGCATATAGGACAACTGGCCAGAGTGAGAGTAAAATGCTCTCAGAAGGCCTAAAAAAGGCCTCTACGCTTAATTTGTATATCCAAAGCATTAAGGAGAACGATAAGCGTATTAAGATAAGCCCATATACGATGAATAAGCTCATGGAACTATCTGAAGTATGTAACAAACACAAGAAAGCAAAAGAGCTACTTGAGAATGTAACTAATTCGGATGTAAAAACGTATCATGAGTTTCACATCAACTGGTGTGCATATGGTGTTGCATGTAAATCATTGTTAGATTGTGTCAAGTTTGACATCAGTCATAAAACAGTAACATTGATGGATATTAAAACAACATCACATCTATACTCATTTGAAGATAGCATGAAAGAGTTTGATTATTTGAGACAATTATGTTTCTATACGATGGCTCTCAACTGGTATATTGAGAATGAATTAAATGGTGACCCTTGTGACTGGGCTTTTAAGTGGTATATTGTAGGAATTTCCAACGATTGGTCTAATCAGGTGAGAGTGTTTGAATTCACATCTGATCAGGTCTGTAGTAGGGAAAATACTATAATTAATGCTCTTCAAGAAATCAAATGGCATCAAGAGACAAATCAGTGGGATTATTATAGATCTTACTATGAGTCTGATGGTGCTGAAAAACTGAACCTATGAGTCAATTAACGAAAGCTTGTATTGCTCTTACAGATGGATTGCTTTACGAAGATATAGATGATAAATCTGGATTTAAGGACGCTGCGTTGAATGATGCGGATCGTCCTTATCTAGATAATCATTTATTCTTAATGTACGATGTGACAACTATTTCAGATGCACTCCGTAAGAAGCTTGACAATCTTAAGTGGGTGTTTGATCAAACGCTAAGAAACAATGATGGTAATACGTATATCGTATATACAATATCGTTGAACAAGAACCAAAAGAACTTATTACGTATGCCATATGCTGATGGTTCTAGTGGTGCAAAAATCGTAAGTTTCTATTACGGTCGTGATACAAAATTAGTGAATCGTGTGATGAATCATGAGTATTTGAATGACGATGGCGAATCAATTCCGTTAGAAACAAACGTTTCTGATGGAAATGATTTCGCAAGAGAGATACAGGAAAAATAAAAGAGGCGTATGCTACTTGGATAACACCAGGTAACATGCGCCTCTTGCGTTTTGGGGTGTTAATATAATAACACGTAAGATAGGTTCGTCGAGTTATTATATTTATGTATGTATATTATTCGTAATATTCATCAGAAGGACCGTATAAATCATCTTGCAGTTGATCTTCGTAATCACTTTGGCTTTGTACAAAGAATCTATTAAGACCTTGTTGAGAATAGAAGTTGAATGATGATTTACGTCCAGCAACATGCCATGCTTTTACGATATTATTAAGACCTGTTGCAGATAGTACATTACAAATGTCCTTAGTACCACGAGTCATGCCTCTATATCCACCAGTGGTTATTGGGTCACGAAGCTTACCGTTGAACGAGTCTGGTATAATATTATATAATCCCTCAAGCTAATCTATATACGAAGTTACAGGGGTGGGAGATTTGATAATATCTATAATAGTTCCATACCAATACGGTGTAGTACGCTCAAATGTTAACTTTGTTAATAATGCGGCAGTATCCCATAAAACTAACTTCTAATAATCTTTACTATAACTTTCAACATCGTCACGGAAATCAATTAAATTCCTATCTTCATCTTCTGGATCAAATACGTTGATTGTCCAGTTAGGATCTTTGTCATCATCATCCCAACTTGGGAATAATGAGTATAATAACTTAGTAAATAGGTTTGTACCAATAGCTAATCCTAGAATTATAGCAATTTCAGCAACCTGTTTACGTACAGCATATCGTTGATTATCTGTAAGATTTGTATGAAAACCTTTGCCTTTTATAACATTCTTTAAACTTGATATATATTTGCCAACAGCACGCATTCCATCTTGATACAAAGATCCTTCAAGAACACCAGTGGCTAAGTTTTCAAAACCACCATCATCATGTTTTATAGCGTATCCGTAATTAGTACCGCCTTTTTCATTCTATGCAGCATAATCATTAATCTTATTAAAACGAGCCCAGTACGCATCCATCAAGAAACCACGCATCATAGTAAAATATGAACCCCATATATTCTAAGCCATCTTAGCCTTTTCTATATCTGGTAGCATACCATTGTATGATGTAGTTCTCGTTTTGAGCTTTTTCATCACAGTATTCTATAAATCTTCTGTGACATACTGTTTATACTTTTCTTTGACTACAGCAATACCATCTTCCTACGTATATGCGTTGAACAAATTATCTTTAGATGCGTTTTTCCAAACTTTAAGAGCTTCTTTTCTTGAATAACCATGCTTTTCGTAGATACGTACAGCATCGTCACTATTCATAAACCTCTTACGTCCGTTTAAATCATCCATAAGGTGATAGTTTTTGTAAAAAGCCTCAAGAACAACGCTGTTTACCATATAATCAGTGATAGAATAACCAGACATTATACCCAAACCTTTACGCATACGTGTAAATCTACTTTTATGCGTATCTGAGAATATTTCAGAATTCTTACGGGATAATTGATTTAGTTGCATCAACGCACCAAGCTTATTATTAGTATTTGGATTACCAAAATGACGAACGTTATTTATCATATCCTTATTGGCATTGAATATAGCCCAAAACAAATCACGTTTTGTCATATATCTACCGCCAATAGCATCAGTCATTGCGGATAACATTGCATCAACATAACCAACATTCTGAACTAGAAAGTTTGCACCAAGCATTGCTTTCTGTGCCATCTTTCTAACAAGCTTTGCATTCTATATAATAGTAGCTTGTGTATTAGATCTTTTTGTTATATAGTTAGTTGTAGATGTCTCATGACCATACATATGTATATCGTATAACGATTGGAGTTTTTTAGCTTGGTTTCCATTATCAATACGAGCTAATGGATTTTCACCTGTAGGAGCTTGTAACAATGCATTTCTAACAAGTTCTAACGGAGCTATTACATCACTCTTAAGAGCATAGTTCTCAGCCATATTATAGAACGCTATAGTTGATCCTATAAGATCTGTTGTTAACAGTCTTTGATCTTTTAAACGTTGAACCCATCGTATTGGAATATTTTGAACAACCTCTCCGTTAGGACGTCTTGGAAGATCAAAGTTTGTTTCAACATCATCTGTTTGTTCACTATACTTACCGGTAAACGTTTTCTATATATGGTACTTAAGCATTGTACCAATCTCACTCTTAGCATTACGCATAACAAGATCGTATGTTGATCCGGTCATCTGACAAACCTCATCTTCTTTGTATATAGATGTGTTTGGAATCATAGATCGTGCTTCAGTCATCATATTCTTCATCGCTGTTAAGAGCTGAAGTTTATTCGGATCAGCTATTAGATCGAAATATTTCTGATTACGATATAAAGATTCTTTAGGTTGTATTGAATACTTATTTTTAACATCGTAATGTATATTTACGAAATCAGATGTCGTATCTAATTCTGAAAAGTTTTGACTAGGTAGATCATCTTTTAAAATAAGAGGTTCTCCGTGAAAATATAAAGGTTTGCCAGTTTTAGGATCATGCAGCTGCCCAGAAGGAGCATCTAATATAGTAAACAAACTAAGCTTACCTCTAGTAAGTGATCCGGGTATATTTATAGTAAACAAATCTTCGAACTACTTACGTATAGCAGATGAATTAGCACTATTTGCTTTTAACACAATATCCCACTCTTTTATAAGATAGTTCCAGAATGTACTATTAGTATTTTTGTTACGTACGTTCTTATTCATTAAGAACGTTGCCAATATCTTTGATGCGAGCTATGCGTCAGGACCTTTTTGAGCAGTGCCTTTAAGGTTAGCTTTCTCCTAAGCTATTTGAGTTTCAATACGATTCAGCTCTTTATATATACTACGTGTAGTCTAATCAATACCAGTTCCAAGTTGTGTAAGATCTGGTTGTATAATACCTTCCTGATAGTTATTAAGCTTACTAATAATCTCACGTTGACGTTTTTGTAATCTTATTAACTCAGGACTTTGTGCATGACCAAGTTCACTCAACACCTCATAAAACTGAGGAGTAAATGACGTAACAGTATTTTCTCTATCAAACTCAAGTAGTTTATTGGCAGGTATTTCAGAACGTTTCTTGTTATACAACTCGATATTCTTAGAATATCTAACATGTTTAGTAAGAAACTCATTCCAAGCAGATATCTCATCAGCCATACGTAATGCATTACCAGTCTTTTCTTTTAACGAAAGTATACCGTTGTCTGTTGAGAAGTAATAATGACTGCCAAGTTCTCGCTTCTGAGTCATAAGAGCATCATATAGGCGTCTATCTTGTGTACTTAGTTTTGATTTATCGAACCATCCGTCTTCATCTATAGCTTCTGGCATACTTCTGAGAAGCTGTATCTAACGTTGAATACGATTCATAGCGCGTTGAGTATCTTGACTTAAGTATCTACGCCTATTCTTGTAATAATCAAGTGTGTATCTACGCTCTGCATGCTGAGATAGCCATTCGTCAAGTTCGTCATAATACTAGTTATATACAGAATCGTTTGCAGTAGTATCGTCATCATGAAATACAGGTTTCCCATCATCAAACGTAATAGCTGCACCACCGTATTTTTCAGTATTACTATACTTATCATTAAGTTCCTCTATAACCTAGTCACGTTCTTTAAAGAACAAACCGGAGTTTATCTCTCTAATGAAATATCCAGTAGGAACACCTTGTTTATCAGTCTCTAAGAACTATTTCTACCAGTTTATGGGACTTATTTGAGAACCCTTTGGTCTAAGTTTGTTATACAAGTTCATCAAGGCCATTCCTTTCTACAATGTCTTACGATCACGAGTACCTTCTATGTTTTGTATAATATCAGTTATAACTCGTACAATATTACTATTAGATCTTGTAGCAAAACCAACCATTATTTCACCAGCAGAAAGTCCACCGTTTTCAAAACCTCCATCTAAGAACTGATCAGCTCTACGTTTAAAAGCATCGACATCTTGAATCTTACCTTGTTTATCAAGATCGTCAATAGCACGATGTAAGAACCAACGAGCATATGGAATACTAATTTCTTTATTATACTTACGTTGAATAGCTGTTATGCTCTACATCGTTTGCTTAAGATGGTTCTTTATGTTGATAGCTGAGTCATCATAATGTTTACTGTCTGGATCTGTTATAATATCATTATAAGCACCTATAGCAGAATGTTTGTCGAACACGGAATCATGAAGCATTGTTAATAAAGAAACATAGTGACCAATAAGATCCCTACCAATAGCTAGAATCTATTCAGGATACCAAGAACTAATATCTCTAGATGTCAACTAATCCATATAATTCAATGTCTATCTGAAGTCATTTTCAGCATCGACTAAGCATTCTATAACAGTGTTATACGTGTCTACAATACTCTCACCATTTAACTCTTCAAACTGCTCTATTTGATTACGTATTTCAACCATTTTACGTTCATTGCGAACACGTTTTGCTCGTAAAGCAGATAATCTAGTTTTACCGTACTTTATAACTTCTGGTATAATTTTCTTATCTTGTTCAGATAATAATAGAGATGATGTAAAATCACCATTGGCTCTATCATATATTGGAGTTATAGAAGAATCCTCCTTTAATTCTTGATCGTATAATTGAGCAGCTTTGATAGTTTTAAATATCTCATCACGCTGTTGTTGGCTGACGTTTTTAGGATCAAATACTTTAGATACGATCTTTTTAAGATTGTTCCAAAAGTCTTTGATATAATCACGTAAACTTTTATTCTAGATACGATCTTCAAGAGACTCTTCTGTTATAAGATTAACAAGTTCTGTTTCAAGTTGATTAGGTTTCTTACTTCCATCATCGAGTAGTTGTAAACCTTGTTGTATCAATGGAGTTTTCCAGAACATTCTAACATATGTCAATGCTAATTGCTTGTCAAGAGTTTGTATATCGCCATCAACAAAAGCATTTCTTATGATTTCAGTAACATTAGATATATGATCTGGTGTTAAATCAGAGTATCTATCAATATTCTAATTACGATATGCTGAGAACGTTGATTGGTCTAATGCGTTGATAACATACTCTACAACACCATTCATTAAAGAGTGTCCTGTTGATTCATAGTACGTACCATTGAATATTAAGCCGTGTAACTGTGCCAATGTCTTTTTATACGTAGATATCTATTTAGATAATTGATTTTGATCATATTGTACGGTTATACGATTGATTTGATATGGACTATAATCAACACCTGTATTGTTTTTATGTTGAGCTTTAACATTATCTAAATATTCACGTTTCTTTGACTGGATATCATCATACATCTCTTGAATTTGTTCTGATATAGACTGTACTGATTTTAGATAACTAGATTTAGTAGATTGAGACGTATCAGTAAGTTCATTAACAGTGGTGCTACTCAATGCTTCATCAAGAACATGTTCAAATGCAGGTTTTAATTGTTCATAAATACTTTTAGATTTACCTGTGAAAATACGTATAATAAAATCTACGATCTTTTCAAACATAGACATGTTTTTAGCCCTTGGTGCAGGTACAGTTTTTAACCATTCTCTATATTCGGCATTTGAGAAAAACTCTGCAATCATTTCTTTTGCATCAGAATTGCCGTACCAATTATGATCTATGCTCGACAAATAACTAGCATATTTATTAAATAACGCTTCGAGATGTGGATTTTCCTATAAATAACGTAATGTTACTGCATGAATAGCCTCGTGTATAATTGTATGCATGAAATCAAATTCGTCTGTATTCAGATCATATGCTACAAACATCCTAGATACTGAAGGATCTGTATATGAAGTTTCTGTGATACCAAGAATACCATCACCAAGTTTCAATGTCAACTCTATAGTAGTATCACCATGCATCTTGTTTAGAATCAGATCGATAATGTCGTTATAAATATTAGTACGTTGTTTTATATCAACAAGAGTATCTTTAAGAGATCTTTTTTTCTTATTTCCAAAATTAAGAAGAGATGTTTTTAACTAAAAAACTTTGAATTCAGCATTTCTAAAATCCGATATCGTGCCGGAAACACTTTGTTTGTTGTTGCCATAACCAGTACGTTGAGTTGTACGATCAACAGCTGTTATATATTCAATAAGATGTTGTTTAAACTTAGCATTCTTCAATCCTGCGACAACAGCTTCCAGCTTATATATATGATTAAGATTACCAATACGAGCATTGTTATGCTATGTAACAATAACCTATATCATTTTAGATATCTGAGAAAACTACTTCGCATAATAACCATACCTCTGTTTAGACCAACCTTTTTTGTAAATAACTGGAAATAATCGTTGGGCTAGCTATGCTTGATAATGACCAATAAATGCAGCATCTGCATCAAAATCTCCTGTTATTCTACCACTTTTAAGTGCTCTAAATAACTATGCAGTTATGTCACGAGCATCATAGTGTGTTGATAGTTCAAGTTGTTTTTCTTTAGCTGCAGCTAGAACTTTTGGCATAACAGACTGCTTAAGCTCGTTATTGATATAGAATTCTACTCTATCTAAGAACGAATCACGATCTTTTTCCTCATAATAGAACTTAACTATATCTTCAACAATCTCCTTAGGTAAAGCTTTACGTAGTTGATAATATATATTATCTTCACCGTAACGTGTTGTGTTTACCTCCTTAGGTATTTGTTTGAGTTGTCTATGTATACTAGCAATAGCATTTATTAGCTTAGAATTTGTATCTCTACGAGCATTTATGTCATATTCAGTAGATGTTTTGTTTAAATCAACTACAGGATCTTGTTTACCAACAAGAATGTCGTAAATAGAACTAAAATTCTCATCTAACACTTCTGTCAATGGTTCTCCATTAGCGTCGGTAAATAATTCTTTAGCTTCATCACCTAGCTTTGTAAACCAAGAATTAAACGATTTCTTGTATATTTCAGCCTTTTCACGTATGGCTGCTGTACGATCATTTTTATTTTTAGATAGTAATGATTGAAACAAGATAGAAGGAGCTCCATTAGGAGCTCGATCTATCATGTTCCCATCATTTAGAGCCCATGCTGCATAAGCAGCTTTCTCTCCTAATACGGATATAAGCTCATCAAACTCCTGTTTTACTTCAGGATTTGCTAAATTGGGACATGCAATTATCATAATTATTTACCTTTACAATGATGTATGAATTTATCATCAATATCTGTATCATCAAATTTCTCAGTATCTTTACGAGTAGTTGTGAGAGGAATGTTCCTCAAAGATCCATCTTTATTATATAAAAGTGCTGCAGCGTTACTATTGTGATGCGCATAGCAGTATGTACAACTTGAAGCACAACGTCTATTGTACGCAAGAATGTCCGTTTTACCACCATAACATGCACAAAAAGGTCTTGATTTAATATTATTATTAGCTGTACCTTTATCTTCAATATGCGTACCAAGCATATCATTTACAGCACGAACACTAAGACAACCTTCAAGAGAGATACCTGGAAGAACGGCTGGTTCAGCACAAGTACCTAAACGTACGCCATACTTATCTCCATATTCTTTAACTATTTTTGCAATGTTGGCTATTACCTCTTTTCGAGCGTGTCTTTCATACATCGGTTGTAAGAATACACCAGCAGCTACTCGGTTTGCTACCTAGTCGTGTATAATTTGATCTGCAGTTAAAACATTCCACCCAGTGTTACTCTTAATGGCATCATCAGTCATTTCAGACGTATTTATAGTCTTCGTCAAAACTTTACCACTTTTGCCACGAACATACATCTTCGTCTCAGCTCCATAACTCACAGTAACAACAATGCTGTTGCCAACTCTCCTACCTCTAGCACTATTGAGCGGAGAATTTTTGTCACTAGCGTCATAAAACAATCTTCCGTCCCTAGATATCAATGTCATAAGCTATTTACCATCATAACCCTTCATCGGTATGTAATATTTAGAATAATCAAAACCAGCAGCTTCTGCAAACTGAGCTGTTGTTGAGTAAAAGTCCATAACACTAAATCTTATATTCTTAATACCCATAGAAGACGCTCGTTTTATAATATTTTCAATAACATGTCTAGGTGTTACACCAGGTATAATAGGATCAATACGAACTGTTACCATAGATGGATCGAGACCTTGCTTTATATAATCACCAATACGATCAAGTAATTCGTTATATGGCATAACACCAGGTTCATATTTAGTACCACCCATACCTGTTATACTAAAATGTATTATCTTAGGTGTTTTTATAGAAAGAATGGTTCTCAAAGGAATGCCATCATGCTTTGTTATAATATATAAAGCATCAATGTCTTTGGCCGTGATTGGATCACCGAACCTTTGTTTCACAGATGTTTTACCATCGAAGAAGTCTTTTATATCTTTAGCAAAGAATACAGGATCAGTATACTCAGATGCAACAGCTATACGAGGAGCTTTATCATTACCAGTAAATGGTCTAAGCTTCAATATCTCTTCATTAGATAAGATTGTCTTATCAGACTCTAATGTTGCAACACTCTCTTTGTACGTATTACCTACATTATCTACAGTATCAGGTGTAATCTGAGCAGGAGGTGTTACAGAACCATCTTTATAACCATTTATACGGTCATTAAGCTGTTTCAGATCAACATCAAGAGTACCAAGCTTGTCACGTAAGATAACAGCTGAATTACGAGCTCTTGTTATAGCTGTATAGATACTACGAGCTTTGCTAATGTCTGACATAAATCCATTACTGTTGATGTCTGCAGAATCTACAATAGATACATCGTATGTAGAACCTTGTGATTTATGGCTTGTTATAGCATAACCATATTCAACATGAGCCCATTCTGTTCCGTAGCTCCAATACATATCTAACGCCCTCTTATATTTACCACGATCTGTATTTTTATATTTCTGAGCTTCATTCCACAATAGACGTTTATTATTATTAAACTCATCCATATTCTACTTAGTAGGTATTATCAAAGGCACTGTGATTATTTTGCCACGAGGGTCTTTTATAGTAGCGTCCATGAGTTGAACACGCTATACAGTGCGAATAGGACCAGTACTAATAACAGATATATCTTCACTATTAAACAACAATGGTTTTGCATCGTCAGAAGTTGAATCATTATATGTGTCCGTCGTCATTAAGATATCTCCCGGTAATGGATTAGGACTATATTCATCACCATAAACCTTACGACGAATAATTTGATTCCATTGTTTAACAGTCTTGTTATGATATGCTACAACCTTAATCAATGATGGATTATTTGTTTCAACAGCTTGTTTAAATAACGGTACTATCTTATCAACCTGTTGTTCGTTTATAAACTCAATAGATCCTTGAGCGTTTTCAACACGAGACATATCTTCGTCATTAACACGTCGATCCGTCTAACCTTCTGTTGTACTATAATTCCAGAACGTATCTGCATAATCCAAGATCGGACTACCTTCTCCTTGTCGTACTCTTTCTGTAAGACCTGCTGAGTATTCATCCTTTTGAGTTTTAAATACTGGAGATAATGAATCAGTTCCGTGCTTAACAAGATCACCTGTTCGTATTGGAGTAAGTTGTCCAGGATCACCTAAGAATATGACTTTAGAATTGGTAAGTATTGCAGCATTCATTAAGTGCTCTATATTCTGCTCATTCAACATAGATGCTTCGTCTACAAATAATATACTATCACGTTTAAGCTTGATTTTCGCATTTTTACCAGCTGGCTTGAACAGTCCGGTCTCTTGATCTAATTTCATACCAAGCAATGATGCTACTGTTGAAGCAGAAACAAACTTTGAAGAGTTTTTAGTCTTACCATATATAACTTGTACTGCTTTATGAGCTAATGCAGATACAACAAATCTCTGATAAGGATTGTCTTTAGCAATCTCTCTAATAACCTCTTGTATTAATGTAGTCTTACCTGTACCAGCTTTGCCTGTTAGAGTGAAATACTCTCCTTTCGAAGCATCTGCTGTCTTTATAAAGTTCAATATGGCTTTCTTAGCAGTTTCTTGACCTGCTGTTAACTTAATCTGTTGTACAGGCTTACTGTCTTCATCAGTCTTTGTCTAACTAGTCTTTGGCTTAGAATCTTCAACAGTTTGTTGTGGTCTAGCCTGCGCTGAAAATACATTCTGGATTGCACGTTTGCCGGCATCATCAGTACCAGATTGCTTATTTGTGTCAACAGGTGTGCTGCCTTGAGATTGATCAGAATTATCATTCTAAGTCGTATTATCTTGGGATGAAACATTCTGAGATTTACGTAACTCATCACGAACCTCCATTAACAATCTTGGGAATTCAGTCTTCCATTTAGATTCATCTTGGTTATGCGTGAGTGTAGCATTACCAGTGTCGAGAAGTCTTTGAGCCGCTTGAGGATTCTGTTCAAAAGATTCTTTGAGCAACTGTTTCATGACATCGGAAGAATTAGCATCCCATTTAGTAACATCTAACTCTTTTATATTACGACCAAGGCGTCTCAGTTCCGGTCCAGATGTTGTGTTCATTATATCATTAAGAGTAGTACTATTAACACCTTGTTTTGCAAACAACGCACCTTTAATATAATGAAACGCCTGTTCTATAGACTGGAATGTCTTTTGAGTACCATCTTCGAATGTATGAACAAACGGTCTTATTGCAAAGTTACTTAGATTTATGTTTTCTCCAGAACCGAAATATATATCAATAGGTTTATCATTTGTCTAAGTAGTACTACTGGTAACAGACGTATTTGCTTGAGATTGCGCATCGGTATCATTAAATTGAACATGCTGAGTATGTGCAATATCCATATTAGTACTATATGATCTACGACTGATGACCATCTTATCAGCCATATCCAACTCAGCAAATCGTCTAAGGTCCTATAATATATTAGAATCCCTTAGATCGCTCTTAGGCATATCTCTCAACTGATCTTGGAAGTTTTGAGCTGTGTATAACAACTCAAACAATTCAGGTATCGTGCTATTCTCAGCCTTATCTAGTCTGTCTGAACGACCATATTCTGTCACCATATACGTACCACCAGAAGATTTTATAGTAATACCTTTTGGTTCAACTTTAACGTATATAGGATACCTTATTCCATCAGTAGTTTGAGCAACAGAGTGGAACTTGTATATAGAATACTGTCTTTGTGAATTACGATGTTTATAATCACGGGTTATCTTAATATATTGAGGAGCCTTTGTAGGGTCTATTACAACATTTACCTTAGGCATATGGTTTTTATCCGCAGGTTTTTCAATGTTCATACCCTGAATTACTACAGGATAACCATATGTATTACGTCCGTCAGTATATATAGGTGTCAGCTTTTGCTGCTCAGCCTTATCATCTATACGATATTTTGGTACAAATTGATCATTTTGCCAGTTATTCAATATAACATCATCAAGATCGATCTTAGTTTCACCATAACCATTTAACTCGTCAAGTTTATTACGAATAAATTCAGCATATGATGTCACACCTTTTGGATTAAACTCACCGTTTCTCCAGGAATCAGGTACATACTGGAATAGTTTAGTTGAACCCTTAATGTCACCAGACGTTATAAATGCGTATACAACAAGATCGTTTGCTAATTTACGAACGGCATTCTACAATCTTTCATTATCATTAGTATATCTCAACAATGAATCCCATGCTCTAATATACTGATCGGTCTTATCTCCATTATCTTCAAAGAATGTTTCAATCTTAATAAACTTAAGATCATCATATGTATCAGATGCCTCTCCAGCGATGCGTTTGTGAGATGGAGTATACTTCTATGTTGCAGCTAATATTATATCACGCAACAATATATTACCTTTAAGATCTGCAAGAGCACTGTTGTTCTCAATAAGAGTCTTAAGAGCTCCTATGCGGTCATATATTGTATTATTACCTTGAGTAAATTGTACATCTATATTAGCATCAACAGTAAGAGGTGATCTTCTACCTTTACTATTGAACTATATCTCCTTCTGAAGATATACTTTATTACCACTAATAGCAACGATAACGTTCGGATATGCTTTCATTTGAGAACCACTTTTGGTCTTCCATGAAATATTTATCGGTTTACCAATATACGTTCTCAATGGATAAATCATATCTTCATCAACCTCGATATAAGGGGCCTTTTTATCATAATGATATCTTACGTTATGCTGCTCTGAACTGCCATTAACAAGATCTCTTACGTATGTAGAATCACCAAATAGCTTATTGACATAATAATTAAAGTATTCTGACTTAATCGATGCACTAATAGCTTTTGTAGCTGCTTCGACAAAATTAATAGTTTCGTAACGATGTTCATTACCAACAAGCTTGCTTAAATCTTCAATGGCTTTGATAAACTAATGTGAACCACTAAAGAACTGACTTCCAATAATCTATTTTGTAGCCTTAATAGCATTTTCGGTCTTAACACTAATGTAACTAAATTCTTTCAACTCTTGAAGAGCTGTGCTATTAAACAACTTGCCAGTCTCACCGTTATTAAACAGATTGTTATATCCTTCATACCAAACAAGCTGCTCTGCAAGACTTTTTCCATGCTTCTTAGTATCAATCTTGCAATATTTTACCAGATTTGATAGTGCATTTGCGTACTTATCAAACTGTTTGTATGCAAGATAGACAGCTGCTTGGAACTATACATCACCCATTTTACCAAGAGGAGTCTTAGCCTAAGCCTTCATGTTTTCACGAGTTAATATCTTTTTTAAGTCTTCATTAAGACTCTCTTTAAGCTAAGCCATTTCAGGATCATTGCTTTCAATAATATCCATCCATTTCAATACAGTATTGTTGCCTATCTCAACAGTTTCAAGATGATATTTACTATCTTCTCCAAATACAACATTGTCTATAGCTTGTTGTTGACGTCTAAACTGAGATGTGCCATCAGACATATACTCAGAACTAGCTCTCATGTAAGCCTGTGCCATCGCTAACATGATCGGCTGCCTTAAGAAGAATATTGCATTCTTGCCCCAACCTGTACGTAACAATAAGTTTGAAATGTTATATGTAAACGGATTAGCATTAGTTCTAGGGGGCCAAGGGTCTTTTGCACAGTCTACGTGACCATTAATAAATGCTGATATCCAACCAAGAATTGGTTTTCCATCAATATCTGTCATGTTATCAAGAGCATTTAGACCAAATGTAGTCATAATAGAACTTTTACTTGGTTTGAAACTGACATGATACAACCATGTAAGAATATGATTATTATTATTTAGAGCGTAAGGACCTATACCGATTTTACCTGTAACATATTGATTTTTAGTATCAGTTTGCGTTGTAATATCGTAAAATTGATACGGTTGCTCTTCTGTCACATCTCCATCGCCATCGATTTCTTTTAACGCATCTAATGCTAACTGTGTATCATTATCAATAGATCGGTGTAATGATATGAACGATCTTGGTTCTGGTGAGTTTTTATCAACGTCTGTAAGTAATGCTAAATAAGACGTTACGATTTTATTTTGATGATACTTCTCATTATCTTTATCAAAAGAAGATGTTACAACACCGTTTTCAATACGATAATTAAGACTTGTTAAGAATAGTTTATCAATATCGAAATCTGATCCAGTAACTCTGGTAAACTCCGCAGGTAACATAACAGTGTCGTTGGTAACGGGCATTATATCAACACACCTAAGAGCGTGTGTGGATGCCTAAGCCTGTGTAGGAATACGATATGCTAATATATTAGTCTTTGCGTTTGGACCAATCACACCCTGATCTATTAAGTATTGACGAACTTCATCAAAGCTACGTGTATGACGTTCTATTTTATTTTTCTTATAAACAACCTCAGTACCATCAGGAAGATTGCTTATGTCATCAACCCATGTTTCTACAAACTTACTCTCATTAAACATGTCTGCTGATTTGACTTTATATAAAGTCTTGCCTTTATGTATTCTGGTTACCGGTACACGGTTTCCAAATTCATTAAGCATATAATCACCACCTGTTGTATAATGGAATAAATCGCCAAAAATCTTTGTAAAGAAATCTACTGATAATACACAATCCATAGATCCTTCTTCATTAACCATCTGAAGACGTTTACCACCATTTATGGATGGTGCAATATTCTCATCACCAATAAGCTTGCCTTTACGACGATCATATAACGTAGCGCCCTCCATGCTCCATATAGAGCGTTGTATGAATGCAGCACCTGGTGTTTTAGTATCAATAACAGCCTTGTTTATACTAGAAATAATCTTAGATTCTAAGAAGTTAGATGATTGTACAGCATCTAAAGGCATGTTGAGCCTATAACGTGTTTTACCCTCACCGTCTTTATAAGGAACAAGTTGTAGCGCCTAAGCTAAATTCAAACTTATTTTATCAGAACCAAGGATTCGTTTTAATACCTTTGAATATTTAACAGGATCCACAATAGGATTAGTAACAACATTTCCATCCTCATCAACAAACTATCCTTCATCATTTGTCAAGAAATACTGATCATTAATCTCACTCATTCCCATGCTACTGAGAGCTTTCATGGAGTTCATAATATCATCAAGAAGCTCTTGACCACTCTTTTCCTCACCGTCTCTCGTGAGATATATCGCACTAGGGTTCAAACTTGCCAAAGCAACCTTTGTTGCCTAACTACCGATATTCATATACTTGTTCTCATTTGGATCAGTATTTAACTGCTTACGGAGATATTCGAATGATACAGAATACGGATTAACTTTAAATGATTCTGAAAATATAGGTTTCAATGAACCATCTTTGTTGTAATTAGCTTTATTATCTTTATCATCGTCTTGACGATAATCATCCCATTTAGGATTAGCTACAGCACCTTGGCTTCCCACTTTTACAGCAGAGCTCATCAATACCATGTCTACATTATTGTTCTTCATCATGCTGTAAATATTGCCCATCTTACCACTGGCAAGCATTGGGAATACTGGGAACAATGCGTATTTATGATAGTAGTCGGTGATATTACCAATAGCGTCAACTCTACGACCTTTTGCTGTATATTTCTGAGAACCTATAACCGTTGTAATGACTTTGATATAAGCGTCGGCAACCTTATACATATCTTTAACGGAATTAGATCGTAATATTCTAAACGCTTCAGCAACATCTGAAGAATATGATCCAACCATTCGTAAAAGCATTTCGCACATATCATCAGTAATATATGCAGCACCGTCGTTTACATCAATTCCTCCAGTATAACTTTCATAAGCAACCTTTGCCTACTCATCTGCTATATCAAGTATACCTAATGAATGAAGTTCTTGTTTTATCTGATAATCGTCCATGGTTGCGAGCTTTTCCTCAACCATCTTTGAGATACGCTTACGTTCGTATAATTGTTCAGCATCATCAGGACGTTCATCACGTTTCATTTTTAGTATCTTCTCTTCGTAATCAAACTTTTCCTTTTTGATATAATACTCACGCAAAGCTCGTGTACGAGAAGATGATATCATAAGCCTCTTGATCTTTTCGATCTGTGGAGATGCAATCTCCTCATCTTTAATCTCACAACAACGATACTCACCTGTAAACTAGCCATCTTTATCAAGCCAATGTTCTGGTATATTTGTAAGCTCCATAAAGTTGTTTATACCAGTAGATCCGTCACCACCATTACGTTTAACTTGATCAACAAGACGGTTTGTTAGAACACCTGTTTCTTTATCATACTTCCATTTGAAGTAACCGGGATTAGATGCATAAAGACGCTCATGCTCTTCTACAGACATTATGTGCTTAACAACCATGTCATTTGCAAACAATACTATAGCACTACTTATTGCAGTACGCATAGTATTCTGATCTATTGCATTTCCAGTAGCATCAAGCTTATTTTGACTTCTAAGTAGAGATTTTGCTATGAATTCTATGGCATCTGCAGGCAAACCTTTATTAACCCAATACTTATTTCCATCATCTACAACTAACTCAATAAGCCCTTTCTACTTCAGATTCATCATCATAGTAGTCAAACGCTTTTGCAAAACCATCTCAAGCAATGTTCTACGATAGTCATTAGCTTCACGCTCTGTCATGGGTTTATCATCAATCATCGGCGTAAAGAAGTTTTTATCGGCTTTTTCTAGAGCTTGTTTTGGTGTAAGCTTTGCGTTATTAAACGATACGTATGACCCAGCGCCGTCTTTAGTTACAGGCCATATACCAAGCAATGACGAGAATCTAGCACCATTTTCTGAAGTATAGAAGTTTTTAACAGCATTCTTCTTTTCTTCTTCAGTCATCTCAGATAAAGCATCTATCGTTTTGATAATACTTTCACGCTCAGCATATGCGTATGATAAGAATTGATCTATAACGTCTTGTCTTTGTCTTACTACAGGCGTATCAAAGCCAGAAATATCGTATGAATAGCTGCCGTTCTTAACCTAATCACCTAATGCATTACCATCTACAACAACCTTTCCAGAGTTATCATACATATGAGAATAATCAATACCAGGTATACGAATCCCTTTTAGATGAACACCATAATATGATTTTTTATCAGACATCGTTGGTCCTGTAAGTGTGTTATCCATCAAGAATCTCATCTTACACAACATGTCCTAATCACTGGTTATCTGGAAATAATCAGCACCGTAATCACCCTTATTGTCTGTACGGAATCCATCAAATAATTGAAGCTCAACTTGTGCCTAATCGTTATTTAACAAACCATTTAATACAAAAGATCCTGCCCAAATATACTGACCTGTATTAGGATCTACACGTGTTGAATAAATATATGGATCAGTGCCAGACGATATGAGTTGGAATTGAGGACCTCTCTTATTGAAGTCACGAGTACTATCTGTTAAGAAGTTATTTTGAGATATTAAATACTTAAGGTTATCACCAGAACCCTTTACAGATAACTAAGTCGTTGTTTGCTTATATCTATACTGCCAGTTAGCCAAATTACTAGTGAATGCAAACTTTGTATAGATCAAATCAAGTGCGACTGGCAAAGATCCGACATAGAACTTGTTGTCATCTGTAACATTTAGTTGGTTGTTTACAACAATGTTGTTTAAGAATTGTATGAATGTCGTCATAGAATCCTCAACATTTGTTGATGTTAACATCTTCAACAATGCTTCAGCACCAGCAGAACCGTATTTTTCAACAAGCATATAGTTAAACGCATTGAGTTCTATATTAATACCCATAGAATTCAACTGCTATACGATATATTCTTTACATAACTGTATTGAAACATCGTCTATATCTTGTATCTTAAATATCTTACCTTCAACCGGCAATCCTAAGTATTGTTTCAGTCCAAGCTTTCCAAGTGTAGCGTTTTGTATAAAATCCTTTAAAGATAAACGTTTGTTATCATATGTACCGGTTAAGAACTTGGCAAAGTTTGAGAACGTGCTAGCTGCATCAACATCCTTGTCGTTTATAGCACGCTTTCCGACTTTAGTTATCTTGACAAGATTCGTACCGCCATTGGCAAAATTAGATGACCAAGAAATAGCTGTATTTCTAGCTTGATATTCTACACCAGTAGACATAACCCTGGTATTGTACCTTCCGAATGTTGTATCAACACCTTCTTCAGCACTAGAACTCATCATGGTAACCATGTTGTATTTATTAGAACGGGCTTGTGCCATTATCTGAACCAATAAGTTTTCAGCATCAATGTCATATTTGACAGAATCTTCATCATATGACATGCGCTTATCCATAACAGCCTTTATGTTCTCAGCAATCGTCTCATAGAACGGTTCTATCTGAGCCTTCTTGTTGAGAGTATCAATTAGTTCATCGAGTGTATCTACGTTATGTACAGTGTTTATAAACTTGTTATAGGCATCTCGTACTGGTATAAACTCAGGCAAACCGTACTCGTTAAAGACTTGTTCTTTAGTACGAACAAGTTTGACCTTACCGTTTTGTATACTAGGTGTATATGACCATTTCTGATTCGGTATTGTTGCAAAGAAAAATCTGACCTACTGAGACGTTTTCTCAAACGGATCGAATTCAACAGCATCTTTTATATGACCTTCTATAGATTGATTTATAACACCAGTCTCACCTGCTTCAGCCTTCTCATCAGCCTTTTCAGATTCAACTTGTTCAAAGTTTGTACTAATAGACTTTATAGAATTAGAAAGATCTAATTTAAATTGTATATCATCAAGATTAGCTATGAACTCAAACAATGCCTTTTGACCTTCACTTCTTTGATCATCAGACAGGTTGATTCCAAGTATATCGTTGCCTGCATCAGCAAGACGTTTTGCACCCTTTAGAATAGTCTCTTCGTTCAAAGCATTATTCAAATCGGATATATTAGAACCATTAACGGATATGTCAGACCCTGCAAATACAAAGAATTTTGCACTCTCAACAATATGATAATACATCTCATCACCAACGATGTGTTTGAAATCTTTACCATGTTGTTTGTACATTAGGTTATTTTTAAAGTTCGTAACAAATCGTTTTATAGCACTACTATTAGCTTTACGAGATGCATACTTACCACTACGTATATCAGAGAACAGCTTTAATATTGCACGATCATTACGATATCTATTGGTGAAACGTAATGCAAAGTCACGCATTCTATTCCAAGCTTTGGCGAATATGTTATAGGAATCGATATGGAATTGTCCAACTTGATAATCCCAATACCAATCAGCCATCAACTCTGCAACCTTACGATGATTCGTATAATCAGGATCGTTTTGCAAATCTATGTCGTTATCAGCAGCAACCTTTTCGTATATAGAATCACGTAAGTGTTCTGGTATAATAAGCTCGAATATTCTATGGAATGCCTCGTGATATTCAACTCCGTTCTCTGCAAGTGATGATAATCTTATCGAATCTTCTCTACATATACCTAGTACAGCAGAACCGTCGTTGAATTGTTTAATAACACCGTCGATAAATCCAAATGTTCTATCGTCAGAAACAAAATCTTTTCCAAGAATATGTTCAGCATGTCTACGAGCCTTCTTCTTATTGATAGTTCTGCCTGTGACAACTCGTCCAATGTGAAAGCCTCCTAATAACTCATAGTCTTCTATCTATTGATTATCAATAACCTGTTGATCGGCTTGGTTATTAGATATGTTACTTGTATCAACAGGCGTGTCTTCGTCAGTATCTTGACTAAGAAGGGATCCCAATGCGTCTAATGCAGAATCAGATTTCTAACCACCGCTTGTTGGACTAGGTTTAGGTGGCTTTTTCTTTGAATCACGATCTGTTTTTGATTCAGGTTCAGTATCAGACTTAGTCTCCGGCTTTGATTCCGTATTATTGTCAATAACAGCTCCATTGTTAAACACTGTTTTCGGATATCCGTTAGTATCCATTGTAACGGCATTGATGTGAACATGAGGTGCACCAATACCAACAGCGTTTGTTTGCAATATACCAGTACGTAAATACCAACCAGCTCCACTCAATCCATTATATACATCACCATTATCAGCCTTGTGATCTTGGAAATCACTCCTATCAAACGAAATCGATGTATTACCAAGACTACCACTGATAGTAAACGTTTTTTCTGTAGGATTGTCATTAAACCATTCTCGAATAGCTCTCAACGGTAGATTTGAATCAGTATCGGTACCAAATCTAGATTGCATCACATCAGAGTTAACTTCTATAGATAATCCTTTTATGATTTGTTTTAACTCTTCAACATGGTTTTCATTCGACATGTTATAGCCACTTAATGTTCCAACACCACTTTTGGCATCTTTCCATTCTTTGGCGGTTATGTAATAAACCGTATTAGTAGCACGATCTACAAACAGTTTCTTTTGAGGTGATAGATATGCAGCATCTGTTATAATAGGTAGGATAAGATTACTTATAGAGCCTATAGTTGCTCCATGCAATCCGTTATATTCTCGACTTAGTAATGATGGATCTTTAAGAACATCCATTATAAAATTGACATCTCCATCAGAAAGAGCTCTTTTCCTAAGTACAATAGGTAGACGTTTAAAACCATTAGGAGCCTCAGCTCTTGGTATACGCTTAGAATATACTATGACACCATTAGGAATAGCTTTAGGTACAACATCTAATTGCTATCTAGTATTACTATTGCCATATGTATAAACAACACCGTCTTTTACAAATCCTATGTCGTTTAGCATCACACGCGTATCACCAGGAACTTGACGCTCAGCACTAAATTGATACAAATCATCAGTAATAATACCCAACTTAGGATTTACAACCGGATGATTTTCCTAAGATACAACACCATTTTTCTCTTCATACATCAATCTACCATCTGTACGATACCATTCTGTTACACGAAGAACAGCTTTTTTGCCAGGATGAGTTTTATTGTATTCAGTAAGCTGCGCAGCTAGATTATATAATGCTCTGAAATTTTCTGTAACAGCATGCCCTGGTAAGTTGTTGCCTGCGTTTATGAATAAATACTTATGCTAATTATTTGATGAAGTTTTACCAAAGTTATATTCCTTACCTGTTTTTCTATCTTTATATGTAATCTTGATCTATATTTTATCAAGCTTTTCACCAGTATTAGATATTGTGGCAATAGTTGTTTCTGGTAATCCGAAATCAGCAGCATTTATTACAGCTGCAAACTCTTTATCATCTTCGGCACGATCGCTTTGAATCTACGGGTACGGATTTTCGAAACTAACTGAGAATTTATAAACATATCCATTCTAAAGCTTAATCAAACCTGTTGGTTCTGTAGAACCATTGCTCGGTTTAACTTCTGGTTGCTTGTCAGGACTTGGCTTAGTTTCAGATTGTTTTTTACTCTACGGCTCAGTCTCAGGCTGTGGCGCAACTTCTGGTTCTGGTTTAGTCTCAGGTTTTGTTTTAGTAGGCTCTGGAGCAGGTTGTGTAGGTTGTTCATTAATCTTCCTTTCTTCTTCCGCCAATGCTTGTTCGATACAATGATGTATCTGTTGCGTAATATCCCATAACCTTTTAGCTTTTGCATCTATTATATGAATCTCATCAAAAGTATATTGTGCAGGGGTCATATGCTCACCAAGAGAGAGATCAAACATGAATTGTTTGGGAAGCTGTCCAACCTGGCTTTCAAATTCAGAAACAGCTTTGTTATAATCTTCAATTGCCGTGTTATATGTATCCAAAACACCTTGAATAAATCGTTCAGAGAATCTGGACATCGTGCTAAAGTTTTCAGGTGAATACTCCACACCATTAAACATTGCTTCTATAAAATCAGAATATACGATTGGAATTCGTGGTTCAAGTACAACGTTTAATATTAATCCAGTATTCTTATGATAATCTACAACATATGGCATTAATTCAGCAGTCGTATCCATTCCTAACGACGCTTTCATTAACATTCTATATGCAGTCTGTTGATTAGAGTATTGCGTCTGTGTACTGAATCTCTGACCCCATGAATCAGCACCCCAAACGTTCACATATCCATTAGAATAATCTTCACCATTATAGAACGAATTTTTTGACGTTTTAATATCGATCATGTGGATACCACCATCTTGATCAATAGCAATGAGGTCAGGTTCTCCAGCAACACGGCCAACACCCTTAAACTCTCCATATAATGTCAATTTTTCAGATTGTACAACCCAACCTAGGTCATGGAAAGATTTAAGCTATCTTAATACATCTAATACAAGATTCTTTACTACACCTCTGTTTTTATTAAACCACTCGTCATACGTACGGTTAGATCCGTATTCACCAGATTCAGGAGTTGATGATTGTTTAAAACTGTCACGAGATCTTGTATTAAGTATTTCATCGACAAGTTGTTCTTCAGTACCAACAATATTTTCATAACCTTGATCCAATACACGTTGTACGACATAGTTAACAACACCTTCTACTACATTACCAATATGTACAGATATACCAGGCTCTGTTGATGCTATAATGTGTGCAACATCACTGACTATACCAACGAATTCACTCTAATCAAACGGTCCTGCTTCTTTGAGATATTTCAAGTATACATTCAGATCATGAATTGCTTGCGCAGAAAGACGATGTCTTTCAAGATCAGCTTGTTTTTCGAAATCAGCTTTTACAACATAGCCATTTTCAATACTTACATACGCACCATTTTTTATAACATCTTCTATTATACTTACTACCTCCTAAACAACCTCTTCATCAGACATTGGTTTATTATAAATCTATTCAAAAGTATAGATCATATGATCAATCGACTTCTTCAGCTTTAAAGTTTGTGCAGGAATAGTTGCATGAACACGTCTGAATCGTTGTATCTTACCGTTAACTTTTATAAAATAAGCCTATCCTGTTAATTCGTAACCATCAACACCAACTTTTAACTTGTCTTCAGCACGTTTTTTAGCAAGCATTTCGACAGTTTTTTGTTGAGGAGAAAGCGCAGTCTTATCCGTGGTTGCAGGTTTATCAGCAGGTTTGGTAGATGTAGGTTGAGTAGGTTGTGTTGGCTGTTCTGGTTTAGAAGGCTCTGTTGGTTTAGTAGGTTGCGCTGGTTGAGCAGGTTCAGATTTAGTTGCAGGTTTCTGATCAAATTTAACCGTATAGTTTACACGATAACCTTTCTTAGACTTAGACAATATACACTTCTTTCCATTCTTATCTAAGTATACTGGTGTTTGACGGCCATCTTTATACGTATAAACATCATCTGTTTTAGTTAAACCTTTATCTGAAACAATCTTATCGATCTTTTTCTGTTCAGGACTCTTGTTTAGTTCATCTAACTCGTGATCAATTTTCTCAATCAACTTGGTTGCTTTTGCATCTCCGGGATATTGTACATCTGCGATAGCAGCTCCTAAGTTTTCAGATAGATATTTTCTATATTCAACAAGCTTAGCTAAAATTGTTTTATCCCCAGATCTAGCCTTTTTAATAGCATCTGATAACGACATACCACGTTCAACAGTTGCAGTAGGATTACTTACAATCTTACCATTGTGATAAATGATTGGAACATCTAATGACTTAAAACGTCGTTCATTAATACGCAACTTATCATTCTAAACATAATCATTTTTAATATCATCATTCTTAATAATATCGTCACCAGACGTGGTTCTATTCCAAACATATCCAGTAGATGCCAGCTTATCTCCAAGTTTGCGAGTGGCATCGTAGAGATCAAAAGAACTTATTTTATACGCAATCTTTAGTATTTTGTAAATCTGTGCATACGTATTAAGAATACCGTTCTTTGAAAGATCTGATATCTATATCTTAGATAGTATTATACGCATCACATCGCCATTATATCCATCAACCTCTTTTATGAGTTTGACAAGTTCTGTGTATGCATCATTTATAAGACCTTGTTCCTCAGAGATAATATCATTTTTATTGACAACTGTTTGTTTAAGATTGCCAAGCTTGTCAAGACGTACTGTCACATAAGTGCCATCTTCTCTCTGGTATACTTTATGTGAAATACCTTTTTTATCAATATGAACTTTACCATCAACTTTAGTGAGCTTATTTTTTTCAATCTACTTCGCAAGATCCTTAGCTTCACGTTCTTGTTTACGTTGTTTACGTCTCTGTACTTCCTTCTCATGTTTAGCAATAGCTGCATCAACTGCTTCGTTAGATTTACCTTTGTACTTAGGATTTGATTTGATAAACGCTTTGCGTTTTTCATCAGCTTCCTTCTCAAGTTTACGTTTTAATTCAGCTCTGAGTCTAGCAGCTTCTTTAGCACGCTTCTCTGACTCTTTGGCTTCTAACAATTGCTGTTTTGCTTCGCCAACTTGTTGTGTTATGAGACCTATGTCGGAACTATTTTCGTAACTATATGCAATCTTAACCTCGGGTACAATACTTTCAATAGTTTCTTGATATTCATCAGATTTCGACTCTTCGTTCTGATCGTCTAGAGTAAATATCAAACGTTCTTTAATGGGAGACTCTTTTGTTATATTTAATACGTACCCGTCTTGACTTACAATCTAATTGTCTTTTAGTTTAGTACTCTCATCCGCTTTGATACGGTTTCCTTTTTCATCGAGAGCATATTCTGTAGTAATACTCCGTAGTTTATTCCAACCACTTTCATAAACTTCACCAGCATCTTTATCGGCTTCAAGCTCTTTATCCGTCTTAAACGCATCAGATGTAAGCTCATTCCAAAATACATCGTTGTCATCACGGGCTTCCTTTATCCTATCCCAAATAGTATTAAACCCACTCGGTTTATCAACAACAACTTTGTTTTTTCCATTCTCATCTTTAACAATCTTTGTGGTACCAGTAATCTGTTCTAATGCAGCACTGGCATTTTCTATGTTGAACTGTTCGAGATATGATTGTCTGTATATATCAGCAAGTTTATCTTGAGCTTCTTGATCTACGGATACTGCTGCAATGTCATCAAGAGTATTAATAGATTCTCCAACATGTAGATTATAACCTCTGCCATCAACTCCGATTTTTGCAGAATAAAGTTGCTGAGCAAGGTAAGATAATCCTCCAACTCTAACCTGTTCACCAGTCTCAGGATCTGTTTGATATTGTCCATTTTTTACAATATCAATCTAATGCTCGATACCGTCAATGTATTTACGCATAGCAGCTCTATTAGCACCAGCTTTTAGAGCATCTTCAAGCTCCTGCTTAGTCTCAAGCAATGCTTGTAATCTGGCAAGAAGTTCAATAAAAGGTCGTTTTAAATCATGTTCAGAACCATTAGATCTAGGATTATCCTAGGAATCTTCAGGTACACCAGCGTCCTCAGGTACTTGTTCATTAATAATACTAATACTATCTAGTATCTTATGGGCTTCAGCATTACGCTCATTTTCGTTCTTAGCAAACTGTTTTGACTTATCAAGAAGATTGTCAGCAGCCATCATATACGTAGCAACAAATGCGCCATAGTCATCACTATTAGTGTCAACTCCAGCACGTTCAGCCATCTCTTGCATACGTGTAGATTTGGTTAATCCAACGGCTCTTCTAAAGTCAGCATATTCTTTATCTACGTTATCAGTAGATGTTATATACTCACCAGTATTCTCATATTCCTTTTGATTTAGCTCCTTAAAATTAGCAAAAGCTTTTTCAATTGCCTGTAGTCTGTTTGAGCGTATTATCCCTTGTATTACACCAGTTTTTATTTTATTCCATATGCCAGGCTGTTCTATCGACGAATTAGAATAATGCATAAGCCTATCTAACTTGTCGTTGGCGATAACATTTTCAGTGAGCATGTTCTCAATTAAGAACTTATTAGCACTTTTCTCTTCAAGATACGGGCCTACAGAGTTCATAATGCCGACGGAACCGATGTGTGTTAAACCAGCTAATATACCGCCCTTAACTTCGGCAAGTCTATTCTTATCTTTAGTTTTAAGTATACCAATAGGATCTAGTGGTATTGAAAGTATATCTCTACCGACATCAAGACCTGTTAAGAAATCATCGAATGCAAGACTTATAACATCGGTTCTTAATTGACGTTCATTATAACCTTTCTTAAAATCTTCTGCATTCTGATACTGTTTACCTTCCTCAACACCTTCTGAAATGCCAACTATACCTAGACGTTTAGCTAATTCCAAGCCATAACTCTTGTTTTGCAGATAGCTCATTTCAACAAATCTATCACCAAGAATGCCTTTAGCAGGTTTAGCATTAAACTTCTTCAGCCATTTGATATTTACTCTGTCTACTGCATTGACGACTCTGTGCCATTTATCAGCAATACTACTAGCAAGCTTTTTAAAACCAGGATTTCCAAATGGCATTCCTATATATCTAAGCGCAGTATTTGTGACTCCGCCAATACCACCACCAATAGTTGTTCCTCCAACACCAAGTGGTGAAAACAACTTAGAAGCCGTTTTAGCACCAGCTTTAAATGCAGAACCTATTTCATACGCCTCTCTAGCAAGACCACCCTTTCTACGTAAGTATCTGGGTATTACACTAGCTCTCCTATAGAACTTCAAGTTTTTGAGACCCATTACTTCTGAGACACTCTTACCGAATGGCATTACTTCCAATGCAGTATTAATAAGACTGTTTGCTGTAGTAGCAACCATGTCTTTTGCAAACAAAGCTTCGATTTCTTTATGAGTATCAACCTTAGCTCTATTTATATCAGTCTTATTCGATCCAATCTGACCAGTCAGATACATGTCAACAATCCTAGAATCTGGAACAGGCATGTTCTTAGGTAATTGAGCACGACCATCTTTTATAAACTGCTTATACTTGGGACTGTTTTCACCACCAAGCATTGCCTTAAACTTTTCACGAGCAGCCATCGCAACTTCAGCTTGGTTCTCATCAATACCAGCAGCATAATTCAATCCGAATACTATTGGAGCTGCTGCTGCAACAGATGCACCTCCTGTAAATGGAGATGCTAGTCCACCTGCAGCACCTATAACAGCAGCGGCTAATTGAGTTCTCCAAGACGTACCAGATGAACCCATTACACCAGACAACTTATATAAATAAGTATCTGCATCAAAGAAATCCATACCTGGAGTATCTCTTTTAGCAACAAATTCAGGGCTTATCCTACGTTCATAATATGCAGCATCTTTTAGATTACGTTCGACATTAGCTTGTAACAGTGGCTTGATGTCAGCAATGTTGCGTAATGATTGTTGCAACGCATTACGTTTTTCAGCATCACTCTTTGATTTTAAATCGTACAATGGTGCTTTTGCATCATTCAATACATCTCGCAAAGGCGTTGTTTCCCACATAGGATTGAAGAAGTCTTCAATAGCTTTTCTGGTCTTATCGATCATTGAACCAGCTGATGTAGGATCTGTTTTCTCAAGTATATCAACATCCTTTTGGTACGCATTTAAAATATTTACTTGTGCGTATTTAGAATCACGCACCTGATACAAGCGCTTTAAATACGACTGCTTCATCTTAGGATCTGACGTCTTAATAGCTTGATCATTCAGAATAGCTTCTTGTTGTTCAAGATACTCTATCTTATTCTTAGCATCAAGGACTTTTAAGTAATTGTTGATATGATCTTCATACTTATTAAGTTTTTGCAAGGCACCAACTCCAGAATCAGCTTGTGTTGAATTAAGTCTACTAAGATATGAGAGCATATTATTAGGCGCAACAAGCTTGTTTAATCCCAAACCGTCTATGTGCGAAAGTACTGATAAATTTAAATCAGCATTTATTCCACCACTAAGTACGTCTACAAGAGCAGATTTAGCATCATCTGATTTGTCATTATCAAGCTGCATTTTCCACATTGCTTGCAGCCGTTTACCTAACGATACCTCTTCCGGATTATTGGATTTAACAAGCGTATTTATAGCATCTGCACGTTTTTTATTTAACTCAGCATAAGTTTCTGTGTAGCTACGCCTTATTGCTTTAGATTCATTTTCATGAGCAGCTACAGCATAGTTAATAGCTTCTCTATTTTTAAGTAACTCATATCCAACATGTATTGTTGGATCTAAGACGTCACCGTGTTTCTTTCTACGCATAATTTATTTTATTATATTATTCCATTGCAGCACGTTCTTCCTGCATAGCTTGGTTTCTAGCAATACGTGATTTTGAATAAGCAGATCCACCCCACTCTTTATCGCCTTTAATGTTAAGAGCTGCTTGAGATCCTGAAATATCAGTCATGACTTGTATGTCAACATGACCGGGCATTTTACTTTCAGTTATACCAAAGTGGTCCCAACGAGATTTGTATTTATCAGGGTCGAATCCTCTTTTCTTCAACTCAGCTTTACTGAAAGTAGCTTTGTGTACAATAAAACCTCTAATGTTCTTAGAATATCTTACACTAGTTCCAGCTCCATATTGTGCGGTATTTACATCTCCAGGAACTATTGTAAATGTTAAACCTTTAATAGCTCTGTCTAATTTACGCTCAGGCGTTTTGTAAGAATACCCCGCTCCGCTCACAACTAGAACTTTGCCAATAGTTGCAAGTGTTGTTTCTGGGCCAATAATACCTCTGTAATTCTAAACCCTTCCATTCTTATCTTTAACCTCGGACATAGGAATTGCTGATCTTAATGTTGCTGCCGAAGTTGCATCTCGCTGTATCAAATAATCTTGGAACGCCCTGTTGATATTAGCATCATTAAGATGAGTTCCGCTAATACCTTGTTGTTCTCCAATATATTCAGCTCTGTGTTTACCACCAGGAATTTCGTATTCTTTGCGAGCTAAACGATATTGATCAAAACTTCTCCAGAAAGCAGTCCCTTTTGCTCTATGCCATGATTTGTTGAAATTCTCAACAAGCCATTTCTCTGCTGCTTTATAACCTTTCTTGCGAGCAACATCGAAATAATGATTAGCCATTCTTCTACCAGTCCATGCTCTTCCAGAATTATCGTGTACAGGTGAGTTCTGATGAGCACGTAAGAATGCACTATATGTATTATTAGCCTTGGCTTTGAATGAGGCTAAATACTTCTCATCACGTCGTTGTAAGTTAGTAGCAACATCATCAAGAAGTCTATCATAGACACCACGGGCAATACTTTCATTTCCAGACCCGCTCAACGGAGCTCCTGTATTAGGATTTAGTCCAGCAGATATCATTGCGCGTCCTGTAGCTTGTTGATCAGCCCAGTATTTATAAGCAAGATCTTTATTGAATCTGGCATCTTCACGATCCTGTTGGAATCTTAATTTCTGCATATCGTTAGCTTGACCCTGTGCCATAACAGCAAACTGATCAGCTGTCTTAGTAGGTTCTACTATACGAGCAGAATTAGCTTGTATAACATCTTGAACAAATTGTCTATCAATTTCATCTTGAGTTATTTCAGCAGGATTCTTACCAGCAGCTATATACTGCTTACGTACAACATCCGCTGCACGATCTCTATAGTATTTATACAAAGTGTCATTCTGTACACCAGGGACTCTTTGTCCAGTAACTCTTTCAAGATCACCTTTACTTATACCCTGATATTGATACCTCGGGTCATACTTCACACCAAAACTCTCAACCTCAGCTTTAGTTAGCTCATGTGGCTTAAGATCTTTAAACATTGGAGATGTATAATCGTACAAAGATTCATACTTATATGGTGCTGTACGTTCCCAAGTTCCATCATCGATAGTACTCCAAGTAGATAAATCAACAGGCCTACCATATTGATCTCGTAAAGCAAACTGTTCAAATCCGGGATCATATAGGCCGTTGGCCTACATGGTTCCTCGGTTCTTTACGTATTCATCTGCTACCTTAGCTGATTGTCTAATCTGGTTTAACTTAGCAACAGGTGCTTGGTTAATAAGCTTCTGTATAAGAGCTCGACCTTCAGCAGATCGTGTTGGGTCTATGCCCTTGTCATACATGTAGTTTATAGCATCTCTAACAGGTTTCAATGTGTTATCGTACCAATAATCAACATCTCTTGCAATAGGGCTTGTAAAATCACCATACAGCTTATTAAACTCCTTAGTCTCCTGCAAACCCTTTTCATACATATCTCTTGCAGCATTGATAGATGCTATCATGATCTGAGAATCATATAAATCTTTTGTGGGTAACTGTATCCACTAGTCTTTTGAATATATCATCTTAATGTCATTTTAGGAGTGAAGTCATAATGTATAGGTTGTTTCCACGGATATCTTACTGAATACATGTTAGCAAGTGTTGCTAGATCAAGAGGCTTTGAACTAGCCTTTCTTTCCAAATTCCTTTCGTATTCAGACAACTGATTCTGTTTGTCTAAATCTATCTATTGCTGATATAGATCAAGCATGTTAATACCCTGCTTACGTTTGTATTCATTAGACATATAGCTGTTGAGATAATCCATAAAGTTACGTAAACCTACCTGCATACCCTGCTGTCTTGCAGCATGTGCTGATGCATAGTTCTCATAATCTTGAGTACTAGCAGCCATTCTACGTTTAGCGTAAGCATCACCAGCGTTAATCTTAGCTTGAGCATCTTGTTGCGCTAACTGAATATTCTGTAGTTCAATATCATTCAAGGCTTTGGCATTGTTAGCCATTGTACCAAGAGCTAACGCAATTCTACCAGCACCTCTTTGCCCACTTGTTAATCCGCCAATATTACCAACTTGATAAGCTGCTCGTCTTTCTGCATCAGCATTTGCTCTAGCTATAGCATACGGGTTTATTCTGAACGAATCCATTTGATTAAGTGCAACCTGTTCGTAAGGATTACTAGCATATATATCAGATCCTTTTGGACGCTGATCCTTAGCCTGGAAATATTGTCCAAGAGATAACAGTGCTCCGGTACCAGTTGGTATGATCGTATCTAATATTGTCGGACGACCGTTAGCATATCCAGGTAAACGATCCTTGCCACATTTGTATGACGGATAATAACTCATCATTTCTCTATCTTGTTTTTGTTCATCAGCTTTGTTGTTTAGGAAATCAACAATCGGCTTCTTCAACTTGTTTATCTCTTGTTGGTTTATGTTATCTGTATGTTGACCAACAGTGCCTCTGAGCTGATTTAATTTATTGTCCGTACGTATTTCGTACTTCTTATTTATTTTCTCAAGTGCCTATATATATGGAGCAACTTCGTCTTTATATTTATAACCAGTTCTCAGATTAACGTTGTCTCCAAATACAACAGACTGATCTCTTAAATTAGCTAACTGATCATCCTTGTTAGGTGCTCCTTTACTCACATACGTACCTGTTGCGTTATCAACAGATTCTCCATCAAATATAGATTCTCCTCCACTAACTCTAGCATTTGGTTTAGCACTGGTTAGCCCGATCGGACTCCACACACGTTCAGTACTTAACCCACCATTTAATCGCATACCTTTATCCTTACCTTTCTTAGCACCATATAACATCTAATTAGAAGTATCCCCATTCTCTTGTATATACTTATTTTGAAGATAATCTGACTAAGCAGATGCTTGTGCGTAATTATTATTTCTATTAACTGTTTGTTGAGCATCAAACAATCTTTTACGAGCCTGAGCCTTTCTTTTACCAGAACCAAATAATCCTGTTACGAGCCCTACAGTAGCTCCAATACCAGCACCAACACCAGTGCCTAATCCTGGAATAACACTTCCCAAGGCTGCTCCCGCACCCATTGCTCCAAGAGTATTCATCTTGTTTTGAGAAGAGACTTTTCTCATTTGATCAGCGTAATCAACATCATTCTGTTTCGTATATCCAAAATCACCTGTATTTACGTAAGATGATCCGCTTTGCTGCATAAGTGATTGTGTACTATCTGTTGAACCAAATGCGTTTATAGCAGATCCTACAAACTGAATTGCAGGCTGTACCAAACCTCCGTACTTATTTATATTGAACGGAGTTTTATTAAATGATGCAGGAGCTTGTAGTTTAGGAGGAGTGTTAACCAACTTAGGCATAGCTCCTGACAAATCAACACGTCCATTTCCAGATGGAACAGTCATGCCAGTATATGTTGCAGGATATGGATTATTATAATAATAATCAGCAAAACTCCTAGTATTTGGGTAATTTGTTAATCCGTCTATCATGACCAAGATATTCTATATTTAGTTATTATATATTGTATTGAAAAGTTATTATCGCTATCCGTAGTCATTTCAACGGACATTGTTTTATCTCGCATTCGATCTCCATACTAAGCGTTGTTAGCCCTTGGAATTGCGTATCTATACGAATATTCTCTATTCGTTATATCGTCTTTTGTTAATGTACCGGTACCAACTTTTGTGCTGAATGTCAATTTCATATTATTATACTCATCGTTTGTCTAAGCACCAAATTCAGCATTATCAAATATCTTCACATAGCTACTGTTATCGTTTACGACATACTTAAGAGAATGACCAAGGTTGCCTCCATTTTCATTCCATTTATACATCGTATCGTTTGTAAAGTATAAATCACACTAGAATGACAATGCTGCTTTCATTGGTATCGTGTATAAACCTGTGAATGATTGTGCTTGCTCACTATATACAACAGCTCCAGTATCTGTAACATTGAATAATACCTCGTTAAATTTCTTATCATACGTAACAACAGGCTCATAGTTGAGTGTGCTTGCGTTCATAAGATTCTGTATTTGTTTTGCCTTAGATAATGACGTACTTCCATTTTGAGTATATGAACATAGTTCCCTTCTATCATTATCAAACCAGTATACTGCACTATCTGATTGAGTATCTGCATATTGACCAGCTTTCATACCATTCGTTGTTAATACATAATCATACCTCTGCAATACACTTCCAGTACCAAGCATCAGCGGCATATTACTATCATCAGTAATCTATACTCGTTCATTTACAGACAGTACACCAAATGCGTTTTCTTGCCAGAATAACAACTGATTATGGAAGCTTTTTAGTTGAGTAAGTTGTCCATACTTAGAGTCAACATCTATATAATTAGATGCTTGAAACTTACTCCAACTGTCTATACGTTCTCCATTCTACTTAGGCCCAGCGTAAACAACTCTAGTATCAACAGTGTCGGATACCTCTTCTATAGATTGTGCTGCATATTGTTTAGCTGCTGGATCAATAGAATAAGCACTGTTGTACTAATACATAGGAGTTGTTTGAGTATATTTATTCATCACGTTAGCAGGTTGTATTTGAGATAGAGTTGTCTTCCAATCTCCAAGATTCCTACTAAGCTCATGTCCATACGTATAAGCTAAGTTGATATTTGTTTCGACAGGTATTGCGTAAACAACCATCATAGTCTTCATGATAAGATATTCAGGATTTGCTTGTTTATGCATACTTACATACTCAAACGGCTGTATATAACAATCTCCATCGAAGATCACATGTTTAGTGTTTGTATCATCTTTCTTGAAGTAGTTGCCATAACTACAGTATGTATTGAGAGATCTGTCTACAGCAGAATAACCACCATAAGGAATAATATTCTTTCTTAGATTACATAAGAACGTTCCCATTAAGCTCTCAGGTTTGACAATTAGTGGTTTATTATTGAATGAGTCATTAGATGAAAAACCAGTAATAGTATATAGATCTTCGGAACCTGGTTCACCTGGTTCATTCGGATTAGGTCCTGGAACAGTAAACGGGTTACTATTTACAGCATCTGATGTTCCAAATGTATCGAACAAAATCTGTGTTTCAGGATTTGGAACAGTCTTATCGTATGACACATTTTCTAAATAATTATCGTACGGATCTATCTGTAACAACATGCATGGTCCTCCAGGGCCATATAACTAACAATCTCGTATGAAATTATCACCATCTTTAGCTTCTATGTTTTGAGAGAATCCACCACCAGATACGTAATTACAATAATTTGTATTACCAATAACGTCTATTTTATCATTGAACGATTTAGTCCAATTTGCAGTATCTTTGATTCGTGATGCATAATCATCCCAGCTAAAATCTTTTGGTATTACAGAGTCTTTTATGGAGAACTTAAGACTGTTGTTGATTCTTCTATATACAGGTACGTATCCAATAGCTTTATCGTTTTTAATATATCCAGCTTGCCCAATATGATTTGCATTATGTACACGTGACCAAACATTAGAACTTTGTTCATATAGTTTTACGTACATATATGTAGCATCTCGTACAGTCTGGAAACCACCGTTGGTAACATTGCTTTCATCTCCAGTAGACGATACCCATGAGACACCTCTACTAAGAGTACCGTCCTTGTTTATATATATGTTTCCACGAGATGGAGTTACACCTGTGTATTGGCCATGCCTACCCTCTGCATCTGTACTAATATCATCACGACCAGCTTCTAGTGAAAAGATACCCTCTATAGATTGCTCAAATGTTGATCTAAACTTGTATAATGAGTTTACAATATCAATACCATCTTTTTTACCACAAAGTGTTGGAAACAACACATTAGACTTAGCATTAGCATCAACATCCTCTCTACTCAGAGTCTTATATACAGGACTCTGTACGTCATCAGATTGTACGAATGTATCATAGCCACAAGCAAATCTACCATTACCAGCAGACGGATATATACCACGATACTTCTTACCATTGTACGTACGGCTTGGTTTATATTGGTTATACGTATTCCCAAGGGTTGTAGAACTTGCTCCAAATATATATTTTACAGGATTTAGAGATAAAGATGTATTATTATCAAAATCCTTTATAGATTCTTTCAAATAAGATACTTCAGGTGATATAAACTGATATATTGTGTTATTTTCAAAATTATCAGCTTCACAGCCAGAGCTATCTGCATCGCTATGTACTCTAGCATAAGCATTATTACCAGTCCAATATCTATTCGTTGTTATAAATCCACTTGGTGTGTATACTGTAGAACCAGCTGTAGTCGGTCTTGATGCAAGCCCTGGTGAATATTGTTCAGCGATAGGCCTTGATATAACTCCTTGTGATATTGTTGCTATGTCAGACTCTTTACGTTGACATCTAACAATCTCGTATCCAACACAGTCTTCCGGTAGATTACGCACATCAAACTCAATACCCAATGGTCTCACAATAAGATCTTCTGGATTATTTCCATTCTTACCACGAGCATAGAATGTTTCACAACCATTCCATGTTATATTAGGTGTACGTATATCAGCAATCCATTTAACGTTAGATGCAGATCCATTCTTATGATATAACACAATACCGTATCTATATAACTCATCTCGTCTCAATGATCTGAATAACATAGATGTCTTCGCGTCAGAATATGATAAGCTTGAGCTAACGCTAACATATTCAGATGTATCATATTGTGCCTTTTCAGAGCTGTAGTCATTGTGATATTTTAAATATTCGCATACAACGGGTTTTGTAACATCAGTACTCTTATGGGTATTCTTATCGATACATATAGAACTAGTACCAATACCATCATTTCCATATTTAGGATGTGTTGATAGCACAGATACATTTGCATCTCCAACTAATGATGCTGTCACAAACCTCCAAGATATATTAACACCAGTACCACCATAGTACTTATCTATGTCGTATCTACAATAAGAACCATCTCCGTCTATATAATTATAGCGATCATCAAGAGGTTCTGTTGACATATCATTGTACTTATTGAAACAGTCTCCAGTCGGCTTAACCGTGTCATACGTAGAGCTTGTTACATTGATCTTATTTATACCAGACGCATCATATAAGTAAGCAATACCAATAGGATTGAATGAGTATGCTCGTGTATCATAGTCTTCAAACAAATCGTGTTGCTGTTCTTTAATGTTTCCAGCAAACAAATAATCGTTCTTAGATTCAATGATCTTGGGGATGATATGATTTCCAGATACACTGTTGTATTCCTCCAGTGTCAATGTACCAAGAGCTTTCTGGCCAGAGTCTATGAACTTTACGCTATTACCAGTACGCTTACCATCGTATATGAGCTCTATTAACGGAAGTTGTCCTTGTACCTGATATGATATTCTGTATATAAGAATGTGATCAAATTTATCAGGAACAGGATTATCTAAATTACACGTTATTGATACTCCGCATCCTGTTACGTAATCATTCTTAGCACCCTTCAACTAATTTCCAGATACTGGTTTCTCTGGAATCTAAAGCTGTCTCGTTGGTATCGACATCTCTGTTCCAGGACCATATAATCCATACAATCTATATGTATACGACACGCATCCTGATTTAAGAGATCCAGATGTAAACCCATTAATAATAGGTTTATTTAACACAACAGATGAGTACATCGCAACTTCATCTATGTTAACAGGGACTACTTCTTTTTTAGGGAGTAAGTCTATAATCATCAATGGATGTACTCCATCTGCAATATATAACTTACATATCTTGTTTGTTTCATATAATCCTAATACGCTAGGTTTATCTGAGCCAATCTCTTCTTTACATAAGAAGATTGTTTTTAGCTAAATCGGTTTGTTGTTGTCAAATGTCTTAACACACCATTTTGACTCGTCATTATTAGGCGTTTTCTATACAATAACACCTAGATTACGCACAACAGTTGTTGCAATAACGTTTGGTAATAAGTCTTTGAGTACAGGCTTAAATCCTTGTACCGCATGTAATTCTCCGCCACTAGACTGAGTATCTGTTACAAACCTCAAGTTCTTAGCCATGCGGTATCTGTTCTTATCAATAAACATGTCTGAAGTATCAGTATCCATACCACCAGAAAACATGTTTACCTATTGAGTATTTGTATTAGTCATAATAGCTATTGTTATAAGTTAATTCTCTATCGCCAGTGGGTTTAAAGAAATAATCGTCTGCATCAATATCTGGTATCAATCTCAACCAATCATTTTTAATTGATCTAAGATCATCTTGTGTTGGCATCATAGCTTCAGCATAAGCTTGTTCTCTATAATAAGCCCACTGTTGCTGTATATTAATATAAGCTACTCTATTATCGTAAACACTACGACCTCCAAGTTTACCTTTTATGAACTTAGGGAATGCCAGCTTCATCATTACGTACCAATAAATAGCTTCTTGATAAGCTGCATTATCTGGTATAAGAGGGTATCCACGTTCATCTGTTGCGATAGATTTGTATACAAGCTTAATAAAACCATCTCTTTTATTACTAACGATCCATCCTGGCTTAATGAAATACGTAGGACTATTCTATATATTACGTGCTAACTGATGAAATGCCTTATGACCATTCATAGTCAACAACTGAGATTGAGATGTTATAAGTTTGTGCGCAGGATCCTGATGTTCAGGAGCAATTCGTATCTTATCAGGTATTGTCTTATTTGCATTGTCATGCGGAATATACACATATTCAGGTTTATGTACAATGCCATGTTTAAATCGGTGTATATCCGAAGTATCTTTTCTAGCAGGTATCCACGGACCATTGGGTGTGTTAGAATATGCTACAGTATCTAAATGGATAAGATCATCAGGGATTGGCACTTGGTAATCTATAAGCTTAAGTAACGGCTCATCTACACCAGACTCTTTTCTAATATACTACATTGGAGCACCAATCTTCTCAATAGCCTCAAAGATCCATTCTCGTATATCTGATATTCTATTACGAACCTCTGATGCGTCAGAATCAGCCATTATCTTAGCTATGACAGATTCACATTTTACATATTTGTATATCATTGATGTTTAAATAATCGTGTTTGTTAAATATTAGTTGAGCTAATTTACGCTTGTTAGCACGTACAAGACATAGTTGATATTTATATCTATCAGCAAACGTCATAGGAATTTTAGACCAATGCAGTCGATATTTATATCCATTACTGTGTTCATTCAAATGATATATCACCTTACCATATTCTCTGGTTAGTTTATAATCTATACTCAGAGATTTAGAATTATAGTTCTTAGGTCGATACTTACCAACTTGGATATAACCTAATCCACAAGGCATTTTAAAGCCTTCTGAGCGATCTAAAACAGCTTCTGCTATAATCTAACTCATTCTGTCTAAAATGCGCTTATAGAGGCTGTATTCGACCTTATATGGACTGTTTGCTTTATAATACTTGTACATACTATGATACGTATGTGAATCAGTTTTATTTCTCATTATCTTGAAGTCCTGGCTTCTTTATACTGCTCAACGTTGCATTATTACTATCATCACTAGGCATCTCAACCATTAAACCAAGCTCGTACTTCATGATATTCTGCTTAATTAACGGAACCATCCATGATGGTATTTTAACATCAGACTCATCCATATTATCAGAGTCTTCATCATCATCAATGGTGTCAAAGATAGCTTTAACCCATATGTATTTAAGCTTACCTTTATCAACAGTGCCTTCTATGTAAACATGACCGTCATCTTTATAATAACCAGTCATTTCTCCAAATGTGTATTTTCTAAAGTATTGATAGTGTCTACGAGTATGACTCATATACTGAATAATCTCTCTTTGCTGATCATATATAGCAAGAATACTATTCTCATCATTATCGTAGATGTTCTCTAGAGCATCTTTAGTTCTTTTGAGAAATGTGGGTTTATCACTTAAAGATTGAACATCCTCTAACTCAAGAGGGCCTTTCTCTCGTATATACAGGCTATCGATTAGCTTTACTATATCGTCATCGTCTAGCAGACCAGCTTTCTATTTATCAAATCTGTCTTTGATTATAGCAGCCTTATATGTACGAACCCATAATGCTATCTAAGCTCTTGATAAATCCTCACTCTCACTAATGTTATTATTTCTGACTAACAATAGGATGTCGTCAATAATCTCTTTAAGTGAAGTATATGTCATTTTACTAAGCGTTTACTATACGAACATCTTTATTGTCTATAAGATCATTCGTGTTTATTATCTTATACTTGTATTTAGTAACCTTCTTCCAATCAAGAGTGAATAATCTCTAGAAGAAGTTCTTTTTGTTTTTGTATTCCTTACGTTTATATATGTACAAGTATTGTGTATTATCTAACTTAAGTCTCACCTATACCGTATCTCTACCTATAGTGTAGTGTACGGATGTTTGAGGATTGTATAGTATAGAGTCTGTATATACTGTATCTCTCAGTATAGTTACTAGATCTCTAATAGTATCTCTCTCAACAACCCTCTCCACCCCCTTGTCGAGGGTAACGTCTATTTGCTCATGGTTGGTTGCACCAGTTATGATATTTTTAGACTTAATATTATTCTCCTTAGCTACACGATCCATCTCAACCAATAATGAATCTTTAGACTATCCGAGTTTCTTCATATTAAGTGTTAAGACATTGTTAGCCTATTGGGAACCACTAAGCATTCCCTAATAGGCTTCAATGTTATTCTAGGCCTCTAAAAGCTCTTCTGAGAGCATTTTATTCTTGTTGTGAGTAATTATACCAAACGCTGTTAGAAATGCGATTAGAGAGCCTACAAGAGCGTTATAGACGATCTTTTTGTGACTCATCAGCCACTTCAGTATCGCTGTCCACATTCTTAAGATCATTTAATATAGTATGTCGAATTCTTATACCCATCTATTCGGTCTTATGTCGTACATACAAACCTACTCCAAATATACCTCCAGTTAAAGTGAAGCACTCTCCGATGAATCCTAAGATTTCTCCTTCTACTGTATTATTTCTAATAAATGACGCAAAAGCCATTGCTACGCCAGATAAAAACGAAGCAACAGCCGTAGCGTACTGCGTCACATCTTTCCAATTGTTCATATCATTGTATGGTGAGATGCACTTTACCTTGTTTGCAAGCGTTCATTATGATAGGATACAACTTATTAACAGTGGCTCTTGAGTTTAATACCATACCTTTCTTCTTATTTTCTCCGACTAATATACAACCTTCAGTATCCTTAGATGTATTACCAGAGTGTATCAGAATACCTTCAAACGAAGGTACATTCAACAATCTTGGAGTGAATCGTTTGTACTTAGGAGAATATGCCCAAACAACCTCATATGTACCATATGGAATAGCTGTTTGTCCTTTAATCTTAACCTCACCGTTATCGAAAACACCGTTCTTATTTGCATCACGGTTGGTGTCTTCTAATGTGTCACATATATATTTACCATCAATATACATATGACCGATTGTGTACGTGGGTTTTAGTGCAACTCTTTTTATTAAAATGTTTAAATTACTCTCCTTCATACCAACCAAGTTCATCACTAAGATCTACATTAACAATAGTATTATCAGACCTAGACAACTCAATATTGTTATTCTATTTGTTGTACACACCAGACTGTATGTACTTGTCATCAGTCGTAACATTAGTAGACGGTTGCAGTTGAATATCGAATGTTTTTTCGATATTGTCTTTATTCATATCAACAATATTAGAAACAACCCTTACTCGCAATATAGCAGGAGTTTTCTTAACACCTTTGTTTGTAATAACGATATCGTTAGCTATGTTCCCAATTTCGTCAATTGCTACATAATTACCGTAAATAGGATCGTAAAGATCTCTACCATCCTGTGTTTTAATATAAACACCGTCTATAACAAACTGTGTAGCGTTATGTGTCTTACTACCGATCTTGTAATTAGAAACAACATCATTGTTTTCTAAAAGTACAGACGGGTTTATTGTCACAGACGTTTTAGCAGGAATTGATACAGCACTACGTGTACCGAGAGTTACTGCGGTAGCGTAATTATGCACTTTTATCTTAATAGATGCTGATACAAAGTTATTGTCATACGACGTTACTACTACAGTACCGTATGTATCTCCAACAGCAGGATTGGGGAGCTGTGTTGCACGAGCAATAAATCCAGCAGAGCTAAGAGCGATAGTTTCAACACTAGATCCACTAGTTGTGCATGTAATTTGTTTATTGGAAACATTGGATGGAGTGAATATTGTACTTATAAATTGGGTTTCCCCAACAATCATGTCTGTTGAACCACTGAGCTCCAATCCTTGAACACCGACTTCAGAAGCTGCACCAATCTCTATAGTTACATCAGAGTTAGTACCAGTTGAGTCATCTACGAGTCTAAATATGTTATTATAATCCATTGTGATAGTTCTTAAGTTATCCAAACCATAACCTGGCTGATATATGCGAGCTACTACTACGATTTTATATACGCCACAATATAGCTGACTATTTGCAGGAAAGTATGCATCAACTTTATCTTTATATTCTGTAGCTTTAACAGGAGCAATAAACTCTGTATCATTAGTACAATTTTCAACAGGATATATATGACTCCAATCAGGATGAAGTCCGAATCCGTGATAAAAATAATGACAATGATGCTCTGGATATGCATAATATCTTGGAAGGCCTGCAAGATTCAAATCGTAAGCAGATGGCTCAAATGCGGGATGATGTGGTTCGCATGGAAAACGGCTGATGAACTTAGTACAATTTGCTATTTTATCAGCCTTCTCTTTTTCGCGAGATGTATTTATTATATATACCTTAATAGACTTGATATTTATTGTATCGACATCTTTCATATTAAGCAAGTTAATACGTAATCGTATATCATTGCCTATACGAATTCTTTTGATGTTATCAAGCTGTGTATTTTGATTTAAATTATTCATACGAACTGATATAAAAAAAGGTAGGGTAGAGAATATCTCTACTCTACCTTTATTGTTATTATTAAGGTTTGGCATTGGTGAGAACCTCGGGAACTACGCCGAAAATACCAGCGAGACCTGCGAGATCGCCCTGCGCATATACACTAAGCGTCTGCTGCGTATAACGAGTAATGTCGTCAGCTGCACGATACGGAGTGCGGAACTCAATCGTAAGCATGTTGTACTTACCGTCATTCTGTGCTTCGAGCTCGGGACGAATGATCGGCCACGTGCAACAGCCCTGGTTCAGGATACCCTGATAACCCATTGCCTTAGACTCTTCATCACGTACAAGCTTGCCCATTGCAGGATACTGCTTACCCTCAGTCTTTGAGATAACAACACCCTTCGGGAAATGCTTATTCTTACTCTCCCAACCATCAGCAGCAGGATCCGTGTAGTACGTATTTACAGTAAAACGAACCTTAGCGGCCCAGTTGATAGTGTTAGAAGCATTGTCATCATCGTAAGGAAGTGCTACGAGCGTAACAACACCAGCTGCATCAGAAGCCTGTACACGAGCACGCTTCCACTGAGCATTGATCATATTAGCGATGTTCTTAGCAATCGTCTTAGCAGTATCGTCAACCTCAGTTACATACTCATAAGACTCAGTCCACTTACGATAGCGAGTGGGCAGGTCCTTAAACGTAAGACGAACGATCAAACGCTTACCGCCCTCTGCAAACTTAGCAAGAGTCGTAGCATCGATCTTTGAAAAGTCAATCGTAACCGTATCCTCAGTCTCAGCATAACCAGTGGGATAAACGCTAGCGTTAACGCTCTTAATAGCATCCATAGCGATTACGTTAGACCACTTTATGATCGGAAGGTACTTAATGTCATTCGGGCCACGACGAACAGTGTTCTTGTTTGTAACAAGACCGATCTTAATACGATCAGCCTTCTTAGCATCAGCTGCAGTTACAAACGTACCCTTGTCCATATCCATGATGACAAACTTGCCATAATCAGCAGATACAGCATTCATGCTGTCACAAGCAGCAGGAGCTTCAGTAGCAATATTCTCGGCTTTGAGATTAGATACCAAAACCGTATTTACAAATGTAATCATATTATTTAATTTCTTCTACTCCCCCTAAATAATAATACTAGACCTAACTAGCTGGGGTTTCCACGTTAAAATTATTCTTGAGTATTCACTTCATTAGTTAATGTCTGATATCGCTGATCTGATTTATTTTCTATATACATCTGAGCAGCAGTTTTAATGATCTCAGGCATTATTATCTCTGGAAACTCTGAATACTCACTAAACGGTTTTTCCAAAGATATTTTATTAGGATTACGTAGATAGCCTAATCTATATTTCAATACTTTATACTTACCGTCAGTTAACAAATCACAACCCTATGATCCATCAACCATCGTACGTATTCTTAAAGGTCTCGCCTTATAATGACGATAATGGAAATCTGTCAACGAGTTTGTTACACGATACATGAAACTGTCGGCTGTGCATTCAAACACAGAGGTCATTGTTTTATGGTCTCCAGACAAATTTGATATCATAACATCTTCGTTTAATGCAAACATGAAATCATCAGGATATTGCACATGATAAGTTACATAGTTAGGTCGTATACCATGAATGTCTTGTTCAACAGGGAGCTCTTTATCAACCAATAAGTTAATCAGATCTTTCGATCTTTTCTCAGTCTGTTCGTAAGATGTAAGATGTGGAAGATTTCCATTGAATCTTGTTTTTACGAATTTAGAAACAGCTTGATTAAGCCAATATAAAGAATCATCTGTTGTCGGTTTATCCAAACTATTATTCAACTTATTGATTTCACGTTCAAAACCGATCAATATATCAATGTTTCTCATTTACATCCTCCTTTCGTTCATCTTTCTTATCGTTATCCTATTTTCTATTAGATCCAGGATATTTATATGTGAGATATAAATTAACGGCACCTGAAACAAGATCCTCAAAACAATCTATAGGTAATTCGCAAGCATCGTCATCGTCATCTATTCCGAACCTATTTGGTTGTTTAATATATGTAAGACTAACCTTTATAATATTGGTGTATACGTCATGTATAAGTTGTAACACAGGTTTATCATCTGACGTTGATAAAACTACTATCGGATTTCTAATAATCTTATTCGTGTCGTACGCAGATTCTATAACTTTATGTACGTTATTTTGATCAATCAATATGTTTGGAATACTATAACCACTTTTATTTTTATATGCGATATCAGCAGACGATGTAGATCTGACATACATATAATAATCATCAGGTAGGTTATACATTATATACCTTCCATCATAAGTAGTATCTGTGATAGATGATTTTGTTAGAATCTTATTGGACAATAGCGGTTTTAACTGATCGGATATTCGTATCGACGTATTAGTACCTATAGGAACCTGATCTTCAGCTGTATACAACTATTTTACATAAAGTTGTTGATACTCATTGAGATAAGCATATATATCATCAGTATCAATCTTGTTAATCTAAATAAGGGTTGGATCCATTGTCTAGAGCCTACGTTCGAACTCTATTCCAAGCATTCTCGTTTGTTTCTTCGTCATGACTCTAGTGCTTTAGTGTTCAACTTTGTTTGTAATCTTGGAGATTCAACAGTCTCTAAAGACATTATAATAGCGAGACTTATTAGCTCTTCAACCATAGTATCATTCAATGCAAATGGAGTGTCATCAAATGTTTTTCCGGCTATATGATCTACAAACTTATCTGGCTATTTGATATACGTAAGTTGTAGATCTCCAACATTTTTATGAGAATAATCATCGTATAAAACAATTAGATTATCTCCTTCTATATAACAAACACTGTTCTTTATCCACGGTCTATTTGTCGCAGTATGCATAAAATTCTTAGCAATCTCATGATTAACAAGATTTGTTGTTACAAGTTTCCCGTCAATCAGTACTAATGCAGTTAAGAAGTATAAGATGTCAGACAACTTGTATATCACAGCGTTATCTATTGGTAAAGTAGTATTACTCTTACTAATTTTCTTAGACGCTATGAGGTTCCTAACATCCTCTATGGCTTTAATGTCTCCTTCAAAAGGAACTCTTTGTTGATTTCCAGTTAACTTTTGAGCAATAAGTGCAAGATAAGCTTTATCTAATATAGCAGCAATCTCGTATGTTGTTAGCGACGGATATGACGAAGTAACATTCTCTTTGTCATATTCAATCATGTATTTTTTATGTATGTCCTTATACGTCATATTTGTCGTGTATTAAGATTACTTATTCTTAATCTCGTTTATAATAGAAAGCTTCAGGTCTTGGTTCTTCTTGTTATCAAGATATGCAACAGCGTCTGAAAGTGAGTCGGCAATCATCTCAGTACCATAATAATATTGTGTACGCTCCTTACGAAGCACACCTTTGGCCACAGCCTCTTCAATGATAAACTCAGTATCTTTCTTCTTATTATTAACCCATTTGGTCAAGTACTGATCGCTCTTTTTATCAACAATATCAAACATTGTTGACTCTATAAGCTGATTAGACATATTGTCTGAACGAACACCAAATAGTCTAAGACACTTGCGCATGTCATCCATAGACATAGTATCGTACGCCTTAATAGCTTCTCTACGTACTTTATTAGCCTTATTCTTCTGCTCAGCTTCTGCCTCACTATTGATTAGCAAATAATCCTTACCAGCAGTTAGTTTATCAAGAGATGTTGCGACACGCTTGTGATTGCTTAGAAATTTAATTTGCATAGCCTGTGTCGGGAACTGATCGTCAAGGAGCAATCCTCTAGCACCAACCTTTACACAAAACGTTGTCCAATAATCACTTGACTTAGACAACTTACCTTCCGGAAGACCCATAGCTTCCTCAAAATATTTTTCATCTTCAGGAGTCAATCCTGTATATATCGACCCGGATCTGGTGTAGTAAGGAGCAATGTAATCAAAACAATGCTTATACTTTAACAGTCCAGCCCAGGGATTTTTCTTTTTAATTTTTAATTCAACTACCATAATATTAAATTAGTGTTGTCACCTATAATAAATCATAAATTGCAAGTGTCTCATTAGAGACACGAGCAATTAATATGATTATTATGAGCCACAAGGCTTATTGTTTCTTACGCACCCTTTTTAATGCCACCGTTGTTCGTGTGCTCAGAATCCTCAGCATCGCAATACAGGATACCGCAAGACAGCGGATTACGGAGCATGATACCCTCCTCACCGAGGAAGTGAACCTGATAACCATCACGGCTATTAGAACGAAGCGTATTGATGCTGTTAGCATAGCCACTAGGAATTACGGAACCACCGGTACACCACTGTACGAACTCACGACCCTTACGGCAAACCTTAACGATGTTCGGCTGACCATCACGGTTACCAAGATCAACAAACAGGAACGTGTAAGACATCAGAGGTTTACCCGTGAGCGGGTGCAACTGACGGAACAGCTCCATGTTATCGAACATAGCACAACGCTTGAGCGTAAGCTCAATACCGTTAGTCATCTTGTAGGTTGTGAACTGACCACCAAGAACGAGATCCTGACCAGAACCAGTTACAAAGTGCGTATCAATCATATTGAAAGAAGCAACCTTCTCCTTCAAAATACGATCGAACTCTCTGATACCCATCTCTCCAGTGAGAGCCATGAACTTGCGCTCCTGAGTACCAAGCATATTGTAGCAAAGATCAAACAGATAATCCTCAAGCAACTCAGCGGTGAGAGTCGTGTAATAACGTACATTAGCCGGAGCAATCTGCTCGAACAGACCAGCTGATACGGCAACGGGACGGCCATTAGAACCCTTGAGGTTATACGTACCATCAGAGTTACGGTTAGACTTACCAAACAGAAGAGCCTTCTCCTCACGTCTCTTCCACTCACGAAGAGCGAGCCAATACTGATAATCAGACCACAGATAAGATGTCTTACCAGTCTCAGGATCCTTCAATGCAATAGCCAATACCGTGCTATAAGCATCACCCGTGATGTCATAACCAAGACGAAGCGTCATGAGGTTGTTACGCATCTTAAACGGGGTCTGATAGTTGATGATATCCTCCTCATCACTGTACTCCTCGTATGCAGAAGCCATGCGGCTAACCTGACGACCAGGAAGCAAGTACTCACCAGGAATGTAAGAACCAGAGAAACCATCGACAACGTAGCACTCGTATACCCAAGCACTACCATCCTGATAAGGCTGACCACTTACACGAACCTGGAAATTATAGTTGTCAAAAGAAAGAATAGCACCAGGACCGAAGAACTTCTCTTCAAGTGCGATATAAATCGGAGCACCGTTAAGACCAGCAGTTGTATCAGCGAAATTAGCTGAAGTAATCTCCCGACCATTAGCCTTAGCCCAACGAATATTTACTGCGTGATCAGCGTCAATCATAACAGACCACTCATACTCACGATTCTCAATAATCATTGTTTTACCAAGACCACCGGTAATTAAGTCGATTGCTGTAGAAACACCATCATCCTTGGTACCAAAGACAAGTGAAAGCAGACCAGATACCTCATGAGGCTTAGTCAGCAATGCGTTAGAAATCATATTCTCATCAACAAGATCGCTGAAACGACGTCCGCGATAAAGCTGAAGGTTGTTTAACAAACCGTTATTCATAAAATTTTATTAATAATCTTTCTCATCATAGGAACTTTGACGCAATATCCCATGCCTGAGGTTGTTTACCATCATCGATAGTTCTACTACTATGATTACGAGAACTATCTCTTAACATATTTCTAAGTTTCTGCGCTGCGGATGTTTGTCCATCCCGCTGTGCTTCATTGATGAGAGAATCACCTTTCATTGTGAAATAAGCTGATTCAATAAGATTCTTAGACAAGTTTTTACTAAAGTCTTTTTGATATTGGGTTACTCCGTTAGCATCTTGCCTAAAGATATAATCGAACAACGCTTTACGATCTTCTTTAGGAACAGCTACGCCTCTAATAGTACTCAAACTATCAATCTGAGTTCTAACGTCTGTGAAAAACTTTTGAGCGTCCTGTTCCTGCTGTTGACGATAAACCTCTTGCTCTTTCTGAAGCTGCTCAGCCTGTTGTTTCTTAATCTCCTTAAGACGATCAACTGCATCCTCTGCTTCATCGTACAACATATCAGCATCTTCGAATCGTTCAATTCTCTTATTGATGCGATCATCAGAATAACCATCGAGCTTAAGAAGTTCTCTGACTACTCTTTTTTGATTACTCTCATCATCCAAATCAATATCATCGAGATTCAACGAATCACGCTGTACTCCATAGAAATCCTCAAACTTACCACCATTCTTAACATAATCATCAAGCTTGGCAATTCGTTCATCAGCATACTGAGGTTTACTATTCTCTTTCACAATATTGCCAAGAGATGTCGTAAGATCATCAACTGTTAAAGGTTTTCTATCTCCATCGATATCGTTTGGATTATAACCAAGTGATTCAACAATGGCGTCAAATAGCGCTGTGACCTGTTCTGCTTCAGCAACATCCTCTGCTGAAGGCTCATTGTCATTGTTATTAGTATTAATGCCACCCGCTGGAACATCGTTGCTACTAGGTATATTATCTTGCGATGATGTATCGTCTGACTTTCCGTTCATACGATCCATCACATCCTGCGGAATATCTGAATTATCATCCGCGTTATTGCCATCCTAAGACACAGGGTCTTGTGCATTCTTATTATCAGCATCCAGTACTCTAGTATCCATATTAGTACGCCCTGACGTAGTGTCAGGCTCACTGAAGATGCTCAACACATCATTCAGTGCTGCTGTCTCTTTTGTTTGTTTTTCTGCCATAAATATATTTATGTTATTGATTTCAGTTCAATATAACTGTTTATAATAATCCGTTCATCGGAATTTCTCCAGGAATCCATGGCTGATCGTTAACCAGTTTTGCATATAGATTCTCTATCGGAGGTAAAGTAAACTATAATGTCTGTTGTGTAGATGTTGGCTCTTGCATATGAGTATCTTGAATATCAGATGTTGGTTGCCAAATAGGCGTCTGATTTTTCATATAATCAGGCATTAGATTTATTACAGGTTTTAATACAGGCTATGTTTGCATAGGCATTGGTTTATTAGCCTTATTTCTACTTGTAGCATAAGCTGCTGCAGCAGATCCAACGCTCGTAGAACCTTTTAAACCTGACATATATTGTAATAAAGGAGCTTCATAATAACCAAGACTCTTTAGTGCGGCACTATACTCATCGATATTACGAGCCTTCAATGCTTTTGCGTATCTACGATTCATCATTGGCAACCAATAGTCAACAAACGCCTAATCGTTTTTATATGATTGATATTGTGTCTTTCCTGGTACACGAACACCACCGTAGTTGTTATATTTTCTCGCAACATTCGATGTTCCGTTTGCTGACTCAAATGCTAATTGACGCATAAGATAATCAAACGTCCTATCCGAGTAGATACCCATCTGATGCATCTTGTCATAAATCAGAGGCCCCATTTTATCAACAAACTATTTAGATGTTTGGTTTGCTTTAGATTTGCCTTTTCTATATTCTGGTAAGTAATTAATAATCATAGTCCTACAAATCTGCTTCAGCTTCTTCCTTCCACTTGTTAGCTAGATATCCTATCTTAGCAAGCTCTAAGTCTAACTGACGATCAGACTGAGTCTTATTAGTCAACGGTTTTCCAACCATGTCCCAATAAGACTCACCTGTTTGTCGTTGTCTTTGTAGAAGTTCAGAAGGTTTTATATAATCCTTATTCATCGTTCACCAACTACTTTGTTTTTAAGCTGTGTTTTTGATTTTAACAACTCACGACGATATGCCTCGTCGTCTTTCTACTTCTAAAGTTCACTTTCATGTTTCATCTGTTCTTTAGCAAGACTGATCTTCTTATCTTCAATCTCCTTTTTCTGACGAGCTTCATAACGCTTAGTATATGCTTCTGAATCTATCTTACGTTGCTGTGTAGCATCCTTAGCAATCTCCATCGGATCTGGAATACCATTCACATTGATATCCTTATCCTCAGTACCTCTATATGTACTAATTTCAGCCACAGCAATCTTGGTTTGATTATCAGCATCAATCTTATACCTCTGAAGATCTATTTCAGCTTCCTTGAGCATGAGTTCTTGCTCTTTAGCCTCATTCTGCATCTGCTGAAGTTGCATTGCTTGTTGCTGCTGAGCTTCTTGTTGTTGCTGCTAAAGTTGATCTTGACGATCTTGCATGTCTTTAAGCTTCTGTTTGATAATGTTAAAGTTATCATTCGTAAGAACCTCTGCTGCTTCTAACAAGCTTGCTCCATTTTGCATTGCAGGTTGAATAAGCTGTTGAAGCTTTGCTATATTCTCAGCATCCTTAGATGTGTCACTAACGAATACATCCATATCTTCGTAATAGAATTGTTTTGTTATTGCTAAGAATGCTCTTTCTCCATTATCAAATACGTATTGAAGCTTTTTCTTACCAGACTCTTCCCAAACACCTTTTGCTGTATTAAGAAGCATTGTTAATACATGTTTCTTACATTGGTTGTGTACCCAGAACAAAGGTTCTGTGATATGAGATGATTGTAATACAGATCGTTCTACGTTTCCAACAAGTTCTGACGTGCTAATAGCTCCTTGACGTTGATCTGTGATACCAGTTATTGTTCCAGCTAATTGTTCAATCTTATCCATAAGTTGAATATACTCGGCAATAACATTACTCATTGTGAGATCAAGTGACGTTATTTGATTAAACGTGGCTGGCTTACCACCCTCTCTGCCAGGAATACCCCATTGATTTTCATAAGGATTTATGAAGTTCACACCAACGCTTGATAAATAATGCATCCATCGATCTGGCGTAATGTTCATAGATTTAGGTATCTACGTAATATCCATGTTGATAACCTTACCTTTATCCCTAGCTATTGCTAATTCAAGTCTATACCACAATACAATGTACATATATTGCAAAGGCTTGAGAATACTCACAAGCGATCTTGGTTTACTATTAGTGTTACTATATATAGCACCGCAATAAGGTAACTTCTGACTATCTGGTTGGTCAATGCTTATATGTTGATAAGCAACCGGCTGTATACCAAAATACAAATCTGATCCGGCTCTATATCCTTCCCATACTTCAACAATCCAATCTTCATCAATACCTATCTCTGTTCCAACAGGTTTATAGAATTCGTCTACGATTTCAATCTAAGCGTCTCCGTTTTCATCTTGAAACGTAACATACTTAATCTTCTTAAACGATTTCCAACAACAATGCCATACATTAATGTTATGTCTTGTTTTCTGATCAAAAACAGGATTATCATATATATGCATTTGTATATGGTTGAAATTATCAACAGGGTCTTTTTCTCCAAGATCATTTGATGGACGACCTGTTAACATCTCGTTTAGTTTGTCTAAATCTTTTTCAGACAACTTATCATGATATCTGTCGTATACTTCAGCTACAGGAAGTCTCATTTTTCTACAACACCATGATGCATCTTCTATAAACTCAAGGTCTGGTGACTGATCGAATGAAAAATATACAGGATTCACACGTTCCATGTAAGGATCTCCGTTCTGTACACCAACATAGTATACCTCTTGTCCAGCTATCAAACCGTCTTTCCAACCTTTGATAAACTCGTTATCTATACCACACTTCTCGCGTATATACATCAGAGAATGATAGGCTGTGTTTTCTATAACATCTTTGTAATCCCTACGCATATACTTTCCAATCTCTTCAGGCGGCATTATCTCGCCACTCTAAAGTTGTTGTTGGAACTATTGTTGCTCTTCAGGACTCATTCTGCCAATAATAGCACTCATCATATATTGGATTAGCATTTCTTTCTCCTAATCCATTAAGTCAGATGTTGCGTCCTGTGATGTACGTACAACTCTGAAATTAAACGGCCTCTTTGTCTCTTCACCTATAAGGAGGTCTACCTTAGGCCTAATTATGTTGAAGTCTTGTGGTGTAGCAGGAAATCCGTCTGATACTTTAAACGGGTTGGTTATACGTTTAAAGTCCTTTTCATCAAAGATACTATTATATAGATCGTAATATGTTTGAAGTTCGCTAAACCGAGTCTTCTACATTCCGCCAGATACAACATTACCTTCTCCGATAATGTAATTCACGCAGTCATGCTACCACTACTCATCTTTTTTCTTTAGAGGTAGTTTCTGTTGCGGAAAGTTCGCATTATATAAATTATCTTCTACTCTTATCATTGTTAAAACGTAAATGTCGGAATGTTATTGTCGTACTAATTATCGTACGAACTATCTTCGTCAAACCATTGGTTACTAAACAATGGTGTTTCAAAGAAATCTATTTGTTTATTCTACTCTTTTGCTGCTGCAATCTTTACTTGATATAATTCTTCTCTATATAGCATGACCATACATAGAGCTATTACACGGTCTACATTTCGTACACCATCGTCTAACAACAACTCTTCTATCAATGGCTCACTATATATACGTTCGAGATTTGGATGACCCGGTTCATATTCTTCAAGTAACCATTCTTTTATAAGACCCTCTGCATATGATCTAATTTGTTTTGTCATATGACAACCTTTCTTACGTTGTACTTTAGAGTCTTTGAATATTTCACTTATAACCTTATCTGGTTGGTCTGCCAGCATATAATCACAATGCTTGTTTGTAAAGTATGGATATATACCTTTACGTTCATTCTCGAACAATAATTTCGCATTATACATAGTTAATAGCTTACGAACATTCTCATAATATTCTTCAGCTGTATCAGGTCTTCCACTATATTCAGCAACTATCACATCTGACCAAGCTTCTCCTGGCTAGAATCGTTTATATATAAACGTAGATCCTAATGAATTTGTAAGAGAACCATCTTGATCATAAGGATCTTGACCAGCTATGTATAATCCGTAAGGAGGATCTTTAACAGGATATTCGTATATAACAACAGATCCTGTTGGCTACTCTCCTTTTTTTAGTGGATAGTGTGTTATATCACCACCCTTCTTTTCAATGGCTTTTACAGTACCATCCCCTTCCCAAACCAAGTCAACAACGTGTTTCATATTAGCTAATTTCGTGTTCGTCCTTAGTTTGTTAAGCTGCATTTGTAATTGCTTTTTTGGAAATATGTTTTTACCAACCTCAAGAATTGCTTCCTAAGGTGTATTGGGGTGCTCTGCAATATATCTATCTGTTACAGTTTCATCAGGCTAACTATCTCTTACGATTCTTCTTTGTTCTAATATCACCTATACAGATGCAGATCTATTCGTATTACCATCAGAATCCATACATTCAGGATGTTCGTCTGATTGCAGATTAGACCATGCTGGGACAAAGAATCCACACTTCTTATCAGCCATACCCTCGTCCCAAATATTATCGAAGTCTAAACAATTAAAGCCTTCTGGATGATAAAACATATCTGACAAACCCTCAAAGTTTGCACCCTCAGATCCACCAGTACCAAATGCGATCATCAATCCGAACGCAACACCATCATCCGTTTCTACAGAAGGTCTTGCTATTTGCCAAGCTTGTTTAATGTCTGGAAATTTACCAGACTCCTCCCATAAGAATAATCTACCACGAGTACCACGAATACGTTCCGGATCATTCTTAAGTGTTATGCCTGTTACGCTAGATAGATAGCCATCTTCAACCTCTTTGCCTGTTATCTCATCTTTAACCTTAAATCCAGATGTACGTTCTAAAGAAGTTGCTCTCAATCTTCGTTTAGCCCATCCAGAGTGCTTATCTAAGAAGTCCATGATTTGCCAAGCTTTTGTCAACAAACCATCACCTGTTAGAAACTTTTGTTCTGATGCAACAGCAAAATTCTTTGATTTTGGAATAAGAAAATAGTTTCTACATAACATAGACGCACCTTTGAATGAATATCCACGAGCACGAGCTTTAAGTACAACCATATGTTTACCTTCATCTTCAGCCTGTTCTATAGCATTATAATAGAACCAATCGTAATCCCAAAAATCAGGAAATCTAAACAAACGCTCTCGTCTAGTTCTCTTAGTCCCATTACGATCTGTATATTCTGTTTCAACAAGCTTCATAATAGGACTATAGTTGAGATAAAAGTAATGATACCCAGTTATCTAATCTCCATCAGGAGCTGTGTATCCATTTAAACATCTTTGTTGTTCTTGTTTCCAATAATTGAAGTAGTCTGTCGTACCTTCTGGAGCAAACGTATAACACCCATTCTTTTCGAAGAATAAAGCAGCTTGTCTAAACTTATCTGAGTTAACTATTTTCTTATTAAAATCAATCATGTTTAAGCAATTTCAAAAGCGCTGAGTGTACCACCGCCTTTAATTCTACCAGTCTCCTATTGTTCAGCTTTAGTTTGTTTTTCAGCTATATCAAGAGACTTGACTATATTACCAACATCCTTGAGGATACGAGTAACTTTGATAGCTGTATCAATATCCATACCATCTTCGGAATAACTACTCAATGCTTCAATAAGTCCCTCTGCAGCAGATCTAGATGCTGTTAGCAATCTTGTTCCAGGAGTTTCTTGAAACTCTGTAAATCGCTGCATTAAATCTTTAACTGTATCATCTGGAATATAATTAGCATCTCCAAACACATCATAAGCTATCTTAGACGCTCTATCTTTTTCTGGATATGCATTATATGGACTATTCCATTTCTTATTCCATATGACGTATTCAATAGCCTTTAATGCATACGTCTTATCTTCAGCATTGTTGTAGTAATCTTTAAACGGGGGTATTGCTAAATCCTCAGTGCTTAGTTTTATTTTATTTCCTTGTATGTCAAACATATCATTTAATGCCCATATCAGACAGGTCTTCATCTGTTATAACATCTACCTCAGGACCAGATCCGATACTTCCATTGTAGCTAATCCAACCATTTGTTGTAGCAACCCAAACAACATCATTTGTTGAACCAGAATCATCAGCTGTTGCTACAACGTATGCATCACCATCATTAACCTGCTCATCAGTACCGGCTAATACATTTCCATCTTTTACGATCGTAATGTGTGCAGAAGGTTTGTCGACTAGATATATAACAGTTCCTGTGATCTGAGGAGGAGTGCTAGCCTTTAAATCATCTACTGTCGCAAAATGGTTACTAGCACGACCCTTTATAGTAAGTGCGGAAGCGTTCTTACCATCTTTACCAGAGTATGCTACAGAATAAGATGTTGTATTCGTACCATCAGAATAATTCATAATCGTACGAGTCCATACATATCGATGTGTTATTGTTATAGTAGGTATTTCTTTAGCCCATCCAGTTGCTGGAGCATTCTGACCATCTTCTGATACAGCATAATCAACACTCGTACTAGTTATAGATATACTCTCAGAAGGTTGCGATGCTTGTATATCAAGAGCTTTGCTTGATATAATATTCTCATGTTTAATCCAACCTCTGTCCTTATAATATACGTATATATCATGACCTACAGCATATGCATCATATTCTTCAGGATCTTGAGGAAGATTGTCTGCAGATTTAGTACCTTTTAGATTAAATGAGTTTACACCTGCTATTGTACCTCTCTGAAGTCCGAACCACTCAATAGGCAGATATCGATTATAGAAACTTCCTCCGACAAGCACATTGTTAAATATCTTATGATCAGTCGGAGCGTCTATATACGCTCCATGACCAACGATACTACCACCTGTGAGAGAACCGCCTTCAAACTTAAGAGTCACATCCCTGGGTAGATTAAGACCTTCGTTTAGTACATAATCATATTTGATAACATACGTTGTATTTTGGTCTACAATAGATGATACAAAGTCATCGTCTTTCTTGAGAACAACATAGCCACGACCACGATCCGATGTACGATTCTTAACTGTGATCACATTATTTTTCACAGTAAGGTTGTCCTCGTCAGCCGTCAACGGCTGTCCGAATGTTTTGTTATGTGTGCGTATTGTACCATCATCTTCAATAAAAACTATTGATTCAGAAGAGATGTTTGACGCATCTTTAACATAACCATTCTTTGTTTTATAATATAATAGTTTATTGTTTATCATGGCTGGTTATTGATTAAGCTGAAAACTCTAATACGTTCGTAACCGGATACAACATTAGTACCAAAGTATCATGTGATAGTGATGATGTATCTGTCGTAGTATATGCGTCAAAATAGAAATTCGTACCACTAACAATCTGAGCTTGTGGAAGGTTACACAGGATTACAGAATCTGTTTTGAGCATTGACGGTTTTGCAATATTGATAGCTTGATTAGCTTTCTTCACAATCAAACCTTTCCAATGATGGTTCATGCCGTTAGCCAAACTATACGGAGATGCAAAACCAAGATACATGCCCGAACCTAATCTGAAGTCAAGAACCGAGAACTTACCCTCAGTGGCTGAAATACGAGCTACTGCAGATGTCTGTTTATAATAAGCATTAGCTGTCCACGGCTCAACCCAATTACGTTCAAATGTAATACTACTTGAGTTAGCAGCTTTTGACATGCTTGTTACAACATTACCTGTACCTGATGAACTTACATCATTGACAAGGCCGAGCTCTGAAGCACTGGCATTCTTAATATTACCATGTGTACTTGCTGATGAAAGCACGTATGCCAATCTTACTGTACTAGATGTACTGCTAATAGCACTATGAGTAACGGCGTCTGTTCTAGATACTGATTCAGCAGATACTGTATCAATATAATCAATTGCCGGCTGTATTGCATCCTCAAGGTCTTTGCCGAATCCATCAGAAATCGAATGATCTGAATAATCCTCATCGATCGTAAACTTCTGACCGTTCCATCTGTATACCGCGCTTGGCAGACCATTAGAGCCCATAGTATAATAATACTTGCTGTAATAAGGACTACCGTTTGTCTTCATATACAAATTGGTTGGTACAGAAGTACCACTCCATGTCGTATAATATGCAGATCCAATCTTACCAACAATTCCAGATATCGTACTAGACGGAGTTGAGATAGACTGTGCAATATATATAGCGGTCGGATTTCCAACACCACCTTGTGCAGCACTAATAGAATTGGTTAGAACACCATCTACTTTAACAGCACCCCATTGACCAAGTCCAAGTACGGTCAAACCCTTGTTTATAGTGTCAAGCTTGGCCTGAAGTCCAGTAACATTTGCAATAGAGTGAGTATGCTGTGACGGAGCATATATACCTTTCTGAGCAATATACATCTCAATATCAGCAAGTAGATCACGAAGACGCATCGCAGGATAATCTGTTACGTCACACGCTGTCATAGAAGCATCCTCGGGAAGATATTTATATAGCTTATTTGAGCTTAGATCTTTATAGATCACACCGCCCCAAGGCTTGTTAATGCCAGGAACAACCCATACATATTTGTTCGGCCAGTTATTGTAATATACGTTGTTACCAACTTTCAATACAAATTGTCCACCAGTTGTATTGTAATAAACAGTTGAAGGACTACCGCTTGTTGTCGTGCTGACTTGACTAACAGTTATACCAGATACGTTTCCTGCATAACTTATAGTACCGAACGCTTGATCAACTTTTGCAAAGCTATTGTTGATCCAAGATTGAACAATTACTAAACCTGATTGATCTAAAAATTTCATTATTTATATTAGTTAAAATAACACCATGTTTTACTATTACCAAACGGGTTATCCTTATCGTTCAACCAGTTGGTAGTAAGTTGATAAATCTTTTGATTGAACTCATCTTCTGATATGTTCGGAAACCACTCATGTATGAGATTATAGTTATCTGAATATATCATCTGTACAGTTACATAATAATCCCACTCATTATAATCAGGTATTACGCCACGTATCTCTTTATACTTATTTAGTACAAGATTCTTGTTCAAAAACGGTCTTGTGTATTTAGACCCATCTTTTTCGTAATACATCTTAGATACCTGATCATCAGCAAACGGTTCATTGTAATGTCCACCAACAAACGTACAATATGTATCTTTGATCACTTTACAATACTGGTCTTTATCTAAAACCTTCTGTAAATATTCAGATATGTTTGTGATCGCTTTATGAATTACCGATGCTTGTTTATCGTGTCCATAATCTTTAAATATCTTATCAAGCGTTTCCATCATTAGGTTTGTTAGAATCAATAATCATTTGTTTCAAACTCTCTATAGATTGTTTTAGCTCTTCGTATCGAGCATCGTTCTCCTGCTTTGCTTTTATAGCAGGATCAAACTCTTGAATAAGCACATTACACTTTTCAACATTGTTTCTATGTTGATCGATGTTATCAAGTATAGTCTGTGATTGAGATTTAAGTAACTGGAGTTCTTTTATAACACACTCTTTATTAGGAGTTATCATAAGTTGACCGGTATACCCAATTTCATTGCTATCTTTAAACGTATACGTTTGGGTCTTACCGGCATCTAAAACTGCGACATCAACCACCATATCAAATTGGTTATTGTACTTATCCATATGAGGTGTTGAGACTGTTACAACTTGTACAGTGTGTACCTCAATATTGTTCCTGTCAAACATGTAGACAGAATGTCCTTGTTTCAAATCTTTAAATAGCATATGTATGTTGTTAAAAAATGGATTGGATACGAGATAACCCCGTACCCATCCAATATTAATGATTCAGAATATAACGAACAGTGCCCTCAGCAGGGTTAGTCTCATCGCCAAGAGGAATCGGACCAACTATGTAAGAAGTGCTACCAATCGTGATAGCAACAGTATCGTTCGCAAGATTCGTCTTGCCCATCGTAAGGCTATGAGCACCGATGAGTGCCGTAATATCGCTAGCAGCAACAGCAGTCAGGTTAGTAGCGTGACCAGTAGAATCCGTAGCAAACTTATAGAAACCAGCAGTCTTAGCAGCTGCACCAGTAGGAATTGCGTGAGAGAACGAAACGCTCTTATTATCACCAGCAATACTTCCTGTAACAGAGATGTTTGTACCACCTGCAAAAGCAACCGTGTCAGTCTTGCTAGTAGCGGCAAGCGTAGTAGCACCAACCTTAATGTTAGAATAAGCATTCTGGTTAGCCTCACCACCAGTTGCGACAATACCATCGATACGCTTAGCCAAGGCAGTAATGTCAGTCTTGTTGGTTTTTGAAAGAGTGTCGGCGTTGGTAATCTAATTACGAGTAAGCTCGTCTACGCGTATAGCCCAAGTGCCGTTAGTACCTTTAACACCTTCAATGCCACCCGTCATTTCAAACGCAGTAACATTGTTTCCATCATTGATGGTAGCTGTGATTGCTTCTTGGCTACCACTGAACGAAACCACACTTTTGTTGATCTTCGTATTAAGTGCATTCGTAATACCAATCGTACGAGTACCATCAGTGTTATTCGTAATCTCAATACCAGTACCAGCCTTATGCTCATTAACGAGATCAGCAACAGCGATATAAATCTTGTTAGCTGTGCTATTAGCCAGTGTCAACTCAACATACGGAGCAGCATTCTTCTTATCCGTTGCGGGAGTGAACGTACCATCAGCGTAAGAACCCCAAACAACCTTACCTGACTCAACAACCATATCCTTCGGAATGTTGATGGCTTCACCAACATTAGCACCGTCCTTCTGGAGGTGATATACGGCAGCATAATCAGTAGATGTAGACTTGGTGAGCGTATAAGCGGGAGCCTTTACAGCACCAACCTTGGTGTCAACATAGTTCGTTGTAGCAAGACCACCAACACCATCGACTGAGACATACGTAGTCTTAATCTTATGATTATCGCTTCCAGTGACAATATCTGCGAGAATACCATTGTAAAGATTTTTAATGGGGACAACGGTACCAGTCTCAATGCTTGAGTAACCGTCTGTAATGCCACTATTTGCAAGAGTACCCTTTGTAGCAAACTTGGCCTTAGCAGACGTCCAAAGTTGCTGAAGGCCTAATATATCTAAATATTGCATTTATTATTTTATTAAACTGTTGTAGTAGTTGTGACAGCAGAGCTCGGTTTAAGAACTGAGATTAGAGCATTGGTCTGATTTAGTCTACCAATTTCATCGCGTAGTTGCTGAATCGTAGTCTGCTGTTCCAGATTCCAATGATTAGTCAGGGTATCAATGATCTTCTGTGTATTCTGTGTACTTGTTTCCTTAGCATCACATGCGTTTCGCTCAGCCTGGAAACCTACCTGTGCGAAACCGTTCTGAACAGCATTCTGAAGCGCCTGACTCTGCATCAGAATAGTGTTTGTCTGTTGACAATTGTTCAGTTGATTCTGGTAACCCTGAGACAAAATGGATGTATTGATATTATTCATACCACCCTGCATCATCGTGCTCATCTGGTTAACAGCTGACTGTACCTGATTGAACCAAACGTTCAATGACTGAGACAACTGTACGATAGCATCATGATTACCATTGACAGCCTGCATAGTGAGATCACTATTATGGTTGTCCTGAATCTGATTTTGTAAACTATGGATTTGATCACCAATACAATTATTTGCGTTATTGCCGAAGCCGCCAAACTGACCGGCAAATATCAACCATATCAGATATGCAAACGGATTGTTCCACATCTGCTGATTACCACCATTAGCTAACATGGCTGTCAAAGCATCGTTGCGGTCATTATTACCAAGCATTGCGCCCATCATAGCACCATTGCTAAAACTATTAGCCGTGTCACTCGTATAAATTTTGTTAATCTCTTCCATAGTTTAAAGATTTAAGTGATTAGTTTAATATCGATGCAATGTCTTTTGCATCGATAGAATAATCGTCATTTGAGTCCATAACATCGTTCATCGAGATCTCCTTAGAAGATCCGTCAGTCATTTTCAGACGCAGTACGTTCTGCTTATCACGGCCTTTATCGTAAGAACCAGATTCAATTGCAACGCCACCTTCTGTGGCGATGGATGACATATCAGCAGATCCAAGAACAATCCCATCTGGAGAGATTAGTTTTACAGATTTAGTTGCTGGATCATATTCAATTGTCATCTTGTTGATATACGCTTGAAGCATTTTCATATCTACTTCAGAACCACCGCCTTTTCCGATAAGTTCCATTGTAGATTTTGCATCGAGAACATCTCCAAATTGGAATTGGGAGCTATCAACAATTTTCAATTTATCAGGCTCTTGCATGTGCAAAATACGAGGTGTGATAGGAGTACCTGCTGCATTCTGTATATTTGTATGTCTAAGCTTTGAATAAATCATATTTATATATACGTATATACGCAATTACTCCAACCGAAGTTGGAGTAACGCAAATTTAATTTAAAAAATCATTTATGAAGACAGTGGAAGTTGGTGGATTCGAACCATCGACCTTCTGCTTGTAAGGCAGACGCTCTAAACCAACTGAGCTAAACTTCCAAACAACCTTGATGGCTGTTGTTATATATTATTCTGCAGAAGGACCTTGCATGTTAGAAGGACCCTGCATCATGATAGGTCTATTCTGTTCTGAAACAACAGGCTCACTGTCGTTAGATGTATTAGCATCAGAATCTACAGCAGTCTGTGCCTTATCAGAAGATCCATAACCACCATCATCTCGATCAGATTCTGAAAGATTATCAGACTCAACAAACTCTACATTAGGAACAGGCAAGATCACCAGTTGAGCAAATTTATCATCAACCTTGTATACGGCCGGAACAACATCTGTAGTTGCTATAAATTTACCAAGTATTTCACCACGATAGCCTGAATCAATCACACCACAACTATTCGTAAGACGTAATGACTTCTTTGCAATAGATGATCTTGGCATCAGCTGAGCAAAGTATCCATCAGGAATCTCTAATGCAAGATCTGTGTGATATACGATCACCAGCTGACCACACTCATTCAACTCTGTCGTTATGTTCGTAGCAGTTAGATCAAAACCAGCATCTGTCTTATGTGCTTTTGAAGGCATTACAGCCTTATGAGAAAGTTTCTTGAATTTAATTTCCATCTTATTATATTTTATATCAATAAACGATTATTTTAAGCTGACAAGAACGATAAAACATTACTTTTTCTAGACTTGTTGCAGATTCCGTAAATATATGATTCTGACACATCGAAGTATTTTGCCGCATCTTTTACATTCCCTGTATACTCATGGTCTTTATATATGAATTTACCAACATACTGTACTTTGCAACAACCCGGTGAAATCACGGTGCTTTTTATCCTTAATTCCAAATCATCTTTCGAGAAAGATCCGACCCATTCTTTTTTTATTAACTTAATTGCTCCAGAACACAATCGTTGTACAGAACTTCTGTTTACATGAAGTTGATTTGCCGCATACCCCGCATCCATCCACGTTTGATAATATTTATGTTTTACGTTATATAGATATACGATTTTTTTATAATTCTCAGCCTGCTTCAAAGAGTTTTTTGAAACATGATCTTTTTGATCTTCCGTGAATCTATATTCGAGAATTCCACCATCGCCACCAAGTGTTTGATTATAACCAGTACGTCCGTATGAATTATATTTTTGAATATAATGTTTTTCTCGTTCGTCTAATTTCGATTTTAAATCGTCTGAGATACTTAATGTCTCTATGATAGTAACGTCAAAATTTTCCAAACCGTATTTAGCAACGGCCCTGTATAAAGGATTATCGCACTTTTTATTTTTTATATTGTTAAAATGTTGTGCAAGTCGTTTACTCAGATTAACGGATTGTCCGATATAGCATTTGTGATTTATCAGATTTTCCCACTTGTATATACCCGCAACACCTTTATACTTATTATATCTTACTATCATCGTTCATTTTATTAGTAGCCCTAGTAGGAATCAAACCCACTTCTTCGGGGTTAGGGCCCGAGGTAATAGTCAATATACGATAGGGCAGTGTTAACCTCTTTCTTAAGGAGGTTAATTGATTAAACAAATAATGAAATCACTCCTATTTGAAGTGCTTGTCCGATTAAACCACCTATTTCTGTGGCAGCTATATCAAGCCAATCGAACTTACCTCCCCATTATTTGTCTTTAAACTCCATTCCAAATGCTAGACCTGTACTGAATAATATCGTACCAACAAATGCTGCAGGAATAGCGTACAACAAATGTTTTGGTCTATTAAATTCTTTTAGCCACATATTGTAGTTTTTTGCGCAGGGGCAGGACTCGAACCTGCTTCCATGAGGATCCCATCTGATATTATTCCAGACTTCACACTGCTCTACCTCATAAGCTACTCCCGCATTGCAGTGTTGTGTGTCACTGCAGATAGTTTTTAGTAACCAACTATTTATTTCTTACGTGTAATCCAGTTCCAGAAACGCTTGAAGATATTAGGCTTCTTCTTAACCTCATTCTCCTCACCCTCTCGCTTCTTCACGGCGTTCTCAGCGTCATCAGAATCATCATTATCATAAACACTCTCAATTGTATCAATCAGTGCATCAATATAATCTACTAGATAAGCGCATGACTTGACGATGTTTGAATTCATCAGCTCTGTGACGTGCATAGCGTAGTTGAACATCTCCTCTTTAGTGATAGGCTCTACACCACACTTAGCCTCCACAAAAGCTGCATATACATCACTGGGGCTCTCAACGTTTGTAAGATCTACGATCACATATTTCTTAACAGGCTTCATTGACTTCATCGTTACTTGCTTTAAGTTCTTTAATTCGTTTATTATAGTTATCAAGGTTCTCTTTCCACTCGTCAGATGTTATCTTTATGTACTTGTGCGGGAAATCTGTGTCCCAAAACGCAAGTATAATATCACCAGCTTTAACATCGAACTCTTCAACACTCTTATCGCGATCTACGAATTTGAAATGCATGTCTTCAGGAGCCATGTATACTCTGTTGCACGCATTTCTTTGTACGTCAAGCGGTTCGATGTTAGCGGTTTCTGTATCGACAATAAGTACATCTGAATTATACGTCGCTGCAATTGTTTTCATGTTTAAATCTTGGTTTTAATTTAAATTTAAATAACTTAGCAAACAATACATCTCTTTGATCATTCGGGTCTTTCATAATTGTTGCTGTGCAATCAAATACTTGGTGTATAACATCATTGACAATGTTTTTATCAATATTGAGCTCTTTAGATATTTGATTGCTCAAACTATTAACATCAATCATGAACCTTTCCGATAATGTCAAATTGTCGTACTAGATGAGAGTCTTTAACAAGATCGAAATACTCAAAGTGTCTAGCTTTATAGAAAATCGTATCTCCAACATGTATCGGAGGAAGATCATAGCTCTTCTCATTCTCCATCCATTTAGTATATCTGTATGGAACCTTAAGTACAATACCTGTTAAATAGTCTGAATCAACCTCTTTAACTTCTTTCTTTACTTTATCATAATCAGTTGCCTCGATTCCGTTCTTATCAGCCTTGGGCTTATCTGTCGCAATCGGTGTACTGAATTCCTTCTTGACCTTTACTGGTGTAAGCGGCTTTACTAAAAAGCTGTCAAAGAACTCATATTTGATCTTATTACTTACATCCTCAGCTAAAGGTTTCTGATTAATCTTCTCTTGCATTACTTCTTAAGACTCTTTAAATAGTTAAGAACTTTGATGAGATTAAGCATCACTGTACGTTGCTCGACCTTCATACACTCAGGCATATCCTGTGTATCAACCTTGTTCAGGTCATACGTATACTTCTCGATCAATGAATCGATCTCATTAAACACGTTTACAAACGGCTCTGGTTTATCAATGAGCTCCTTAAGCATGCCCTCGTCAATAAGCTCTTTTGCATAATCGACAGAGATAGAGCACTTGGACGAATAAGTAGCCTTTACAGAAGAATCATCATCGTCATTCTCCTTGTATGTAGAATTATACTCTGCAACATAAGACTTTTCGTCATCAGAGAGATTCATAACATCACCAAGTTCAAGTCCGAAGAACGGTTCAATCACTTCTAATTTCTTTGTCATAGCAATCTGTTGTTTTAAATTACTGGGGCAGTAACGTATGAAGTATGCATTTTGGTTGCAAAAATATTAAAAATTTATTTTTTTATAAATTTTTTCATAACCTGTGAAACCAAAACGCTTAGTTAATACGTTACAGCCACGAGAGCTTCGGGGGAATATTATATTATATATAAACTATATTAGATTATATTAGATTATATTAGCTAATATAATAACATGAGTCTAAGTAGAATAGTAAGACTAATAATATATACATGAGTCTCATGATAATAAGTAAGACTATATATAATATAACATGAGTCTCCTTAGGAAAGTAAGACTATATAATATTACTTCTTACGTCCCTACATAGACTCATGAGACTAATTAGATTATATTAGATAACATGAATAAGTTTGAATTAAGTGCTATTTTGTATTATGCGGATTTCTTATCTATATAGTAGAAATCAGTTCCTGTAACAGATACATGCAAATATTTCTATATACACAAGATTCCTATGAATATTTCGTATATAGCTGGCGTTGATCCCATATACGATAAACACAATCCTTATGTTGTACAAGCAACAGAGACATATGGAATATTAAAAAAATAGTTTGGAGAAGATGGAATTTTATCTTTTTTAGACAATATTTGCAACCTAGGAGTCTCAGGATGCGTTACAGGAGAGTCTATGTTAAAACACATACATCGAGATAGTGATAGATACATACGGAGTAAAGCATATAGAAAATACAACGAGTTTAAATAGAATCAATCATATCACTATGTCACACAAGGAGAACACGGACCAGAAACAAAAGAGTGCACAAAATATGTAGCGCACGTCTAGGCTAAAATCAACAGCAACAGATCCTGAATATGTAAAATCTGTTGATCGTATGATACAGGCATAGAAGAAGTTATTAAGAATATATAACAACATTGATTATGAAGATGATTAAACCACATGTTGAATTACTTACTCAGCAGTACGACAAACTCGGTATATACGAAATGGTTGAGCTTGCTGGTAGAACTTCGTACAAATCAGAGAAGAATATGTCTTTTGATGAGAATGGGCGTTCTACAACAGCTGAGGCATTTACTAATAAACTCATATCGTACAACCATGGTGCGGCATTAGAACATGCTACGATCTATTTGACAATACCTAAAACCGAGAAGTTGTACAAAGGGATGGTTAAGATGTATCAACAAAACAAGTATTCTAGAGTTATCGAGTTTGATGGAAATGCATACATAACGACAAACTATCGAGTGATTATCGAGAATGGTTGGACTTACGACCTCAAATATCTCACAGAACCTCATAAGCTTCACGTAAAGCGTTATTCATTTAGGATTACGTGCAACAGGATTAACTCTCAATCATTCATGAGACATAGAGTGTTTTCGTTCCTGCAAGAAAGTACAAGGTATGTTACGTATAACGGAGATCTTGAATATATATATCCGTCTGACTGGAATACGTATGATGCTGAAACAAAGAAGCTGTTTAAAGATCATATAACAGCATCTGAATCCGTATATAAGGCCTTGTTATCTAAAGGTTTGAAAGCTGAACGAGCTAGAGATCTTCTCCCTTGTGGAATTAAGACTGAGTTTGTTATGACAGGATTCATAGATGATTGGGGTAAAATGTTAAAATTAAGATTAGCTAAAGGAGCTCATCCGGATGCTCAACTAATAGCACATCAAATATCAGATATACTAAACGGTGTTATACAGGATTGATAGTTTTTATGCAGACAAGATTACGATGACACCAACCATTCCTGTCAATGGTCTCACTGAGAATGGTCATGAAGATAATAAAACTCCTAGATTATGTTTTAGTGACTCGTTGATAGGATGCTTGGCCGCACAAGGTACCTCTTGTTTTAGGTACACATACGTAGTATATGTGCCAGTTAATTAGAAAATAAAGGTTCATAAACCTACGAAAAAACAATGTCCAGATGCTCATATAACAGGAGAAGTTTGGTACACTGGTAAACCAATAGAGTTAGTACCAATAGGTAAGTTATATACATCAGATAACTTGTTTGAGGTCGGCAAATATCCAGCTGCAGATAAAAATAAAAAGAAAAAGAAAAAAATGATATCATCATACGCATGCGAATACATGTTTGTACCGTTAAAAACATCTAAAAATAAAAATCATGGATAATATAGAACATACAAATAATATTGATGTAAATACTTCGTTATCTAAACAGCTTATGTATATAGCATTTGCATCAATTATATCAGCTGATAATGATAAGCTTGATGAAGATACGAAACAAGCTATTATTGCTAAGTACGAGGCTGAGACAAAAGATGAGCCGTCTGTATTGGATTGGGATAAGATCTTAGATCCAGTTAAAGATGATGAGTTACGAAACAAATATATCGAACTATTAAAAGCGACTGAGGTATGATAGGATCACATGATAGTTATACGTTCCATAAAGCTACTAAGGGTATATACAATAAGTCTTTAATACGTAGAACATGGAAAGCTCAAAATATGAGCTTGGATGAACAGTATGAGCATGGAGTTCGTATGTTTGATATACGTGTTTGTAGAGACGGACGGAGATGGAGAGTGTGTCATGGAGCGGCTGAGTTCAATGAAACATTTGCAACAATATCATCAATATGCCACTTCTTTGAGTTACGATATCCAGATGCTATTTATCGCATATGGCTCGAAAAAGGATCAAAAGATGTTGAGAGAAGGTTTATTGCAGAAAGCACAAGCCAACTCTGTTCATTATGTGATTTATACCCTAACCTATGGAGGGTTGGAATAAAATCGTACAAAGAATGGACGAATGGTATTTGTAACAACAATGATAGTTTATACAACAGAGGTTATCTATTTGCTAAGGATGCTTCTCGGAGCGGTAATTGTCACGAGTTACACGGTACAATGTCTTTCAAGAATTACTTCAAAGGATCTCTTGAGTCTCAAGCTAAAAAGTACAACAGAAAGATTATGAATACTGTTCCAAAAGATCAGATATATGGAAAAGAGCATCTTTATCTGATTGATTTCGTAGATCAAATACGCGTTAAATAAACGCGTATTTAAGATCAAATACATACTTAAACAAATTTATTCAGGGCCTACATTAAGTAGGCTCTTTTTTTATTATGCCTAAAATAAGACAAACAAATAAAGTAATGAAGGTTGGTAATTAGTGGTTGCCAGCTTTCTTAAACAGTGTCAATGGATCTCCAACATATACGTATATGAATGATTCAGGTCAGTGGGCTGATGCATCTGGTAATACGTATAACGTTGAACATCCATTAGATGAAGTAACTGTTAAATACGATCCTAAAACAAACGGATAGATCAATAAAGCTGCACCAGATTATTGGAGACAATATGGTTAGCGTAGAATGCAATAGACTGCTGGAAATGTTGATAAGGTTATAATGGGTACCGTTGGAGCTGCTACAGCACCACTATGGCTACCTGAGATATACGGAGCTGGGTTGGTACTTGGTGGTAATCCGGCTGTGCAATAGCTTGCAAATCATGCATTGTACGGATTAGGTGCTGATGCAGCATTGAAAGCAATAGTGGGTTATGATTATTCAGAAGCAGGTCAGAGATTGTTTAGTAATCCTTTACAAAGAATTGGGTTGAGTAAGGGCACGTCTGATTATACAAGTCAACTCATTGGTAATGCATTGAACCCTGGATATTATGTCCCTGCGATGAATTATTTAAAGCCATGGTTATTTAAACGTAGCACTCCGGTTCATGATATGGACTGGTTGATGGGTATACAGACGCCTCCAGAACCAAAGCCTCTTAACAATTTAGGTTCTATACTATATCCTACGGTTGTTGGTGTCGGTTCTGAGGCCGGAGCGTATGCGCTTATGAAAGACCAAAATCTTCCAGATTATGTTAAATATCCCACAATGATGCTAGCTGGTATAGCTGGTAGTGCCGGTGGCCACGCGTTTAATAAATATGTGAAAAAATCTAAATATAAAAAGTCCGTTCTTGAATGAAAAGATGCTAAATACTTATCAACACGATTATCTTCAGGGATTTAATGTCAGACTGAATTAATAAGAAATCCAGCCTTCGGGTTGGATTTTTTTTATTTTATTTTTAAAGTATTGTTAGTGTCTAAACGAGAATGAAAATTTTTATATTATACATGTTTAAACGAGAAAGTCTCCCATAGAACTCCCCTTACGGGTCGGTGCATCCAAGGTACCCCCGGTCGCTCTTCGAGCTCCTTATCCAATCTAGTTCTGGTCGACCTTCGGTCTCCTTATCCAACCTCGTTCTTTTCTGTGGATTAGCCATAATTAGATTAAAATTTAATATGGGATGTGCACATCCTGTATTAAATTGTTCGGCGAGAAACTCTTATCTCGTGCTATTCGTACGGATATCCCAAAAGAACGGCGCCGAAACGTGTATTAATATATGGCCCTTTGGGGACATATTCGGGTACTATGGTACTATGTCAGATGATAGCGACAGTGCGCAGGTTCGATTCCTGCGGTATCCACAGCAAGAAGGGCAGCGAAGTCGTTGCTCAGCTAAACACACAAGATCATGAACGGAAAAATCACATCGGTGATCATCACCACGGTAACGAAGGAAGGCAAAGCCAAAGGTAACAAAGTAGTCCGCGTTAAGCTGAAGGACGAACGTGACCCAATCTTCGGACAAACCATCGAGATGGTTCTCGTACCAAACCGCTACGACAAGGACCTTGTCGACCTGTTCTGTCAGCACTATGCAGACAGCGCTCCTGACGTCCCAGATGCATGGGGTCGTCCTCAATGGAAGCCTGCACAGCTGAAAGACGCGTCCAAGCCGTTCCCTGCCGACGTTCTTCCCAATGTCTTCGTCGAAGAGATTGAGATGCCGGACCAGTACATCGCTTGCGATGACAACGGTCAGCCTCGTGAAAACGCTATCCCTCAATCCAAGTTCACGGTCGTGAGCTGGAAAGATATGGATCAGAACTATCGCAGAGGTTTCTCTCCCACCGAACGTGTAACTTCACTGTTGCACGCAGGTTTCTACAAGAAGTACGAAGCTGACAGCATTGCACCGGCTGACAGCGACGATCTTCCTATGTAATCCATCACGCCTATCGAGGTCGGGCGTTCTAAATACGACCTCGTTCATCTTCTTAAACACTCACGACAATGAAGAACTCCCTCGCTCTTACAGCAATCATCGCTATTTGCCTATTCGTAGGCTATGTAGCAGGCCACGCAATTGGCACAACTGACGGAAACGCAGCAGCTTACTCCTACCAAAAGCGATGCGTAACCGCCGAAGACTCTCTCGCTATCTACCGAGAATTCGCTGACCGAGCACTCACACTGCTCGAAGCTCTCGGAATCGATGACGACTCAGTCGATCCCTTCTACGACGGCGACGACGCCAAGGCATACGCAGTCTCAAGCGCATACCGACGCTTCTGCGACGCCTACAACAAGCTTGCTGGCATCGACAGCTTGCAACAGCTGCCTCCTGCGCAAACGCGCACGCAAGCACGCTGACCACCTCGGACACGGGCGTATGCTCGTGCCGATGGGCCTATTCGTATAATATTGCAGATAGCCAAATTCAAAAACCAAAGAACCTCGCGATAGTATTAATGGTAAATCGCACAGAACAATGCAGTACTTCTATGCAGATATTGTAGAACAAAAGGTCGGTTAGTCATGAAACAGAAGAAATATAGACTCACCGAAGAGACAATGTGTTTCGATGGTGTAACACTTCATAAGATACAGGCTCTCAAAGACTTCGGAGATGTCGAAGCTGGAGAGCTTGGCGGATGGATCGAAAGTGAGAGAAACCTCTCACAGTCTGGTAATTGCTGGATAGCCATGAAAGCTAAAGCCTATGGTGGTGCAGAAATCGGTGACAATGCTATATTAACGCGTAATGCAATAGCATGTGGAAACTCAACCATTTGTAATGACACACTCGTATCTGATGAATCAGTAATCCGTGGGTTTACGTATCTGTATGGTCGTGTTGAAGTATACGGAAAATCAGTGATAGATGGCCACTCATCGCTACATGGAAATGCTAAAGTGATTGGCGCAAAAGTCGTTGATGCTGAAGTATATGACAATGTTGTCATATGTGATGGCGCATACGTTCACGGGCATATTAGAATAGATGGAAACACATATATTTCAAACGGTGCTGAGGTGTGTAAGAAAGATGATTACATCGTCTTTAAGAACTTTTGGAGTTCCGGAAGACACTTTACATGGACCCGTTCAAACAATAAATGGCATGTTGGGTGTTTTCGTGGTACTGGTGAAGAGTTGATAAAGAAGGCCTACCAAGATAGTGAAAAGTCTGGTAGAGAATACGAGAGGGTTGTGAGGTATGTTGAAAGCATCCTTGCAGATGAACAAAAAGAACAGGAAAAATGAGAAGGTACGCAATTGTATACGCTGACGGGAGTAATCGACGCTTGACGCAAATAGATTATCCTTCACGTAAAGAGGCTGGCGATGCATTGATATATTTCCTTACATGTAAATTAGCAATATGGAACCGAAAAAACCAATAGATGATCATGATCGGTTAGATCCTGGTCATAAAATAGGACTCTTGATCCTATTATTCATATTCATGCTTTTCGTGACTCGTGCATGTGCTCAAACAGCACAGTATGACACAGCCATCGTGAAGTATCAGAATATCGAACGAATTGTATCTCAAACAACAGACAAAGGTGCAGTTCGTTACTACGCAGTTTACAACGATAAGCAAGAGAATATCTCAGAACTAATCCCTGTTTCTAAGACTGTTCTCTCGTACATCAACGCATGTAAACAGAATCAAATTGAACCATCATTAGCTATCCGTCTTAAGAACGGTATCATTGTTGGTTTGATACGATACAAAACCAAATACATTGTTAAAAGAAAACGATAATGATGTACACGCCTAAGTAGTCCGGAGTTCTAAATAGGACTGCACAACATTTAAACACTCAAAAACAATGAACAAAACAGCTATAGCAGTTGTTGTAACAGCCATAATCAGTGTATTCATTGGCTGTTCTGCTGGACAAATGAACATGACCGATGATATGTACCGGGAGATCGCAGAGATGAGTCGTTACTACAAGAGTCAGTACAAAGACACTCTTGACGCATACAAACAGTATGTAGCAGCAACGAAGAATCTGCTCAGTGAGTCCCAATTCTACGACAACTTCGATCCGTACTATAACGGACCTGATGAGATGAAACGTAGAAAAGGTATCGCATACAACAAGTATTGCGATGCTTTCAACAAGATATCGAAATCTTGTGGAATAACCCCAGTCACTTCATACTAACAAGTTTTAATCAATAAAACATGGAAATCGAAAGCAAAAAGAAGACGTATAACAAGCGTCGTAAGAGCAACAAGCGCAATCGTAAAGTCGCACGTCATCGTAACGGAAATCATGGTGTGATGAACAAACACCAACTACTTGAGTTCTTTGGCCATAAGTTTGGTGCCACAGAAGTCGGTGGTTTTATTACACCTCTGGTACGTTACGAAACTCCCTTTGGTGACCAAATAGATGTGTCATTCATCGCAGACAAGAACGACAATATCTGTGGTATAAACGAAGGCTTCATTGTAGAAGCTGGTCTTGACAGAACTCCTTTTGACAAGGAGGATGTTGTCATAGTAATGAACATCTACAGAGGACAGAATCTGTGCCTCGTAGCAAATTCAGGGGAGGTTGCGGTATGAACGAGACGCTTATCGATTTGAAGAAGATTGTCAATGTCATAAAAGACAACGACATCAAAGATCCAGGATTGCTGAGACCTGTGATCGTTGCAATCAACGATGTGCTCGTAAAAAACACGAACATCGAGATTAAGGGTACAGACAACAAGCAAATTGTCATTGAAGTAAGTTATCACACGCGTCAGAAAATGCAGCATGTGGTCAATGACAAAGAGACGTGTTCTGTACTGGCTAAGTTGTTGATCGATGTATATGCGAACCTCAATCGCATAAACAACATCATACATGATTATAAAACAATAAAGATGGCTAATCATGAGTGATGAAAAAGATCAAGAACTGTACGAGAGTTCTATAAACTACGATGCGGAAACCGTTATTCATCAAGATAAGTTGTGCTGTAAAATAGGACACGGTCTGAATCTGATTAGCGACGCATACAGAAAAGAAAACCTTTCATACTTCATGAATATGCTCATGAAACATGAGGGTGCTCGTTTCTGGATAACAGACACCAAACTCCATCTTGAGATCCCATTGCCTGATAAAGAACTTTCAGTTGTGGAGATTAGTGACATATCAAGTGATGTTGAACACTTAATGTTATCATTACAAGATATAGTGTGTAATTGCGTAAATGCAATCCAAGACATGGACGCAATAATGAGTCAAATGCAATGAAAATAGCTAAGACGGACAAACAGGGCAATCCAACATCAAAACTATTCTTACGAATAGGTGGTAGCTCTATTCTAATCGCAAGTAAACTAACAGTTGTACAAGCTGTGTTGTTGAAAAAGCAGATTGAGAAGTATACGAAGGAAACAGGTTCAAAGATTAACGGACATTTATACACGGTCCAATAATATGCGAGTACATTATTTAAACGTAAGTCTGATCACATGTGCAGCAGCAAACAAAGCCATTGCTGAGCACATTGGGTCTCAAGAAATTGAGATTCATGTAAATCCTGTGAAAAGTATGCGTGAGTGGTTACAAAAAGACTTCGTAGAAGATAAAACCATGTTGTTGAAACTAATAGTTCCATACAATCATGATAGGTCAGAACTTCTTGAAGTGTATGCGTATAAAAAGGTCGTTGTGGCTGGACAGCCCAAATACAGACTGTATGTACGTAAAGTAACAAAGAATAGACTTAGAGAACTAACAAATATGTTTGGAGATCTACGTCTCAAACCAACTCAGTTTTTAACTGATTAACATTATCCCCTATAGAGCTTTCCCACTCTATGGGGGATTTCGTTTAATGTAGCCATCGAAAGATGAGAGTCACAAGCCTCTATAAATACAGAGTGAACGAACATATATGTTTAATTTAATTCATTATCAAAATGAAACATTTCATCAAAGCATCGCTCACTGTAGCGGTAGTGTGGGCTGTTGTCGTAAGTATGGCGTTATCAACGTTATCATGCGAACATAAGCCCGACGTAACACCGGTTGATACCACAACAGTGGTTTCAAAGCCGGCTGAACAGTGGTCCAGAGTAACGGACTTCTTGAGTTGGGTCAACGACGAGGCCGACAACAATTATTGCGACAGTATCATCTTTAAGGCAATGTCGCCTGAAGACTTGTACAATGTCGCAACTGTTGTTTCGTCAAAGAACGAATCGTTCACTAAAAAGGATATTGTACGAGAGTTTCTCGATCATAAGGATGTTTATTCCGCCTTGCGAGGGAAACACACAACAGATTCTATAGTATGTGATACGAAAGACACTATCATTGATGGTGTCAAAGTCCAACTTATAAACACTTCTCGCTATGAGTAAAAGAGTAGAGTTCCTCCGCAAACCGGCAAAGTATATTGTCGTTGTGGAGTACAACGGTAAAATGCCGAGTATTGAAGATCAGCGTAAGATTGTCGAAGCATTCGTCGATCTTTGTGCTGACGGATTGGTGAACTATCCAAACGTGTCTGTTCTCAACGCAGATGACATCACGAAGATTGTTGTCAAGCACGTTGTCAATGGCCAAGATAAGCAGCCTGCAGTGGCGATAACACCCGAAGCCGCTGCCGCAAAGGTTATTGGTACGACTTTTGAGAGTAAACTTGAGAGTGGCAACCCTGCTGTGATTACACTTGCGTTTAACGCAGCATTGACGAAGCACTTGAACAGTAACGCTGATGTGTCAAGGGCATTGCGAAACGCATTTGTGGTGCTCAGCAGAGACAACGCGTTTATCAAGATACCTCTCGAACTTCGTGAGAGGTACAACATCACGAAAGAAGTTATCAACATCATTCGTGATCTGGCAAAGATCCACCAGCTTCGTTAGTATGAGTAGATCGTACAAAGATTATCGTAAAGATAGTCTGCCTGTAAAGACAAAGCGTCATAAGCAAATGACGCCGTACAACAGATCCTTCAGACATAGCACAGTGTTTGATGAAGATTTAGATAAATATGTGCATTAGTTAACTTTTAAACATTTATCAAAAATGGCAAACAAGAACAGTGTAAAGCCTGCAAAGGAAACAACCCCGGTAGTAATGACCAGCGACAACGTGATGGACGTGATCAACGCCAAGAATCTCGGTAGCTCTGAGATGGCCGCGAAGATCCAGGAAGAGCTCAAGAACGAGCAGGACGAGCGCATCAAGGAACAAAAGAAGACGCGCTTCTCCCGTGCCTCATTCAAGGAGGCAAAGACTCTCATCGATGTTCGTCGTCGCAAGCGCGAGATGGAGATCACCAAGGAGGAGTTGATCCGTCGTTCAGACTTCGTGAAGTTCCTGATGGGCTTCGAGGTCACACGTGAGTTCCTCGATCATCACAAGGTCAAGGGCGACGAGATGACTCTCAAGATGCCTGGCAAGGACAACAAGCTTGAGGACAAGAAAGTCAAGCTTGGTGACAAGTTCGAGCCGTGTATCGACATCACCGACTACGATGTCTGGGAGGGCAAGATCAACGACGACATCTACGAGCTCCGTCGCAAGTGCGATGACCAGTTCGACAAGGAGATGAACAAGGTCCGTCTCGCGTTTGGCGAGTACTACAAGTGGTAATCTATCATCAGATAGTATCTGTAAATAGAACTACAAAGTCCAACTCAAGAGCCTAAGAGCCATGAGCGTTTTTGAAATTCAATATTACGATGTATCACTCAATATGACCGCAGATGGATCATGATTGTTTGGAGCCGTTGAAACATATTTTAAAAGCATAAGAATTGACTTATCACACAGAGCCATGAGCCAATGTGGGACGAAAACACTCTAACAGGGGTGGATAAACTACTGTCGTATCAAATGATCGAACATGCAAGAACTATAAGTCTTTAAGGCCCCTATACATGCGTGTAGGTCCCGTCTTGAAGTGTGTTTTATCAAAGAGAATATAGTTAGCCCAAACAGAATCTTGAATCAGTTTTGGAATCTCTAACTATCGCAGTATTTCGTAGCGTGCTGCATCCATAGGGAGTTTGGCCATTCTCTATGGAACTATGTGTGGGGATGAGTTAATCATGCAAGACGTGGGTTCGAATCCCACTAGGTCCACGAATTCCATATGTTTTTTAATTGATGTTTTTTAATTATTGTTTATTATCGTAACTTACAGGGTAACGGTTCGTGAGAATAGTTACTCATTTTATGGGCCTAACTGGATTTGATTGCATGAGGAAGTAAATCCATTAACTGCGCATTAAACATCAACTGGCGATTATAATATCGTAGATTACACTCACGTAGCGTAAGTGCTAATCAGGTTCGACTACCAAAGTGTCATGGGCGAGTAATAGGACTGTATGGGGTTCGATCCCCCACGCCCAACTAAAACAAGATCAATATGAAATACTCATCAAAAGGTTTCCGAGGAATGATACGTGACAGATTACCTGTACATGTTGATATTGCTTTACAAATTTGTAAGTGCAAAAATAATTATATTGAGCACATATATAACAAGTTTGTAAAACATGTGCCTGTAGAACAAAGAAGTCTTGCTGTAAAGCAAGCTCTTGGTTTAAAACAGGCTGTGACTGCTGAAGATGTGAGAGTATGGTCATGGAAACATGCAAACATACTTAAACAACACAGATACAGTATTCACAACATACCGAGAAGAATGTTTTTCCATACGTTTTGGACAAGTATTAATTTTCCAGATTTAGATAAAGATGTCTTCGAAAGATTCAAAATAGCTGATAAATGGGTACAATATCTACAAAGAATGTATCCTGTTTTCAAAAACATATATGATATAAATCATAATGTGCTATACAAATCAGAAAAAGACACTATCGAAGAGTTGGAATCGAAATACAAGTTAACTCAAGATGTAGTAAAAATAATTCTAAAGCACATAAAACATGGTACGTAATCAATTCCCATTGAGCGCAGGCACATATATGTGTCAACGCGACACGGACCTCATCATAATCGTGGTGAAAGGTCTGTTTCCTACGTTACAATTAGACGGAGGTTTTGACTTGGGGTATTTCCTCAAGAAGCGCAAATTAAGAGAAGCATCGAAAGAGATACTGGCTAATATCGAGCTGTTCCCTGAGATGTGGACCTTTACACCTATGCGTGGCATGAACTATTCTGTTTTTGCAAAAAACGAATTCCATACAACAGGAAAGCTCGAACTCCCAATGGATAGGGAGACCGATATCAAGGAACAGTACTACTTGCTCACTCAGCAGGGAGTGTCTAGTACCAAGATTATTCGAGCTCTTGTACAAGAATTTAAGGTTTCGGTGGATACCATCTGTGATTTAATAAACGGATTTGATAGGCAAGCTCTATGTTAATAGATCATATCTTTACTATCAAGGATAAGAACAACTCATTACGAAATCGTTACGAACTACTCTTGCCGTTTGTAAAGAAACATTCTCATTTAGTGGCGATAAATCGATATGAGACGTTCGGACCGTATCCACCAACCTTTATTACTAGTCATATGTTTGCAGAGATGTGGGACTTCAACCAATGGATACTCGGGAATATCCTGTGTGAACTTGGAAGAGCCAGCTATCTCACAATAGGAGTATTACTTCGTATAGCAACATCTAAGCTGAATAAGCTTGATTTAACTAAAGAAGAAAAGCTCTTAATTCATACGAACATGACCAGAAACATATGGAATGAATTCTACAGAATAGAGAATGAAGAACTTCCATTCTAACCCTGAAGACAGGAGGGAGTAGGCAGATTGAGGCCCTCCTGTTTACAATGCACACAAAAGTGCAGATTATGTATGAACTTACCAGACATTACTCCAGAAGAAATAACTCTGGTTAAGAACGCGAAAGAAGGAAAACCGCATTCCTTCACTGCTCTATTCAAGAGATATAAACATTTTGTAGATCATGTGCTTTACGAATATGTAAAAGACATGGACGAGGCACGTGATTTAACAAATGTTGTATTTCTTAAGGTCTACCAGAAACTCCCAAGCTTTACTGAATATAAATCATTTGGTGGATGGTTGAGAGTTATCTCAAATCGAGTTGCTGTGGATTATTTACGATTACGTTCGAAACACCGATTTACAGAAGATGTTGAAAAAGACTGGGTTGTACCGAAACAGAAAGAAGTTAATGAGACCGATCTGATCAATCGGTTGATTTATCAGGAGTCTGTGGACTACTTTAAAACCCTACCACATCCTCAAGGTCGTATAAACGAACTATATTATTGTAATAGTTACACAGTTGATGAGATTTCAAAAGCCTTATTTGTGCCCATAGGTACTGTAAAATCAGTCCTATTTAGGACACGTAAGGAATTACGTAAACTTTTTAAACATTAACAAAATGAGTCTACTTATTTATTGCATCGTAGCTGTGCTTCTCGCTTTCGCCATTGGTCGATCAAAGCGTTCAGCAAAGCTTTTTTGGCTGCTCATTACCTGTTTCGGTATTGGCGCCATTGGTGCAGCTATCTTCTCTTCGTGTGAGAAGGTTAAGGAGACTGATGATGTTGAGAAGAAAGCTTTCACGTCGATGAACGCTGGGGTGCAGAAGTCAGCCATTGTTGCAGATATTGCCCCAGTGTACATTGCTCTCTTTGAGCAGCCTTCGATGAGTCAGAAGCAATCTTATCACTATGACATCATTCCAGTATCTCATGCTGCAAGTAGCTCTGACATTACTGTCAGAGGAAATTTCGTCAATCTCTTAAACCCAGGATTAGTGTTTAAGTACTTTGACACATCATGAACCTAGAGTCTTCCATGCGGATAGATGATAAGTTCATTCATTAAATTAAGTTTAACAGTTTAAATCATTATCAAAATGAGCAAGAAGAACAAGAAGAACAACAAAGTTGTGACACCTCCCGTAGTTGAGACTAAGCAGGAGGAGAGTGAGGTTAAGGACACGAATGTCCAGGTGGATAACGAGCAGAATGCTGAGCAGAATGTTGATACCAAGGTGGAGACTCCTATGGTTCCACCTCAACTCGATTTTCCGCTCATGCCGAGTACTGCTGTGCAGGCAAACGGCCTCGATCCTAATCATCAGGTGGACCTGATTAAGATGACGTACGAGTACTACAAAAAGTCTCCGGACCTCATCCAGAAGTTCAACATTTCGCAGGACGTTGTTGACAACATGAATCATGTCAACATGATTGCTGTTGCCGCAGCATGGGCCAATGAGATGACATTCTCTAAGACCCCGTTCGCAGGAAAGCTGCGTACTGCAGTGCTGCCTGAGATGGCAAGTGCTCTTAAGGAGCTCGGTATCAAGGCAGACAAGATTCTAGCCTTGCCGTCTTCATCTGACGGTACTACGACCGTCACGTCTAAGGATGTTCAGATTCCTAAGACTGTGAAGGACCAGATGAAGGCCGAGAACAAGCTTCAGCAGGAAGAGATTGAGCTCGACCCAACGAAGATTCACAACAAGACTGAGGTCTTTAAGACCGTCCAGTATCTTCTTACGAACAAGGGTGCTGTCTACAGCAACATCAAGGCCGCTGTGAACTTCTATCGTTCATGGCTTCTCATCCAAGCTAAGGATGATCAGGCCGAGAAGGACCGCATCAATGCACGTACTGTCAAGGATATCATCCTCGACATTGCAGACTTCACTAACGCATGTCCTTTCGTTCTGAAGGGTGTTGGTGGCTATCTGCTGCGTCTTACGATGACTCACAATAGTATTGTTCCCGCATTCTGTATTATGCGTAATACGGTGCGTGACAAGGTGACCGGAAAGACGACATGTGACGAGCAGGAGATTGCCGACATCTGCTATGCAGTTGTCAATTGGGCAGCTAATGCTCGTATCTCTGAGAAGAAGAAGAACATCGAGGTCCTTAGCGCAGACAAGAAGCGTAACAAGGAGGCCATCGACGGTGTCAATGCTGACATCAAGGCCATTGAGGACGTTATCTCAATGCTCGACAACCCGAACAGCGACTTTGCTGACAACGTTCTTGATAACCTCAAGAGCGATGATGCAACAGTTGTTAAGCACGCTCAAGAAGCGTTCGGAATCATCGCTAAGTGCTACTATCCAGGCACTGATTTCCGCAAGCGTTACACCAACCTTGCGGACAACGTAAAGCAACTTGCCGGAATCATCACGAATCTCTTCCGAGATCCGATGAGTCCGCTTAGTAACTTCAACATCGCAAATCTCGACCAGGAGCTCATTGAGGCTCCGAAGGACGAGGAGAAGCCTACTGAGACTACTGAGAAGACTAACGAGTCTTCTGAGGAGTCTAAGGAGGAACCTGCAGCAAATGATCCTGAGAAGACTGACGAGCCTTCACAGGATTCCAAGGAGTCTGACGAGACTACTGAGGAGAAGCCTGCAGAGAAGCCGTCTACGGAAGAAAAAAAAATGACTCCGAAGATGTCGCGCAAGATGAAGAAGGCTGCGAAGAAGCTCGGTCTTTCGTGCAAAAAATAACTACATGCGCAACGAAGATAGCAGTCGCTTTCAAAGAGTTGTTTTCGTAAAAAACAAAAAAGCTATCAAAGCTATGGGTAAAATATCAGTTTTGTCGTTCTGTGTAATATTCTTATTCTTAGGAATCAAGGGTATGCGCAGTAACTTGACGATCAGTGGCCCAACTCAGACAGTGTCTGCAAGTCAGCCACGTGCACCTGGTTTTGACATAAACCATTTGCGCACTAACGCCTTGACTCAACAGCGAGATACTGTACGTGATACAGTATACGTTGAATCAAAGCAAAGTTCAACACCAATAAGCGTGACGGTTGTGGCGCCCAAACGCAAACAGATTAAGTATCGTACTCGCAACAAGTCTTATCTGTTCATAGCAACACCACGGGATCGTGCAAAGCTCCCCCTCGACTCAGTACTGGCGGACAGTACTATGCGCATATCAGAACTGACATGTGTAGGGTCGAAAAACGTAAAAAGCTTAGCGAGGGATTGACGAGGTCTCCTTCGGTCAGTACATTTTAGTTATGTCTCATTAGCATAGGTACTATATCGGTAAGACCACAGCTTGTCACTGAATCCGATGAATTAGACACGGTCGAGGATAATCACTACCGTTAAACAACAACCAACGAACTTGATCCGAGAATATGTTAGCCCTCTCAAAGGGTGAGAAACTCAAAAGGTAGGATGAAATGCTATGAATGTGAAAAACTCATAGTAAGTAGGGTCAGCGTTGTATCAACCCTACTCTGTACATACATGAGAACCGTCTGGCGATGTATGTATATGAAAAGACGCGTGAGTCTCAAGAAGAGCAAAACGAACCGTATCGATAAGTACAACAATGATACTAAGTTGTGCATTAACGTACACGAGTTGACATACATACAATTCCAACCTGTATGTAAGTATCAATAGCTTAGTTTAGTGTCACACGCCTCCAAAGCGTGCATTGAGGAACGAAGAATTTCACGAAGACTATGAGAGTACTACTCATAGGGTGACCATTAGGATAGCCGTACGGAAGTCCCACTGGTTCGATTCCAGTGATCTCAGTTGAATGGGAGACCGGGGATGGGGTGCAATAGTATAGAGTGAGACCGCCAGGCTTTGGTCGTTTATGCGGTATATAAAAGTAAAATGACCAGACTCTCGATGCAGGAGAGTAGTAGGAGTGAAAGCCTTACCCGACACGAGACCGGGTTCATAAGTCTGATGTTAAGTTTACAACTAGTCTTTAGCAAGCAATGTTGTATTCAAGCGAAAGCGAGTAGGGTGACGCCGGATAGTCAGCCTGGGCTACAGGATAAGTAGCAAATAAAAAACAGAAGAACTGATCGATTCGAAAACCAACATGCCAAGTTGGAAGGACCTCCGTCAGTTGTTAATACGAATAAGTTTTAGTAGTGTTAAGTATATATGGTACTTTTTAAGATTATGGTGCGAATGGTTTGGAGCCAGTAAAAATGTAGAATAAACGCCTACAAGTCGTAGCAGAATGCTTTTAACTTACCATATCAGTCTCCTTGACACGAAATCAACCGACAGTCGTAGACGCATTTATAGAGTTAATTAACATGTTTAACAGTATGTCCTCCGGATGGAAGTAACGCTCACTATATCATACGTTGTAAGTATGTGAACGAGAACGGATAAGCTATCGTTGTAAGATAGACACTGCCTGTACCTCCCGGAAAGTTACTAATGGAATACACTATGTCGAATAGATAGGTAAAGCGCATACAGCAAATATGCGTGTATCGAGTCTATAGAACATATATCGTGAACCTAGTAGGCAGCTTCGTAGCCCATGAGACGCAGTGCAAAAGCGTATGCAGGTTTGGTTCGGTAACGCGGCCATAATCACACTCCCCTGTCTCGGGATGTTGTGATAAGCAAGAAGTGGGTGATAATTAGTAATAGCGATAGGGTTGAAGTCCCAAGTAATATTTCATGAAAAAGAAGAACTGACAGCAAAGTCAGGGCAAAAAAGCCGTAGATACGCTTAGTATGTTCGACAATGAAACGCACTCCTCGCGTACTCTCTACTGGAAGAGAGCAGGGTAGGTTTTCGAGTAAGTTGATGATTTATGTCTCTACTATAATCATCTTGAGGAAACATAGGCTTTTGTTGCTTTTAGCCTTTTATGCAAGCAACTCGGATGGAAACACAAAATATATCCGATCTTTCAATTTTCGTTGGTTAAGCCAGATTGAATCGAAATTTTGTCAACGTATTTATACTATGAGCATTAGTCGAGACGATTTGGTTGTTAGTAAAAATCATAAATACAAAAACTATTGGAGGTCTAGAAGAGTCCCTGAACCAGACCTTCAAGAGTTATACGTATACACAGAAGTGTCAAGGATCATTCAAAGCTTTCCTGACGGTGACTATAGAGTAAGGGCTTAGCTAATCCTACCGTTGGATTCCCAAATACACTGATTGAGCTTCTTAAAGGAATATAAAAGTGTAGGCTATAGAAGATAAAAGCGGCACACCATGTGTGCATCCTTTGAACGTATGACTTAAAACAAATAAACCATTTCAGAGATAAATAACATTGTGTAATTCGTATCGTTGGTCAATCACTGACGATCTCAAAGAGGATACGAACATGGAGAATAAAGTAAAAATTGACGCAGCAGTTCTGCGGGGTAATCGTATGGAGTTGAGTAACATTGGTGGAACGCTTGGTGGACGGTTCTTCCGCCTTAACAAGCACGCAATTGACGATGAGTATGGTAATCTCATCGCACAGATTCGTAACACGGGTAACAAGGAGTTGTGTCTCAACCGAGGCATCAACCGATATGCAATCCAGGGCTTCGATATTCATCGTATCGAGTTCAAGAACGCAGGTGACGGCACACCGTGCGTCTTTATCAATGAGGGTGACAAGAACTCTCGTGGTGAGGACATGAGTGCTGTGTGCCCCGTGGGTAATCGTAACCGACCATTCACGGAGGCTTCCGAGGAGAGTATTGGCGAGGCTATCGAGTCTCAGCGACGGGATCTCATCTTTGCTGATCCCGATGGTGTGGTGGATATCGTAAACCGCTACAACCAGAATGAGATGGCACGAATCGATAGCCTCATTCAGCAGCTCACCAAGGCTAAGAACAACATCGTTCAGACGATCGAGAACAACAACAAGCGTGCCATGGAGTACAAGAAGGAGTTACGGGACAGTAGCAAGACCGTGACATCCGCATCGATCGTTGGATCTATTAGCGTCGAGTAACTATGAGTGTGACATCCAATTGTATAACCGAAAACAGTAAGCTCCACATTCAGGAGATGCTTCTCACTCCTCAGATCAGTGAGACTGTGTATTCTGATGTAAAGAAGGGTAAGACCTATAAGCTTACACGGATCCGAAATGACGGATCAATTTATCTCGGTGAGACTTCTTATGAGTGGTGGAACAATCTGTTCAACCTTAGTAAGGAGATCTCATTTGAGACGTTCTGTATGCGAGTATACGAGGCTATTGCCCAGATGGCTGGTGCAGAAGGCTCCGATACCCAAAAGACAATCATGCGTGGTTTGAATAAAGACATTCTTACTGCGCTGATAGCTACAAAAGATGTGAATATCGTGGTGGATCGTTTGTTCGATACACTGCGCTTCGCAATCGAATCTAGCCCCATGGCGTCTAAGGGAACTCCCTTACGGCGTGAGTCTGCTGAGGATATCCTTAGCAAACTAAAATTCACTGGAGGAGCCGATCTTCCTGTATACGACTCCAGAGGCGACATTCTCGTGACACTTTACATGGAACCTACTGGATATAAGGTACGGCATGTGGACGATTAACTTGGGCTAACCAGATGCTACAGTCATCTGTAGTTGCAGATCAATGCGTATCTGTAACATACCTTTATGTGAGCTCGTAACATATCGTATCATTAAACCAATAGGCTTCCTACATTATAAGCCAAAATGTTCTATGAACAACTTATGTTCCATATGCTGTAGTCATATGCAATCTTAAGATCAATGCGTATCTTAAGAGCAAAGTTTGTATGTTCAATGAACTAAGAGCTAACTCCAAACAACAACAATCACCCCTAAAGAACTGCGTTTGCGCTCCGTATGCTGTAGTCATACGCCTTTGTAAGATCAATGCGCATCTTACAAGTCAAGCTTATGCAGTTCACATTGTCC
>OBKN01000022.1_pt1 | contig 88128 bp, 79 predicted proteins | sample 1519931 | NCBI WGS metagenome assembly OBKN01 (sample SAMN04209254, study PRJEB22552) | human gut metagenome | biome: gut; material: feces | host: Homo sapiens | place: USA: Oklahoma
AATCTATGATGGCAGTGCAGAAGCTAAAAAAGCCAAAGGAAAATCCAAAAATCTGGGCGGCTTTCATCCGCTGTTTACCGCAGCTGCGCGCAGAAGCATTTCGCTGGATTCCTTAAAGATCTGGCTGCTGCTGGGGTTCGTTGTGGGTGTGGTGACAGGTGTTGCAACCGGTGCCGGAGCGGTATCGATCCTTTTGGGACTCCTTATCGCCGCAGTGATCTATTTTGGTTTCCGGGATGATGTCTACAAAAAGGTATACGGCCCGGAGCATGACAGAGGCCAGCTGCCCTTGCCGGAAGGAATGAGCTGGGAAGAAGCCGTAGATCGCATCCGTCGTGGATTTGCAAACCTGGACGTTGAACAGGTGACAGATACTGCGGATGCCATGACCTTTTACAGCAAAAAGCGTGGCACCTATCAGCTGAAAAATACAGCCGATGGTCTGAAAATGACCATCCTGACCAAACCGTCCAAAAGCAGTAAGAAGGAATATCTGTATGCGGTGTTCAGCAGCGTTCTGTTGTCGCAGGTGATCGCCATCCTGTATCCTGAAAAAATTTCTGCGGAGCAGATGGAAGAAGAAAAGGCAGCGGTTCGGAAGCTGTTCGGCGCACATAAGATGCCTCTTGTCATTGAACTGGCGATTACGGCGGCGTTTATTGCATTCGCAGCGTATGTGCTCTATACTACGCTCTATTCGGATAATGCCCGTTCCAAAGGTATCTCGGACAGCTATCTGAACCTGTTCCCGGAAGAAGCCACTGTTGGCGAGGTGCTAGACGGTTTCTTTGCAAACGGCAAGTGGGAAAACTATGAACAGGACGGAGTGACTTTTGTTCACTACAGTGGTGAGTGCGTTAACACACAGACTGGAGAAGAGATTATCATGGGCATCTATTTTAAGCTGAAGGAGGACAAGTCGTTCAGCATCGACCGGATGACATGGAACGGCGATACCATGAATACCTTGGAGCAGCTTGGAGTGATCTCGGCTCTGAACGACAGCTACCGGGAATCTCACGGCCTTGCCAGCAGCAATGCGCTGGACAGTGCATTCGATGAACTGGAAAATGCACTGGATGAAGCCCTTACGGATTCAACCTCCAGCGAGGCAGCGCCGGAGAGTGAAGCGGTAAGCACGAGTGTTACAGAAAGTGTGCCTTATACCGAAACAGCGGATGCTTATGATGCAGATGATGTTTTCCCCGCTGCGACACGCTTTGATGAACAGGTCACCAGTACAAATGGAATGGATACCTACTCAAAGCTGGCAGGGGAAATCTCGGTAGAGTATAATCATTATGACGAACTGACCGAAGAAATCAAGGAATATTTCCTCAGCTATGGCCCCTATTTCCGGACGGCATGGCTCAACGCCATGTATACGGATATTTATGAGGATACCGGAAGATACGGCAACGCCACGGCACTGTATGACTTTGTGAAATATATGAGCTTTTACGATGAGATCACCTCTTATTACGATCCTGCTCCAATGAGTCAGGCGTTTCATGATGTGATACTCTCCATGGAAGATCAGATTTATGTAGATACGGCAACGGATCGTGAAGCCGCTCCTTATGTGGATGAGGTAATCCAAACTGCCGAAGCCAACGGTGCCGAACTGCAGATCTGGTAAAAACATAAAAGTATACGGGCCATCTTGTGAAAACAGAACTGCGTTGAAAAATAGGTAGGGATGAATCCCGCTGGATTCCTGTTGCGGAGTCCAACGGGATTCTTTTTGCCCCAAACGAAAGATAAGGCTCACTGACATTGGCTCATATACTGGATCAGGTCTTGTTTGTAAACCTTCCAGAGTTTTCCCATCTTGAAGGCGGGAATTTCGCCGCTGTTCAGAAGACGCAGCAGTAGATTTCTGCCAACATGCGTAATTTCCATGACCTGCCGGAAGCTCAGGACATCAGGATAGTTGTCTAGCATTGAAAATCAACTCCATTCTTGTGATTCTGGTGAATTTTCGTTCTGTTTTGCACGGATCATTTTTTGTTCGCTCAAAGCCCTTGTACCCTTGTGCATAAGGGTGCACATGGAAATCTGCCGCATTGACGATCGTTCAGGATGCGGCAAGGGATGATCACGTCGTTGATCTCTAATTTTTCCAAAGCCTTTGCGATTTTCTTTTTATGATGTATCTTATCGGTCGGTTCCGGCTCATCCTGCGCTTCGATATACGCACTGACAAGTTCTTTGGTATCGTCATCAAGGTTGCTCGTTTGTACGGCTTTCAGGGCAGTTGGAACGTTATACCACGAATGCTTACCAAAATAATCGACGGCATACCGATATAGAAAGAGCGGAATATCATCGCTAATTTCTTCAAAATAACGAAACAACGAATGATTTTCAAACCGGAGTTTTGAAGATTCCAACTTATCGTGCTCAAATTCTTTCAGACTGGGGCGCTTTAATTGAATTTCATATCGAACCAGATTTTTTGAGCGTTCCAAATCGTCTGGAGAAATCGGATAGCTCTCCTTTTCACAATTCAAGAGCTGCTGATGCTTGTCATAGAGTGCAAAATCGTACCATGTTTTTTCAAATTTACAGCTTCGGATCTCATTGTGCTGGTTATAGTGCAGTGCGCGCCCTTTTCTGTACGGGTCAACGCTTCCTGCATAGCGAATGATTTTTACTATCAGCGCGGGATCGCATTTTACATAGAAGTCTTGTGTAATATCCAACCGGTGTATTTTCCATTTAATGGAATTCTCAATTTCAAGGAGTCCAAGCTGCTCCAATTCATTCAGAAATGCCTGCTCTTGCATGGCCAAACCTTCTGGCGACAAATCTGTTAAACTTAAACGAGACGGATCACCTGCGATCCGAGCGAGGTTCACACCAGATAACGTTATGTATCGCTTCTTAAAATCTGGATAATTTGCCAATGTGATGGTCAAACCGCCATCTTTTCTTTTATAAGAGTAGCCTTTTTTCGAGGAGCCATGATACGGAATCCGATAGTATTTTCCAGCGGATACCATTTTTTGAATTGCCATAAAAACTGTGCGTTTCGCTTCGCAATCGGTATACGTTCCATTCACTTCGAATGTATGAATGGAAGGTGCTAAAAGTGGGAGCTTCTTTGCCATTGTCATAAAAAACACCTCATTTTGTGATTTATCAGGATGTTATGAATCAAATAGAAATTGATCAGGAGGAACAACTACTATAAAAACGCATAGCATTCTATCTGGTTATTTATGACACTGTTATCCATAGATCGAAATCTAATAGGATGATAATAAACTGCTTTTTGGGATTTCTTATAGGGCGATTTGATCAAAGGCAGCGTATTTTCGATCTCTGCCCATCAAATTCATTATGCCGAATGAAAAAATCATTACAGACCGCAATAAATCCAGTTTCGACATTTGGGATGGTTTTCCTCCAATCAGACAGGTCTGGTTTTCTTTATCAAAAGCCAGCGGGCATTTTGTGTCTTGTTTTGTGAGTGGAAAGAAGGTACAATAATAGCAAAGGACTCACATCTGCGAGCTGATACCATGCTGAACATCTACTTTGGAGATATGCCGGAGGCTGTCTACAATACTTCGGCCTATTTTAACTATACCTACGAAGATGAATGGCTGACTTCTGACTTTGCCAAAGAGGTCATCAAGAAAATTGATAAGTCCGATGTCAAAGGCCCTCATGCGGTGGAAAGCCCGGTTCTGGGGGTCATCTCGCCGGAAAAACTGTCTGGCGGCACGAAAACGCTGTTGCTGATGGCAAACGACCCGGAAAAGGTATTCAATGCCTCAACTTGCGGTGACAACTGCGCACCCTTTATCCTGAAGCTGGCGAAAAAGAAGGACTTGAACATCAACCTGCGGCATCTCATGGATTTCGGCAAGAAAAAATTCCCGGTGGATGCGAAAGTCCTGAATACCGGTGATGTGGTGCACAGCATGGAAGAACTGATGCCGATTGCATTTCAGTTTGTGTGATAGCTAGAAATGAGTTTTTTGACGAATTGAAATGAAATTCTGAGATTGATGTTTTTCGATTGCTATGGTAAAATAAAGAGAATAAAGCACATGACGGCTGAAAAGACTTGTTGCCATTCGGAGGAAAGAAGGCTGAAAGATGCATTTTAAACGTACAGAAATCCAAAATTTCAAGAGCATTGAAAAAATGAGCTTGAATTTTTCTTCGGGTGTTAATCTGCTGATTGGCGACAACGGCGTTGGCAAAACGACGGTATTGGAGGCATTGGCACTTTCGGTTCAGACTTACTTCAGCCGGATGAATGACATCACGAAAAAGGGAATTACCCAAAAGGATGTCCGTTTTACCAGTAGCCTTGTTGGTGATGCTTCCCAGCATCGGATGTACTATACACCAACAACGATCAAAAGCACGGTTGAGCTTGGTGGAGTTGAGTATTCGAGTGAAATATCCAGAGAGGATGAAACGAATGCTACTCGTACAAAGTATGCAGGCAAGGAACTTGCGGCTGCGGGTAGAGAGCTTCTTAATTCTCGGACGGAAATTCTTCCAGTGATTTGTTATTTCAGCACATCGCGTGTTGTAGATACGCAAAAAGCATCTACGAGTTCAGTAGGAAAGAACAAGTTAAATGACCGCAGATGTGGTTATATGGACTGCTTGAATGCGACGCTTGATCGAAAGGCTCTTACAGACTGGGCCTTTAAGATGGCAATGGCAGAATATAAAAAAGGAATGCCGATTGCTGAATATGAGGCGTTCAAAAAAGCGGTCGGCACCTTTATGCAGAAGATGAATGACCTGGATGAGATTCCGCTGGTGGAGTATACGCGCGATTTTGAGGATATTACCTATACCGAAGATGGTAAGACAATGCTAGTCAATTATCTGAGTGCAGGCTATCAATCTCTTCTGTGGATGCTGATGGAGATTTCGTTCCGTATTGCGCTACTGAACCCGGAAATGTCTGATTACAGTCAGGCTGAGGGAATCGTATTGATTGACGAAATCGATATGCACCTTCATCCGAGATGGCAATGGAAGATTCTGGACGCATTGCACAGCTCTTTCCCGAAAGCTCAGTTTATCGCAGCAACGCATTCGCCAATCATTATTTCGTCCTTTAGGGATGCAAAGCTATTGTCCATAGGGCAAAATGGCGTAGAAGAGCTCAGCGGAGCGTATGCCTACTCGATTGATGATGTTGTGGCGTACAAGCAGGGAAGCTCTGGCATTCCGCAGGAGCTTTGGCAACGAAAGAAAGAATTTGAAGATGCATTCTACCAGAGAGATAAGCAAAATTCGCAAAAGGCACTGGATGGGATGAAAGAGCTTTTTGGCGAAGATAATACAGAAGTGAAGCGCGCAGAAGCGAAAATGCGGATGAGAAAGAACTGGAACTGAAATGATCTACGTTAAAAAGAGTTCATGTCCAGAAGATATTCAGAAAGACTTTGATCTCCAAAAAGCAAAACCTGAATGGAATGACGTACCAGAAGAACCCAATAAGGAACAGGCCAGAATACTGAGAGAGGAATTTTTTGACAAGCTCAATAAGGACCAACTCAGAGAGGCTCTTATAAAAGAACAACACGGACTGTGCGTATATTGTATGTCCCGCATAGAGAATACAGCGGAAAGCACAGTGATAGAGCATTGGTATCCTCTGAGTAAGAGCAAGGAAAAGGCTCTCCAATACGAAAATCTGTTCGCTTCGTGCTACGGCGGCCAAAAAGAGACCGTGAAGGGAGTACATAGAATCTGCTGTTGCGATGCTAAGAAACATGATGCGTCTATTAAAGTTGACCCACGCAATGAGCGGATGATGGAAAATATTATATACTATTCGGATGGACGGATTGATTTCTCGGAAAGCTATGCAACCGCTAAAATCCGGAATACGCTTCGTGGAGACTTGTGGTATCATCTTGGACTGAACGGCAGTGTCAAAAATGATGGAGCCATGCTGGCAGATACCACGACAGAACTCGTGAAGAAGCGGAAGGATGCGTATGAAGCGGCAGAGGATATGCTGATGGTTCTGGATGAGGATAATGAACTATCTTCGGAAAGAGTGGAAGAAATCATTGCCGATATGCAAGCTCAGGATATCTGGGACGAGTACATAGGCGTGACAATGTTTGTCCTTCGGCAGGGAATTTGATAAAATGACGTATTATCGTTACTTCGAGCACTCTGCAATTTTGGCACCCGCTCAGGCTGCCATCAAGACCCCCCGCAAGTAATTGCGTGAGCGCTTGAAAAAGCACAAATAATGCAAGCGAACCGCCCCGGTTTCCGTAACAGGAGATCGGGGCGGTTTTTTGCGCTCACGGAGGGGCAGATGAAAAACGCAGTATGAATATATACCATATAAAAATGAATATATGCTAAAATTTCGGGAAAATACTTGCATTTTCATTAAAATGGGTGTATTATAACACCCGCCGACGAAATGCCGACAATCAACAAGAGAGGGATCGATACTATTATGTCTTTGAAGAAGAAAATTGCTGCGGCTTTCATCGCCTGTGCGATGACGCTTGCCGTGGTTCCTTCCGCCTTCGCCTGCACGGCACTCTATGTCGGCAGCGACCTCACCGAGGATGGCACCACCATGTTTGGCCGGATCGAGGATCTGGGCACCAACGATTACAACAAGCTGTTCAACATCAGCCCCGCCGGGAAGCACACCGCGGGCGAGGTGTACGAGGGCTGCTACGGCTTTACTTACACCTTCACCCACGACAGCTACCGCTACACCGCCCGCCGGGATGACAACGGTCTGGGTGTCTGCCCGGACTGCGACAGCACCCACGAGCACACCCCCTATGAGGAGGCTGGCACCAACGAGAAGGGCGTCATGGTCTCTGCCACCGAGTCTCTCTACGGCACCGACGCTGTGCTGAGCGTAGACCCCTATGTGGACAACGGCATTGAGGAAGCCGAGATCACCACGGTGCTGCTGAGCGAAGCTTCCACGGCCCGCGAAGGTGTTGCCCTGCTGACCTCCATCTACGACAACGCCGGTGCAGCCGGCGGCTCCGGTGTGTTTATTGCCGACCAGAACGAGACCTGGTTCGTGGAGAACCTGACGGGCCACACCTACCTTGCCCTGAAGCTCTCCTCCAGCGTGGTCTTCATGCAGCCCAACGTCGCCGCCATGGGAAAGATCGATTTGGATGACACCGACAACGTGGTGGCCTCCGCCAACCTGATCTCCGTGGCCCAGAAGGCCGGTACCTTTGTGGGCGACGCCGCTGCCAATGTCATCGATCTGGATGCCTCCTACAACGGCGACATCGCATCGGACCGCATGGCCGCCGGCCTGAACTACCTGTACGGCACCGATACCTTTACGAAGGACAACTACAGCGAGACCGACTTTGCCATCAGCAACGTCGGCGAGAACGGTGCCATCGTCCCGGTCTACTCCAACATCCAGCTGACCAAGAAGTTCTCGGTGGAGGATTCCATCCACTTCTTTCAGACCGAGCCCATCGGCAAGACGGGCAATGTGGAGACTCATCTGTTCCAGGTGAGCGCCACCGGCGATCTGAACACCGCCATTACCGAGTGGACCGCTTTTGACGACGACGTGTACAACGCCTTCGTCCCTTACTATCCGATGCTGACCACCGACACCGCAGATGTCTACAAGGTCTCGGTCCATAAGGTCACTCGTTCCGACGAGCAGCCCACCGAGGGCGTCTGGTATCAGGATGCCAAGGGCCGCTACTACACCTACCCGGACGACTGGACCGACTCCTTCTACGGCGTGCGTGACGCCCTCTCCAACCTGCTGACCTACGGCAGCAATGGCAATCAGGTCACCGCAAAGGATCAGGAAGCAGCCAAGGCCAGCTATGCCGCGCTCCAGCAGGAGATCATGGCCGACTACGCCGATATGAAGGCCGCCGTTGCCGCTGCCGACACGCTGGAGGCCAAGCAGGCTGCCGCCACCAACGCCAGCAATGCCATGAGCCAGAAGGTGTACAACACCACCCTGAAGATGTATAACAAGCTCCAGGCCAAGACGACCGCCCGGGCATGGGTCAGCTCTCTGCTGCACTGAGGCTTTGCAGCGCCTGAGGCGTTTCCCATAAAACCGCAGCGCCCCCGGTTTCCATAACAGGAGATCGGGGCGTTTTTTGTGTCATTTGCTGAATCGGAAGGATCCGCTTGTAAAGTTGGGAAAAAAGGTGTAATATTGGTGTACAGAGATTTAGAACAATGCATGATATGTAATGTCTCTGTGATCTGCATCAGCGGATGTGCTCCGAATGCTTGATAGGGAGCAACACTTTCCCCGCCTTGCGGGGGTAACAGCCGGAAAACGGCAAACATCAAAAAAAAAAAATGAAAAAACCCTGAAAAAAGCAGCAAACATCCGCTTTATTGGACTTTTTGCGTGCTATTCTATCCTCAGAGAAACCCCGATGATGCGGAAAATGCGATTTTCCTGACTGCAGTGGAGGTGGAACAGGATGAAACAACGAGGTGTTCCCTACGAAGTGCGGCTGTTTGCAGGCAAAACAGACCCGGCGAACAGCGGCTTCTGGCTGCCGCTCTGGATGCACCTGCGGGATACGGCGGGTATTATGGTATATCTGGTGCAGAGGTGGCTGCCGAAAAGCGTCCGTCAGCACATCGGATTGGACGAGGACCTGCTGACACAGACCGCCTGCTTTCTGGGATGGGTGCATGATATTGGTAAATTGAGCTGCTGTTTTGCTGGGCCTATTATGGAACTTCTGCAGGAGCCCAGACAGTGCCTGGAAAATTACACCACGCTCAGTTGCCGGAAACAGAACCGCAAATATTCACGTCACGCGCTGGCGAGCGAGGCCATTTTGCGGTGGCTGAAATGCCCCAACGGGCTTGCATCGGTAGCAGGAGCACACCACGGCAAGCCACAAACCGGGAAGGACGTACTTGACCAGCTGGGCGATGAGGAAGAAGAAGGCTGCTGGGAATCCAACTACTGGCCCGAGGGGGAACAGGAATTCTGGGAGAGCTGCTGGCGGGAACTGTTTGACTACGCCTTGCAGGAAAGCGGCTTTTCCAGCGTGGACGAGCTGCCGCAGCTGACCATCCCGGCTGAGATCCTGCTGACCGGCCTGCTTATCATGGCGGACTGGGTCGCCAGCAATACCCGGTATTTTCCGCTCATCCCTGTGGAAGAGGTGGGCAGCGATACCCTGTATCCCGCTCGTGTCGATCGGGCGTGGGAAGCGCTGGACCTGACCTCTCCGTGGGAGGTGCAGTCGGATGTGACGGAACCGGGGGCGTTTGCGGAACGGTTCGGCTTCCCGCCCAACGAAGTCCAGCGGGCCGTGCTGGAAGCTGTCAGCCGCACGCAGGAACCGGGTATCTTTATTCTGGAAGCGCAGATGGGCGTGGGCAAGACGGAAGCTGCGCTGGGCGCGGCAGAGATTTTAGCCAAGCACGGTGGTGAGGGCGGCATCTTCTTTGGTCTGCCCACCCAGGCCACCGCCAACGGCATCTTTGGGCGGCTGCTGGCATGGGCCGAAAAGCAGCCGGATGGGTTGGAGCACTCCATCAAGCTGGCCCACGGCATGGCCGAACTGAACGAGGCCTATATCCGATTGCAGCAGGACATGGTGCGGGTGGAGGAAGATCTGGAAGCAGATCCCGATGCTGACCCGGAGAGCCGGGTGATGGTGCATCAGTGGTTCCGCGGCAATAAGCAGGGACTGCTGGCTGATTTTGTCATCGGCACGGTGGATCAGCTGCTACTGGCGGCGCTCAAGCAAAAACATGTGATGCTGCGCCACCTTGGCCTTGCGGGCAAGGTAGTGGTCATTGACGAGTGCCACGCCTATGACGCTTACATGAACTGCTATCTTGACCGGGCGCTGACCTGGCTGGGCCGGTACAAAGTGCCGGTGATCCTGCTTTCCGCTACCCTGCCAGCCAAGCGCCGGGTCGAGCTGGTCAGGGCCTACCTGAATGGAAGAACCGCCCCGGACGGCTTATGGCAGACCTGCCGGGGCTATCCGCTGCTGACCTGGACGGACGGCAAACGGGTGGAGCAGACGACTATCCCACTGGAAACCGAACCACGCAGAGTGGAGACATTCCCGCTGACCGAGGAACAGCTGACTGACACTCTGCGCAGTGCCTTGCGGGAGGGCGGCTGTGCGGGCGTGATCGTCAATACCGTGAAAAAGGCGCAGGCCATTGCGGCCCGTCTGCGGGCAGAACTGCCGGAGTTTGAGGTGGTGATATTCCACGCTCAGTTCCTTATGCCCGACCGTGCCGCCAAAGAAGAGGTGCTGATGAAGCGCATCGGCAAGCACTCCACCCCGGAACAGCGGGATAAGCTCATTGTGGTGGGCACGCAGGTGCTCGAGCAATCCCTTGATATCGACCTGGATTTTCTGGTCACAGAGCTCTGCCCCATGGATCTGCTTTTACAGCGCATCGGACGACTGCACCGCCACGAGGGGCGGGCTCGTCCCCGGCCGGTGGCGCAGGCCCGCTGTGCCGTGCTGGACACTGGGACGGATGAGTTTGACGAGGGCAGCAAGGCGGTTTACGGGGAATGGCTGCTCTGGCGCACCCGAAAGTTCCTGCCCACCGCCATCACCCTGCCCGATGACATTGCCCCGCTGGTGCAGGATGTCTATGGCTGGGAGCCCGACCCGCTGCCCGCCAGCCCGCAGAGCACTGCGGCCCGGGCGGAGTACGAAAAGGCCCAACAAATCAAAATAGGCAAGGCGAAGACTTTTACCATCCTGCCGCCAGAAGAGCACAGAAAGCGCCCTTCCCTGAATACGCTGGATAATTGGATGGATGATGTGGGGGCGGTCAGTGACAACGGTGCCCGCGCGGCGGTGCGTGACGGCGACCCTTCCGTTGACGTACTGGTCCTGATGCGGGATGCGGCGGGAAATGTCCGCTTCCTGCCCGATGAAACGGGGCAGCCCGGTGCCTGCGTGCCCACGGACGAGCCGCCTCAGCCGGAGATGGCGCTTCAAATTGCACGGCAGAAGCTGCGCCTGCCCGGATATTTCAGCAAACGGTGGTCGGTGAAACAGACCATCGACGCATTGGAAGCCCGGAACCGGGAAGTGTTCGGGCCGTGGCAGCAGTCGCCGCTGCTGCGGGGAGAACTGATCTTACTGCTGGATGACCACCTGACCGCACAGCTTGCCGGGCAGGTGCTGCAATACGACCGTGAAAACGGTCTGACCTACCGGAAGGAGGAAGAGAATGAAGCAAATTGAGTATAATTTGCTGGAGGAACGCTGGGTGCGGGTGCGCGGGCAGGACTATACCGTGCAGGAAGTTTCTCTGCCGGATGCCCTGCTGCACGCCCACGAATACCGTGACCTGGCCGGAGAACTGCCCACGCAGGATGCCGCCATGCTGCGGCTGCTGCTGGCGGTTCTGCACACGGTGTTTTCCCGGGTGGATGGAAACGGTACGTCGGCCCCCTTTGAGGAAACGGGCAATGCCCTGACCCGCTGGGAGGAGCTGTACCGGCTGGGGCATTTTCCGGAAGCGCCCATCCGGGCCTATCTGGAGCAGTGGCGGGACCGCTTCTGGCTTTTCCACCCGGAACGCCCCTTCTGGCAGGTGCCGGAAGCGAAGATCGGAAGCCCATTCCGGGCAAAAAAGTTGAACGGTGAAATCTTTGAAAGCGAAAATAAGGACAGCTTGTTTTCTGCCTATTCAGGCGAAGCAAAAGAGCGGCTGACCTATCCACAGGCGGCAAGATGGCTTGTTTTTTTGAATAATTACGACGATACTGCGGCAAAGAAAAAGGCAAAGGATAGAACGCTGCCTTCTATGGGGCCGGGCTGGCTGGGCAGACTGGGCGTTGTCTATGTAAAAGGAGCAAACCTGTTTGATACTCTGATGCGAAATCTGATGTTCTTGCGGGACGGTGGAAAGCTCTGGGAAGAGGATGCTCCCTGTTGGGAGCTGGATGCAGCCCGGACAGAGGAACGCACAGAAGTACCCTGCCCGGATAACTTTGCTGGACTGATGACGATGCAATACCGAAGAATTTTGCTGAAGCGTCAGGAAGGCTGGGTGACAGGTTGTACTGTGCTTGGTGGAGATTTCTTTGATTCAACGAATGCATTTGCCGAACCGATGACGCTCTGGAATAAAAAAGAAGAGAGCAAAAATAACCCACAATACTATTACCCGCGTGTGCATAGTATGAGCAAACAACTTTGGCGAGAGTTTTCGGCTCTGACTGGAACCAATAGCCATGTTCCCGGAGTGATCTGGTGGAATACCTTACTGCAAAACGAGAAGATACTGAGCAGAAAAGAGCATTTACAGATATGTGCACTGGGTGTGGAATATGGCAAGATGAGCAACTCCATGACAGACTGTTATACGGATCAGCTTTCTATGGAACTGGCTTTGCTAAATGAATTGGGCCGTGCATGGCAATCTCGAGTAGAGGATGAGGTGGAAAACTGCGAGCAGGCCGCGCAATGCGTCGGCCGCCTTGCGTGGGAGCTCTCCCTTGCGGCGGGAGATAAGAACGATACGACCGCGGAAGCCGCCCGCACCCAGTTCTACTTTACCATCGACCAGCCGTTCCGGCTTTGGCTGCAGAGCATTGACCCCGAAACGGACAAGCTGGACGAAAAAGCCGATGAATGGCAGGAGAAAGCCCGCAAACTGGCCGCAGAGCTGGGCCGCCAGATGGTGGAGCGGGCCGGAAATGCCGCTTTTGTGGGCCATAGGGTCGAGGTGAAAACAGGCGGTAAAAAGGACGAAAAGAAAACCGTTCTGTATACGGCCCCCAAGGCCTACAATAGCTTCCTGTACGATCTGCGGAAGCTCTACCCGAAGAAAGAAGGAGGAACAGCATGAGAACGGATGCGATCCATGATTATGTGGCCGGACAGCTGAGCAGGCTGTGGAGCCTGCCCAAACCCCAGCGGCGTGCCCGGCTGGCAGAGCTGCGCCGGGGCGTTGGGCATCAGCCCGGCGATCTGCCAGCGCTGTGGGGCAGCTTCCTGCAGGAACTGCCCAAAGAGCTCTGGGGCAGGGAAACGGCGGCAGGGGAGTGCCGGGAACCATCGGAAGCCGAGTGGGCGGTCTACCTTGCCCTGACTCTTTACGCCCTGCACCAGCAGGGAGAAGAGAACGTTTCCATGAATGAAAAGGGCTGCACGCTGGGCAGGGCGGTGCGCCTGCTGGCCCAGAATTCCGCAGCTGCCGCGCAGGACTGGACCGAGAGCAGCTTCCTGCGCCGGTTCAACGCACTGGCCACAGCGGATTCCATGCCCGAGGTGTCCCACTACCTCCGGGGGATGGTGCAGCTGTTCCGGGGAAATGAACCGAAGCTGAAACTGGATTACCCCCGGCTGGCTGTGGAGTTGTACCGATTCCAGCTCCCGGATCAGGCAGCCAATGTCCGCCTGCAGTGGGGCCGGGACCTCTACCAGATGAATGCCGACACACCTGAAACCGAAGAAAAGGAGAATTGAAATGGATACCAAGCGTCTGTATGTTGATTTTCATGTGCTGCAAACGGTGCCGCCCAGCTGTGTGAACCGCGACGATACCGGCAGCCCCAAGACGGCTGTCTATGGCGGTGCCACCCGCGCCCGGGTATCCTCTCAGGCGTGGAAGCACGCGATCCGCAAAATGTTTGCCGAAGAAATGGCCGACATGGTCGAGAACGGAAAACGTACCCTGAAAGCAACTGACCTTGTGGCCGGGGAACTGGCCGCACTGGCTCCTGAACTGGACGATGCCAGACTGAAAAAGGATGCAAAAAAGGCACTGGAAAATGCAGGCATCAAACTGAAAGATGACAACAACGCCGCCCTGCTCTTTTTGAGCACGGCCCAGGCCCGGGCGCTGGCCCGGCTGGCCGCCGAGGACTGCGAGGAGAAGGATGACTACAAAAAGGCCCTGAAGGAGAACCCTTCGGTGGATATGGCTCTGTTTGGCCGGATGGTCGCCAGCGATCCTTCCCTGAATTACGATGCCGCCGCTCAGGTGGCCCACAGCATCTCCACCCATGCCGTGCAGAACGAGTTTGATTACTTCACCGCTGTGGATGACTGTGCCCCGGAGGATTCGGCAGGCGCGGGCCATCTGGGCACGGTGGAGTACAACTCTTCCACCCTGTATCGCTATGCCACCGTCAACATGGTGGAACTGACGCACCTGCTTGGGGCTGAAAAGGCAGCCCAGGCTGTCCGGGTGTTCGGCGAAGCCTTCATCCGCTCCATGCCCACCGGAAAGCAGAACAGCTTTGCCAACCGTACCCTGCCGGATGCTGTCTATGTCACCCTGCGGGAGGATCAGCCTGTGAACCTCTGCGGTGCCTTTGAAAAGCCGGTGCGCAAGAGCCCCGAGGGCTATGCGGAACCCTCCAAGACGGCACTGAAGCAGTATGCGCAGCAGGTGTATGCCTGCTATGCGGATGCTCCGGCCCAGAGCTTTGCTGTGGGCATCGGGCTGGACGAGCTGGCCCCGGCCATGCCCCTGAACCAGATGCTCACCGCGCTGGAATGTGCCGTAAAGGAGAAGCTGCCCGGAAATGAGGTGTGACCATGGCAACGCTGTTGCTTCGGCTGGCCGCGCCCCTGCAATCGTGGGGTGCGGATTCCAAATTTGAGACCCGCAAAACGAACCGGGAACCCACCAAAAGCGGTGTCATTGGCCTGTTGGCGGCGGCACTGGGCCTGCGCCGGGACGATGCCGCAGGTCTTGCCCGGCTGAACGGCCTGCACTTTGCCGTCCGTGCTGACCGGGAGGGCAGCCTGCTGGTGGACTTCCACACCGCCAACCGGGAAGAGGATCGGAAAAAAGGCAAGGCTCCCTATGTGACCTACCGCCATTACCTGCAGGATGCGGTCTTTCTGGTGGGGCTGGAAAGCGAGGACACCGCCCTGTTACAGGAGCTGGAAACGGCCCTGAAACATCCGGTCTACCCGCTGTATCTGGGGCGGCGTTCCTGCCCGCCCACCCTGCCGCTCTGCCTTGGTATCCGGGCCGGGAAACTGCTGGATACCCTGCGGGCCGAACCGCTGCTGGTGAAACAGAGGAATGGGGCCCCCTTGCGCATCGTGGCAGACGCGGACCCGGCGGATGCTGCTGCCGTGCCCCGGCGTGATCTGGCGGTGTCGTTCAGCCCCATCCACCGGCAGTACGGCTTCCGCCCGGTGCGGGAGTGGAACACAAACCCGCCGGAAATGCCCGGCGCGACCGAACATGACGCAATGGCAGAATTGAGGTGAGGAATCATGTATCTATCCCGCGCAGAACTTGACCCGACCCGCCGTGAGACCATGGTGGCGCTGATCTCGCCCCAGAAATTCCATGGTGCGGTGGAAAACGCTTTTGCCGGTGCGCGCCGCCGCAGGCTGTGGCGGCTGGATCAGCTGGGAGAAAAACTGTACCTGCTCCTGCTCAGTGAGGAACGGCCGGACCTGACCGCCCTGTGTGCGCAGTTCGGCACCGGTGCGCCCCCGGAGACCCGGCCCTATGACCCGCTGCTGGAACGGGTGACAGCGGGCAGCTGCTGGCAGTTCCGCCTGACTGCCAACCCCACCCGCAGCAAAAAAGACTCTGCCGACCATACGGCCCGGGGAACCCTGAAACCCTGCTATCTCGAGGTGGAGCAGGAGGAATGGCTGTGGGCGCAGGCCGCAAAGCACGGCTTTGCCGTCTCGGAGGGGTCGTTCGCAGTGACCCGGAAGCAGACCTATCATTTCAAGAAAAACGGCACCCGGCCCGTTACCCTGCTGGCTGTGACCTACGAGGGTATTCTGCAGGTGACGGACCCGGAGGCCTTCAAGGCCATGCTGTGCGAGGGCGTTGGCCGGGGCAAGGCCTATGGCCTTGGCCTGATGACCATCATCCACAGGGGAGGAGACCATGGCTGAGATGCCGGGCATTGCGCGGCCCGAACGGCAGGCGCTGCCGCAGCTCCGGGACCGGATGACCTTTCTGTATCTGGAACACTGCACCCTTGGCCGGGACAATGGAGCCATTACCGTAACGGATGAAAAGGGAATCGTTCAGGTTCCGGCAGCGGGCATCTCTGTCCTGCTGCTGGGGCCCGGCACCCGTGTGACCCACCGTGCCATGGAGCTGATGGGGGATACCGGTGTGGCAGCGGTCTGGGTGGGGGAGCACGGCGTGCGGTTCTACGCCCATGGCCGTGCCCTGAGTGAGCACTCCCGCCTGTTGGAACGGCAGGCTGAGCGCTTTTCCAACCAGCGGGAGCATCTGGAAGTGGTGCGCAAAATGTACCAGCTCCGTTTCCCGGATGAGGATGTTTCCCACCTGACCACCCAGCAGCTCCGGGGCCGGGAGGGCAGCCGGGTGCGCACAGCATACCGCAAGGCCGCAAAGGCCACCGGTGTCAAATGGAATGGCCGGGTGTATGACCCCAATGATTTTTCTGCAGGAGACCTCGTCAATCAGGCCCTTTCGGCGGGCACGGCCTGCCTGTACGGCCTGGCCTTTGCGGTCATCACTGCGCTGGGCTGCGCGCCGGGACTGGGATTTGTCCACGTCAAGCACGAGGGCTCTTTTGTGTACGATATCGCCGATCTGTACAAGGCCGAGGTGGTCATCCCGCTGGCCTTCGAGGTGGCGGCGCAGGCTCCGCAGGATCTGCCCTCCGTTATGCGCCGCCGTGTGCGGGATGCCATGGTGGAACATCATATTCTGGAGCGGATGGTGCACGATGTCCGCTGGCTGCTCCTGAACGAAGAGGAGCAGGCGGCGGAACCGGAAGCGGTCTATCTCTGGGACAGCAAGATCGGCACCGTTGCCAACGGCGTAAACTACTTCGATGCGGAAGAAGGTGAGGAGCCATCGTTGTCCTGACTATGACAAACTGTCCGCCCAGCCTGCGGGGTGACCTGTCCAAGTGGCTGTGCGAGATCAACACCGGCGTGTATGTGGGCAATGTGAGCAGCCGTGTGCGGGATGCCATCTGGGATCGCGTCTGCGAAAACCTGAAAAATGGGCAGGCAACGCTGGTGTTCAACACCAACAACGAACAGCGGATGGATTTCCGCACCCACAACACCAGCTGGGAGGCCGTTGATTTCGAGGGCATCAAGCTGATGCGCCGCCCGCTGCCCCAGACGCAGGCCCCGGCGGCTGATCTCAAACCGGGATTCAGCAACGCGGCCAAACGCCAGATGGCTCAGAAAATGGCCCGGAAGAAAGCCGCCGCCCCTGCCAAGGAAGAAAGCTACACCGTGATCGACCTTGAAACCACCGGTCTGAACGCCGCCTCAGATGCCATTGTGGAATACGGCGCTCTCCGTGTGCGGGATGGTCAGCCTGCCGAAGAATTTTCGGCCCTTGTCCGGGGCACAGAACCTCTGCCGGATGTGGTGGCAAAGCTCACCGGCATCACGCCGGAGGAGCGGAGCGGCGGTATGGAGCCGCTGGCCGCGCTGGAGGCGTTTCTCGCATTCGTGGGCAAAGATACGCTGGTGGGCTATCACCTGAAATTTGACCTCGATTTCTTGCGTGCGGCCTGCATCCGGAATGACAGACCCCTGCTTACCAACCGCAGCATCGATGTTTTGCCCCTTGCCCGCCGTAAGGTGTCGGGGGTGATGAACTATAAGCTGCTCACGCTGGCCCGGCATTTTGAGGTTGCCCAGCAGGAGCCCCATCGCGCCCTGCCCGACTGCCGCCTGATCCAGCAGGTCTATGCAAAACTGAATGAAATGGGATCGGCCCGCTGATAAAAATGCCGCTTCTATGGGATCTTTTTAGTCTTTTCCCCGCCCACGCGGGGGTGATCCTCAAACGACGACAGATTGACACAACACTTCAAACTTTTCCCCGCCCACGCGGGGGTGATCCTAATCTGGTTCAGCAGGTAACGGGCCAGACGGCCTTTTCCCCGCCCACGCGGGGGTGATCCCATTTGACAGGGGACAGCCGGACACTCCAAAAGCTTTTCCCCGCCCACGCGGGGGTGATCCCTGACGGGAGCCATCCGCAGGGGCTGCGGGGGTCTTTTCCCCGCCCACGCGGGGGTGATCCTGAGCCAAGGCGATGCAAATTTCCTAGATGCATCTTTTCCCCGCCCACGCGGGGGTGATCCTAGTATCAAGTAAAGGCCGCTGCCCTGCCGGGCCTTTTCCCCGCCCACGCGGGGGTGATCCCTGCGCACCCTGCCCCGAGCAGTCATTGAAAAGCTTTTCCCCGCCCACGCGGGGGTGATCCCCGTCTCTCATACACTTCCATACGCGGCCTTTGCTTTTCCCCGCCCACGCGGGGGTGATCCCGTCCACCGTGTCCATAGCGGCTTGATATTCGGCTTTTCCCCGCCCACGCGGGGGTGATCCTTGCGAGTTGTCACTTTATGTTTTGTCAAAAGGCTTTTCCCCGCCCACGCGGGGGTGATCCCCTAACACGGCAAAAGCTGGCATCATGCAGGTGCTTTTCCCCGCCCACGCGGGGGTGATCCCCCGCCGACTACCTGACACCCGCAGACCCGGAGCCTTTTCCCCGCCCACGCGGGGGTGATCCCTGGGGGCCGGGTATGTTCTTGACAGTGAATGTCTTTTCCCCGCCCACGCGGGGGTGATCCCCACAACGCCATCAGCATCGAGATTCCAATAGGCTTTTCCCCGCCCACGCGGGGGTGATCCTAACCTTGTCCCGCATCTTGTGCAAAAATTTTCCTTTTCCCCGCCCACGCGGGGGTGATCCCGAGATGCTTGTGTGATTTACAACTCCGGTGTTCTTTTCCCCGCCCACGCGGGGGTGATCCCAATGCCATCACTGCCGTGTGGGCTGCCAACGACTTTTCCCCGCCCACGCGGGGGTGATCCCATCATCCTGCCCAGCGCAGACGGCTCTCAGACCTTTTCCCCGCCCACGCGGGGGTGATCCCGGCGTAGAAATCTCCAGCCCCGACCTGACAAACTTTTCCCCGCCCACGCGGGGGTGATCCTTCCATGCGGGCAGTGTATTGGATGCAGAATCACTTTTCCCCGCCCACGCGGGGGTGATCCCATGCGCTTGTCGGTTTTTACCGGCATTCTCTGCTTTTCCCCGCCCACGCGGGGGTGATCCTCATAAGCTAATCACTCCTGTCGGTGTGTCGTACTTTTCCCCGCCCACGCGGGGGTGATCCCGGCTGGGATAAGCAGCTTGGAGCTGCTGCCACCTTTTCCCCGCCCACGCGGGGGTGATCCCCGGATGCAGCACAGTCAAGCATGGAAAGCAGCCTTTTCCCCGCCCACGCGGGGGTGATCCCCGGACACGGCAAAAGCTGGCATCATGGAGCCGCTTTTCCCCGCCCACGCGGGGGTGATCCTATGAGCGGCTGGCAGAAGATGAAAAGGCCAAACTTTTCCCCGCCCACGCGGGGGTGATCCCAGCGGCTCAGACTTTCCAAGTATCACAAATCACTTTTCCCCGCCCACGCGGGGGTGATCCCGCCAATCAGAAGAAATCGTCCAAGTACAGCTACTTTTCCCCGCCTGCGCGGGGGTGATCCCTATGGCGTGAACATCTACGATGCACAGGGCAACTTTTCCCCGCCCTGCGGGGATACTCCATAGAATAATTGGTGCAATGCGGGAGCGTTCAAGCTTAACCTGAGGATGCAGAAGCGAATTACAAGAAAGAAGGTGAAACAATGGAACATGAATATGAAGCTCTATTCAGAGCGATTTTGGAGCTTATCGACAAATGCGACACGATTGAAGAATTGCGTGAGAGCGTGAAGCGTATCATGGGCGAGGGCTAAGCTGAGATGCATTTTTTTCTGCATCTGCGGGGATCATCCTGAGCGCAAGTTCACCCTGTCGTTCTCTAGCGACTTTTCCCTGCATCTGCGGGGGTGATCCCAGAGCGATTTCCTCCGCAATCTGATTGACCTCATTTTCCCCGCCCATGCGGGGGTGATCCCTGGGGGCGGTTATCGGTAGTGCCAGACAGATGCTTTTCCCCGCCCACGCGGGGGTGATCCTGAATCGGAACTGCCGCCGTAAAACAGAAAAGGCTTTTCCCCGCCCATGCGGGGGTGATCCTAAGGTTCTGGACGATGGCGCAAATGAAGCGAGCTTTTCCCCGCCCACGCGGGGGTTCCACATTGACAACCCTGCGCAAAAAGCAGATAATAGGTTTATCTTGAATGCAGAGCGAGGGAAAGTATATGCTGTATTTTGAAAACGATTACTGCGAGGGTGCGCATCCGGCGATCTTACAGAAGCTGGTGGAGACCAACTTTGAAAAGGTCTCCGGCTACGGCACCGATCCCTATTGCGCCAGTGCGCGGGAGAAGATCCGCGCGGCGTGCGGTGCACCGGATGCCGATGTCTGGTTCATTTCGGGCGGCACCCAGAGCAACGCCATCGTCATTGCATCGATGCTGCGCCGCTGGGAGGGTGTGCTGGCCGCATCCACCGGCCATGTGGCCGCTCACGAGGCCGGTGCCATCGAGTTCACGGGCCACAAGGTCATCGGCCTGCCGCACACCAACGGCAAGCTGGATGCCGGGACTGTTGAGGACTGGTGTAGGACCTTCTATGCCGATGGCAATGTGGACCACCTCGTGTTCCCAGGCATGGTGTACATCTCCCACCCGTCGGAGTACGGCACCCTGTACACCAAGGCAGAGCTGGAAGCGCTGTCCGCTGTCTGCCATAAGTACCACATGCCGCTGTTTATGGACGGTGCCCGTCTGGGCTATGGTCTGGCCGCCGAGGGCACCGATGTGACGCTGGCCGATGTGGCCCGCCTGACCGATGTGTTCTACATCGGCGGCACCAAGGTGGGTGCGCTCTGCGGCGAGGCAGTTGTGTTCCCCCACGGCGCACCGGCTCACTTTATGACCATGGTCAAGCAGCAGGGCGCTCTGCTGGCAAAGGGCCGTCTGCTGGGCATCCAGTTCGATGTGCTGTTCACCGATGACCTGTACCAGACCATCAGCAAAAATGCCATTGAGACCGCCGCCGTGCTCAAGAAGGGACTGGCCGAAAAGGGCTATTCGTTCTTCATGGATTCGCCCACGAATCAGGTGTTCATCGTGTTGTCCAACGAGCAGCTGGCCGCGCTGGAAGGCAAGGCCAAGTTCGGCTTCTGGGAGAAGTACGATGATACCCACACCGTTGTCCGCATTGCCACCAGCTGGGCCACCCGGATGGAAGAGGTGGAGCAGCTGCTGGAGCTGATGTAAGGGCACACCTGCCAAATGGCGGTGCGTCTCTTTGTGCAGGATGCAGATTGTATTTCCCGCGCGGATATGCTATTCTTAACTGGATAAAGGCTGCACTTTGTGCACCGTGGAAGGATGGTTTGTATTATGGGCTTTTTTGACAAGCTTTTTGGCGGCAAGGCCGCATCCGAGACGAAATTTTCCGGCCAGAAGATGACGGTCATGCTTCCCATTGACGGCAAGGTGATCCCACTGGAGCAGCTGCCCGACGAGACCTTTGCCTCTGCGATCCTGGGCCCCGGCTGCGGCGTGGAGCCCACCGGCGACACCGTTTATGCTCCCTTTGACGGCACCGTTACGCAGGTGCCCGAAAGCCTGCACGCCGTTGGTATGATGAGCGATGACGGCATTGAGCTGCTGATCCATGTTGGCATGGACACGGTGGAGATGAAGGGACAGGGCTTTACCTCCCTGACCAAAGAAGGGGCCAAGGTCAAGGCCGGCACCCCGCTGCTGAAGGTGGATCTGGAAGCCATCCGCGCCGCAGGCCACCCCACTGCAACGGCTCTCATCGTGACCAACAGTGATGACCTGCCGGAGATCAGTGTTGTTGCAAACGGCGATGCTGCCGCTGGCACGCCGGTGTTCAAGTTCAAGAAATAAGTGAGCAGATCCCCCGGAGGCAGAGCGCTTTCGGGGGATTTTTGCGGAGAAAAGTCGTACTTATTTGCAAAAAATGCTGGATTTTGCGCGATTTTCTCTTGCATTGCAGGGGGAGTTGTGCTAGAGTAGGCAAAGTGTGAGCCAAAAACCGGTACTGTGAGAGGAAAAGTATATGGAAACAAAAAAGAAACACGAATTATCCCTTGCAAAACGCATGGCGATCTCTCTGGTCTGCGGCCTGGTGGCCGGTCTGGCCTTTATGTTCCTGCGGGAGCATCTGAACGCCAGCGGTCAGGCACAGACCTGGACCACCATCAACAACCTGCTGTTCCAGGATATCACCGCCGAGGGCGCTGAGCGTGCCTTTGGCATCTTCTACATCATCGGCCAGCTCTTCATCAAGGCACTGCAGCTGGTGATCATCCCCATGGTCTTTACCTCCATTTCGCTGGCCATCGGCAGCATTGCGGACACCCGCACCATGGGCCGCATTTCCGCAAAGACCCTGTTCTGGTTCCTGCTGTGCTCCTTCCTGGCGCTGCTGCTGGCAGGCTGTGTGGGCTACGGCACCTACTCCATGGGCCTGTTCAACACCCGCATCGAGGGTCTGGCAGAAGCCAGCGGTTCCACCGGTTCCAACCCCCTGAACGTGGTGCTGAACATCATCCCCTCCAACATCATCACTGCCTTTGGCAGCAATGGCGCTGTGCTTTCCAGCGTGTTCCTGGCAGTGGCCATCGGCCTGAGCATGAACACCCTGGGCGAGAGCCGCACCGCGACCCTGCGCCGCCTGCTGGGCGAGGTCAACGATGTGGTGGTCGTGTTCCTGAACTTCATCGTCAGCAACTTTGCTCCCTTTGCAGTCTTTGTGCTGCTGACCCGTACCTTCGCCATCTACGGCATCGATTACCTTAAGCCCGCGCTGGTCTATGTGGTGGTCACGGTGGTCCTGCTGCTGGCCTTCCTGATCATTGCCTACCCGCTGGTCATTGCACTGGGTGCCAAGCTGGACCCTTTCACCTTCATCCGCAAGATCGCCAACGTGGCAGTGTTTGGCTTCTCCACCTCCTCCAGCGCCGCCACCCTGCCCCTGAACATCAAGGTGTGCGAGGAAGAGTTCGGCGTGGATGAGAGCATTGCTTCCTTCGTCCTGCCGCTGGGCATGACCATCAACATGGACGGCACCGCCATCATGCAGGTCATTGCCACCGTGTTCATTGCAGGCTGTGCCGGTTACACCGTCACCCCCGGCCAGCTGGTCGTGGTCGCCCTGCTGGCCCTGCTGGCATCTGTGGGCACCCCCGCCGCTCCCGGCGCTGGGGCTGTCATCCTGTTTACCATCCTGTCCGGCATGGGCTTCGTCAACGACGGCGCTCTGCTGGCCTACTCCCTGATCCTGGCCATCAACCGCCCCATCGAGATGCTGGTCACCTCCCTGAACGTGGTGGGTGATGCAGTTGCCAGCATCTGCGTTGCCAAGAGCGAGGGCCTGCTGAACGAGGAGACCTTCAATAAGTAACAATACGCCGTAACAGGCGCAGCAAAAACTCCCATGCACAGCATCTTCCGATGTGAGCATGGGAGTTTTTTGTGCGGTAGTATTTGTGGGAAGAGTGTGGTATACTCGGCTCAGTTCAACAACTCGGAATTTGAGAAGGTAAGTGAATGGGATACCACGATACAAGATACCATGGAGGAATATGAGAATGTCGAAAGATGAGTATTTGATCACCGATGCGCCCCTCAAAGCGTTGACGGTTTTTGCAATGCCAATGATTCTTGGAAGTTTTTTTCAGCAAATATACAATATGGCCGACTCCATTATTGTCGGCCAGTTTGTTGGTTCTTCCGCACTTGCAGCTGTCGGTGCCTGTGCAGCATTGACCAATGTGTTCATTTGTGTGGCACTGGGAGCCGGCGTAGGTGCCGGTGTGCTGGTGAGCCGCTATTTCGGTGCCAAAGAATATGGCAAAATGAAAACCATTGTGTCAACGTCCTTGCTCAGCTTTTTGATTCTGAGCATTGTCCTTGGCGTTTTTGGCTTATGCTTTTCCCTCCCGATGATGCGGGGTTTGCAAACCCCTCCCGACATTCTGGATGAGGCGGTGCTGTATCTGCGGGTCTATTTTGCGGGCTTTCCGTTCTTATTTATGTATAACATTCTCTCCAACATGTTCACCTCCATCGGTGAATCAAGAATTCCCTTGGCACTCCTGATTTTTTCTTCTGTCCTGAATATTCTTATGGACCTTTGGATGGTTGCTGGGCTTGGTCTGGGCGTGTTCGGTGCCGCTCTTGCAACCTTGATTGCCCAAGGCATTTCCGCCGTATTTTCCCTTCTGATTTTTCTTCATCGGATGCGGCGATACGAGAGCCCATTTCAACGATTTGACTGGCAGGGGCTGCAATCCATGCTGCAAATTGCCGTGCCGTCGATTCTTCAGCAGTCTACGGTGTCCATCGGTATGCTGATTGTGCAGGCAGTTGTAAATCCATTCGGCACACAGGCGCTGGCAGGCTATTCGGCGACGATGCGAGTAGAGAATGTGTTCTCTTTGATTTTTGTCTCCATCGGCAATGCGGTTTCGCCGTTTGTTTCCCAAAACCTTGGCGCAGGCAAGCCCCAACGCATCAAAAAAGGGTACCACGCTGCACTGGTGCTGGATCTGTGCTTTGTAGCCATTGCGTTTGTGGTCATTGAAGCGCTGCACACGCAGATTTCCTCGCTGTTCTTGGGAAAAGACGGAACGGCGTTGGCCTATCAGGTGTCTGGTGATTATATGAGATGGCTTGGTTACTTTTTCATCTTCATGGGTATCAAGATGGCAACCGATGGAGTTCTTCGCGGTCTCGGAATTATGCGTCCGTTCCTCGTTGCAAACATGGTGAACCTTGCGATTCGTCTGTCCGTTGCCCTGATCTGTGCACCGCGTTTCGGCATTGCCTTTGTCTGGCTTGCGGTACCAGCTGGTTGGCTTGCGAACTTCTTAATCTCCTATGGGGCTCTCAGGAGATCATGGCCGACTGATAAAATGGCATCAACCAGATAACTTCGCGTTTGTGGAGCGAAGCAGAACAATGAAAGCCCCAGTGGGGCTTTTAAGCGACAGAACGGTCTTGCGTAGCAAGATGGAGGGGCTTTGCCCCGACAAGTTCCAGTTTGAGAGGATAAGGGCAATGGAATTTAAGTTGATTTCCATAGCAAGCATAATAGCTTTTTATGGTTGCTATTTTGTGAAAATGTTTCATCAAAAAAAGCAGGGAATACAGACAGACCAAATCGGAAAGAACAAAGTTGGTTTTGTGAAATTCGTGGAAATTACCATGAAGATTGCGGCTATTCTTGTTTTTATAGCGGGGCTTTCCAGTATTTTTTTTGAAACGGAGCATAACCCTGTTTCCGTTCGGATTTTTGGAGCGATACTGAGTGTTGCGGGAACGGCTATATTTATCGTTGCGGTATGGACGATGCGTGACAGTTGGCGAGCAGGAGTGTCCAAAACCGATAAAACGGAGCTTGTGACAAACGGCATTTATCAAATCAGCCGCAATCCCGCCTTCCTGGGATTTGACCTTTTATATATTGGCACACTATTGATGTTTTTTAACTGGATTTTGTGCTTCCTAACGGTATTTGCGGTCATCATGTACCATTTGCAGATTGTCAATGTCGAAGAAGATTTTTTATTTGCCACATTTGGAAATGAGTATCTGCAATATAAGAAGAAAGTTTGTCGCTATATTGGCAGAAAGCGATAACTTCGCGTTTGTGGAGCAAAGCGGAACAATAAAAGAGCAGTGCTTCCGGTGGGTGGACCCATTGGAGAGCACTGCTCTTTCTTTGTGGGAAAATTCAGCTGGCAGGAGCGTTACAGTGTGCCGTAGGGTGCAATGCCGATCGTGTACTCAACACCAATGGCGACCAGAACGACCAATGTGGAGATGATGAAGCCGTGCAGCATGGGCTTTGCGCCGGAACGGCAGAGCGATTTGAAGTTCGTGTTCAGACCAATGGCCGCCAGGGCCGCGACCATCAGAAACTTGCTGATGGTCTTCAGGCCGGAAACCAGCCCGGCGGGCAGAAGGCCCAGACTGGTCAGCAGGGACATGGCAAGGAACGCAAGGATGAACCAGGGGAAAATGGAACGGATGCTCACCTTGACACCGTTGGCCTGAGCACTCTCTTTCTTTTTCAGGTGCAGGTTGATGGCGGCAAAGACCAGAACAGCCGGAATGATCGCCAGCGTGCGGGTCAGCTTGACCATCGTTGCAAAGTCGCCGGCTGCTTCACTGAAAGCGTAGCCGGTGGCTACAACGCTCGAAGTATCATTGACCGCCGTACCGGCCCAGAGACCGAATGCGGCATCAGAAAGCCCAAGCCACCGGCCAAGAAGCGGGAACACAACGATCATCACCGTATCGAACAGGAAGGTGGCGGACATACCGTAGGCGATGTCCATGTCATCGGCCTCGATCACCGGCGCAATGGCGGCAATGGCAGAGCCGCCGCAGATGCCGGTTCCGGCGTTGATCAGGCTGCTGGTTTTCCAGTTGAGTCCGAGCGCTCTGCCGATCAGCGCGCCCAGCCCAAAGCAGGTGGCCAGGGTGAAGAGCATGACCGTCAGCGAAAAACGGCCCACGGTCAGCACGGTGCGGATGTTCAGGCTGGCACCCAGAAGGACAATGGCGAATTTCAGAACCTTCTTAGAGGTGAATTTGATGCCCGGCGCGGTTGTTTTGTTGGGCTGGAAAAACGCATTGATGGCCATGCCGATAAACAGGGCGATGACCGATGCGCCAATGAGGTGGAGCCCGGCGCTGCTTTCCAGCGTTTCCAGCCACTTGGCGATGCAGGCGATGCCCAGTGCCAGCGCGGCCCCGGGGATCAGGGCGGTGATCTTCTTTGACATTCGTTGGGTTTCCTTTCTTTTGCATGTTACACGGAAATAGAAACAAGCGAAAACCACCGGCAGAACCGGTGGTTTATTGCTGGAGAAAAGGGCGCTCAGAACGAGCCGCCGGAGGAGCCGCCAAAGCCGTCGCTGTCCACGGAGGAGCCGCCGGAGCTGCTGCTCTCCTCGTGGGGCGGGTCGTAGACCTGCACACGGTCGGTGTGGGTGTAGTTGTCCACCTGCACCCGCAGCTTTAAGCCTGCGCCGATGTAATCGTTGGCCTCGGTCTTGAGCCGGGCTGTTTTCATCTGGCTGTACAGCACGCCGCAGACGATACCGGCAATGATCATGGGAACGCCGATGACGATGAGGAGCAGGATAGGCCAGCCGCTGGTGTCGTTGTCAACATCCAGCGGTTCGCCGTGCTCGGCGTAGAAATCCAGTGTGTCGGCGCACATGGAGAGGTACTCGGAGGCGGCCTCGGCCCAGTCGTCGTCCGAGAGATAGGGAACAACGGCATCTTCGATCTGCTCGATGCGGTAATCGGTAAAGGCTGTCACGCCGCCGCCGTAGGTGATGGTGACATACTTGCGGGAGCCGACTGCCAGCAGGAAGAGGATGCCGCTCTGTTCAGAGCCGCTGCCCAGACCGTTGGCAAGGTAGTAATCTTTGGCGTACTGGCGCTGGTCGGTGTCACCGATGCTGTCCACCACCAGAAAATACACGTCGCAGTCGTGGCCGTTGCTGGCGGCTTCGGCAGAGGCTTCCAGCTGGCTGTAAGTATCCGCATCGAACAGGCCCATCTCGTCCCGCACCAGCGGCGCGGCGGCAAAGGCGGGGATGCTCAGGCAGAGCGCCAGCACCAGAGCGGCCAGCAGGGCGGCAAAGCGTTTTGCAGTGTGTTTCATTCTGCCACCCCCTTATAACAACAGCAGGAACGCCAGCACTGCCATCAGGGGCAGGCTGATGCCCGCAAACCACGCGGCCACCCGGCTCTTGTCCACCGGCAGGTCGCCGATGAGCCGCCCGGTCTGCCCGTTCATGGCGAACAGGAAGTCCTTGTCCTTCCACCGGGTGTGGAGCATCCAGACCGGCAGCAGGGCGTAGTGGGCGTGGGTCATATCCACGTTGATGTTCTCGGAAATGGGGTGGATCTCGCTGTAGCCGCCGGTGGTGGCGTGGAGCGCATCGGCCGTGGAGTTGTACATCCGGCGGTAGGCGCGCTCGGCGCAGGCATCGGCATCCTCGTCATACCGGTCGGCCAGATAGCCGGGCAGGTAGGCCGTGGAGAAGGGCTTCAGGTCGCCGTAATCAAAGGGCTCAATGGCATCCATGTGGGTGTTGGGCATCTTGCTGGAGCCATCCACCGGCACCTTGGCAAAGTCGGCCGAGCCCTCGCGGTGCACATCGTAGTGCTGGGTGGTGGTCACCATGTAATCGCCCTCGCGGTGGCTCTCGGAGTTCTGGCCCTCGTACCGGCCGCGCGCGTCGGCCTTGGCATCGTAGAGCCAGAAGGGGACATATACGCCCTGGATCTCTGCGATGTGGTTCTGGCTCTTGAACGCCTTGGGCAGGAAGGCTTTGCCCTTGTAATATCTGGTCAGCTGGGCAATGGCGGACTTTTTGTCCAGCTTGAAGGGCAGGATGTACTCCGGCTTCAGCTTGCCGGAGAGCTTGCCGCCCAGCACTGTGGGGTTGCCGCAGTAGGGGCAGGTGGTGGCGGCGGTGGTCTCGTCACAGACCAGTTCGGCCCCGCAGGTGGGGCAGGAGTAGCTGTTCAGGCCCTCCGCCTCGGCCTCGCTCCACACCGGACTGTCCTGCCGGGGCAGGCGGGCGGCTTTTTTGGCATCGCCCTCGGCGGCAGTGTCGGCAGCGGCCTGCTTTTTGGCGTAGCGGGCCTCGATGTCCTTTACGTCGTAGGCCGAGCCGCAGTAATCGCAGACCAGCTTGCCGCTGGCACCATCGTAGTGCAGGGGGCCGGTACAGGCCGGGCACTGATAATTCGTTGTCTTTTCAGCCATGCGTCAGACCCCTCTCAGGCCCCAAAGGGCTTGCCGCACTCGGGGCAGAACTTGGGCGGGTTGGCCGGGTCGGCAGGCACAAAGCCGCAGTTGGCGCACTTGGCGGCGGGCCGGGGTCTGCCGCACTCCGAGCAGAATTTGCCGCTGTTCTTTGCACCGCAGCTGCACACCCAGACAGCCGGGGCTTCGGGCCGGGGCTTGCCGCATTCGGCACAGAACTTGCCCGTGTTGCCGGTGTGGCCGCAGCTGCAGGTCCAGCCAGCGGCCGGTGCGGCCTGAGGCTGCGCGGCGGTCTGCTGGCCGCCCATCTGGTAGAGATCCCGGGCGTTGACACCGCCCGCTGCAGCAGCCTGGTTCATCCCCATAAAGGCCATGGCGGGGCCGGCGGCGGTGTTGGAGGCGGCAGCCTGCATGGCGGAGGCCTGTGCGCCCACCAGATGCGCGGCGGCGCGGGTGGGGTCCATAAAGGCCGCACTGCGCTGCAGCTCCTTGATCATCTGCTCGTCCTCTTCGCTGGCCTTGACACCGGAAACGCCCAGAGAGACGATCTCGATGCCGCGCAGCCTGCTCCACTTGGCGCTCAGCTCCTGATTCAGGGCCTCGGCCAGCTCGGCGGTGTGGCCGGGCAGGGCGGAGTAGCGGATGCCCTGCTCGCTGATCCGGGCAAAGGCGGGCTGCAGGGCGGTCATCAGCTCGGTCTTGAGTTGGCCGTCCAGCGCGTCGCGGGTGTAGGCGTTTTCCACATTGCCGCAGACATTGGTGTAAAACAGGATGGGGTTGACCACCCGGTAGCTGTATTCGCCGAAGCACCGGATGCCGATGTCGATATCGATGCCGGCGCGCTGGTCCACCACCCGGAAAGGCACTGGGTTGGGGGTGCCGTACTTGTTGCCGGTGAGTTCCCGGGTATTGATATAGTAGATGCGCTGGTCGGAACCGGCTTGCCCGCCAAAGCTGAATCGCTTGCCCAGCTCGGCAAACACGCTGTCGATGTTCTTCAGCCCGCCGCTGAGCAGGGAGGGCTGGGTGCCGGTGCTGTAGGTGTACTCGCCGGGCTCAGCACAGAGGTCCACCACCTTGCCCTGCTCCACAATCAGCACGCACTGGCCGTCGGCTACGGCGATCACAGAGCCGTCCGAGATGACGTTTTCGCTGCCGTGCCGGTTGGCGGAGCGGCCGTTGGTCCGCTTCTGGCCCTTGACGGCCAGCACCTCCGCAGGCAGAGCGTCACAATAAAAATATTCCTTCCACTGGTCGCCCATCACGCCGGATGCCGCGCCCATGGCTGCTTTGATGAGACCCATAACTTCAATCTCCTTTTGTGCCGGGCAGTGCCCCAAAGCGGGAAATGGCTCCCCCGGGCGCTGCGAAATTTGGGATAAGTATAACATAATCCGGAAAATTGTAAAAGCGATTTGGCAAAAAGGCGAAAGAAAAACTTGTTCTTGCTTTTTTGCCCCGGCGGGTGTACAATACCCTACGAAAAACAAAACACAGGGGAGCTCGTGAGGCGGGCTGAGAGGAAGTAACCAAACTTCGACCCTTGACCTGATGCGGATAATGCCGCCGTAGGAAGTCATAGGAAAATGATTTTTTGCAGGAGGCATCGCTGTGGTGTCTCCTGTTTTTTGTTGCCGCAAGCCGCCGCAACGGGCGGCTCCGGGCTGAGGGGGAGCGCCCTGAGCCTTGAAATAACTGCGATGGGAAGCCGTGTTCCGGCGTGAGAGGAGGCCAGCAAGCCTCGACCGCTTTTTGAGAAAGAGGAGTTTCCAATGAAAAAATTCTCTGTGAAAAAGCTGGCTCTCGCTGGAATGTTCTGCGCCCTGTGCGTGGTGGGCAGTGTGTTCAGCTTCCCGATGTTCGGCAGCAAGTGCGCCCCCGTGCAGCACATGGTCAATGTGCTCTGCGCCGTGCTGCTGGGCCCCTGGTGGGGCGTGGGCGTGGCCTTTGTGGCCTCGCTGCTCCGCAATATCCTGGGTCTGGGCAGTCTGATGGCCTTCCCGGGCAGCATGTTCGGTGCCCTGCTCTGCGGCCTGGTCTACGCAAAGACCAAAAACCTGATCGCCACCCTGGTGGGCGAGGTGTTCGGCACCAGCATTCTGGGCGGCCTGTGCGCTTACCCGGTGGCCATCTGCCTGATGGGCAAGAGCGCCGGTGACATCGCGTTCTATGCCTACATCGTGCCCTTCCTCATCTCCACCGCTGTGGGTGCGGTCATTGCGGGTGTGCTGGTGTACAGCCTGCAGCACTCCGGTGCCCTGCGCTCCATGCAGAGCAGCCTTTCCTGACGGGGGTGCGTCATGTTTGCAGAGCAGTTTGCCAATGTCCGCACCAAAAGCCCCCTGATCCATAATATCACCAACTACGTCACCGTGAACGACTGCGCCAATATGGTGCTGGCCTGCGGTGCTTCGCCCATTATGGCCGACGATGCCGCCGAGGTGGAGGATATCACCACCATCTGCGGCGGGCTGAACATCAACATCGGCACCCTGAACAGCCGCACCATTGAATCCATGCTCAAGGCAGGCAAAAAGGCCAATGCACTGGGCCACCCCGTGGTGCTGGACCCCGTGGGCGCAGGCGCTTCCGCCCTGCGCACCGAGACGGCCTGCCGCCTGCTGGACGAGGTGCGGTTCACGGTCATCCGGGGCAATATCTCCGAGGTAAAGACACTGGCTTCCGGCGCGGGCACCACCAAGGGCGTGGATGCCGATGTGGCCGACAGGGTCACCGAGGAAAACCTGGACGGCGCGGTGGCCTTTGCCAAGGCATTTGCCGCAAAGACCGGTGCCGTTGTGGCCATCACCGGTGCCATTGACATCGTGGCCGATGGGGCAAAGGCCTACTGCATCCGCAACGGCCACCCGATGATGAGCGCCATCACCGGCACGGGCTGCCAGCTCTCTGCCCTGACGGCGGCCTTTATCACTGCCAACCCCGGCCAGCCGCTGGAGGCTGCGGCTGCCGCCGTCTGCGCCATGGGCCTTGCGGGCGAGATCGCCCATGCACGGCTGACCCCGCTGGACGGCAACGCCACCTACCGCAATTACATCATTGATGCCATTTACAATATGACTCCGGCTCAGCTGGAAGAGGGTGCCAAGTATGAAGTGCGCTGAAGAATACATGCGGCTCTACGCCGTCACCGACCGTGCCTGGGTGGGCGGTCAGACCCTCTATCAGCAGGTGGAGAGTGCCCTGAAGGGCGGCGTGACCTGTGTTCAGCTGCGGGAAAAGGAACTGGACGAGGAAGCCTTCCTGAAGGAGGCGTTTGAGCTCCACGACCTGTGCAAAAAGTACAACGTGCCCTTTTTTATCAACGATAACGTGGACATTGCCATCCGCTGCCACGCTGAGGGCATCCATGTGGGGCAGGAGGATATGGCCGCTGCTCAGGTGCGCCAGCGCGTGGGCGATGAGATGATGATCGGCGTATCCGTCCACAGCGTGGAGGAGGCTCTGGAGGCCGTCCGGCACGGTGCCGACTGTCTGGGCGTGGGTGCAGCTTTCTCTACCCACACCAAGGCAGACGTGGACGTTCTGCCCGAGGGCATGATGAAAGCCATCTGCGATGCCGTGGACATCCCCGTTGTGGCCATCGGCGGCATCCACAAGGAGAACCTGCTCCGGCTCAAGGGCACCGGCGTGAACGGTGTGGCCCTTGTCAGCGCGATCTTCGGCGCGGAGGATATCGAGGCCGAGTGCAGGGAGCTGAAGGCACTGGCGGAGCAGCTGTAAGGCGGCTCGCCCTCTCAGTCATCGCTGGCGCGATGCCAGCTCCCCCAAAGGGGGAGCCAATTGCGCACAGAGGAAAGGCTGCGCAAAAACCTATTTCCGGTACGTTCAGCGCGCAAAGCGCTGTTCAAGATAAAAGAAACATTTGGAGGAAAGTACCATGCAGAACTACACCACACAGATGGACGCTGCCCGCAAGGGCATCGTCACGCCGGAAATGGAGATCGTGGCCAAAAAGGAATACCGCACCACGGAGGAGATCCGTCAGCTGGTGGCTGAGGGCAAGGTGGCCATTCCCGCCAACAAGCACCACACCTGCCTGAACCCCGAGGGCATCGGCTCCATGCTGCGCACCAAGATCAACGTGAACCTGGGCGTTTCCCGCGACTGCAAGGATTACAACGTGGAGATGGAAAAGGTGATGAGCGCTGTCAATATGGGCGCGGAAGCCATCATGGACCTGTCCAGCCACGGCAACACCCAGCCCTTCCGCCAGAAGCTGACCCACGAGTGCCCCGTGATGATCGGCACTGTGCCCGTGTACGATTCCGTCATCCACTATCAGCGCGACCTTGCCACCCTGACCGCGCAGGACTTCATCGATGTGGTGCGCCTGCACGCTGAGGACGGCGTGGACTTTGTCACCCTGCACTGCGGCATCACCCGCAAGACCATTGACCAGATCTGCACCCACAAGCGGAAGATGAACATTGTCAGCCGCGGCGGCTCTCTGGTGTTCGCCTGGATGAGCATGACCGGCAACGAGAACCCCTTCTACGAGCACTTTGACGAGATCTGTGAGATCTGCGCCGAGCACGACGTGACCATCTCGCTGGGTGATGCCTGCCGCCCCGGCTGCCTGGCCGATGCCACCGATGTCTGCCAGATCGAAGAGCTGGTGCGTCTGGGCGAGCTGACCAAGCGCGCCTGGGCACACAACGTGCAGGTCATGGTGGAGGGCCCGGGCCATGTGCCCCTGAATCAGGTGGCCGCCAACATGGAGGTGCAGAAGAGCATCTGCATGGGCGCTCCCTTCTATGTGCTGGGACCCCTCGTTACCGACATTGCCCCCGGCTATGACCACATCACGGCTGCCATCGGCGGTGCCGTTGCCGCCATGAGCGGTGCAGCCTTCCTGTGCTATGTCACCCCCGCCGAGCATCTGGCTCTGCCCAACGTGGACGATGTGAAGCAGGGCATCGTGGCCTCCAAGATCGCCGCCCATGCGGCCGATATCGCCAAGGGCATCCCCCATGCCCGGGATATCGACGACAAGATGGGCGATGCCCGCCGCGTGCTGGACTGGGATGCCCAGTTCGCCTGCGCTCTCGACCCCGAGACCGCCAAGGCCATCCGGGATGCCCGCCTGCCTGAGGATGACCACAGCGACACCTGCTCCATGTGCGGCAAGTTCTGCGCCGTCCGCAGCATGAACAAGGCGCTGGCCGGGGAATACATCGACATCCTGTAACACAGCGTTTTCTTCCTTCTCAGCCGTCCGGTTTTGCTCGCCGGGCGGCTTTTTTGCTTGTCTCTGGGCGGGGAACAGGTTTCCTGCTTTACAGAAAAGGGAAAGCATTGTAAAATAGATGGGTAAGTAATAAAATATCCGGCGGGAAGCCCCTGCCTGAGAACGAGGAATAAAAATCATGGCAAGATCGAATATCCGGGTGCTGGCTCTGGACTTGGACGGCACCCTGACCAATGACGAAAAGATCGTTACCCCCCGCACCCGCGCGGCGCTGGATGCCGCCGCCGCACAGGGCGTGACCATCGTGCTGGCCTCCGGCCGCCCCACAGCGGGCATTCTGCCGCTGGCAAAGGAGCTGGGGCTGGACAAAAAGGGCGGCTGTGTGCTGGCCTACAACGGCGGCAAGATCGTGGACTGCGTGACCTGCGAGGCTTTGTATCAGGTGCAGCTGGGAGCGGAGTTTGTCCCGGAGCTCTGCGAATTTGCCGCCCGGCAGGATGTGGCCATCCTGACCTATAACAGCGAGGGCATCGTGTGTGAGCGGGATCAGGACGTGTGGGCAAACAAGGAGTGCTTTACCACAAAGCTGCCGATGATCCATGTGGATGATCTGGCCTCCTATGTGGACTATCCGATCTGCAAAATGCTCATCACCCTTGACCCTGCCCGGCGGGATGCTGTCTGTGCCGCCGGAAAGGAGCAGTTTGCGGGCCGGATCGACCTGTACCCCTCCAGCCCCTTCTTCATCGAGGCCGTGCCGCTGGGCGTGGCAAAGGACAGGAGCCTTGCCGCCCTGCTGGAGCGGATGGGCCTGACCCGGGAGAACCTGATGGCCTGCGGCGACGGCCTGAACGACCGCTCCATGATCTCCTATGCCGGGGTGGGCGTGGCCATGCAGAATGCCGAGGATGCCGTCAAGGCTGTGGCCGATTACGTCACCGCCGCCGACAACAACCACGACGGTGTGGCCGAGGCCATCGAAAAATTTATCCTGAACTGAGAGGAACACAAACAACAATGCCACGCAATCTGGTTTTATTTGATCTGGAATGGAACATCGGCTATAAGCCGTATAACTTTAATTATCATGGCGTGCAGCAGACCTTCCGGGGCGAGATCATCGAGATCGGCGCAGTGAAGATCGACGAGGATGCCAACGTGCTGGATACCTTCTCCATCCACCTGCGGCCCCGCATTTTCCGCACCCTGCAGCACCACATCGCCAAGGTGACGGGCCTGACCCAGGCCGACCTGGACCGGGGCGAGCCCATCGTGCAGGGGCTGCGCCGCTTCATGCAGTGGTGCGGCCCGGATGCCGAGTTTGCCGAGTGGGGCATGGATGACGTGCCGGTGCTCAAGCAGAACCTTTTCCTCTGCAATCTGGACGAGAGCCGCCCCACCCAGTGGTATGATCTGCAGCAGATCTTCCTGCGGGAGCACCCCCGCAAGGAGGGCGAGGGCATGACGCTGGAAAGCGTTGTGACCCGGATGGGCATCCCGATGGAGCGCCCGTTCCACGATGCCCTGTCCGATACCCTTTACACCGCCGATGTCTGCCGCAAGCTTGACCTGCGGGCGGGTCTGGCGGCCTACCCCACCGAGGAGGAATCCCTGCGGGCAAGCCTCTGCCCCGCCCCCGGCGATTACCGGGACTTCCGGGTGTTCCGCGGCTATGTGGAGCAGTCCACCTGGCGCAGCGACCCAAAGATCATCACTGCCAGCTGCCCGGTGTGCGGCGGGGATCTGCAGCCGGACGATATCTGGCTGAAAAAGGGCAACAGCGGCTGGTATACTCTGTCTGTCTGCCCTGCCTGCGCCGGTACCGGCAATGAGGCCGGAAAGGGTGTGTTCCAGCGCTACAAGCTGGCCCGGCGGGACGGTCTGCACTGGAGCTTTGCCCGCTGCGTCCAGATCCCGGACGAAGCCGGGCTTGCCCGCTGGGAACGGATGCGCGCCCAGCAGATCGAGCGGATGCAGGCCCGGGCTGAGAAGGCCGCCGCTGAAGCCGACGGAAAAGCATAAAGATCCCCGTCCTGTGCAGGAAAGGCCCCCGCAGTCTCGTAGTATAGGTGATATGACAAAAAAAGCTCGTATTTTGTTCACGGGCGTGTCATAGAAACCGGATATACTAAAGAAAAATGAGAGGGAAGGAACACGCGGGATGGAAATGACGATGATAGGCTGGCTCCACCAGCTGGGAACGCTGGAATTCTGGAAGGCCCTGCTGGAAGGCTTTGGCGGCCTTGGCCCCATTGCGCCCGTGATCCTTGCGATGGTGGAATCCTTTTTTCCGCCGCTGCCGCTCATTGCCATTGTGGCGCTGAATGTTGCGGCCCACGGGGGCCTTCTGGGCTTTGTGTACAGCTGGGCCGGGGTGATGCTGGGCGGCACTGTGATGTTCCTGCTCTGGCGGCGTGTCGTCAAGCGTTTTTTCTGGAAATTTGCCCGCCGCTCGGCCAAGCTGCAAAAGGCGGAGCAATGGGTCAGCCGGTTCGACACCGCGTCCCTGTTCATGCTGTCGCTCCTGCCCTTTACGCCCTCGTCCTTTATGCATTTTGCCTTTGGCATCTCTGATTTTGACGAGAAGCGCTACCTTGTCACCATGCTGCTGGGCAAGGGCGTGATGGTGGCCATGATGGCCCTTTTCGGGCAGTCGCTGGTGTCCGCCATGAAGAACCCGTTCTACCTCGTGCTTGCCATCGCCATCTGGGCGGGAATGTACTTTGCCAGCAAACACTTCTGTAAAAAGCACGAGATCGATTGAATCGGCGCAGAGCTGCCGCTGAAATGCCAGCGCCTGCGTTCTGCTTGACTTCTCCCCCCGGCCCGGCTATAATACAGATGTATCAGGAAAAATGCGTTTACCCGGGCAGAGTAGCGCAAAGGTGAGCTGGACAGAGAGAACGGGCCGTTGGCTGGGAGCCTGTTTGCAGCAGCGTGTGTGAAGTGCGCCCGGACAGCACGCCGCGGGAAACCTGCTGGGGAGTATCGCGGCGCGGCAGCCGCCGTTATCGGCTTTGAGCGACAAACAGAAGTGGAACCGCGATTTTGAAAACCGCCTTCGATGTGATATGGGAGATTGTATCACATCGGGGGCTTTTTTACTTCTCTGTTTTCGTAAGTCAGCGAAGCGAGACTGAGAGGTTCTGCTGCGGCTTTTGTTTGCCCTACAAGAAGGAGAGTTCTTATGCAGATTTTCAACACCCTGACCCGCCAGAAGGAAGAGTTTGTGCCGCAGGTGCCCGGCGAATACCGCATCTATGTCTGCGGCCCCACCGTTTACAACTATATCCACATCGGCAATGCCCGCCCGCTGATCGTGTTCGATACCCTGCGCCGCTATCTGGAATACCGCGGCAACAAGGTCATCTATGTCTCCAACATCACCGATATTGATGACAAGCTCATCAAGAAGGGCCAGGAGGAGGGCACCTCCATGAAGGAAGTGGCCCAGCGCTTTGAGGCCGAGTACCTCAAGGATGCCGCCGGTCTGAACTGCAAAAAGCCCACCGTCCAGCCCCGTGCAACGGAGCACATCCAGCAGATCCTGGACATCGTCAAGGACCTGATCGATTCCGGCCACGCCTACGTTGCCAAGAACGGGGATGTCTACTTCCGCGTCAAGAGCGACCCGGAGTACGGCAAGCTGAGCCACCTCAAGCTGGACGATCTGGAGAGCGGCAACCGTGAGCTGCGCAGCCAGATGGAGGATGACCTGAAGGAAGATCCCGCTGACTTCGCCGTCTGGAAGGCTGCCAAGCCCGGCGAGCCCGCCTGGGAAAGCCCCTATGGCATGGGCCGCCCCGGCTGGCATATCGAGTGCAGCGCCATGAGCCGCACCCATCTGGGCAAGACCATCGACCTGCACTGCGGCGGTCAGGATCTGATCTTCCCCCACCACGAGAACGAGATCGCCCAGAGCGAGTGCGCCAACGGCTGCGAGTTTGCCCACTACTGGATGCACAACGGCTTCATCAACGTGGATAACCAGAAGATGTCCAAGAGCCTGCACAACTTCTTCACCGTCCGCGATGTGGCAGACCTCTACGGCTACGAGCCCATCCGCTACTTCATGCTGACCGCAGGCTACCGGATGCCCCTGAACTACACCGTGGACCTCATCGAGAGCTGCAAGAACAGCCTGGAGCGCCTTTACACCTGCCGCGAGAACCTCGATTTTGCCCTGAGCAAGACCGCGTTTGGCACCGATGAGACCCTGACCGCCAAGGCAGACGAGGCCCGCGCCAAGTTCTGCAAGGCCATGGACGATGACCTGAACACCCCCGATGCGCTGGCTGCCGTGTTCGATCTGGTCAAGGAGATCAACACCCTGTCCGCTGCCTCCTCCAAGGCTGCGCTGGAGGCTGCCGCCAAGGCGTTCGATGAGATCACCGGCGTGCTGGGCCTGATGTACAACCGCAAGAAGGACGAGGTGCCCGCCGAGGTGACGGAGCTGGTGGAAAAGCGCGCCGCCGCCAAGAAGGCCAAGGACTGGGCCGCTGCGGATGCCATCCGCGCACAGCTCACCGAGATGGGCTGGGCTGTCAAAGATACCGCCCAGGGCCCGCAGCTGAGCAAAATTTAACTTGAATCCCGTTATTGACCTGTACGGTACAATGCGGTAAAATGAGGGTGCGGGAACACTGTGCTGTGTGTTCCACGCACCCTTATTTTTGCATGATACAAGAACCTATATAAAAGGAGGTCTTTGGCTGATGAAAACCAAACGGCTGATCTCATTGCTGCTGGCGGCAGTGTTCGCCCTGAGTGCGGCGGCCACACCGGCGCTGGCGGCTTCGGCGGGCAGCGAACTGCCTGACCTGACCACCGCAGGCGTGGATGAGAACAACAGCGTTGTCTCGATCCGCCTGACCGCAGACGGGGATCTGACCTATGGCTCCCCCTTTACCCTGAGCGTCCAGACCACCCCGGCAGATACCCAGTATATCGGCGTGGTGATGGGCACCAGCGGCGAAGCGCAGGGCTATGTGACCCTGATCCTTTCGGGCAAGATCCGCACCCTGCTCAAGATGATCCCCCTGCCGAAAAAGATGTCGGCGAACCCTGAGCAGGAAGAGGAGTTCAACATCTACGCCTACATCAAGCAGCTGATCGACGGCAACGACGTGAGCGTGCTGCTGCGGGTGGCCGATGAAGTGGTTTCTGTGATGGATGTCCTGAAATTCTACATCCCCACGCTGAAGGATGTCTCCACCGGCATGAAGCTGGCGCTGGAGCTCATCCGCAAATATTTGCCCGAGGGCGTGTTCAGCCGCATCTATCTGGACGAGCAGCCCACGGAAGCCGGCAGCTATGTGGGCGGCGCTGTGGCGCTGGAATCCGGTGATGTGAACACCGCCGGTATGGCATTCTTCCGCATCAAGCCCAAGAGTGCGGGGGTGCGTGTCTACTGGGCACAGGAGCTCCCCGCCAGCATGACTGCGGCGGAAGCCCAGAACTACAACGTCACCGCCGTGGTCGAGAGCGACGGCCAGGTGGTCGAGGGCGGCAAGGTGACCTACACCTATAAAAAGAAGAGCGGTCTCTTCGATTTCCTGGGCACGACCCAGAGCGGGTTCCCCACCGAGCCCGGCGAGTATGTCCAGATGGCCAAAGCCGCCGGAAACTACTCCAGCAGCGAGATCAGCCGGACCATTGTGATCCAGTAATCAAACAGCAAAAATCCCTCCCTGCCACGCCGGCAGGGAGGGATTTTTTAATTGTCCTTATATCATTTTTTGCGCTTACATCCGGAACCGCCAGCCCCAGCCGCCGCCACAGCAGCAGTTGCACAGCAGGTTGAGCAGGATCATGCTCCAGCACCAGCGCATCAGGCCGCCGGGCTGGGCGTAGGTGGTCTGGGTGCGGTAGGTGCGGCCCGGGTCCTGCAGATTGCGCAGGTTCATCTGGTATTCAGTGTTGCCGGGCTCCATCTGGGCGGCGCGGCGGGCATCCTGCAGGGCATCGATGCTGTTGCCCAGGCCCTGATTGGCCAGCGAGGAGAGATAGTACCACCGGGCGGTGCGCACAGTGATGCCGTCCAGCACGCGGCGGGCCTCGGGGTAGCGCTGGTTGACGATGAAGTTGCGTGCGGCCTGCATCTCAGGCGTGTCTGCACCGTTGTAGCCGGGGCCGCGCTGCTGCTGATAATTGCCGCCAAAGCCAAACCCGAACCCGAAGGGGTCATAACCGAAGCCGAAGTCTCCGAAATCCCCGTTGGAGTAACCGTTCTGCTGGTACCCCTGCTGATAGCCGCCGTAGGAGGGGCCGCTCTGCTGGCCGTAGGCACTGCCGTAGCCGCCGCCCATCTGGGGGCCGGTCTCGCCCTTGGTGATGGCATCGTATGCCGCCTGCACCTCCTTGAAGTGCTCTTCGGCGGTGGGGTCGTTGGGGTTCAGGTCAGGGTGCCAGCGCTTGCACTTGGCACGGTAAGCCTTTTTGATCTCGTCTTCACTGGCACCGCGCTGGATGCCCAGAACCTCATAGGGGTCTCTCATCGGTCTACTTCCTCACGTCTCTATTACCATCTGTGCGGCCATTGTGCCGCACAAGCAATCTTTAGTGTACAGGACTGGAACGGAAAAATCAAGGAAAACCGCCGGGATCAGGCGGTTTTGTCCTTCTTTTTTGCATTTTTGCAGTGATATTTGAGCCACACGCCCGAATACAGGATGTTGCGCAGAAGGTCAACGTCCTCCACACAGGGCAGGCGCTCAAAGCTGCGGGCGCAGTTGGCCAGCAGCAGCTCAAAGATCTCCCGCATCTCTTCCTCGTACCCGGGCTCTCTGCTCAGGGTGCGCAGGGGATTGTATGCGCCCTTGCGCTCGTCCCGGGCCAGGTCGTCGTAGGCATCCAGCAGGTAGATGTACTTGCCCAGATTGAAGCCGATGCTACGCAGCTCCGGCGACCAGTGGTCCTGCCGGTAATCGAACAGCTCGGCCATCAGTTCCCCAAAGCAGCCGGAAACGGCATCCAGATCCTCGCTGCCCTCGGCTTCGTACCGGGCCAGCCGATCCAGACAGGTGCGGATGGCGCTGCACTGGCGGGGCCAGCGGGCGGCGGCCTGCTGCGTGGGGGCAGCAAGCATCTTTTCAAAGCCCAGGCCCAGCAGGCTGTGGTCATCGTTCCACTTGTCCTGCGCGTTGTAGTAGTGCAAAGCCACGCTCAGGTCCGCGCAGTAATCGGTGGGGCCGCTGGAACGCCACTCCACCTTCCGGATGGGGTGGATGGGGCAGTGGTCACAGCCTGTCGCACAGGTGCTTTCGCCCTCGTACAGGCTGCACAGCAGCAGATCCAGAAAAGTCAGGTCATAGCTCAGGGTCAGCCGCCCCCGGGTGCCGTGCAGCGCGCCAATGCGGCGGCAGAGCCCGCAGTAGGCCGCGCGGTACCGCGCCTGTGCCTCCGGGCTGAGCGCGGCCTGATTCGGGATAACATATCCGAACATGGCTCAGCTCTTCTTGATGAACTGGGTGCCGCAGCGGGGGCAGGAGATCTGGATGCGGCCGCGGCCGCGGGGCACGCGCAGCTTCTGGCGGCACTGGGGGCAGCGGTAGTAGTGATAGACCTTGCGGTTGGCCCACTGCTCTTTCCAGCCCTTGAACTTGTTGTCCACCCGGTCCTTCAGGGTGTAGAACTTGTAGTTCTCCTCGGTGCGCTTGGAGATGTTCCGGCTGAAGGTGCGGTAGTAGCAGAAGATCAGCAGGGCCGCGCCCAGATAGGTGAACAGGCTGACCCGGCTGATGATGGCGATGAGGAGCAGCGCCAGCGAGGCAATGCTCAGGAATTGGTTCAGGCCATCGGTGCCATAGCGGCCGATCATAAACTGACGAAGTTTCTCTCTCATAGATTTCCGGTCCTTTGTCCTCAAGAATAACCCTCTCAGCCACGCGGACGCATGGACGGAGAGGGCGTTTGATTGTTCACAACAATAGAATATCAGCCAACCATGATAAAACTTTGAACAGATTGCAAATCTACCATGAAAGGACGAAATTTAATTGGCATTCTCTGCACCGGAGCGCTTGCGCACGGTCAGGGCGGCCTCCACATCCAGCGCGCCCTCCATCCGGCAGTGCAGCACGGCACGGCCTGCTTCACCGGTGGTGGCAAGGTAGGTGCCCGCCATGCCGCCCCGCAGGGGGACGATGGCCGGGCCCAGGATCTTCACCGGGCCTTCCACGCTGAGCTGAACGGCCTCGCCGCAGTAGGGCAGCAGGTTGCCGTTCTGGTCGATGGCCCGCAGGCTGACCGCCGCGCAGTCCCAGGTGGGGCCGTCGGTCAGGATGGGGTTGTGCACCACGCATTCCAGCCGGACCGACTGCACCGGCTCTTTGACCACGGTGCGGACGGTGCGCCCGTGCCAGACTGCCTCAAACCGGTAAACGCTGGACGGCCCGCCCAGCACGCCGATGTATTTGTAGTACATCCGGAGCAGGTCGTTTGCGCTCAGCCGCAGGGAGAGCATCCGCGCCCGGGAGAGAGGCGAAAGGTTCAGCGCGTCCCGGCGCATCTCGTTGAGGATGGCCGCTACCTGCGGGGCCGTGCTCTGGTCAAGGCCCTCATACTTTTCCAGCAGGGAGCCGACGAAATCCTGGATCTCGATGGGCGGGTGGGGCAGGGCGGCAAAGCGGCCCCGGCGGTCGGGGGTGAACTCGGCAATGAAATCATTGCCCCGGTAGAGGCGGACGCTCTCGGCGTTGGTGAACACCCAGCAGGCCCCGGCAAAGCCGCCGGGGTGGTCACCCAGCGCCATGCTGGAAGAGACCTCGAACACCACGTCCGAAGGGGAGCGGGGCGTTTTCTGGCTTGCGTAGACGGCGGCAGAGAGCTTCGGGTTGCGGAACAGATCCGTCACGCCGTGGTAGCAGATGCGGTCGCCGCTGCCGAACTCGCGGTGGGTGTTGTAATCGGCCATGCACCAGCCAAGGGCACCGGCCACGCCCTGCTGGGCAATGGCATCGTTGAGGACGGCGGCGTGGCGCAGAGCCTGTGCCAGCCGGTGCGGCTCGTCGTCAAAGGCTTTGGCCGGGAACTGCTGGCCCCCGAACTCGCTGATGAGGTAGCCCTTGCGGAGATCGGGCGTAACGGCAGACCGGGGCTCGCAGCCCGGGCCCCGGCCGGAGTAGGAGTAATCGTTGTAGGCGTAAACGTCCTCGAGCAGCTGGCTCTTGCGGGCGATCCGCACGCCGCCGGTGGGGCGGGTGGGGTCCAGCCGATGGACAGCCTCGTTGGTGCGCTTGTAAAAGGCCTCGTTGTCGGAACTGCCGTTCACCCGCACGCCCCACAGGAACACACTGGGGTGATTGCGGCACTGGCAGACCATCTCGCGGCAGTTCTGCAATGCCTGGGCCTGCCAGGCTTCATCCCCGATGTGCTGCCAGCCGGGCATCTCCACGAACACCAGCAGGCCCAGCTCATCGCAGGCATCCAGAAAAGCCGGGCTCTGGGGGTAGTGGCTGGTGCGCACTGCATTGCAGCCCAGCTGCTTTTTCAACAATTGGGCATCCAGCTGTTGAATGCTGTCCGGCATGGCATAGCCCTGATAGGCGTAGCTCTGATGTCGGTTCAGGCCCCGCAGCTCCACCCGCTGGCTGTTCAGATAAAAGCCCCCGGCCACGAACTGGATGGTGCGGAAGCCGAACCGGGTGCTCTTTTCGTCCAGCACCCGGTCGGGCAGGCCGCTGGTGCCGGGCCGGATGAGCCGGACGGTCAGGGTATAGAGGAAGGGGTGCTCCACGCTCCAGGGGTGCACGCCGTTCAGGGTACCCACGATGGGCAGGCTGAGCTCACCGCTGTACAGGGCTCTGCTCCCGGCGGGGCTGCGGATCTCGGCCTGCAGGGTGCAGCCGATGGTTTCGCCCACCGTGGAGGAATAGATGCGGAAATCGCCCTCGGCCTGCGCCTCGATGAAGATGTCGCGCAGGTAGGCGGGCTCCTTCACGTCCAGACTGACGGCCCGGTAGATGCCGCCGTAGGTCAGAAAATCGATCTGCCCGCCGAAGGGAGGAATGTTCAGGTCCTCCCGACTGTCACACCGGACAGCCACCACATTTTTTTGGCCCAGCAGCAGCGATTCGGTCAGGTCCACAGTAAAGGCGGTGTAGCCGCACCCGTGGTGAAACACCCGCCGCCCGTTGCAGAACACGGTGGCATCGTGGGCCACGGCTCCAAAGGTCAGCAGTACCGTGCGGCCCTGCCACTCTTTGGGCGCAAAAAACTCCCGCCGGTAGCCGGACACCCGCTGGTATTCGTTCTCGTTGCAATAGTTGTAGGGCAGCGTTTTGACCGTGTGGGGCAAGCGCACCGGCTCCAGCTCCACCCCGGTGCATTCGGGGCGGACGATGGCGGGATCAAAGGTGGGGGCAAACAGCCAGCCGTCGTTCCAATCGTAGTGTTCCATAGCCTGTCTCCATCGCTCTGCACAAAAAATTCTTACCCTTATGCTACCACAAAGTTGTGAACGAAAAAAGCACTCCGTCCCTTATTTTTTCCGTTTTTGCAGAAAAAGCTGTTAAAATCAAAAAAGCCCCCGCCGGGCAGGCGGGGGTGACATGAAACTCAGCGGATGAAATTGGTCATGGGGCGGCGGGGATTCTCGGGGTGGGTGATGCCGTTTGCTTTGCCCAGTTCGATGCACTTGAGCAGCCAGGCCATGTTCCGGCCCAGCTCCCGCATCACGGCGCAGCCCTCTTCATCCTCCAGCACCTGCTCGGGCTTGGAGCCGTGGACCATGGGCCAGTAGGAACCGCTGACCAGCGGCATGTGGAAGAACTCAGGGTACTTCACCAGCTGGTCCAGCGTGGTGGTGGTGCCGGCGCGGCGGGCCGAAGCGCAGATGGCGGCGGGCTTGTAGGCCAGATACTTGCCGCCCGCGTAGGCCAGACGGTCCATGAAGCTGGTCATGTTGCCGGAGGCGGACGCATAGTGGACAGGTGTGCCGAACACAAAGGCATCGGCAGTCTTGGCCTTTTCGATGGCCTCGTTGACCACGCCGCCGAACACGCAGCCCTTACCGGCGGCACAGCCGCCGCAGCCGATGCAGCCGCCCACCGGCTTTGTGCCGACGTTCAGGATCTCGGTCTCGATGCCGCTGGCGTTCAGCTCCCCGGCGATCAGGGACAGGGCGGTATAGGTGCAGCCCTTCTCGTGGGGGCTGCCGTTGATGAGCAGGACTTTCATAAGCAGATACTCTCCTTTTTTGGCAAAACGCGCCGCACATGGGGCGCGTTGCCCTGATTTTAGCACAATTGCACCCTGAGTGCAATGCGTGCCCTTGACAAAGAGTTGCGTTTTGACGATAATATGGAGATACGAAAACACGAAACAGCTGCTGGCCGGGCAGGGGGCCCGGACAGCGGGAGAAGGAGGCAGATACATGCGCGTTATTGCAGGAGAAGCACGGGGCCGCAGGCTGGAAGCCCTGCCCGGCACCGAGATCACCCGCCCGACGATGGATCAGGTCAAGGAGGCCATGTTCAGCATCGTCCAGTTCGACCTGCCCGGTGCCCGGGTGCTCGACCTCTACGCAGGCAGCGGCCAGCTGGGCATCGAGGCCCTGAGCCGGGGTGCGGCCCGGTGCGTGTTCCTGGACGAGAACCGGGAGGCCGTGAACATCGTGATGAAGAACTGCAAGAACTGCGGCGTGTTTGACCGCAGCCGGGTCAACATCGGCGAGGCGGCACGGTATCTCTCCGCCTGCCATGAGCAGTTCGACATCGTGCTGCTGGACCCGCCCTTCCACACCGGCACGCTGGAAAAGATCCTGCCCGGCGTGGACAAATGCCTGGCTCCGGGCGGCATCGTGATCTGCGAGAGTGAGACCGGCCTGGTGCTGCCTGCCGAGGTGGGCGGCATGACCCTGAAAAAACAGTATAAATACGGCAAAGTCCTGCTGTGGAAATATGGTAAGCCCCGGCAGAGCGCCGGAGAGGGAGATGCGGAATGAACGTAAACGAGCTTTTGGATACCATTGAGGATACGCTGGAGGAGAGCGCCGGAATGCCCCTTTCGGGCGGCAAGCGCATCGTGGATGTGGAGCAGATCCGGGATTATCTGGACGAGATCCGCCAGAACCTGCCTGTGGAGCTGCGGCAGGCCCAGTCCATTGTCAGCGACCGTGCCCAGCTCATCGAATCGGCCAACGCACAGGCGCAGGCCATTGTAAAAAAGGCCGAGGAGCGCGCCCGTGTGCTGGTGAGCGAGGCCGAGATCGTCAAGGCGGCCCAGCAGCGCGCCGGAGAGATCGTCTCCGCCGCCCAGACTGAGGCCCGCACTGTCCGCCAGACCGTGACCGACTACTGTGATAATATGCTCAAGACCACGGAAGAGACGATGGCGGAAAACGCCGCACAGGTCAAAAATGTCCGTGCAAACCTGCGCCAGAGCCCCCGGAAACAGCTCTGATGCGGGAATGTGAAATTTCCTGGTGAGAGCTTCCGGCCCCTGCAAGCAAAAACGACGGCTTGCAGGGGCTTTTTTTGGTACATTTTGAGAGAAAAAACAAAAGGGAAACTCTTGCAATCAGGGGCCTGTTTTGTTACAATAAAATTGTATCCTCAAGGCTGACCGGGCCACAAACTCCCGGCAGGCCGCAGGCCGCTTTCCCGGGCAGCAGCTCCGGGCAGAAAAGGGCGGCAGATGCAGGATCTTATCTGAGTTTTGAAAGGAGGCTGGGAACATGGACACAGAAAAAACAGCACAGCCCTTTGACCCGGCCTCGTTTGAGCATGTCCCGGTGCTGCTGAACGAGTGCCTGGACGGCCTGAAGATCGACCCGGCGGGCACCTATCTGGACGGCACGGCGGGCGGCGCGGGGCACTCCCGCCAGATCGCCCTGCGGCTGAACGGCGAGCAGGGCGGCAGGCTCATCTCGCTGGATCAGGATCCCGATGCCGTGCAGACGGCCCGGGCCCGGCTGGCGGGCCTGCCTGCCACCGTGGTGCAGATCAACTTCCGCTATGCCGGACAAGCTCTGGAGCAGCTGGGCATTGAAACGATCAACGGCGCGCTGCTGGATCTGGGCGTGTCCAGCCATCAGCTGGATGACGCGGCCCGGGGCTTTTCCTACCGGGCAGATGCCCCGCTGGACATGCGGATGAGCCAGGAGGGTGAGACGGCCGCCGATCTCGTGAACAGCGAGAGCCGGGAGGAGCTGGCCCGCATCCTGCGGGATTACGGCGAGGAACCCTTCGCCTGGCAGATCGCGGGCAGGATCGTGGAAGCCCGGGAAACTGCCCCCATTGAAACGACATTGCAGCTGGCGGATATCGTGGCCAGCGCCATGCCCCCGGCGGAGCGCCGGAAGAACAAAAACCCCTCCCGCCGCACCTTCCAGGCACTGCGCATTGCGGTAAACCATGAGCTGGACGCACTGGAAGAGGGGCTGGACACCATTTTTGCGCATCTCGCACCGGGTGGAAGACTTTGCGTGATCACCTTCCACTCGCTGGAGGACCGGCTGGTCAAGAACAAGTTTCGCCGCTGGTCCACCGCCTGCACCTGCCCGCCGGAGTTCCCGGTGTGCGTCTGCGGCGGCAAAGCCAAGGCAAAGCTGATCACACGCAAACCCATTGAAGCCAACACGCAGGAGCTGGAAGAGAACCGGCGCAGCCGCTCGGCCCACCTGCGGGTTTTGGAAAAGATCTGAGGGCGGCACAGCCCCGGAGATGTGAGGAGGAGATCACCATGGGTCAGGCAGCATACGATATGACAGAGGTTCGGCGCAGAAGAGCGCCGCAGGCACAGCCCAAAGTCCCGCTGCGGGTAGAAAAGGGCGGCAAAAAGCGGCTGAACCCCGTGCGGGCCGCCATGCAGCACGCGCTGCAGCTGGTGGGCGCGGCTTTGCTGGTGGGCTTTGCGGTAAGCCTGCTGTGGAGCGAGGCACAGCTGGTGGAGCTGAACTCTCAGATCCAGAGCGCCAAGGCAGAGCTTGTGAGCGAACAGAGCCAGTATACATACTACAACAGTGCCCTGAACAGCCGCACCAACATCACAAGTGTTGAAGAGACCGCCACCCGCCTGGGGCTGATGAAGATCGACCAGAGCCAGATCACCTACATCCGGCTGGATGAGGGCAGCGTTCTGGTGCGCAAGGCATCCGCTGTGCGGCAGTGGTCGGATCTGCTCCACGATGGGGCAATGACCATTCTTGCCTCTGTCAGAACGGCAAAATAAACCAAACAACGAAAAGCGTGCGGCAGCGCACGCTTTTTCGGTTTTCTTCGGGAGTACGCAATGCAAACACCATCCTCCAATCCCAAAAAGAACAGTGCCCGCCGCCGCAGTGCGGACCCGCACGCACGGCTCAGTGCCCGGCTGCGTCATATCAGCTTTGGTGCCGCCGTGCTTCTTGTGGTGGCCGCCGCGCTGACCGTGATCTACAGCCTGTACAAGATCCAGATCCGCGACGGTGCCACCTACCGCCAGTACGCCGCCGAGCAGCAGCTGCTGGACAGCACCATTCAGGCCACCCGCGGTGAGATCTACGACACCAGCGGCATCACGCTGGCCTCCACCAGCGTGGTCTGGACCATCTGGGCCGACCCCTCTTACAGCACGGCCCTGTATACCACCACCACCGATCAGGACACCAAGGCAGAGACCCGCACCATTGATGAGGCCGCCATGAAGGAGGTCTGCACCCAGATCACCCTGCGCCTGCTTTCGGGCGACGGCGAGAGTCTGGACAGCGTGGACACCACTTCAGCGGAGTACCAGACCCAGTATCAGGCGGTCTGCGATGCCCTCTCCAAAAACGAAAGCTCCTATCAGGTGCTGGCCACCAAGGTCAACAACGCCATCAAGCTCTCCATTGAGGAATACGTCAAGACCTACAACAAGGCCCACAGCAAGAGCGGAAAATCTGCCGGTGCGCTGGAAAAGATCCTGGCCAAGCTGGGTTTGGGCCAGCAGGAGAGCGACGACGGCACCCCCACTGTCCGCAAGGGGCGGGTGTCGGTGTCGGCCTCCAAGGGCTTCCAGCGGGATTACCCCTACGGCCGCTTTGCCGCCGCCGTGCTGGGCTTCTGCAATGCGGATGGTCAGGGCGTGTACGGTCTGGAAAACTCCTATGAGTCCACGCTGGCCGGTGTGAACGGCCGCACCATCACCCTGCGCAACGCCTACGGCAATGCCATTGCCGATGAAAACGCCACCACCTACGCCGCCAAGGACGGTTCCAATCTGGTGCTCTCGCTGGATGTGAACATTCAGGAGGTGGTGGAGCGCTACCTGAACGAGGCCGTGGCGGCCAACACCGTTGAGAACCGCGGCTGCGCCATTGTGATGAACGTCAAGACCGGTGCCATCCTTGCCATGGCCTCCAAGCCGGACTTTGACCCCAATGACCCGCAGGATTTCAGCGCCAATCTGGCCTACCTGACGGAACAGGTGCAGGCCGAGCCGGAGCTGTACACCATCTACAAAAAAGACGAGAACGGCAACTACCTGCGGGACGAGAACGGCCAGAAGATCGCGGATGCGGAGGCCGACTACACCGGTACTTACCGGGATATCCAGTGGAAGAACAAGACCATCACCGAGCTGTACTACCCCGGAAGCGTGTTCAAGGTCATCACCGCCGCCATGGGTGTGGACAGCGGCAAGGCGACCTATTACACCACCCTGAACTGCTCCGGCGCTTACAGCGTGGCAAAGCAGACCTACCACTGCGCCGGCAGAAAGTCGCACGGGGCCCAGAATCTGGCCGAGGCCCTGCGCAACAGCTGCAACATCTACTTCATCCAGCTGGGCCAGCGTGTGGGCTCCAGCCTGTTCTATGATTACTTTGATGCCTTTGGCTTTACCGAGCGCACCGGTGTGGACCTGCCCAATGAGACCAGCTTCATGCAGTATTACAGCAAGAGCCGTCTGGGCGAGGTGGAGCTGGCCTCCTCCGCCTTTGGTCAGGCCATGGCCGTGACCCCGCTGCAGGTGTGCACCGCCATCTCGGCGGCAGTCAACGGCGGCTATCTGGTCACCCCCCATGTGGTGGATAAGATCACGGACCAGAACGGCAATGTGGTGCAGGAAATCGGCACCAACACCCGCCGTCAGGTCATCAGCGAGAGCGCCAGCGAGACCATCCGCCAGATCATGGAGTTTGAGGTGGGCGACGGCACCCAGGGCGGCGGCGGCAACGCCTATGTTGCAGGTTACCGCATCGGCGGCAAGTCCGGCACCTCCGAGCAGCTGAACATGGACCGCCGCGCCGACGGCGACTACAAGAAGGTGGCATCCTTTGCGGCTGTCCTGCCCGCCAACGACCCGGAGATCCTGGTCTATGTCATGCTGGACGACCCCAACAATGCCCGCACCGACTATTCCTCCATTCTGGCTGCCCCTGTGGTGGGCAACATCATCAGTGAGATCGCGCCCTATCTGGGCATCGCCACCGACGGCGTGGACCGCAGCGGAACCACCGTCAAGGTGCCCAACCTGACGGGCAAGGAGTGGAGCAACGCGCAGGTGCAGCTGAACATCAAGGGCTTGAAGCATCAGCTGGCCGAGAGCGAATCCGACCAGACCGCCGCCCTTGTTACCTACCAGTACCCCCGCGCGGGGGCAGAGGTGCCCTACGGCACCACCGTTTATCTGTATACCGATACCTATGAGGGCAAACACGCCGAGGTGCCGGACGTGACCGGCAAGAGCGCGGACTTTGCCCGGCAGATGCTGAACGCCGCTGGGTTCAACTGCACAGTCGAAGGCTCCGGCACGGTCCAGAGCCAGAGTGAGGCACCCGGCTCCAGCGTCCAGCAGGGAACCATCGTACATCTGATCTGTGGATAAAGGGGAATGAGAGTATGGAAGCAATTGCAGCAAACATCCTGTTGGAGGGCCTGGCGGTCAACGCGCTGGCCCAGTGCGAGACCCCGGTCACGCTGGTGACCACCGACAGCCGTGAGGTCTGCCCCGGGTGCATCTTTGTGGCGTTCCCGGGCGAAAAATTCGACGGCCATGATTTTGCCGCCAAGGCGCTGGAAAACGGCGCGCTCTGCGTGGTGCTGAACCACCCCGTGGAAGGCGTGCCGGAGGAGAAGAGCGTGATCTGCCCGGACAGCTACCACGCCATGATGGTGCTGGGTGCCAATTATCGCAGCCAGTTCCACCCCAAAGTGGTGGGTGTGACCGGCAGCGTGGGCAAGACCACCACCAAGCAGATGACCTACGCCGCCATTGCAGGCTTTGGCAGTACCATCAAGACCGAGGGCAACCAGAACAATGAGCTGGGCCTGCCCCGCACCATGTTCCGCATCGGCAAAGAGACCCAGTACGCCGTGGTGGAGATGGGAATGAGCCACGCCGGGGAGATCGAGCGCCTGAGCAAGTGCGCCCGCCCGGATGTAGGCATCATCACCTGCATCGGGGTGTCCCACATCGGCAACCTGGGCAGTCAGGAGAACATCTGCAAGGCAAAGCTGGAGATCTGCGCCGGTCTGCCGGAGGGTGCTCCGCTGGTGCTGAACGGGGACGACCCCTTCCTGCGCAAGGCAGTCCTGCCCGACCATGTCCGCCCGGTCTGGTTCAGCCTGGGCGATGAGAACGCCGATGTCTGTGCCCTGTCCATCCAGCAGGATGAAAAGGGCATGAGCTTTGTGCTGGAGGATCACGAGGAGGGGACTTTCCTCGTAAAGATCCCCGCCATGGGCCGGCACAATGTGGCCAACGCACTGGCCGCCTACTGCGCCGCCACCCGTCTGGGGCTGAATGCCCGCCGGGTCATTGCCGGTCTGGCCGACTTTGAGCAGACCGGAATGCGCCAGAAGGTGGTGCACGCCAGAGGCGTGGATGTCATTGAGGATTGTTACAACGCCAACCCTGACAGCATGAAGGCCGCGCTGGCCATGTTCAGGGAGTATCCCTGCAAGCGCCGCTTTGCCCTGCTGGGCGATATGCTGGAGCTGGGCGATATCAGCCGCGCCGCCCACGAGGAGGTGGGCCGTCAGGCTGTGGAGAACAAGGTGGACTACCTCGTCACCTATGGCGAGCAGGCCAAGCGCATTGCCGTGGTGGCTGCTGCCAAGGGGCTGCCCACCCTCCATGCCGACACCTACGCTCAGGCCGCCGAGGCCCTGCTGAACAAAATGCAGCCCGGCGATGCCCTGCTGGTCAAGGCCAGCCGCGGCATGGCACTGGAAAAAGTGCTGGAGATCTTTTACAAGGAGTAACATCGAGCTATGATTCGTTTCGCCTTGATCGCCGCCTCAACGCTGGGGTTCTTCCTCACGGCGGCGCTCGGGAATCTGATGGTGCCGCTGCTGCGGGCGTTCCAGGGACGCTGGGATGAGCCCAAGGCCCGGCAGGCACCATCACCCAAGCAGGAAGCACCGGATGCCGAGCCGGAGCGCCCGCCGCAGGCCCCCACCATGGGCGGGCTCTGCCTGATGGTGGGGGTGCTGGCTGCTGTGGGCGTGGGCTGGACAGCCGCCTGTGTGGCTCAGCCTGAGCTGCTGGGGGCCGAGAGCCTGTTCTCGGTCCGGCTGCTCACAGCGCTGCTGGGAGCTTTGCTCTTTGGCGGTGTGGGCCTGCTGGAGGATCTGGCCCGCATCCGCAGCCGTTCTGTGCTGGGCCTGCGGCGGCACACCCGCCTTGGGCTGGAAGCCGCTGCCGGTGCCGTGGTGCTGGTGCTGCTGGGAGCCAAAGGCTGCCTTGCAGCCGGGATCACCCTGCCGGGCGTGGGCTATGTCGATCTGGGCATTGCCGCCCCGCTGCTGTGGGAAGGGCTGCTGGTCGCACTGGCCGAGTGTGCCCGCATTGCCGATGGCATGGACGGCATCGTCTGCGGCACGTCCTTTGCGGCCATGCTGGGCCTGATGGGGGTGATGACCCTGCTGGGCTGGTTCCCGCTGGGCGTTCTGCCCGCCGCACTGGCCGGTTCCCTGATGGCCTTCCTGCTCTGGAACTTCCCGCCCGCAAAGCTGCGGCTGGGCAGTGTGGGCAGCCTGTTTCTGGCCGGGATGCTGGGGTGCGTGCCCCTGTGCATCGGCTGGCCCGACCTCACCCTGCCGCTGGCCCTGCCCTTCTGGCTGGAGGGCGGCATGGTGGCCCTGCAGATCCTGGTCTGCAAGGCCAGCCGGGGCCGCAGGCAGCTGTTCCGCTCGGCACCGCTCCACCGCTGGCTGGAGCTGCGGGGCCAGAGCGCGGAACAGATCTTTTATACCTTTTGTGTCATTGCCATGCTGGGCGTGGCGCTGACCGTTCAGCTGGCAAAAATCAGTTAAGGAGGGGTGCAGTTTGGCAACACTCCGCAGAAAAAAAGCAGAGCCGTTTTCCGTCTTTCAGCGGGACCCCGGCCCCTGGCCGCCTATCCTGCTCAACTGGATGGCGACCCTGGCCATCATCATGGTGTTCGGGCTGGTCATGCTGTTCAGTGCAAGCTATACCACGGGCTATCTCCGCTTTGGGGACAGCTTCCATTACATCAAATCCCAACTGCTCTGCACGGTGCTGGGCCTGGGCATGATGTTCCTGTTCTCCTATTTTGACCACCGTTTCCTGCGCAGAATGGTCAAGCTGGGCTATGTTGTCTGCCTGATCCTGCTGGTGCTGGTGCTGTTCAGCAGCCCCATCAACGGCTGCCGCCGGTGGATCAGCTTCGGCGGCCTGACCTTACAGGCCTCCGAGGTGGCAAAGTTTGAGATGATCCTGCTCACGGCAGACATTGCCGCCAGGACCCCGCAGGTCAAATTCGGCGAGGTGCCCCTGCGCAAGTGGGTCCACCACAGCATCGTGGTGGAGCTCATCCGGCCCATCCTGTGGCTGGTGCCTGTCCTGATCCTGCTGGTGCTGGAGCCCCACATGTCGGGCATCCTGCTGACCACAGCCATCGTGGGCACCATCCTGCTGCTGGGCGGCAGCGGCGGCATCATTACCTGGGGCTGCGCCGGTGCCGCGCTGTTCCTGCTGGAGACTTTGCTGAAGCACGTGGACTCCATCGACTACCTGCAGAGCCGTCTGGACGGCTGGACCCAGGATCTTGACCGGATGACCAGCCAGACCAAGCAGAGCCTCTACGCCATCGGCTCGGGCGGTGCCACGGGGCTGGGCCTTGGCAACAGCATCGAAAAGCAGCTCTGGCTGCCGGAGAGCACCAACGACTTTATCTTCAGTGTCGTGTGCGAGGAACTGGGCTTCGTCGGCGCGGTGATCGTCATCGTGCTGTTCGTCCTCTTTCTGGTGCAGGGCTTCTGGATCGCCTTCCATGCCGAAAACCGGTTCTGCACGCTGGTGGGCATCGGCATCATGGCGCAGATCGCCTGGCAGGTGTTCTGCAACATTGCCGTTGTCACCAACACCCTGCCCAACACCGGCATTTCGCTGCCCTTCTTCTCCTCCGGCGGCACCAGTCTGATCCTGCTGCTGGCCGAGATGGGCGTTATGGTCAATATCGGGCGCAACGGCGAACGGGCCCGTCTGGAACGGGAGGAAGCCCACGCCGAGCGGGAGCGCCAGCGCAAGGCAAAGACCATTGTGCTGGATACCGCGCGCAGAGCGCAGACAGAACAGTAAGGAGGAACCAAGATGCGTGTACTCATTGCAGCCGGCGGCACTGCCGGCCATATCAACCCGGCTCTGGCCATTGCGGGAGCCATCAAAAAGGCCGACCCCACCGCCGAGATCCATTTTGCGGGCCGGAAGGAGGGCATGGAGTACCGTCTGGTCACACAGGCGGGCTATCCCTTCCATCACATCGAGATCACCGGCTTTCAGCGGAAGCTGAGCCTGAACAATATCAAGCGGAATCTCATTACCCTGTGGAATCTGGCACTCTCCGGCCCCAAGGCCAAAAAGATGATGAAGGACATCCAGCCCGACCTGGTCATTGGCTGCGGCGGCTATGTGTCCGGCCCGGTGGTGCGCTGCGCCGCCAGACAGGGCATCAAGACCGCCCTGCATGAGCAGAACGCCTTTCCCGGTGTGACCAACAAGCTGCTGGCCCCGGATGTGGACATCGTGTTCGCCGCTGTGCCCGCCGCCGTGGAAAAGCTGGGCGCACCCGAAAAGACCATCGTGGTGGGCAACCCCGTCCGGCCTGAGGTGTTCACCCAGGCGAAGAACCGGGAAGCCATCCGTGCCGAACTGGGCGCAGGCGACCGCACCGTGATCCTCTCCTTCGGCGGCAGTCTGGGGGCCCGCCGCGTGAACGAGGTGGTGGCCGACCTCTGCGCCTGGGAGCAGAAGAACAAAAAGCCCGTCCTCCATCTCCATGCCACCGGCCAGTACGGCGTGCAGCTGTTTCAGGATCTGGAAAAGGAAAAGGGCTTTGCCCCCGGCGAGAGCCTTGTGGTGAAGGAATACATCAACAATATGCCCGAGCTGCTGGCCGCAGCGGACCTTGTCATCAGCCGCGCCGGTGCCCTGACACTGGCTGAGCTGGAGGCTGTGGGCCGTGCCGCTGTGCTCATCCCCAGCCCCAACGTGGCCGAGAATCACCAGTATTACAACGCCATGGAGCTGCAGAAGGCCGGTGCCGCTGTGGTCATTGAGGAAAAAGACCTGACCGGTGAAAAGCTGGTGCAGACCGTTTCCGGGATGCTGGCCCAGCCCGGCAAGCTGGCTGAGATGGGCCGCAATGCCCGGAGCCTGTCGGTGGACGACAGCCTGGACCGCATTGCGGATGCCCTGCTCAAGCTGGTCAAGACCCCGTAACGGAAGGAAAAAACAGAGGAAAGGAGGTGCAGCCGGATGCCGCAGAATGACCGGAACAGCCGGAACCGCAAGCGCCGCCGGGCCTACGATCAGGCCCGGGATGACCGGCGCGGCGGGCAGAGCACCCAGCGCCGCAGCAGCGCGGGTGCTGGCAGTGACCTGGGGTACAGCGGGTACGCAGGATATTCCTCCGGCGGCCACCCCATCACGAACCCCAATTATGACCCCGATGCGCCCCGCCCCAGCCGGTACACGGAGCGCACGGTGAACTACGGCTCCTACCCGGACAACAGCATCACCTTTCCCACCGGCGGGCGGAGCAGCCAGAGCGGCGCACAGCGCCCCCGCAGCGGGCAGAGCGGCCAGCGGCGCACCTCCGGGGGCAATCAGCGGAACCGCCGCCCGGCCAGCGGCCAGAACCGGAACGCCCAGCGCCGCCCACAGAACGCCCAGAATCACAGCGGCCAGCGGATGCGGCCGGTGCAGGGGCAGAACGCCCGGCGTGACCCCGTCCGGCGGGAGGGCAGGAAAAAGCGGAAGCTGACCCGGGCCGCCATCCGGCGGCGCAGGCTCATGCGGCGGCTCACGGCCCTTGTCATGCTGCTCTGCGTCATCGGCGCGGGGGTCTACCTCACCGTGACGATGCTGTTCAAGATCAGCTCCATTCAGGTGCAGACAGCGGACGGTGTGGTGCAGGAGGCCGGCGGCTATACCAGCGACCAGATCCTGCAGGCGTTGGATGTCCATCTGGAAGAGAATATCTTCAGTTTTGACCCCGGCAGCAAGGCCGCCGCGCTGGAAAAAGTGTTCCCCATGCTGGAGGATATCCGGGTGGAGCGGGATTACCCCGGCACCGTGGTGGTGCGGGTAACAGAAGCCCAGCCTGCCTGGGCCATGCAGACCTCCTCCGGCTGGCTGACCCTCTCAGGCGGCCTGAAGATCCTGGAGAAGGATTCTGCCCAGCCTGCCGGTCTGCCCACTCTGTACGGCGGCGAACCGGTCTCTGCCGAGCCCGGCGAACAGCTGACCTTTGCGGCGGAGCCCAAGGCCGACAGCACCCCGGACAGCGCCGCCGACAGCAGCGCCTCCGGCACTGTTGAGGAGGAGGCGGACCAGCGGCTGGAAAGCCTGAACACCCTGCTGGCCGCACTGGATGCCGCAGGCATGAGCGCCGACGTGACCCGCATCGAGTTTGCGGATGTGGACGAGATGGCCTTCCTCTATCAGGACCGCATCAGCGTCTGGCTGGGCACCCTGAACGAGCTGGAATATAAGCTCAAGCTGGCAAAGCACGTCCTGCTGAATGAGGACGGCAAGGGCTGTGCCGCGACCGACACCGGAAAGCTGGACTTCACCCATATCAGCATGTCCAGCACCCGCAAGTTCACCTTTGCACAGGGCGAGCCGGAGCTGCCCTCCGGTTACATCTTGCCTGAACCGGTGGAGGAAACACCCGCCGAAGAAGGTGTGACCGGTGAAACGGCAGAAGGCACGGCAACAGACGGCACTGCCCCGGCAGAGGGCGAAACCGCCGCAGATGCCGCTGCCGAAACACCAACGGATACCGCCGCGGTCCCGGCAGGACCCGAAGCCGGACCGACGGCACAGCCGACCCCCGCCGAAGGAACGACCCCGGCGGCGGGCGATGCAAACCAACCCCAAACGACCCAATGAGGAGCGTGTAATGTTATGAAGCTGGAACAATTACTGGAAGGCGTGCCCTTTACGCTGGTGCAGGGCAGCCTGGATACCGAAGTGCAGGATATCATCTACGACAGCCGGAAGGCGGCCCCGGGCCTTGCCTTTGTCTGCATCGTGGGCACACAGCGTGACAGCCACGAGTTTGCCGCGGACTGCGCCGCCAAGGGCGTGAGCGTGCTGGTCATCCAGCACGACATCGACCTTTCTGCCATGCCCGGTGTGACCGTGGTCAAGGTGGAGAGCAGCCGCTATGCCATGGCGCTGATGAGCGGCAACCTCTTTGGCAACCCCTCCCGCCAGATGACCATGATCGGCGTGACCGGCACCAAGGGCAAGACCACCACCACCCACATGATCAAGAGCGTGCTGGAAGCTGCCGGGAAAAAGGTCGGCATGATCGGCACCAACGGCATCTATTTCATGGGCCGTCATCAGGAGACCGCCAACACCACCCCTGAGAGCTACGAGCTGCAAAAGACCTTCCGCCAGTTTCTGGACGCAGGCTGCGACGTGGCCCTGATGGAGGTGTCCAGCCAGGGCCTGATGATGGACCGTGTGGCGGGGGTGCACTATGATATCGGCGTGTTCACCAACCTTTCCCCCGACCACATCGGCCCCGGTGAGCACAAGACCTTTGAGGAGTACCGCAGCTGGAAGGGGCAGCTCTTCCGGCGGTGTGATGTGGGCGTGGTGAACATCGATGACGAGAACACCGAAGCCCTGCTGAAAGGCCACACCTGCAAGCTGGTGACCTATGGCCGCAGTGAAAAGGCCGATTACCGCGCCGAGGGCTGTGAGCTGCTGCGCACCCACGATTTTCTGGGCGTGGCGTTCCACGTCTCCGGCAGAGACAATATGGATGTCAGGGTGAACATGCCCGGCGAGTTCAGCGTCTACAACGCGCTGGCCGCTCTGGCCGTGGGCAAGGTGCTGGGCCTGCCCGATGCCGCCATCCATGAGGGTCTGGGCAAGTGCGTGGTCAAGGGCCGCGTGGAGCTGGTGCCCATCAGCAAAAAGTTCACCATCCTGCTGGACTACGCCCACAACGAGGTATCCACCGAGAGCCTGCTTACCACCCTGCGCGCCTACAAGCCCCACCGTCTGGTGGTGGTGTTCGGCTGCGGCGGCAACCGCTCCAAGCTGCGCCGCTACGGCATGGGCGAGACCTGTGCAAAAATGGCAGATTTCTCCATCCTGACCGAGGACAACAACCGCTTTGAGAAGATCGAGGACATCCTCGCCGATATCCGGGTGGGCATGAACAAGGGCAACCCCGATGCCAAGTTTGTGGAGATCCCCGACCGTCTGGACGCGCTCCACTACGCCGTGGATCACGCCCAGGAGGGCGACCTGATCGCCGTCATCGGCAAGGGCCACGAGACCTACCGCGACCGTGAGGGCGTGAAAACCCCCTTCCTGGAGCGGGAGCTGCTGGAAGAATACGCCCGGCAGATCGGGTTGGAATAAACAAGAAAAACGCGCTGTGTCGTTGGACACGGCGCGTTTTTTGCTTCTGCTTTGGTACGCAGGCCTTCGGCTCAGCAGGATCGAATTTGCAGGCAGCCGGCACTCGCACGGCCATGGCAGCACTTACGCGCCCCACACCAGCCAGAGATACACATAGCCCGTAAGAACGGCTGCCAGCGTGAACGGGATGCCGATGCGCAGGAAATCACGGGTGCGCACCTGCTCACCATGCTTGCGCAGGATGCCGATGGCTGCAATGTTGGCCGAAGCGCCAATGGGGGTCAGGTTGCCGCCCAGAGTTGCGCCCGTGAGCAGGCCGAAATAAAACAGCTCGGGCGGGAAGCCTGCACCGCCGTTCATCAGCCCGGCAATGCCCTGCACCACCGGCAGCATGGTGGCCACATAGGGGATGTTGTCGATGAAGGCAGAAAGGCCCACCGAGACGAATACCAGCAGGGTATAGAGCCGGAAGGGGTCATCACCGGAGAGGGTGTAGAACAGCTGGGCGGCGGCATCGATGACCCCGGCCTTGCGGATGCCCTCGATCAGGACGAACAGCCCGAACAACAGCAGCAGGGTGTCACAGTCCAGCTCCCGGGCCGCCAGCCGGAACGGCGCGAACGAGCGGCGGCGCAGGCAGGCGCGCAGGATGCCGAACAGGCAGACCCCTGCACAGATCAGACCGCTGCGCAGGCCGTAGAGCGCCAGCGGCAGCCCGCCCGCAGGCTGGGGCAGGAAGGATGCCGCGATGAGCAGGCCCACCGTCAGCAGCATCAGGGCGGAGGGAACCGTGTCGGTGACCTCGGTCTCCACCGTGGCCGAGATGGGCTGGGTCTCGTGCCGGAAGGTGAACAGCAGCACGCCCAGAGAGGCCAGCGCCCCCAGCTCCACCCCGAAGAAGATGCCGGGCCTGCCCTCCATCCAGAAGAAATGGAAGAAGTTCATCCCCGCAAAGCCGCCCAGCAGGATGCTGGTGGTGTCGCCCACAAGGGTGGCGGCTCCCTGCAGGTTGGAGGAGACCGCAATGGAGATGAGGACGGGCACGGGGGAGATCTTGAGCTTGCGGGCAATGGCAAGGCCCACAGGGGCCACCATGAGCACCGTGGCAACATTGTCCACAAAGGCGCTGATGACCCCGGCAAAAAGGGCCAGCATACACACGGCCCATTTCACATTGGGCACCCGCACGATGAGCAGCTCGGCCAGCCGGGCGGGCATCCTGCTCTCAATAAAGAGGGAGACCGTGCCCATGGTGCCCGCCATCATCAGCAGGACATTGAAGTCCACAGCCCGGGCGGCATCCATCAGGGTAAAATCCCACAGGCCCGCCGCACCCAGAGCCAGAAACAGAGCGGCCCCGCCCAGCGCGGCAAAAGGCCGGTACTGTGGCAGGGCCAGCATCAGAAGATAGGTCAGCAGAAAAATGATCAGTGCAGGAAGCATACGCAGTCCTCAGCTTTCGGGCCTGGCATCGGTGTCCTCGTCGATCATCCGGTATCCCACGCCCAGTTCGTTCAGAATATAGGTATTGCGGCCGGGCACGCTGCCCAGCTTTTTGCGGATGTTTGCCATGTTGACCTGCAGCTTTTTGGTGCTGCCGCAGTCGGTATCGCCCCAGATGGCCCGCACGATGGCGGCATAGGTCATCACCCGGCCTGCATGTTCCGAGAGGAAGGCCACGATGTTATATTCGGTCTGGGTCAGCTTGATCTCGGCACCGTCCACAAAGACCTTGCGGCGCTCATAGTTGATCTCAAGCCCCTGTGCCCGGAACACGCCGCCGGGCATCCCGCCCAGCACGCCGAAGCGGTTGGTGCGCAGGGCGGCGCGCACCCGGGCCAGCAGCTCGCCGGTGCCAAAGGGTTTGGTGATGTAATCGTTGGCTCCCAGATCCAGCGCTTCGATCTTGTCCTGCTCGGTGGTGCGGGCCGAGAGCACGACGATGGGGGTCAGGAACTTCTGCCGCACAAAACGGATGAGCTCCAGACCGTCCCGGTCAGGCAGGCCCAGATCCAGGATGATAAGGTCCGGATTGTGGGAGGTGAACAGGGTCTGGCCCATGGCGCAGGTGTTGGCAACAAGGGCCTGATAGCCGTTGGTCTCCAGCAGCGTCTCAATAAAGCTGCAGATGTTGGCCTCATCTTCCACGACCAGAACCTTGAATTTGTTATTGCTCATCTTCGTTTTCCTCCGTCTCGATCGATTCGGTCTCCAGCCAGAAGCGGATGCTGGTGCCCTCGCCCACCTTACTCTCGGCCTGGATCTCGCCGCCGTGTGCCTTGACGATGGCGGCACAGACCGAAAGGCCGATGCCCATGCCGTGCTTGCCGCTGTCGGCCGCGGCATCGGCGGGCAGCACACCGGTGAACAGGGTGCGCAGGCGCTCCTTCGGAATGCCGCAGCCGTTGTCCGATACCTCAAACACCGCCCGGCTGCCCAGCGTGAACACCCGCAGGGTCAGCTGGGTCATCCCCTCGGCGTGGACGGCGGCATTTTCCAAAAGGTTCGTCAGCACCTGCGAGATCAGCATCGAGTCCATGGGGATCACGATGAAGCTGTCGGGCAGGTAGGTGGTAACGGGCACCTTGGGGTAGCGCTTCTGGAACCGCACCAGCACGGTGTCGATCAGCTCGTCCAGCACGGTGGGGGTCTTTTGCACGGCCACCTGCCCGCCGTCAAAGCGGGTGACGGACAGCAGGTTCTCCACCATCCGGTTCAGCCACTGGGCATCGGAACAGGCTTCGCCAAGAAGTTTTAATTTTTGCTCTTTTTCCAGGCTGTCATAATTTTCGATGACCGTGGAACAGGCCCCGTAAATGGAAGTAAGGGGCGTGCGCAGATCGTGGGAGACGGCCCGCAGCAGGGTGGCCCGCATCTTTTCGGTCTCGCTCTCCATCCGCAGCTGTTCCTGCTTTTTGATGCGGGTGGTCAGGGTGCTGGTCATAATGGACACCACCAGCATTGCCATGCCCGAGAACAGGTTTTCCGGCAGGGTGAAGTTGAAGGCAAAGTAAGGGGAGCGGAACGCAAAATTCACGGCCAGCACGCCGATCAGGGAAGCCACCACGCCCCACACATAACCATCCGTATAGACCGAGATCAAAAAAACTGCCAGAACAAACACCATCGATGCAACGCCATCGATCCGGCCGGTGATCTGCTGTGTGCCGGTCACGATGAGAAAGGCGGCGCACAGCACAGCGGCCAGGACCAGCGCGTCGTGCCAGCGGGTCTTCTGCTTCATGGGGATCCCTCCATATCTATTCTACTCCAGATGAAAAGTATACCATACTTTTCCTAAAGATGCAGTAAAGGCTGAAAAAAGAGCTGCTGTTCCGGGGCGAAAAACGCCGGAGGGTGCGTAAAAAATGAAGGAGAAACCACAAAAGGCCCCGGAATGCGCTTCCGAGGCCTTTTGTGGTTTTGGGATATTCAGAACTTCTGCCAAGATGCGGAACTCGGCAGAAGGGGGTTGGCGCTTACTGCAGCAGCAGGCTGTCAGCGTTCTGGCCGTCGATGGTCAGGTGGACTTCGGTGCCGTTGTGGGTCAGCAGCAGGGTCTCGCCGCTGTGCTGCAGCAGGGCATCGACCGAGACACGGCTCACTGCGCCGGGGGTGTTGGTGCCGATGGTCTGGAACACGATGGTCTTTACGCCATCCTCAGCCATGGCCTCCAGTGCCTCAAAGGAGCCGGTCAGGCTGGCACCGTCCTGCTTTGTGGTGTAGGTCACGGTGTCGTCCTGACGGGTCTCATCAAACAGCACCTGCGTGCTGGCAAGGTCGATGACGTAGAGCTTGGGGGTGCTCACATCGTCCTTGGCGGTGTTCTGGGTGTCAGCGGGCGTGTCGGGCTGCACAGGGGTAGGTTCCGGGGTGGGTTCTGGCTGCACAGGGGTGGGGTCCGGAGTAGGTTCCGGCTGCACAGGAGTGGGGTCCGGAGTAGGTTCCGGAGTAGGTTTCGGTTCCAGTTTGGGCAGCACTTCATCGTGCACGGCCTTGCAGCCGGGCACACTGCACTTATAGTAAACGTGGCCCTCCTGATCCGGCGTGGGCTCTACCCGCTTGTCCAACTTCCATGCATGGGTGGTGTTGGTGGCAAGCTCACTGGTGTAGTCGTCGTTGTTCATCCACCACTGGGCATTGTGCAGGGTGTCGTACCGTTCGCCGCCGATGATTTTATGCAGATCATACCAGCAATCATTGTCTGTTTCGATTTTTTCGCCTGTCTTTTCCGTGGTAGAATTTCGGAACAGGTTCAGAATGACAGAACCGGCTTCGCCAAATTTGGAGCTTCCGTCTGCATTGTACTGGATCTGTTCGTCATCTTTTATAGGAGCATAGCCCTTTCCGATGGTTGCCGCATTGCTGCCGGTGGTATAAGCGTTGATGACAGTATCGCCAGTGCTTGCGTTGATGTTAAGAACAAGATCTGCGTTTGTACCATAATCGGCATCTTGATTGCCAATAGCAGGAACATTAGAGGAAGAGTATTGGAGGTCACCTTTATTGATGACATTCAGGGTGCCGCCCAGGATATTGATGGTGGTGGTAAAAGGATGGCTGACAGAGGAAGAAACGTTACCCCGAGAACCGATTGCAGGACGATAACCGGAACCAACTGCGGTAACATTTGCTCTGTCGCAGATGGTAATGTTCGTGTTGAGGTGTTCAGAGTTATAAAGTTGTCCGCCGCTGCCAATTGCGACGCTATCATTGTAGGCCTCTGCTGCAACGGTGGCATCCTTTGAAATTATGATATCACCACCGGCGTTTCGTCCGCCGCCAATCCCTGCACCAAATTCGGACCAGGCTGTAACATTTGCCTGGTCGGTAATGGTAACTTCACCATAACCTCCTACGTAGTATCCGTCACCACCGCCGCCGATGCCAGCACCGGTGTCGCCGCTTGCAGTTACAGTGGCATCTCCTTTGATGGTAATGTCTGTACCATCAGAACAGTCACCGCCGCCAATGCCGGCAGCATAGGCCCCGCTGACCGCAGTGATTTTGCCGCCAGTGACTGTGATATGAGAGGTGTCCTGCCAATGTCCACCACCAATACCGGCACCTGCATATTCACCCTTTGCAAGGAGACTGCCCTTGCTGCCGTCCTCGGCTTTTTTATCGTCTTTAATGGTAAGTGTGCCCGTTCCGTCACTGTCGTTTTTCTCAAGACCGGCGTGATTGAAACCACCCTTCAGGATGTTGTTTCCGTCCAGTTCAATTTCCGTGTCGCCCTTGCCCTTTACCGTGAGAGCCGCTTTGCCCTGATCGTAGTAATCTTTACTGCGGTCAATATTCACATTGTCCAGCACAAACGAAAAAGCCTGCTCGGCTTTTTTGACAAAGTTGTTGACAATGGTGATGACATTATCGGTCGGCTCTGCGGAGGTGCTGGTGCTGCTGTTGTCCGCCTGTGCTGCGGGGGCAGCGGTCAGCGGGGCGGCAGCGGGAACGGTCGGCTCCTTTTCCTCCTCCTGCTGCTCTTCCTCTTCCTGCTCTGCGGAAGGCTCCTGTGCGACCTTGGTGGCTTCTGCCTTTGCCTTGACAGGCTCCGGGGTCACTTCCTCTTGGCTTCCTCTTCGGTGGGCTCCTCCTGCTGGGTGCCCTCTTTGCGCTCCCCGGCGGCTGTGGTTTCCTGCTTCGGTGCAGCGTCCCCGGCGGGATTCTCACTCTTGGGCGCTTCCGTCTCGCTCCCTGCGGGGGCGTTGCTCCCGTCTGCTTCCTGCGTGGCGGGGGCAGCGTCGGCCTTGGTGCGGTCATCCGTTTCGCCCTCACTGCGGGTTCCGCCCCGGATGACGACGCTGTCAAGGCCGTCTTTGTAGGTCACGCCGCCTTGTTCGACGGTGACTACACCGGCATCGCTGACGGTAACATCCACACTGCCCTCATTGATGTAGTAGGTGGCCGCGAATGCGGGGGCCGCAATGGATGTCACAATGGACAACATCGCTGCTGTAGAAAGCACCCGCAATGCAAGATTCTTCGCTCTCATAAACAGTCCTCCCAAAAATTACACGGTGTCGATCTATGGCAGAAAATGCCATAAAAAAATCGCAGCCTCAATATAGTTCGGGGGGGGGGGGGGGGGGTAGTCAAGAGAAAAATGATGATTTTGTGCAGAGTGACGAACAATTTTGTCAAAAACAACAAGAAAATTTTCAGAAAACGAGACCGTTCCCGCAAAAACCGGGAGCGTTACCGGAATCGATACCGAATATCCGAAACAGAACAGGGCGGCGGCACGGGAGAGGAAAAGGCGCTGCACCGGCACAGAAAAGTGTGCGCAGAGCATCCCGGAATGCCCAAACCCATGGATTCTTTTCCGATTTTATGCTATTATAAAGAGTAAGAGCAAGGAGAGAGCGCTCTCAGGGATAAGAGAAAACGTAACGTTGCAATATAAGGAGAAGAGGACTATGGGAAAATATTTTGGCACCGACGGCTTCCGTGGCGAGGCCGGTGTGAACCTGACCGCCGACCACGCCTACAAGGTGGGCCGTTTTCTGGGCTGGTATTATAATGCTCTGCGGGAGCGCAACGGCAACAACGAGCCTGCCCGCATCGTCATTGGCAAGGACACCCGCCGCAGCTCGTACATGTTCGAGTACAGCCTGGTGGCGGGCCTGACTGCTTCCGGCGCGGATGCCTACCTGCTCCACGTCACCACCACCCCCAGCGTGGCCTACATTGCCCGTGTGGATGATTTTGACTGCGGCATTATGATCTCCGCCAGCCATAACCCGTTCTACGACAACGGCATCAAGCTGATCGACTGCTACGGCGAAAAGATGCCCGAGGAGACCCTGCTGCTGGTGGAGGACTACATCGACGGCAAGCTCCATGTCTTTGATCAGGACTGGCCGGAGCTGCCCTATGCCCACCGGGAGCACATCGGCTGCACCGTGGACTATGTGGCAGGCCGCAACCGCTACATGGGCTACCTGATCAGCCTGGGCATCTACTCCTTCAAGGGCATCAAGGTGGGTCTGGATTGCGCCAACGGTGCCAGCTGGAACATTGCCAAGAGCGTGTTCGATGCGCTGGGCGCAGACACCTATGTCATCAACAACCAGCCCAACGGCCTGAACATCAACCTGAACGCAGGCTCCACCCATATCGAGGGTCTGCAGAAGTTCGTGGTGGAAAAGGGTCTGGATGTGGGCTTTGCCTATGACGGCGATGCAGACCGCTGCCTCTGCGTGGACGAAAAGGGCAATGTGATCACCGGTGACCACATCCTGTACATCTACGGCTGCTACATGAAGGAGCGCGGCAAGCTGCTGACCAATACCGTCGTTACCACGGTCATGTCCAACTTTGGCCTGTACAAGGCCTTTGACGAGCAGGGCATCGGCTATGCCAAGACTGCCGTGGGCGACAAGTATGTCTACGAGTATATGGCCAAGAACGGCTGCCGCATCGGCGGTGAGCAGAGCGGCCACATCATCTTCTCCAAGTACGCCAGCACCGGTGACGGCATCCTGACCAGCCTGAAGATGATGGAGGTCATGCTGGCCAAGAAGAAACCTCTGAGTGCGTTGGCAGCCCCGCTGAAGATCTACCCGCAGGTGCTGGAAAATGTTCGTGTGACCGATAAGAAGGCCGCACAGGACGATGCCGCCGTGCAGGCCGCTGTCAAGGCGGTGGCCGAGGCACTGGGCGATACCGGCCGCATCCTTGTCCGGGAGTCCGGCACCGAGCCGGTGGTCCGCGTGATGGTGGAGGCCCCCGACCACGACACCTGCCAGAAGTACGTTTCTCAGGTGGTGGATGTCATCAAGGCACAGGGTTACAGCGTCTGACGCTGAGCCGGAAAGAGAGCGCAGGATGAAGAAGTTCAAACGGATACTGGCGGGGCTGGCCTGTGTGCTGGCGGTCTGCCTGTGTACCCCCACCGCTTTTGCGGCAAAGGTCATCATCTATTTTGATGCCAACGGCGGTATCTGTACCTCTGCTGCGGAGCGCACCAATGCCGACGGCCAGCTGACGAGCCTGCCCACCGCCACCATGGAGGGCTATACCTTCGATGGCTGGTACACCACCGGTACGGATGATGTTACCGGTTTTCCCATTGATGTGCAGGTCAAAACCAACGATACGGCGTTTGGTGCGGATACCACCGTCTATGCCCATTGGTCTGCCAACGGCGGCAGCGCGGAAGTGGTAGAAGAGAAAGAGGTAGACCCGGACACCCTTCTTACAACGATGGGGCTGGCGGCCGGAAGCGTCGTTCTGGTGCTGCTGGCAAGCCTGGCACTTTGAGAGGAGCGGACATGCAGCAGAACTTAAAATTTCCGGCGCAGTGCACCGTCATTCCCGCTGAGGAGCTGGAGCAGGTCTCCGGCGGCGCTCCTGCCTGGGTGGGGGAGCTGAAGGATCAGATCCGCCCCTACTGGCAGAAGGCAAAGCCCTATCTGGCCTTTGGCATCGAGTGCGGCAAGGCCTTTGTGCAGGTCATTGCGGCGGCATACAGCATCTACATCTATGGCCGGATCATTCAGGACTCCATGCACGGCATCAAGGACAGCCTGAACTGGTTCAAGGGCCTGAACTGAAAATATCGGGATATGAAACGTCCCCCTGCGCCATTCGTGGTTTGAACGGCGCAGGGGGACGTTTGTTTGTATCGCTGTCAGGCAGGTTTCTTATCTGCAAGCGCTTTTACTTCGTCGAGAGAAAGCTCTGTACACTCAGCAATCGTTTCCAGATTCAGCTGCCCCAAAGCCAGCATCTTCTTTGCTGTCCGTACAGCCTTTTGATACTCGGCATCTCTTGCGGATTCTCGCGCAACCTCTTCAAATGCTCTGCACATCTGTGATCTCCCTCCTTCGGTTTCTTTCAGATAGCGTACCTCTTTGGCAAGAAGCGGGTTCAACATTTTGTTCGGGTCGGTACAGTTCATGTCATGCATCAAACGTCCAACGGGATGCTCCAAATCACGGAATGCGCCATTCACATAAATGATATGAGCTCCATCACCGAACGTGGTGTGTTGCAGCTCTGTGACTGTTCTCTCTACATGATATAACGGCAGGCCAGCACCATATTTGTCATGCTCAGTGATGAAGATGACATAGGTGTCCACCAATGCGTCAAAATCTTCACCTTTTTCCAGTAACGTCCGGTCGATGACACTGCTGTGGAAGCGCGCCCGGCGGACGCTGGCACCCTTGTCTGCCCGCTGGACCTCGATGTCCAGTATGCGGCCCTCGGCATCCACAGCCCGGATGTCCAATTTGATGGAGCGCTTGGTTGCGCTTTTGTATTCCACCTGAGCCTCGGTGCACTGAACCTTGATGTCGTTGCGCTCAAGAATCGTGCGCAGGATATATTCCACAGGCTCGATTTTTTCATCCAATGCTTCTGAAAAGAAATCATCGTCCATCAGCCGCAGTCCTTTCAGGAGCTCGAGATAATGCTGATACTGGTCCTTCATGGCAGGATACCTCTCTTTATAAGGTGTGCGGCTGTTTCTGATTCTAAATTATCATAATCCTGTTGAAAATGCAAGTGGCAAACCCCTTAATCATCCGTGCTGTCCAGCTTCAGCACGGCGGTAAAGGCCTCACTGGGCAGGGAGACGCTGCCGAGCTGGCGCATCTTCTTCTTGCCCTCCTTCTGCTTTTCCAGCAGCTTTTTCTTGCGGGAGATATCGCCGCCGTAGCACTTGGCCAGCACGTCCTTGCGCATGGCCTTGACGGTCTCACGGGCGATGATCTTGCCGCCGATGGCGGCCTGCACCGGGATCTCGAACAGGGTGCGGGGAATGTTATCACGCAGCTTTTCGCAGATGCGGCGGCCCTTGGCGTAGGCGTTGTCGCGGAACACGATCATGGAGAGTGCGTCCACGGGGTCGCCGTTCAGCAGGAAGTCCAGCTTGACCAGATCGCTCTCGCGGTACTCCTTGAACTCGTAGTCGTAGCTGGCGTAACCGCGGCTGCGGCTCTTGATGGCATCGAAGAAGTCGTAGACGATCTCGCCCAGAGGCAGGGCGTAGTGCAGGTCCACGCGGACATCGTCCAGATACTTCATGTCGATGAGCACGCCGCGCTTCTGCTGGCACAGATCCATCAGGGCACCCACGTAATCGTTGGGGGTGTAGAGGTGGACATCCACAAAAGGCTCCTCCTGCTTGACGATGTTGGAGGGGTCTGGGTAGCTGGACGGGTTGTCGATCATCTCCACAGTGCCGTCCGTCATGGTCAGGCGGTAGCGGACGCTGGGGGTCGTGGTGATGATATCCAGGTCGAACTCCCGCTCGAGACGCTCGGTGATGATCTCCATGTGGAGCAGGCCCAGGAAACCGCAGCGGAAGCCAAAGCCCAGCGCGGCACTGGTCTCAAGCTCAAAGGTCAAGGATGCGTCGTTCAGCTGCAGCTTTTCCAGCGCGTCCTTCAGGTCGGGGTACTTGGCACCGTCGGCGGGGTAGATGCCGCAGAACACCATGGGCTTGACCTGACGGTAGCCGGGCAGAGCCTCGGAGGTGGGGCGGTCTGCCAGTGTGACGGTATCGCCCACGCGGGTGTCCTGCACGGTCTTGATGCTGGCGGTCAGGTAGCCGACCTCGCCGGCCTGCAGCTGGCTGCAGGGGGTCAGGCTGGTGGCACCCATGTGGCCCACCTCTACCAGCGTGAACTCGGCCCCGGTGGCCATCATCTTGATGGTGTCGCTGGGCTTGACGGTGCCCTCGAACACGCGGATGTAGACGATAACGCCCTTGTAGCTGTCGTAGATGCTGTCAAAGATCAGGGCCTTGAGGGGAGCATCCGGGTCGCCGGTGGGGGCGGGGATATCGCTGACCACCCGCTCCAGCACCTGATCGACATTCAGGCCGGTCTTGGCGGAGACGCGGGGCGCATCCATGCAGGGCAGGCCGATCACATCCTCCACCTCCTGGGCCACTTCGTCCGGGTGGGCGCTGGGCAGGTCGATCTTGTTCAGAATGGGCACCAGCTCCAGATCGTGCTCCAGCGCCATGTAGGTGTTGGCCAGCGTCTGGGCCTCCACACCCTGGGTGGCATCCACCACCAGAATGGCACCCTCACAGGCGGCCAAGCTGCGGCTGACCTCGTAGGCAAAGTCCACATGGCCCGGGGTGTCGATGAGGTTGAACTCGTAGGTCTTGCCGTCCTTGGCAGTGTAGTTCAGGGTAACGGCGCGGGCCTTGATGGTGATGCCGCGCTCCCGCTCGATGTCCATGTTATCGAGGATCTGATCCTCCATGGTGCGCTCGTCCACGCTCTTGGTCAGCTCCAGAATGCGGTCCGACAGGGTGGACTTGCCGTGGTCGATGTGTGCAATGATGCAGAAATTTCGGATGTTGTCTCTTGCCATGTAATTCCTCCGGGAGAGTGTATTAGTCGTTCAGGATCCAGTCCTCCACGGCAGCGGTCGTGCCGTGTTCCAGATAAACACGGGGCACCCGGCGGGAAACGCCGCAGAGCACCTCGTAGGTGATGGTATCGGTCTTGCGGGCAATGCCCTCGGCACTGTCGCTGACAGTGCCGCCCCACAGGATGGCTTCGTCCCCCTCCTGCACCGTGCCCGGCACAGCGGAGAGATCCACCATCATCTGATCCATGCAGACCCGGCCCAGCACCGGGCAGGGCGTGCCGTGGATCTCCACGATGCCTTTGCCGCAGCTGAGCTGGCGGGGGTAGCCATCGGCGTAGCCGGTGCAGAGGGTGGCCACCGGCGTGGGCCGCTTTGCTGTGAACCGGCGGCCATAGCTGGTGGACTGGCCCGGCTGCAGCACCTTGACCATGCTGACCACGGTCTTGAGCTTCATCACCGGGCGGAACAGCCCGAAGCGGACTTCATCGCTGGGGTCAAAGCCGTACAGGATGATGCCGGGGCGGGCCATGCAGTGTGCCCGGGGCAGGCCCTCGGGCCAGTCCGGGTGGAGCATCACACCGGCCGAGTTGTCGCAGTGGACGATGCCGGGCTCGTGCCCGGCTGCCGTCAGGGCGCTGCAGGCCTGCACAAAGAGCCGGTGCTGCTCGGCGGTGTAGGCAATGTTTTCCTCAGCGGTGTCATCGGCCACCGAGAAGTGCTGGAACAGGCCGGTCATTTCCAGGCCGGGCAGGGTGCAGGCGGCAATGGCCTCGGCAATGGCGGCATCAAAATCGGTGCGCAGAGCAAAGCCGATGCGGCCCATGCCGGTATCCACAGCCAGATGCATTTTGACCCGGCCCCCGGCGGCCTGTGCGGCCTCGCTCAGGGCTTTGGCCTGGGGCAGGGAGTAGCAGGCTGCGGTGATATCGTCCCGGATGAGGGCGGCAGCGTATGCGGGCTGCACATGGCCCAGAATGAGGATGGGCAGGGTCTGGCCGCTCCTGCGCAGCTGCAGGGCCTCGGCCAGGCAGCTGACAGCCAGCCAGGAAGCGCCCTCCTGCGCAAAGATCCGGGCGCACTGGACGGCACCGTGGCCGTAGCTGTCGGCCTTGACCACGGCACACAGGGGCAGGCTGCCTGCCCGCTGTTTTACGGTGCGGAAGTTGGCCCGCAGGGCATCGAGGTCGATCTCAGCCCAGACATGTTTTTCAAAGTTCTGCATCTGCATGATGCATTCCCTCCTTTGGGGATGGATTGGATGTGCGTCCTGTATGAACCGGCCGCCAGCCATCGATGCCGCTCTCCTGCAGGGCATGGAGCGTTTTTTGCCGGAAGGCGTGGTCGGTGCGGCAGCGCTCCCGGACAAAATCCTTGGTCTGCTCCCGCACAGTCACACCGTCGGCGGGACAGCGGCTCTTGACGATGGGGAAGTCCTCCTCCTTTACCGCACAGCGCACCTCGTGTTCGGTGGCCAGCAGCATGGGGCGGATCAGGGTCAGGTCCCGGCGGTCCAACTGGGTGACCGGGGAGAAGCAGCCAATGCGGCCCTCCCGCCAGAGATTCATGTAAAAGGTCTCAACAGCGTCATCAAGGTGGTGGCCCAGCGCCACTTTATTGCAGCCCAGCTCCTGCGCCGCCGTGTGCAGCGCGCCCCGGCGCAGCCTGGCGCAGAGGGAACAGGGGTTCTTTTCCTGCCGGTATTCAAACACGATGGGGCCGATCTCGGTGCGGCGCACCTCGTAGGGGACCCCATACCGGGCGAACAGCGCCGCCAGCGGGCTGTAATCCACGGCCTGGTGGTCAAACTGCGGGTCAAGGGTGACGGCCACGACCTCATAATCAAAGCCGAGGTACCGGCGCAGCTGGGCCAACCCGATGGTCAGAGCCACGCTGTCCTTGCCGCCCGAAACGCCCACCATGATCTTATCACCGGGGGAGATCATCTCATAATCCTGCACGGCCTTGCGCATCAGGCCGCAGAGCCGCTGCATGGCGTGTGGATCGCTCATGTCAGGCTCACGCTTTCCACCAGATTGACGATATCGCTGATGGAGGTTCGCTGCTGGGAGGAATCCTGCGTGTGAATGTCTTTCGGCATGGGAAAAATCTCCTTTTTACAATATCTTATATAGTATAACACACTCGGCGGCAAAATTGTAGCGCCGCCGGGACAAATTTGCCCCCCGGAGGCTGAAAAACTTTTTGAAAATGCGATTTTAGAAAACACGAGATTTCGAGAGGATTCAAGAGATTTTGAGAGGTATAAAAATTTCCACTGAAAAAATCGCAAAAAGATGTTGACAGGCGCTTTTTTGTGTTGTATACTGACACTCGCGCCCCAAAGGCGCCTGAATCGTACCAAACACTTATCAGGAGGAAATAGATATGAGCACTACTCTCGTAAAGCCCGCTGAAGTCGAGCGCAAGTGGTATCTGCTCGACGCTGCCGGCAAGAGCCTGGGCCACGTCGCTGCTGAGGCCGCTGTTCTGCTGCGCGGCAAGCAGAAGGTCAACTACACCCCCAATGTCGATTGCGGCGATTACGTCGTTGTCGTCAACTGCGACAAGGCAGTTCTGACCGGCAAGAAGGCTGAGCAGAAGTTCCACATCACCCACAGCAAGTACATTGGCGGCCTGAAGAAGGTCCAGTACAGCAAGCTGATGGCTGAGAACAGCGACCTGGCTATGACCTACGCTATCAAGGGCATGATCCCTTCCAACACCATCGGTGCTAAGGCTCTGACCCGTCTGCACTGCTACCAGGGTGCCGAGCACGCTCACGCAGCTCAGAAGCCCGAGAAGATCGAGTTCTAAGAAGGAGGCAATCGAACATGTACGAAACCAAACCTTATTTCTACGGCACTGGTCGTCGTAAGGATTCCGTTGCCCGCGTTCGCGTTTACACCGGCACCGGCAAGATCACCATCAACGATCGTGATATCGACAACTACTTCGGTCTGGAGACCCTGAAGCTGATCGTCCGTTCTCCGCTGGTCCTGCTGGGCCTGGAGGGCAAGTATGACGTCGTCGTCCGCGTTTCCGGCGGCGGTGTTTCCGGTCAGGCTGGCGCTATCCGCCACGGTCTGGCTCGCGCCCTGCTGCAGCAGAACGAGGAGAACCGTTCTGTTCTGAAGAAGGCTGGCTTCCTGACCCGCGATCCTCGTATGAAGGAGCGTAAGAAGTACGGCCTCAAAGCCGCTCGTCGCGCACCTCAGTTCAGCAAGCGATAATCTACAGCTTAATAATGCTAAAAAAGCCCGGAAATACGCCATTTTCCGGGCTTTTTCTATGCCTGAAATCGCCTGATTCCGATGGTGAAATTTGAGGAAATTTGACTTCAAATTAGCCCATTTTGATGGGTTTACCATGGGTTTACGGCCTATTTTTGAGCCTAATGGGTGGGAAAATGGGTTTACAGAAGGTCATTTTGGAGGGGAAATTAGCCCCATATCCTTGACAGATTTTCGGCAAAAATCCGGCTGAAACGGAATGAAAAACAGTGTCAGGTTCGTTTGGCGAGTTCTGACGAATTCTGCAAAAATTTAATATCAGGTATCCTGTTACATAGAGCCTTGGCTCATTCTTTGAAAACGAGAATGGGTCGAGGCTCTATTTTTTTCGCCCGAAATCCGGCGAGACAAATTTGAGCAGGAGGTAACAGGTATGACGGATTTCAATCAGAAGACCCATGACACCGATGTGGGCAGTCATGGCGGACAGTCAAGGCAGATGATGGAGGTGTTTGAGAACCAGGAGTTTGGTTCGATCCGCGTGTTGCAAGAGGCGGGCAAGACCTTCTTCTGTGCAAGCGATGTGGCGAAAGCGTTGGGGTATGTGAATCCCTACGCCGCAGTGAAACGCCATTGCAGAGGCCCCCTAACGAAACGCGAGGGGGTCGTTCAGAAGGTGAATCAGTATGGAGATGCTGGAGAGCAGGTCGTTGAAATCTCCTTTATCACAGAAGGCGATGTTTACCGGCTGATCGTTCACAGCAAGCTGCCATCGGCAGAACGATTTGAACACTGGGTGTTTGATGAAGTCCTTCCTTCCATTCGCAAGCATGGTGTGTATATGAGCGATTCCATTTTGGATCAGGTGATTCAGCATCCGGAGGTCATCTACACACTGGCACAGGAGCTTGTAGCCGAGAGAGAGCAGCTTGAGGGTATCCGCAAACAGCTGGATGCGGCACAGCCCAAGGCAGACTACTTCGACACCTTTGTAAATTCGGAAGATTGCACCTGTATCCGGAATTTCTGTAAGGAAATCGGAATCCCAGAGAAGACGGCAGTAGCTCTCTTACTGGATCACCGCTATCTGTACCGCAGTCCAAGCGGCTGGCTGATGCCTTTTGCAGACAAATCTGCAAGGGGCTATTTTATTGTCCGGGATTGCTACGGCAGAAGCGGAAAACTGGTGCAGCAGACGAGAGTGACCTGCAAGGGAAAGAATCATCTCTTCAAGTTGTTTAAGAAATGGGGTGTGATCGAATGACGCTTTTTACAGAGGGACGCCTTCAGGCGTTTGAACGCATGATGCAGGATACCGGCAAATACCATCGACGGGAGGACAGCGAAGATCGTTCGCGCAAATGTCCGAAGAAAAAAACGGAGCCTGCGAAAAAGGATGGTGAGCACCATGCCGGTATTCAGGGTTGAGAAAAACAGCAATTACACAACGATGTGCAATTACCACCTGCGGGATCAGGGTCTCAGCCTGAAAGGAAAAGGACTTCTCTCTATGCTGCTTAGTTTACCGGACACATGGAACTATTCGGTACGGGGATTATCTTCGATTACACCGGATGGCGTAGATGGGGTGCTTACAGCTCTGAAAGAACTGGAACGTCTTGGATATCTGGAAAGGAACCAGCAGCGTGAGAGTAACGGTCGGATGGGCAGAGCGGAGTATGTGATCTATGAGATGCCAAGGAAAAAGCCGTGTTCGGAATCACCGTGTACGGAAAAGCCGTATACGGTAAATCCGGATACGGACACACCGGTTACGGAAAATCCCGCGCAATTAAGTACTAATAGAACAAGTACTGAAACAATCAATAAAAGAGAGAAGAAGGAAATCCAGCACCGGTATGGCTCATACGAAAATGTCCTTCTCTCTGACACGGAATACGGCAAGCTCCGGCAGGAGTTCCCAGGAGATTATCAGATGCGGGTGGAACGGCTCTCTGAGTATATGGCTTCCACCGGCAGGAGCTACAAAAATCACCTTGCCACAATCCGGAGTTGGGCAAAGAGAGAAAAGCCGAAGTATAACCCGGCAGACTACACATTTGAGGAAGGAGACAGCCTATGAGCGACATGGTGCCTGAAGTATTGAATGCGGCGTTGGATTCGCTCTTTACGCCGAAAGAACCCGGAGAGCAGGAATACCAGGGCGTGGACGGACTGCTGTATTGCCGGAACTGTCATACTCCGGTGCAGTGCAGGGTAAAGCTCTGGGGCAGAGACAAGATTGTTCCCTGCCTTTGCAGATGCCAGCAGGAAGCGATGGCGGAAAAGAAACGCCAGGATGAACTGGTGGAGCGGCAGCGTAAAATCAGGCAGCTGAAAGCAACTGGGATTCAGGAAAAGCATCTTCTGGAATGGAATTTTGGCGTTGCAGAAGACAACAAGGACATCCAGATGGCAAAACGTTATGTGGAGCAGTGGAAAAAGGTCAAGGCTGAAAACCTTGGCCTTTTGTTATGGGGAGATGTCGGAACCGGAAAGTCCTTTGTGGCGGCGTGTATAGCAAATGCGCTGCTGGATCAGGGCATTCCGGTTTTGATGACGAACTTCTCCAAAATCCTGAACCAGATGGGTGCCATGTATTCGGAAGAACGATACCGGTATATCGCTTCGTTTTCCAACTATTCTTTGCTGATTCTGGATGATCTGGGAATTGAGCGCAGCACCGAATATGCGCTGGAGCAGGTCTACGCCGTTATTGATGAGCGGTACAAGTCCGGACTTCCGGTCATTATCACAACCAATCTGAAGATTGCTGAAATCCGCAATCCGGAGGATGTGGCATACGCCCGGATTTACAGCAGGATTTTGGAAATGTGTACGCCGGTGCGAATCAGCGGAGAGGACCGCAGAAAGAGCATTGGAAAAGAAAAACAGCAGGTCGTTAAGGAGGTACTTGAACTATGAAGTGCAAGGCAAAAAAGGCGTTTTTCGCAGGTAAGAATGACATCTATCACCGCTGGAAGGAGGTTAAGAAGCTGAATGGCAAAAGCAAAAACCAGTATTACAACAGAAAACCACAGTGGCTCAGCTGCCGACGCTGCGGCTAAGGAGCAGCGGACGGAGATGCCGCTTTCTGACCTGCATCCCTTTGAAGGTCATCCCTTTAAGGTGCTGGACGATGAGCTGATGGCACAGACCGTGGAGAGCATCAAGCAGATCGGTGTGGTATCACCGCTGATTGTCCGACCTGACCCGGAAGGCGGCTACGAAATCCTTTCGGGACACCGCAGACTTCATGCGGCGCAGCTGGCAGGTTTGGAGACAGTGCCGGTCATCGTTAAGGAAATGGATGATGATGCGGCAATCATCTTTATGGTGGATAGCAACTTGCAGCGGGAAAATATCCTTCCCAGTGAGAGAGCGTTTTCCTACAAGATGAAGTTGGAGGCAATGAAGCATCAGGGGGAACGCGGAGATTTAACTTCGGCCCAAGTTGGGCCGAAGTCGTGGGCAGCTCAGGTTGTAGCTGAAGAAGCTGGTGACAGTAAATCCCAAGTAAAGCGATATATCCGCCTTACAAACCTGATTCCTGAAATTCTGGATATGGTGGATGAGAAGAAAATCGCCTTCAATCCGGCGGTAGAGCTGTCTTATCTGAAACCGTCTGAACAGAAAGAATTTCTGGAGGCAATGGACTATGCACAGGCATCTCCATCCCTGTCGCAGGCGCAGCGGCTGAAAAAGCTCTCGCAGGAGGGCGACTGCACCTTGGATGCCATGTGTGAAGTAATGAATGAAATCAAAAAGGATGAGCTTGACCATGTGACGATTAAAAATGAGGTTCTTCGGAAGTATTTCCCGAAATCCTATACGCCGAAGCAGATGCAGGACACGATTATCCGGCTGCTGGAAAAGTGGCAGCGAAGTAAACAACGAGATATGGAACGATGAGAAGGAGATTTTTATGATGATGAACTTTAAGAAGAATCAGAACAACGCAGTGTGCAGCATGGACTGTAAGGACTGCCCGAACGGTGCATCGCAGCCGAATCCGATGGATGATCCCAAGTTTGAGAAGTCCATTGCGATGCTTCATAACTGGGTGATGCTGGAGGCAATCCGTGAAGATCACCCGAAGGAGCGTATTGTGATGGTGATCCTGCCGGGGACTGGCGGCGAGCTTCTGACCGAGGCTGGCAGTCGAGACATCTTTGAGGATGTTTACGATGAGATGGAGGCTGATCTGGTGGCAGATGGGGAACTGCTTCTCCATTATGATAAGAGCGATGTGATCGAGACTGACAGAACCCGCTATCTGTTGGGAGCTGCGGAGGTTTCGGAAATCGACCAGAACGGCAACGAATGCAGCATCAATCTGTTTACGCTGGAACGTACCATCGACTATGTGAACGAGAACCTGACGGTGGTTTCCATTGGCGGCGAGTTGGTTCCGGCACTGCGCCTGATCTAAGGAGGCGCCCATGAAGAAATTTGATGTGGAGATTACAGAGACTCTCCAGAGAAAGGTTTCCGTGGAAGCTGCCTCACAGGAAGATGCGGAACGCATGGTGACGCAGGCGTGGAACAATCAGGACTATGTTCTGGATTCCGGCGATTTCACCGGTGTGGATTTCAAGACCGTGGGAGAACATGAATTGGCAGAGACCAGGACAATGGATGTGCTGCTGGTACAGCCCAATGCCTATCCGAAGAAAATCAGTGTTGGCACGGAGCTGGAAGATTTGCAGGCCATGGTCGGCGGCGATATTGAAGTCACCTATCCATTTGAGGATGAAGTGGCCATTATTCTGAATGAATCCGGCAAAATCAATGGTCTGCCGCTGAACCGTGCGATTTACACCGAAGACGGGGATATGCAGGACATTTATGCCGGTGATTTTCTGGTGGTAGGGCTGACAGAGGATGACTTTGGTTCTCTGACTTCGGAGCAGATGCAGAAATTTGAGGAGCAGTTCCATCAGCCCCAGATGTTCGTTCGTATGGGGCGCAGCATCATGGCGATTCCGGTTCCGGATGACATGGTGAAGAAGATAGAGGAAAAGGCTGCAAAGCCCCAGGAAAAGAGCAAACCGGCACCAGACCGGGATAGTTTGTAAGGAAGGAGGCGAATATTCATGCAGGAAGAAGTTGAAAATCGTACCGTCAATCTGGCAATCAGCACCACGAAATTGACCTTTCGCACCATCGTGAATGGCTATAATGCGTGGAAACGGCACCATCAGGCAAAGGTGGCTCAGAAAACAGCGCAGCTGCCGGTTGGAAAGCAGAGCATCAAAGAACTGATCGGTCAGAATCAGGGAGTCAGCAGTATCCCCATTGAGAAAACGGATTTGAAAGGCTTTGAACAGGTGGCACGGAAATATGGTGTGGATTATGCCATTACGAAAGACCAAAATGTAATGCCACCCAAGTACACGGTGTTCTTTAAGGCGAAGGATGCGGATGCACTGACTTCCGCTTTTGAGGAATTCACCAACCGAAAGCTGAAAACAAAGGAAAAACCGAGTGTTCTGGAGCAGCTTAACAAGCTCAAAGAGCTGGTTGCTGCAATTCTTCCGGATAAGGTTCGCCACAAAAGTCAGGAGCGTGATCTATGAGTAATAAGACAAAGAAGCAGCTGCTCCTGAACCTACCGTACTTCATTGCCGGTCTTGTATGTACCAATCTGGGAGAAGCGTGGAGAATTGCCGAGGGCGCAGACATGTCTGAAAAGCTCCTCGGCTTTCTTTCTGCCCTGGGTGCAGCATTTTCCAACCCGATGCCAAGTCTGCATCCGATGGATTTGCTGATTGGTGTGTGCTGCGGAGCGGGTTTGCGGCTTGCTGTGTACCTGAAAGGCAAAAATGCCAAGAAATATCGCCATGGCATGGAGTATGGCTCTGCTCGTTGGGGTACGCAGAAAGACATCGAACCGTTTGAAGATCCAGTGTTTGCAAACAATGTGATTCTGACCCGGACGGAGCGGCTGATGATGGGCAACCGCCCGAAGAATCCGGCAAATGCCCGAAACAAAAACGTGCTGGTGGTGGGCGGCTCCGGCAGCGGCAAGACCCGGTTTTGGCTTAAACCCAATCTTTTACAATGCCACAGTTCCTATGTGGTCACTGACCCGAAAGGCGATATCGTAATCGACTGCGGCCAAGCCCTTTTGAAGAACGGATACAGTATCCGGATTTTCAATACTATCAATTTCAGAAAGTCGATGCATTATAATCCCTTCGCGTATATTCACAGCGAAAAGGATATTTTGAAGCTGACCACAACCCTCATTGCCAACACCAAAGGGGACGGCAAGGCCGGTGACGAATTCTGGACGAAGGCAGAGACCTTGCTGTATTGTGCTTTGATTGGTTATATCCACTATGAGGCACCGCTGGAAGAGCAGAACTTTGCAACGCTGATTGAATTCCTGAATGCGATGGAAGTACGCGAGGATGATGAAACCTTTCAGAATCCAGTGGATCAGATGTTTGAAGCTCTGAAAAAGAAAAAACCGAACCACTTTGCTGTCCGCCAATATGCCAAGTTCAAGCTGGCGGCGGGCAAGACCTTAAAGTCGATTCTGGTGAGCTGCGGCGCACGTCTTGCTCCCTTCGATATTGAGGAAGTCCGTGATATCACTATGTACGATGAGCTGTCGCTGGATACGGTGGGAGATAAGAAAACGGCTCTGTTCCTCATTATGAGCGATACAGACCCGACTTTTAATTTCCTGATTTCCATGATTTACACACAGCTGTTTAACCTGCTGTGCGAAAAAGCGGATGATGTTTACGGCGGCAGACTGCCGGTGCATGTGCGCTGCCTGATTGATGAGTGTGCGAACATTGGTCAGATTCCGAATCTGGAAAAGCTGGTAGCCACCATCCGATCAAGAGAAATCTCGGCGTGTCTGGTGCTTCAGGCACAGAGCCAGTTGAAGGCAATCTACAAGGACAATGCCGATACCATCATCGGCAATATGGATTCCCGTATTTTTCTTGGCGGTTCGGAGCCGACTACGCTGAAAGAGCTGAATCAGGCACTGGGGAAAGAAACGATTGATCTGTACAACACTTCCGATACCAGAGGTAATAGCCCATCCTACGGCACCAATTACCAAAAAGTCGGGCATGACCTGGCCTCGGTGGATGAACTGTCTGTGTTGGATGGCGGTAAGTGCATTTTGCAGCTGCGCGGTGTGAGACCGTTCAAGTCAGATAAATATGATCTGACCCAGCATCCGAACTACAAGCTCACTGCCGGTGCTGATAAGAAAAACACGTTCAGCATCGAGGCGTTTCTTGACCATCGGCTGAAACTCAAGCCCGGTGATAAGTACGAAGTGGTTGATGCAGATCATGCCAAGTAAGTTCGTTCCGGTGATGAAGATGTCATAGGTGTGCTGTTGGCAACAGAATAAGAAGGGGCGGCGAGCTGCCGCCTCTTTACATAGCCAGGTTTCTGATTGGGATTGGAAATCTGGCTATATGTTTGCCCATTTGCAGGTGCACATGCAGATGGAAAATCACTATTCATCAGCCCATAAGGGCGCAACGTACAAGGAGGTACACATTTATGGCATTTTTCAACAGCGCAGTAACCGTTCTTCAGACCCTCGTTATCGCACTGGGTGCCGGCCTCGGCATCTGGGGAGCGATCAACCTGCTGGAAGGCTACGGCAACGACAACCCTGGTGCCAAGTCTCAGGGCATGAAGCAGCTGATGGCCGGTGGCGGTGTAGCACTGATCGGCACGACTCTGGTGCCGCTGCTTTCCGGTCTGTTCGGTTAAGCAAAGGCTGTCGGGGCGAAGATTCCGACCGGGCGGCGAAAGCTGCCTGTTACATAGTCAGGTGCAGGCAATCTCCGCAGCTGGCTATTTTCTGCGCTCTCTGGCAGGTGCACATGTTGGAAGTATGGCGCAGAACCGCAGTTTAGAATCGCACCGGCTGATAGGCCGGACAAGTTACAGGAGGACAAATCTATGGCGTTTCTTACTACAACTGCATCGGCACTGTCTCTTTTCTCACAGCTGTTTATGCTTCTGTCCCGGATGGCGAAGCTGTTCGGCGTGTTCGCGTAAGGAAGGAGGCGGCTCATGCAGAGTATCCTTGAACAGATCACAGATTGGCTCAAGAGCATGATCATCAGCGGTATCATGGGAAATCTTTCAGGGATGTTCGATTCGGTCAACCAGCAGGTTGGACAGATCGCAGGAGATGTGGGAACCACACCGGCGAACTTTTCACCTGCGGTTTTTTCTATGATCCGCAACATCTCGGAATCCGTGATCCTGCCCATTGCCGGAATGGTGCTGACATTCATCGCCTGTTATGAGCTGATCCAGATGCTCATCGAGCATAACAATCTGGCAAATTTCGAGACCTGGACATTTTTCAAATGGGTCTTTAAGACCTTTCTGGCAGTGACCCTGATCTCAAACACATTCGATATCACGATGGCTGTCTTTGATGTGGCGCAGCAAGTGATCTCCCGAAGCGGCGGTCTGATTTCCGGCAGTACGTCCGTCAGCGATGCGACCCTGACAGCGATGCAGGCCACACTGGAAGGCATGGACTTGGGACCGCTGCTGGGACTGTATTTGCAGACCTTTGTGGTTCAGGTCACGATGCTGGCGTTGTCGGCTATCATCTTTGTCATCGTGTATGGCCGAATGGTGGAAATATATCTCATGGTGAGCCTTGCGCCGATTCCGTTCGCAACCTTTGGAAACCATGAGCAGAGCCATACCGGTCAAAACTACCTGCGTTCCCTGTTTGCACTGGGATTCCAAGGCTTTCTTATCATGATCTGTGTAGGCATCTATGCAGTTCTGATTCAGAACCTGTCCTTTTCGGATAACATCATCAGCAGCATTTGGGGCGTTATGGGCTATACGGTTTTGCTGGCATTTACACTGTTTAAGACGGGAAGCCTTGCGAAATCCGTGTTTGCAGCGCACTAAGGAAGGAGGAATGATTCATGGCATCTTATATTTCTGTGCCGCGAGACCTTTCAAAGGTCAAGACCAAGGTCTTTATGAACCTGACCAAACGGCAGATTCTCTGCTTTGGAGCCGGTGCGCTGATTGGCGTTCCGGTTTTCTTTTTGCTCAAATCCAGCGGAAATCTGAGCCTTGCCGCACTTGGCATGATGGCAGTGATGCTGCCGCTTTTCTTTCTCGCCATGTACGAGAAAGACGGTCAGCCGCTGGAAGTGGTGGCAAAGCACTTCTATGAGGCAAAGTTCAAGAGGCCGAAAACGCGGCCTTACAAAACAAAAAATTACTATGCACTGCTGGTTCAGCAGGCAGACGTGGAAATGGAGGTAAATCGCATTGTTCAAAATTCTCGAAAAGCTGACAGCGAAGAATAAAAAGCAGGATAACATCCGAATGCCGTCTCATCTGTCAGCCGCAGAGCAAAAACAGGTGCAGACGGTGATTGACCGTGCAAGGGGTGACAGCACGGTTCCGCACTCAGCTCAGGATAGCATTCCCTTTCAGCGGATGTTCCCGGATGGTATCTGCCGTGTGACGGACAACTACTACACCAAAACCATTCAGTTTCAGGACATCAATTACCAGCTGGCACAGCAGGAGGATCAGACGGCTATCTTTGAGGAATGGTGCAGCTTCCTGAACTTCTTTGATTCCAGCATCCGCTTTGAGCTTTCTTTTATGAATATGGCTACGGATGCCTCGAATTTTGAGAAGATGGTGCGTATCCCGTACCAGAAGGATCATTTCAATCCGGTGCGCACGGAGTACAGCACCATGCTGCGCCGCCAGATTGCCCAGGGCAACAACGGCCTGACCAAGACGAAGTACCTGACGTTTGGCATTGAGGCGGAATCCATGAAACAGGCAAAGCCGAGGCTCATTCACATCGAGATCGACCTGATGAACAACTTCAAACGCTTGGGTGTTCGGGCAAAATTGCTGAACGGCAAGGAACGGCTTCATCTGATGCACGATATGTTCCACATGGGTGACCATGACCGATTCAATTTCGATTGGAAGTGGTTGCCGGAGAGCGGGCTGTCGGTAAAGGACTTTATTGCACCGACCGGTTTTGCCTTTCCGAAGAACCGTATTTTTCAGATGGGCGGGATGTATGGCTCCATGTCCTATCTCCAGATCACGGCTTCCGACCTGTCGGATCAGCTGCTGAAGGATTTTCTGGATATGGAATCCAGCCAGATCGTGACTATGCACATTCAGTCGGTAGACCAGAATAAAGCAATCAAATCCATCAAGCACACCATTACGGAGCTGGATCGTTCCAAGATTGAGGAACAGAAGAAAGCTGTCCGTTCCGGATACGATATGGACATCATTCCGTCAGATTTGGCAACTTACGGCAAGGACGCAAAGGCACTGCTGAAGGAATTGCAGAGCCAGAATGAGCGTATGTTCCTGCTGACCTTTCTGGTGATGAACACCGGCGAGACGGAGCAGGAGCTGGAAACCAATGTGTTTCAAGCTTCCAGTATCGCGCAGAAGTACAACTGCAACCTGCGCCGTCTGGACTTTCAGCAGGAGCAGGGGCTGATGAGCTGTCTGCCGCTGGCACAGAACCTGATTGAGATTCAGCGCAGCATGACTACCAGCAGCACGGCAATTTTCGTTCCGTTTACCACCCAGGAACTGTTTCAGACCGGGAAAGAGGCTCTGTACTATGGGCTGAATGCTCTGTCCAACAACCTGATTATGGTTGACCGGAAAAAGCTCAAAAACCCCAACGGGCTGATTCTGGGTACTCCCGGTTCCGGTAAATCCTTCTCTGCCAAGAGAGAAATCGCCAATGCGTTCCTGGTGACGGATGACGATGTAATTGTGTGCGATCCGGAAGCCGAGTACACGGCACTGGTGAAGAAATTTGAGGGGCAGGTCATTAAAATCAGCCCTTCCAGCACGCAGTATATCAACCCGATGGACATCAATGCGAACTATTCGGAAGAGGATAATCCGATTGCCCTGAAAGCAGATTTCATCCTGTCCCTGTGTGAGCTGATCGTGGGCGGAAAAGAAGGCTTGCAGCCGGTAGAAAAGACGGTCATTGACCGATGTGTTCATCAAATTTACCAGACCTATTTTGAGAATCCGGTGCCGGAGAACATGCCGGTGTTGCAGGACTTGTACGAGGCACTGCTCCGGCAGGATGAAAAGGAAGCACACCATGTGGCAACGGCACTGGAAATCTATGTAACCGGTTCGCTGAACCTGTTTAACCACCGCACCAACGTAGATATCAATAACCGTCTGGTCTGCTATGACATCAAGGAGCTGGGCAAGCAGCTGAAAAAGATCGGGATGCTGGTGGTGCAGGATCAGGTCTGGGGGCGTGTAACCGCCAACCGTAATGCCGGTAAAGCCACCCGCTACTATATGGACGAGTTCCATCTGCTTTTGAAAGAAGAGCAGACAGCGGCCTACAGCGTGGAAATCTGGAAGCGATTCCGTAAATGGGGCGGCATTCCCACCGGCATCACCCAGAATGTGAAAGACCTGCTTTCTTCCCGCGAAGTGACGAACATTTTTGAGAACAGCGACTTCATTTATATGCTGAATCAGGCAGCCGGTGATCGTCAGATTCTGGCGGATCAGCTGAATATCAGCCCGCACCAGCTATCCTATGTGACCCACTCCGGCGAAGGCGAAGGGTTGCTGTTCTACGGAAATGTGATTTTGCCGTTCGTTGATCGTTTCCCGACCGATCTGGAACTGTACCGGATTATGACGACCAAATTAACCGAAGTTAAGGAAGCAAAGGAGGCGTAAGCAATGGCTGGCAAGAAAAATCCGAATCTCGGAGACAAGCTGCGGCAGGAGCGCGAGGGTGCGGAGAACACCCTTCGCGATTCCAGGAACAAAGCCGCCGATAGCAGTACGGGAGACAGCAACAAGAAAAAAGCGGAACACCGAAGGCAGATTCGTCACGAGGCCGATCTTGCCAAGATGCGCAGCAAGAAGCTGAAATCGGAGCAAGAGGTAAAGGCAAAGAAGAATGCAGCCGCTTCCGGGAAAAAGGGCGGAAAGCCTAAGAAGCCGGGAAATCTTGCGGCAGATGCACTTTCAGCCAAAGCGCATCAGAGTGTGCGCAATGCCGACCAGGATAATAATTCCGGCGTGGAGGCAGCGCATTTTACCGAAGGTTCAGCGGAGGGAGCAGCCCGCGCGGGTTCCCGGTTCCAGTATGGTCGAAAGCTGCGGCAGTACAAAAAGCTGGAGCGGTTGGAGAAAAAGGCAGATAAAGATGCCGTAGATTCCATCTTTACGGAACGCATGAAGTCTGATCCGCAGGCTGCCTCCAATTTCTTTTCCCGATGGCGGCAGAAGCAGGCCATTAAAAAAGAGTATGCCGCTGCGAAGGCAGGTGCGGCCGCTACGGAGAACACAGCAGCTGGCACAGCCAAAGCTGCGCAGGGTACTGCCAGTATAACGGAAAAGGCATTTCAGTTTGTGCAGAGCCACTCGCATATCATCATCGGTATCGCAGCCGTGGGACTGCTTGTTTTGGTGATTGCCGGGTCGGTTTCGTCATGCTCCGTCTTGATCAATGGCGGCGGCAATGTGGTGCTGGGGACTTCCTACACGGCAGAAGATGAAGATTTGAAAGGCGTGGAGACGGATTATACCAAGCTGGAAGATAAACTTCGCAAACAAATCGACCGCATTGAAAGCGACCATCCGGGCTATGACGAGTATCGCTACAATCTGGCAGAGATTGGTCACAATCCCTATGAGCTTGCATCTCTGCTGACCGTAGAATTTGAAAACTATACGAGAAGCCAGGTGCAGGCGCGGCTCCAGAGTATTTTTGAAGCGCAGTATGAGCTGAAGTTGGAGGAAAAGGTGGAAATCCGGACAAGGAAGGAAACCCGTGTGGGCTATCGCTACAATCCAATCACCGGAACCGGACACACCTACACCTATCAGGTGACGGTACAGTATGAGTATAAAATCCTCAATGTAACACTGCTCAATCGGGGCGTTGACTATGTTGCAAGAAATTCCGGCCTTACAGATGACCAGCTGCAACGATACGAAGTCACACTGGAGTGCCGGGGCAATCGAGATGACCTGTTTGCAGGCATAGCCTTTGCAACGCCGGATGGCGCGGGTTCCAGCGGAGAATACCAGGATTACGACATTCCGGGCGAAGCTCTGACGGATGAAAAATTCCGGAAGATGATTACCGAAGCAGAGAAATATCTCGGTTATCCCTATGTTTGGGGCGGCAGCTCGCCGAGTACCAGTTTTGACTGCTCCGGTTTTGTAAGCTGGGTCATCAACCACTGCGGCAATGGCTGGAATGTAGGCAGGCAGACGGCCAACGGTCTGATGGGAAAATGCGACATTATCCCGAAGAGTGAGGCAAAGCCCGGAGACCTGATCTTCTTCCAGAAAACCTACAACACCAGTGGCGCATCCCATGTGGGCATTTATGTCGGCAACGGGATGATGATCCACTGTGGCTCACCAATTTCCTATGCTTCCATTGAGACGAGCTACTGGCGGCAGCACTACTACTGCATGGGAAGAATTCGATAAAAATAGGGCGTTTATTCGCCCGGAAAGGATACGATATGAGCTTGAAACTGGAAAAGATTGCTGCGGAGCGCGAGAAAGCCCGCAGGAAACGCGATGAATGGGAGGAGCGCAGAAAGGAATGGGACAGAAAGTACCACGAGCAGGAAAACAGCGAAATCTGTGAAATGGTACATGCCCAGAGCCTGACCCCGGAACAGCTGGCAGTCATCATTCAGCTGGCGCAGGCTGCGGTTCCCAACCCGGAGAACCTGAAACTGGATGAGAAAGAAACGGAGGATATGGAATGAAAAAGATGATGGCAATGCTGCTTGCCAGCGTGATGGCGGCAGGAACCTTTACGACCACTGCATTTGCCTATACGGGCGATGATGTGCAGAAGAACACGCCTGTCAGTACCGCTGCACAGGAGACGGATGCAGCAGAAAGCACAAATGCGGGGAAAACGGACAATACCGACAGCATCGAAATCGACCCGGACATGCAGGTTCTGCCGGATGGCTATGAGGTCTCTACGGATGCGGATGGGAACCTGATCGTTACGGTGGGCGGCAAAGAATACAATATCGGCAGCGAAAAGTCCCAAAAGCAGACTGGTACGGTGGTGCCGGGGATCACCAGTCTGCATTTTCGTTCCGGTCCCGGCATGGATCAGGAGATTATCGGATATCTGCATTCCGGCGATACGGTGGAGATTGTCGAAAAATGCGGTGACTGGTATAAGGTAAACTTCAACGGCAAAACCGGGTATGCACATGGAAAGTACCTGAATGTCACGGATTCTGCAAAAGACAGCAGCATGTTCAGTGAAGATGCGCTGAAGCTGTTTCTGGATCTGATGCAGAGTGGAATGTCATACGAGGATGAGACGAAATCCAGTGCAGCTTTGACTCCGGAAGGAAATATGACGCTGGTGGACGATATCGGTGAGGAAGAAGATAAATCCAGCCAGCAGTTCATTACGCTGGTGACAAAGGCGGGCAACACCTTTTATCTGATCATCGACCGCGATAAAGACGGCAACCAGAATGTGCATTTCCTGAACATGGTGGACGAGGCCGATCTGCTTGCGCTGATGGATGAAGAGGAAGCTGCCAAGTATCGGGAGAAGGAGCCGGAAGTCACGGAACCTGCGGAAACCGAAAAGCCGCAGGAGACGGAACCGGCACCGGAAGAGCAGAAAACAGAGAGCGAGCAGAAGAAATCGTCTCCGCTTCCGATGATTATGCTGCTTCTGTTTGTGATCGGTGCAGCCGGTGTCGGCGGTTATCTCTATATCAAGATGAAGGGCGTAAAGCCTGCGTCCAAGAAAAAT
>OBKN01000025.1_pt1 | contig 86236 bp, 58 predicted proteins | sample 1519931 | NCBI WGS metagenome assembly OBKN01 (sample SAMN04209254, study PRJEB22552) | human gut metagenome | biome: gut; material: feces | host: Homo sapiens | place: USA: Oklahoma
TCAAAGATATGGCACCGTGGGGACACATGTATGTCAATCCTGGTCTAACAGAGCCATTCCAAAACATGTCGCATGCGTCACCGTTGGGATAAGACCCTAGCACGGGATAAAAAACCTCGCTAACCCACTCCGAGCACAACCCCACTCCAGGAGAAGGAACGTTGTAGCAGCGGCTAACAATTTGAGACTGAAAGGAAGTACAGGCAGAACGCTCGGGGTCTACCCAAGCACCGGCAGCATTAAAGAAATACTCGCCATTATCGATACTGTTCCAGCCAGTTGCCATTTGACCTGACGACATAAGGTAATACCATAGCCCGTCATCATCGCGGAACCAGCCTGTATTCATAACGCCAGATTCGTTATCGAGGTGATACCACTTCCCGCCAATTAATTGCCAACCGCGCTGTAGCACCCCGTCTGGATCCGTGTAAAACCACGTCTGAGCAGCGGAGGACCAATACCAGCCTACCATGGGCTTTCCTTCGGCGTCGTTGAGCTTAATTGCGCCCACGCTGTCCTTGACACCCTTTAACGCAATTGCACCACTGCTGCACGCATAATATGCGTTTCCATCTTGCGAGAAGACCCAGGCGTTGCACTCTAATGCGCCGCCACTATCCGAATCCAAATAGTACCAATTACCATTTACAGACTGAAATCCTTCGAGCATGGCGCCATTATTATTGGAATCAAGCAAATACCAGCTAGAATCAAAGTAAAACCATCCTGTGCGAATCGCTCCAGAGCCATTGGCGCAATACCATGTCCCATCGTCAACAAACCAACCAGTGTTCATGGATCCAGATTGAGAAAAATGATACAAACTGCCGTTTACAAGTTTAAAGCCCGTAGCCATTGATCCGGAAGGCTCAAGCCAATACCAAGTATTGCCAAGGAGCAGCCAGCCAGTATGCATAGCACCCGAACCGTCCAAATAGTACCAGTTATGATTGTCTAAAACCCAACCGGTCTTCATTGAACCTGATGTTTCGTCAAGGAAGAACCAATGACCGCCGATGGCAGCCCATCCCTTCAAATGCACACAGGATTCAGAGAATAAGTGCCATCCATCACTCAGGTATCTCCAGCCAGTAGCTGCGTAGCCTTCGGAATCAAAATAATATTCGGCTCCCCCAATAGTCAGAAAACAGTTTGACGGCCAGCCACCGGCCTCATATCTCCACCACCATTTACCGTTTTCGCAGACCCAAGAACCAGGAAGGGCGATTTTGTTATCAGAAGAGCGAACAATCTGGAACGACAACCGGGTGGTAGCGCCAGCGTAGTCCCCTAGCCCATTTACAGCTATATCAGCACAGCCAGGTGCAACATTATTCGCATAAAAGACTTCATAATCGGTCCCACATGTAAGCTTTAAACCGCTATCAGCAAAAACCGACACACTCGGAGTAATCGCATCACCAGTGTATTCATATGTCGACAAATCGATAGACGCTGTGAAGTTAACCGAATCAGAAGGTAACCGATCACCATCCGATGGCCCAACTGGGCCCTGTACCGATTGATCTGTAGAATCATCAGCGCCTAGAACCGCACAATCTTCGGGTAATGAAAAAGCAATCGTGGGGCATAAAAGAGGCGTGAAGCAAATTGATGCAAGGCAGACCACACCGATAAAACTCAAATAACAATTTCTCATCATTACACTTTTCCCATTAAATCAAATTAGCCTTTGATAGACCAGGCCTGCTCAACCCCGAGACGAAGTCCCCCCAACTACAAGAAATTACCAAAGCAACTGCACGCGAGATGAATCTACAAACAGGAGGCGACGCTAATAAAGCGAATAAGATATAGGCAGTTCATAGCACAGACGCCAAGAGCAACAACGGAAATGGAAGAAGAGTTGAACCTAAATAATCGAGTTCTTAGTCCAAACAATAAGGCTGGTAAAGCTGGAAGAAAATAGCGCCCCTGAACACCTTGTATTACATTTTCATAATTGAAAGTCCATGCCAACCACATCGACGCAATGGAACCGAGTGCAGCCAAAAGGAAAGCAAAAATGAAAAGAAAGGATACAGGAACAGCAAGAAACGAAGGCTCATCACTAGAGTCAAGGCAGCAAATAAACCCAAAAAACAAATAAGGAATCATATAGAATGCAGGGAAACGCAAGTTCTCTTGAAGCCATCCAAGAGAATAGCCCAAGGTCGTTTCCCAATAGAAATCGCCTAGAGAGTCGAGAGTTCTACATAAAACAAGGAAACTATTCTTTGGATGCAGCAAAATATCGCTGAGCGAATATAACTGCCCCGCTTCATGGCCCCGAGAGGAATCTGAAGGCTGAGAGACCAAGCTGCTCATCGATGCCAAACGTAAGGCCAATACAGAAACAACAACGCAAAAGATCAACATGAACTTGCTAAAACGCCCGGTCTTCTCATCAAGGAACTGCGAAAGAGGGACAAACAATCCAAGTAAAATCAACCCTGAATAGATAACCTTGCACGGAGCCAAAAGAACCGAAATGATTAAATATATAATGATTTCTCTATTGCCTATCGACCGCTGTTCGCCAAAATAACCGCGCATCAAGCATGCGAATAACAAAAGTGAATAAGCGATGATTCCAGAATCATAGGAATATGAAGCGGCTAAATGAAGCGTCATGGGCAACAATGAAACGAATACAATGACCGATTTGCCTTTAGGTGCAATTCGAAATGCCTGGAAAGCGCAGAAGCAAAAAACGAGAGCCGAACCAATTCGACCCATATAGAACGCGGGATAAGCTCCAAGCCCAAAGAACAACCCTATCTGCAAGCCAATGATAGAGCCCAGTTTTGCAGTAATATTCTCGCCGCCGGCACTAAAAGAAAATTCACTGAAAGGAACCAGCTGTCCATTTCCAAATAGTGAAAAACCATCAATAACAGAATCAAATGAAGCTGAATTAATTGCATCGCCCGGTTGGCGGCTATTGTATAGCGCGTAATCAATATCTCGCACCAGAAAAGCACCGTCATTAGTCACATGGGCATTAAATGGAAGGCTATCAACCAACCAATAAGTCGAAAAATAATGATGGCCCTCATCGGGCGCGGTGAACGGAGGGAATATAAAGCAAAATATGATTAAAAATGATATGAGCAGTACCAAGAATACCCACTCACTTTTAATGCGATCCTTATCACTAGCAAATACGCTGCCGAGCGCGAGAATTATAATTAACGAAATCGCAATTGTAAGCAGAACAAGCAATCTAGGATTGTTTAAGTACCAAAATACTGAATAGACTGCAAATAAACCGGCAAAAGCAAGAAAACCAAGTTTACATCTTACAAAACTCGTCATGCTGGAATCCTTAAATTTCAAAACTCACATAAGCGCAACTAAATATAGTAGTAGCAAGTATATCAACAAGTTAATTATTATCTCAGAGCTTGCGTCGATGATATCAACGCAAGAACAGTGCCGTAGCATCCGACTTCGGAGGCTAATATCCGAATTCAGTCATACACGAAGCTCTCGTCAACCGACTCAGAGGAGACGTTCAACACAGAGACGTTAAAGAGTGTTGCTATTCATGCTGACTGAATATAGTCGATGGATTACTTTCGCAACCTTTTTAGGCCAAAATTTTTCAAGCATAGCAAGGTCTTCGGAGCTCCGTGTATTATCTTGGATCAAGGAAGTCGTCTCAGATTCTTTGTGAATTCGATGATGCATAAGAATCTCGGGAGAATAAACAAAAGAGCCTTCAAGTCGCGAAAATCTCTCCCACGCTTCCCAGTCCAAGTCACACTTCATCTCACTCGAAAACAAAGGTGTCTCGAGATTAGGCATAACATACGTGACCGAAGGGCAACAAATCGCAGATCCAAACCGCAAAGCCCGACGCTTGTCCCTGACTATAGATGAATTACCAACTCGAGCGAGTTTTCTTAGTATTATTCTTTTCACTTTAAGAATCGAGATGTCATCGACATATTCCCCATTACGAATCTCCCCATAATTAGAAAAGAAGATCAGGGGATGATTGGAGGCGTTCACAGAGCGAAGCATTTCAATTGAATAATTAGGGGAATACAGATCATCTTGATGAGCAATGGTGACCAATGGAGTTTGAGCATGGGAAATTGCACAATTCCAGTCATGGCCAATCCCTGGCATCCCATTGTTAATAAATACAGGCAAGTTATAGCTAGAAGCAATCTGCTCAATATGCTTATTCGGAGTAGAAGTAGAGATAAAGATCCTACTGGCTTGCTTCTGGTTCATTAAAGACGATATACAGTCGCTCAAATACGGTGATTCGCCATAGGCGCAAACTACGAATGTATGATCATTGCACGTAAACATAGAACTACTTATCCCTCAGAATGCTCTCGATATCTTTTTCAAGCAATGCAACTCGTTGAGTTAAGTTCTTAATCGCATCGGCCTGTTTGCTGGCAATTAAACTAAGTGAAAGCATGATTAGGATTACAAAGACAAACCCCAGAACAAATATAAAATTGGAAGGCGTGGCAAACCCCATCGCCGACGATAAATAGCACAGGGGCTGCGGAAATAGAGCAGACAGGACTAGGACTAGGACCAGAGCCAGCCACAATAGAGAATACTTAAGTTGGAGCCTGCCACTCACAATAAGCTTAACTACATACGCAGCAAGTAAAATACAGGCCGCTGCGACAGAAACGCGAAGGGTCACCGGCACTTTAACACCTCGTTTTTGAACATGCAGAAATAATAATTGCAAGGGTAACTTTGATCATGTAATAGGCACTCGAAAAGCCCGAAATGGATGATGAGCCCCCTTGTCTCTCTTTCATGACAACGGGAATCTCAGATACAGACAGACCGCGAGCAAGCACTGAGACAATAGAATCGGGTTCAGGGTAATCAACTGGATAGTTCTTACAGAAATAGTCGATAGCCTTCGGTCCGCAGGCCCTAAATCCAGATGTCGGATCAGCTATGTACTTCCCCGTACACATTTTAATCACCCTAGTAAGCCATGAAATACCCACTCGGCGTAAAAACGTAGACTGAAACCCCCCAGTTCGCTGGAGAAACCTAGACCCGATAACCAAGTCATAGCCAGCTTCAATCTGCTCAACCATACTGGAAATAAAACAAGGATCATGCTGTCCATCGCCATCCACCTGAACGTCGATGTTATATCCATATTTTTTAGCGTACTTATGGCCGGCTTGTACAGCCCCTCCAATGCCAAGATTCTGCGGTAGATCAAGTACATTGAGATGGTTAGCATGACAAATCTCAAGCGTATTATCAGTTGAACCATCATTGACCACGACATAATCATATCCTGAATCAATCACGGCTTTAACTGTCGCACAAATTGATTCAGCTTCATTATAAGCAGGCACAATAACTAGCACCTTATAAGGATTGCTCATGAACAACCTTTCAATGATAGCCCGTTATCCTTAGCTAAAAGTAAAAGTAGCACCAACAAGACGAACTACATGTTATGCAAGTAGCTAGCGTGATAGGCAACACAGTATCCACAACGGTCCTAGAACATATAAACACTATAGCTGTTATCACCATCGACAATCTGTGGTCTGCGTAGTGACCACTGTGATTACCGCAAGGTGTCCTGCATCTGCCCTCTTGCAAATACCACGAATCTTATAGAAAAGAACTAAACAGATTAATTGTTTAATCAAATATAGCTAAGTTTCTACTAGTACGGTTCATCGTAAATGACCGTCAGAAAGAACCGAAGCGATTCTTTCGCTTGCATGGCCATCACCATAAGGATTGGAAGCGTGACTCATCGCTTCATACTCTGAGACATCCGAGAGCAACCTGCTAAACTCGTTGTAAATTACATCTTCCTCTGTGCCAACAAGTTTCAAAGTCCCCGCCTTAACGCCCTCAGGACGCTCAGTAGTGTCACGCATGACAAGAACAGGCTTGCCAAGGCTTGGCGCTTCTTCTTGAATACCGCCTGAGTCAGTGAGTATCAGATAGCTTTTAGCCATAAAGTTATGAAAATCAAATACTTCAAGGGGGTCAATAATATGCAGTCGATCAAATCCATCTAGCTCTTCATGAGCAGCCTTGCGAACAAGAGGATTCATATGAATAGGGTATATGGCTTTGGTATCGGGATAATCTTCCATTACGCGACGAATAGCACGGAACATGCGATGCATAGGTTCACCAAGGTTTTCGCGGCGATGTGCGGTGATAAGAATCAAACGAGAACCCTTTGCCCAGTCAAGCTCATGATGTGAATACTCCGGATCCACGGTAGTATGAAGTGCATCAATTCCCGTGTTACCTGTAACCCAAATCTTTTCGGGTCTTTTTCCCTCATCGAGAAGGTTTTGTCTGCTCACCTCGGTTGGTGCGAAATAATATTGACTCACGATGTCAACTGCTTGGCGGTTAAACTCCTCTGGCCAAGGACTGCTGATATCATGTGTGCGTAAACCAGCCTCAACATGACCGACCGGAATTTGCAGATAAAAACAAGCTAAGGCTGCAGCAAAGCTTGTCGTGGTATCCCCATGGACAAGCACGACATCCGGTCTTTCCCCCTCAAGAACCTTCTTAATTTTAAGAAGGATGCTACACGTAACATCGAAAAGAGTCTGCCCAGGCTTCATGACTGCTAGGTCAATATCGGGTACCACATTAAAGACATGCAAAACCTGCTCAAGCATCTCCCGATGTTGACCAGTCACGACAACAACGGTACTGAAAACATCCGGATGAGTTTTGAGCACATTCACAAGTGGGCACATCTTAATTGCTTCCGGACGAGTTCCGAAAACTAGCATTACCTTTTTCATTTCAAGAACCAGCCCCTTAAAAAACCATTGAAATGCACATAGTCATTACGAACAAATAATAATCATTTAAATAATTCAGAGGAAGAAGCCAGGGAGAAAGCAATTCGCCCTGAAATCAAATGATGCAATTAAACGAGATTATTAAAATGACGTCTCAACAAGATAGACAATACGACCACCATATATACAAGTCCAAAAAGACAAGATATTAAGGTACACACTGTAACACCATTTAAATTGAATACTTCTACGGAATACTTCATTGAACTTAGCGAAACGATAAGCATCAACACGCCAGCAACAAGGGTATGCGAAAAATACCTAAATGAAATCAACAAATCATTGACAAGCCACATCAGTCCAGTCAAAACAGCAGAAGCTATCAAAGGTGGAACTAAATACATGAAAGGTAGTATTTCCTCACCAAATACAAATGAAAATAAGCTATTTCCAAACACCTCAAAACCAATACCGAACACAACGGCGATGATTAACGCACCAAGTAAGCAGGCAAAGCATAGGCGAAAGAAAGAACACCTGTCTTTATCTGAATAACTTTTCGAGAAATAACCCAGCAGGGGGTTATACAAATATGAAACACCCATTTGAATGATAGCAATAGGAGCCGCAATAGATGAGTAGACCCCAAGAGCAGAATCCCCCAATGCAGAAGATAAATATTGGCGTGGAATTGACGATGACGCGGAAACCGCTATGCCAGCAACCACAGCCGGCAAGCATGTTATCAATAATCGCTTTGCCTTATTTCGGCTAATTCCAACAACAATGCTTGTTAGGGCGGTAGTTCGTGGCAAATCGTAAATCCATCCAACTAATACGACCGCAATAAACATTGCAAATATAGCTAGCGGCACCGAACGAAAGCAAGATAAAGCAACGCAGAAAAAAACTAGAGACAATGCTCCCTGAAGCGCAAGTGAGACTCCAACATAATCCATCCGGGAGAACTGCTGATCAGCAGCATGAAGGACATCTATCAATTGGTTGGCGCTTTTATATAAGCCGTAGAGAAAAATGCAGAAAACGGAAGCAGGGCGACAAGTAAATAGCGAATAAGCAAAAGTCAAAGCAAGTGATAAAAGTATGGTTAGTAATCTAAAGGAAAGATACTCCCCTACCGTGTTTTCCCCATTAACATCTGAAACTTGATATGTATACATCCTGTATTGAGCAATTGGGAAAAAAATGCCATAGACAGACATCGAAAGCGAGTATAAGCCAGCATCAGAAAAACCAAAGGATAGGCGAACCACCAGCACGCTTATTAACCATTGGCAAGATAAACCGATAATCGAGCCAATAGAACTCCATAAAATATTAGACTTTATCGAAAGAACTTTATCGGAACCCAACAATTACTCCGTTCTTGAATTAACTGATGCAGTTAATTGATGAGACACCTGTTTATCAGCAGGAGGAATGGTCATATAGTCGCCATAAAGTTGAGTAAGCATCTCATCATAATGAGTTGGGATTTTAAATTGATGACCCTCAAATTCCGCATCCATTACATCCGTAAAATAACTATTTGGAAAAGCCTCCCTGAGACCAAACCCCCATCCGATTTGTCCCGCTCTCTTTGTTTCGCCAATATCATATTTTCTTGAAAGTTTATGTAAACGTTCGGAAGCCCATTTCTCTATAGGCAGTACTAGAGAAATGGGATAAAAAATAGCCATGAGAATTTTCATGCTAATCGGATGTGGATAATGGAAGTTGAGCCTTGATACAATACAAATCAAATCAAGCAATTTCACTTCGTAAAACATAATAGTGGCCTTTAGATTTGAATCGGATATACCGTCAATTGGGAACACATCTATCCAAAGCCATTCTGGAACTGAAGAGCGATCTCTCTCTGTCTGAACGGAGATCTTAGGATTAATTACTTTTGCGAATGAAGGTAAATACCCATCAATCTCTGTAGCCTGAACGCGAAGCCACGGAGAAAACCTACCGCTTTGAACTAGGCCAAGAAACCTATCGTAATCCTTCCGCGGCATGACAACATCTATATCATCATCCCAGGGAATAAAACCCTTATGACGCACGGCACCGATTAGAGTTCCATACGACAGCGAATAGCACAAATTATATTTCTCACAAAAATCGTGAAATTCCACCAAGATTTTCAGTTCTTCGCGTTTCACCGCATCAAAAGAAAGAATTTCATTCGTCATTAAAAAACCAAGCCTTAAGAAATGAACGAAGTATATCTATCCGAATAGTTCTGATTGTCATTATATGCATCGGTTAACAATTTCTCGCAACCCTTAATAAAGCTATTCGAATCGAGACCGGTATAGTATTCGAACAATAAATCGGGCCAATTAACATTTGTATTATCTAAATCAAGTGTAAAACCAATACCATAATCACTTGCCATTGTTTCCATTGCGGTATTCGGGCAAACAAGAATTGGCATATGAAGCTGGGCAGCTATATACATTTTGTTAGAAATAGCGTAATCGAGAAATGGATCCCCATTGCCGTACAGATTGTGGATTATGTTGACTCCTGTATATAAAGAGTACATTTTTTCAGGTGCAAACCTCCCTAACAGTTGGACGTTTTCTACGTGATTATTTCTACAATAATCCTTTAGCTTTTCAGATCCAGCTCCTGCAAACATCAAACGGAAACGTGAATCATTTTTAAACATATTAATCAACTTAACATGTTGCTCAATATACTGGCCAACACTACCAATGAATGCAATCACGATCGGTAAAGAAGGATTGCCATTTAAACTATTCACGCATGAACTAGCATCAAGATCAGAGAATGACGGTCGTTGCAGATTGTGGACATAACTGTATTCAGAAGGGGCGAGAAAAGCGGCATAAAAACGTGATGAAAGCACCACGATTCCAGCAAAGGACACTATAGCGCGAGACATGAGGCCCAGAATCGGATTAAACTCTCCTCCGTAATCTCGAACATCCATTACATAGCGTTTGCGATACTTAATAAGCAGTGCAGGAAACGCAAAATAACCAGCAATAGTATTAAGTAAAACTATGTGATCAAAATCACTATTTAATAGCTGTTTATTTACAAACAACATATAGGCAAAATAGCTGTAAAGCCTGCGTAATAAACCAGTATCTGGGCAGGGCTTAGCATATTCAATACCCTTAATCGACCCTAGCGTCTCTTCCACGCCATCCCTATTCCAGTAGACAAGGTATTTTTCCCCGGGAGTATTATCGACATAGAAGTTGAACAAATAAGGACATAGATACGCATTACCACTAAGAACAAAACAGGTTTTTTTCATCTCTTGAATTACTCCAATGCCCAGACTAATTAATCCACTAAGTAGATATCTTTGATGAATCGTCCATTCATAAAACCAGTACGAAACTTGACCCTCTTACAAAAGACATGCGACTTATTCTTCCGTTGAAGATATTGATGCAGAAATCTCTTAATACGTAACGACTTTTGTTCCAAAAGGAATATTATCGTAAATCCATTTTGCGTTCTGGATCTCAAGACGCACGCATCCGGCAGAGGACGGGACCCCCATCGTGGGATCCATCACGCGATTGCTGTTGACGTAGTAGGGTGAGGAATGGAATAGATAATCACCATAGAACTGCGTGTAGTAATAGCAAGTATATCCATGCCCAAAGGAGTATCCCTTTCCGTAGATTTGGTACTCCCCTATCACCGTAGGTGTGCTGGCTTTACCCGTCGAGCATACATATCGACGGTTTAAGGACCAATTATTCCATGACCCAGTATAAATGCTCGTAACACAACGTGACGTATCGACAAGTATTAGCCAATTTGTATTGCTTGAATAACTTTGTGCTTTAGCATCCACATAGTCTGACACCCACGCACCGTTGGCCATGAAGTAACTCCAGGATCCGTCCACAACGCGCCAGCCAGTAGCCATGGCGCCACTAGCGTCAAGCCAATACCAGGTACCCCCCAGGTTAAGCCACCCTGTTTGCATATAACCAGACGAATTCAAGTAATACCAAGATCCGTTAACGGCAACCCAGCCGGTTTTCATAACGTAGCTAGATGGGTCCAAATAGAACCAGAAGCCATCCTTGTACAGCCAGCCAGATCGTGCATAGCCAGCGGTCTCATCAAAGAAGTACCATTTTCCGTTAACGTTCTTCCATCCAGCGCAGGGGGAGCCATCGGTTGGATCAGCATAGAACTTGCACCCTCCAAGCGTCACAAACCCGTGAGCTTCGGCTAATTCGCCATCACCGTTTGTTGTAAATAGCTTTCCACTACGCAATGCTCCACACAATGAGCAATCAGAACCAGCAAAAGCCTTAGACGGCTCATCCTGGACCGAGTCCTGGACATCTACCCATTCACGACAAGCAACAGCGCCTGAAACTTTTGCATAATAGCTTTTCCCATTTACAGAAAAATGACCTAGCAGCATTTTACCGTCGGAGGCAGGATCGAGATAATAGTATTGACTATTGTCCTTCAGCCATCCCGTCTTTACAATGCCCGATGCATGAGAAGGCTCAGCGTAATACCAGTCTCCATCGCTCATAAACCAGCCGAGTGACAGCGCTCCCGTTGAAGAAAAATGATATTGATTGGATCCGATGACAAAAAAGCCGGTAGCCATTCTATTGTCATTTGCGACATCGAGCCAATACCAAACGCCATTCACCAAACGCCAGCCCGATGCAAGCGCGCCGGAACCGTCAGCGTAATACCAGTTCGTCCCATCAAACGCCCAACCAACAGCCATTGCGCCGGAATCCGATAAATAGTAACGAGACGAACCGACAGAAACGATTCCTCTAGACATAACACCATCATTGGCGGGATCAAGCCAATACCAGTTATTGCCAGTTTGAAGCCAGCCGGTTAAGACTTCACCATTGCTACCCCAATACCATAAACCGTTATCAAGGCACCATCCATTAATCAGTCCATAGGTTCCAAGAAGATAAGGGTGCCCATCAATAACACGTCGACCAGTAGCCATAGAACAGCTGTTAAGAGAGTCAAACCAGTACCATTGGCCTCCAATAAACTGCCAGCCACTTGCCAAAGCGCCTGACGGACCCGCGTAATACCACTTATTTTCAGTAAAAATCCAGCCGCAGCTCATTGCGCCGTCACGAGCGGGGTCCAAGTAGTACAACGAGTCGTCAATATTCTGCATACCGGTCAAACGACAGCCATCTAGATAGTAATACCAGGACAAACTGTTCCATTGCCATCCAGATAGTTGTTCTGTAGTCGACGGGTCATGGCTTTCGACAACCTGTAGGCTAGAATCTTCCGTTGTTTTGCCGGCACAATCGCTGGAGTCTTGAGAGCAACCGCCACCGACAAATGCTCCCGGCCCTCCTGTCGAGTCGCGCTCTACGACACCATTATCCGCCCCCTCTTCCACGGCATAAGCAGTGCAAGAAAATGCGGGGGCTGTAACTGAGAGTAAGGCGGAAAATAGCATCAAGCCAATTACTCGCCAGCAAATTCGATGATCAATCCGAGCATTCATTTCAGGCCCCCAACCGGTACCGACTGTCTTGTAGGGAATCTATTAAATAAACGGACGAGCTGCGCCGATTACATTTCCCCTTGCGCTAATAGGATGAATTCCGACACCTTGATGAGGCCAGGAGTCAATCATCATACCGCCGCCAAGTGCAATGGCGATATGCCCACGGTAATAAATCACATCGCCGCGCTGAATCGAGTTCTTGCTAACGGGCATAAAGATATTGCTTCGATACCAATTCATGGAATTATAGGTTTGGCTCGGATCCCAGCGATGGTTATAAGGGTTGTAAACACCCATATCCATGCCAGTAGCATAAAGGCACTGCAAGACAAAACCAGAGCAATCAACAGCTCCACCGGGAGCGGTAGACCAAGGCTCAATATATTGCGTACCGATATACTCATAGGCGCGCTGAATAAAGGCGTTCACGCAATCTTCCCGCGTTGCTTCGACAGAAATGCGAGAAGGGGTCACATAGGTAAAGTATCCGGTGCAATAGCTAGGCAGCTGAACAGTCCAAGAACTGACCTGAGGATACTGGGATGGATTTTGCCAGCCAACTTTGTCGCACTGGCCATCGCTCCAGAAAACTCGACGAACGCCATCGATGGTCCTTACGCCCGTTGCCATAGCGCCGCTGCCGTCTAACCAATACCACTTACCCGAATCTTTAAGCCAGCCAACATGCATGCTTCCATTGGACTCAAGGTAATACCATGTTCCATTCAGGCTTTTCCAACCAGTTGCCATTTTTCCGTCAGCGTTTAGGTAATACCATGCACCGCCAGTAAAAACCCATCCGGTCTTCATCACGCCAGAATCGGCATCAAGCCAATACCAATCGCCGTCAATCTTCAGCCATCCACGATGAATGGCACCCGTCCCGGGCTCAGCGTAAAACCTTAAATTTGCGACATTAACCCAGCCGGAAGCAACCTGCCAACCATCAGCTCCAGCGATTTTTAGGATAGTGCCGTTTTCGCGAATCACATCCTTGCAAAGATATCCATTATCATCGGCGTATCTTTGAACGCCGTCATTAACGGTAACCCAACTTGAAACCACAAGCCTACCGCTCTGGTTTGCAAAACAATCGTTGCCGCCCACCTCAAATAAGCCCGTTTTCATGAGATGGCTAACAGGGTCCAGGTAATACCAGCTTGTGCCTTCTTTATACCAGCCAGAAATAAGTGCACCAGATTGGGAGGCGAAATACCAGCCGTCCTCGACCTGAGCCCAACCAACAGCCATAGCCCCGTTAGGCTTTAAATAATAAGCTGCATTGCCAAGGTCTAAATACCCAACGGACATCTTACCATCGGAGGCTGGGTCGAGATAATACCAAGCGCCGTTAACGAGTTTCCAGTCAGTGGCCGCAATACCGTTAGAGCAGTAATACCAATCTACTCCGTCTTTGTACCATCCATTTGCGAGACCATAGTCACCAAAAATGTAGGTTCTTCCATCAATCTTTTGACGACCCTTAAACATGATGAACGTCTGTGAGTCAAAATAATAGCGAGCCCCACCTATCGTTTGCCATGACGAAGCAAGGGCACCCGATGAATAAGCCCAGTACCAATTCCCGTCAACGAGAATCCAGCCGGTTTTCATAGCACCAGTGGCATCTAAATAGTATTTCCCGCTCCCGAGGTCGACAAAACCAACCTGCATTATATTGGTGGCAGGATCCAGGTAATACCATGTGCCGTCTTGATAAAACCAACCGGCAGCTAAATCGCCTCCAGCATTGGCATAAAACCAATTTCCATCTGAGTTACGTAGCCAGCAGTTCTGATATAGCGCGCCAAAAGGCGTTGCGGCATTGCCGTCATTCGCATAAAACGAAGCAATCGATCCGCCAGCATCGGTCACATTGAAATAACCTGTCTGCATTGCACCATCATTGGCTGGATCAAGCCAATACCAATAGCCCCCGCTTTGCAGCCAGCCAGTTTGGTGTTTACCGTTTTTTCCGTAATACCAAACTCCAGACGACTCGTCTCGTTGCCAGCCATCTTTTATGGCGGAAGAATTATCAGGTTGCAAATCATCGGAAACCACAGAAGAAAAATCCGCTTTTGACTCAATACTCTGAGCCTCAACGGAATCCTGTGCAAACGCGACATTCGCACTCAGGGGCAAGCAGCAAGCAGTGATTAATGACGCAGCAGCACAAACAAGCGTGGCCTTCTTTTCGAATCGATACATAAGCGACCCTCCCAGATATCTCATTTATTTATTTTAATCCACATTCCAGGATTGATTTTCGTTACTGTCTGTTCAGTCTATGTAGATAAATATATTTTATTGAACATAACGTTCAATCATTCTATTCTTTCCATAAGCAATGAACATCTTAATTGGAGGCCTGCAGTGGAACTGACCAAGCGTAACTTTACTGTTCTGTACGAATACCTAAAGAACCCATATGCTAGCCAGCGAGAAGTTGCCGAGCGCACTGGCCTCTCACTTGGATCGGTAAACGCAGCAAATAAAGAGCTTACGAATGAGGGCCTTCTCGAATCGGACAGCCTAACCGACAGCGGTTACGAAGCACTTCACCCCTATAAGGTTGAAAACGCAGTGATATTGGCTGCGGGGCTTTCGAGCCGCTTTGCTCCCATTTCGTATGAAAAGCCCAAAGGCCTTTTAAAGGTACGTGGTGAGATTCTCATCGAACGTCAGATTAGGCAGCTGCAAGACGCGGGTATCAGCAATATCACCGTCGTTGTCGGCTATAAAAAAGAGTATTTCTTCTATCTTGAAAGCAAGTTCGGCGTCTCGATTGTCGTCAACAACGAATATGCATCCAAAAATAACCACGCATCGCTTATGTGCGTAAAAGAGCGGCTTGGCAACACCTATATTTGCTCAAGCGATGATTACCTTCTAAACAATCCGTTTGAAGCATACGTTTGGAAAGCATTTTATTCTGCTCAATATGCTGAAGGCGCCACCAAAGAATGGTGCATTCAAACCGGAGCAATGGACCGAATCACCAATGTTACGATTGGCGGTTCCGATGCTTGGTATATGCTCGGACATGTCTACTTTGATAAAGCCTTCTCGCTTGCATTTAAGCAGATTCTCGAAACGGAATATAACAAGCCCGAAACAACGGACAAGCTTTGGGAAGATCTATATATCGAGCACATCAAGGAGCTCGATATGGTTATCAAGAAGTATCCTGAGGGCGAGATCAACGAATTCGATTCTCTTGATGAACTGCGTGCCTTTGATCCGCATTTTATCGAAAACGTTGACTCCGATATTTTCGATAACATCGAGCAAGTGCTCGGCTGCTCCAAATCAGAGATTCACGACGTTTATCCCCTTAAACAAGGTCTTACGAATCTATCGTGCCACTTTAGAACCAATGACGGAGAGTACGTTTACCGCCATCCGGGAGTCGGGACCGAACTGCTTATTAACAGAAATGGAGAAGTAGCCGCACTTAAAAAGGCCAAGGAACTCGGCCTTGACGACACGTTCATTCATGAGGACCCAAAGCGTGGTTGGAAAATTTCGAAGTTTGTACCCAACGCAAAGCAGCCTGATCCGCATGATGCTGCCCAAATGAATCGAATGATGCAGATGTGTCATTCGCTTCACGAGAGTGGTGCAAATGTCGAAACCGAATTTGACTTCTACCTCGAAGCGAAGCGCTACGAATCGCTTCTTCTGGAAAAAGGTCCCATCGACATTCCAGGCTACAGGGAAATGTCCGCCGAAATCGATGAATTGGAGCGCTTTGTACAGGCCGATAATGCACCAAAATGCCTTTGCCACAATGACTTCTTTTACCTCAATTTCCTTATCGATGAGAACGACAAGTACTATCTCATTGACTGGGAATATGCTGGCATGAGCGATTACGCAAACGATTTTGGAACGTGCAGTGTCTGCTGCGAGCTTTCCGAAGATGAAGTCGACCGCGCGCTTGATGCATATTTTGGGCGCAAGGCAACAAACAACGAAGTTGCGCATAACTACGCGCACATTGCCCTTGCAGGATGGTGCTGGTACCTCTGGTCTCTTCTGAAAGAAGCCGAAGGTGACTTCGTGGGCGAGTGGCTCTATATCTACTTCAATTACGGTGCCAAATACCTTAAAAAGGCACTGGAGATCTATCGGAAAGGTGAGTAACGATGCAATTCGGCTTTTTTAGCGGCCTTCTTTGGGGCCTTGATACAGTAATTCTTGGAATCGGTTTGGCGCTCGCGCCCTATATAGGATCGGCGGAAGCGCTTGCATGCGCCTCCATTGCAGGATCTTTTCTCCATGATGCCTTCTGTGCAATCTGGCTCTTTGGGTACATGGGAGTTAGAGGCAGATTAAAAGATACGCTCGCTGCACTTAAAACTCGTTCGGGCAAGGTCGTCATCGCCGGCGCTCTGCTCGGTGGACCTATCGGAATGACCGGTTACGTATTGGCGATTAATAACATCGGAGCTGCCTACACGGCAATCATCTCCGCCTTCTATCCCGCGGTCGGAGCATTCCTTTCGTTCGTGCTGCTGAAGGAGAAAATGGGCAAAGGTCAGATGCTTTCCCTTCTCGTTGCTCTTTGCGGCGTAATGACGATGGGCTATCTATCGGCCGGATCGAGCGAGATTGCAAATGCCCCCCTCGGCTTACTCGGCGCGGTGCTTGCCGTTATTGGATGGGGATCCGAAGCGGTGCTGTGCGCATGGGGAATGAAAGATGATGCCGTTGATGACGAAACGGCTTTGCAAATCCGTGAAACTACGAGTGCGCTTGTTTATGGAGTGCTCGTACTCCCCCTCTTCGGAGCATGGCATTTCACGCTGGGTGCTATCCCGAGCATGCCCACATTGATTATTGCACTCGCCGGACTCGCAGGAACTGCATCCTATCTGTTCTATTACAAGGGCATTGCGGCAATCGGAGCAGCGCGTGCGATGGCTCTGAATATATCCTATTCGGCATGGTCGGTGGTCTTTGGCCTGATCTTGCTTGGAACAATTCCCGACATGGCATCTGTAATCTGCTGCATTGTAATTGTATGCGGAACAGTTTTGGCAGCCAGTAACTGGGACGAACTATTTGGACGAAATAAGACAGCGTAGCTTGATTAACAATGCAGTAAAAAGGGAGAGCTCGTCGAGCTCTCCCTTTTTAGCATTATGGCTATTCAATTACCACGGCCTGGCTATCCATCTGTTGCCACGTGCCGAAGAACACCTGGGCATTTCGCGTAACATTGCCGTTAATCGAATCCGAAAGATAGACAATTCCCCGCTCGTCATCATAGCCTTTAAGGACTACGGCATGATTACCGCCCCACAGACCATAGGAATGCCCGTTATACCAACGAGCAGCATAACGGCCTCCTGGCCAACTTCCCCACTCGGTATTCCACATCTCAACAGGTTGACCAAAGGTCAGCCTGTTCTTAATGGAAGAAATTGACGAGAAAGAGACGTCTTTTGCCTGCTTGCCACTTCCAGCAGCACGCAGAAAGTTATTACCAGCAATCGTAATAGCAGGGGCGACACATCCCATGAGACCCCCGCTACTACGCCTTGGGTTGCCATCAAAGGCGGTAACAAAGTTGCCGTTGCTTCCCTTGGGCAAGTAATAATCCGCAATAATCGTCTTACCTAAACCGAAACCATAGTAGTTAAGCAAGTTTGTAAGGGCGACCGACTCACAGCCAGTAGGAAGTTCCGGGTACTGCGAATAGCACGGGACATCGACCCAAGCGCCAACCATTGCGCCGGATGAACTGAACTTGTAGTCAGTAGAGCCGATCCAATACCAACCGTTGCTCAACATTACTCCCCCACGTGCGGCATCAAGGTAATACCATGTGCCCCCAAGGGATAGCCATCCCGTTTTCATTGCGCCAGAAGAGGAATCTAGCCAGAACCAGTTACCGCCATCGATAAGCCAGCCGGTCGCCATTCGACCATCCGAGTTAAAGTAATACCAAGACCCAGCTATTTGCTGCCATCCAGTCAGAATTACCCCATTAGCAGAACAATAATATCGAGAACCCTGACTCTCAATCCAGCCCGTTCTAACATTCCCGCCATCGTCAATCAGCTGGATTCCCGAATCAGTCATGATGCCTTTAAGGTCAATTGCACCGCTGGATGAAGAATGATACATCCAGGACCCATCACCGTTTGACCAGCAATTAGCCATCATCTTGCCGGAACTATTAAATATGTATTCACATGATCCAATAGTTTGGACACCCGTAGCCATGACGTACGTCGAGGGATCGAGCCAGTACCACGCACCGTTTAGGTTGAGCCAGCCGGAGGCGAGGGCGCCGGAGCCAGTCGCGTAGTACCAGGTCCCGCCGTCGAGCACCCATCCGGTCGCCATCGCGCCGGAGGCGCTGAACCAGTACGCTGAGTCGTTGCACGCGTGGAGGCCCGTCGCCATGGCGCCGCCCGCGTCGGGCTCGAGCCAGTACCAGGAGCCGCCGGTGTAAAGCCAGCCGGTCGAGGCGATACCGTCAGCGAACCAGTACCAGGAGCCGTCGACGAGGCCCCAGCCGTTAAGGGGACCGCAGCTGCCGAAGTAGCGGCGGACGCCCTGCGCATCAGTCTGGTAACCCGTCAGCATGGCTCCCGTCCGGGCGTCGAAGCAGTAGGGCACGCCGCCGACGGAAACGGGGCCGCGCGCCAGCGCGCCGGAGCCAGTCGCGTAGTACCAGGTGCCGCCGTCGAGCACCCAACCGGTCGCCATCGCGCCGGAGGAGTTGAACCAGTACATGGAGCCGTTGCACTCGTGAAGGCCGGTAGCCATGGCATGGGTGGAGGGATCAAGCCAGTACCAGGCGCTGCCGACGTAGGCCCAACCGGAGGCGAGGGCGCCGGAGCCCGTCGCGTAGTACCAGGTACCGCCGTCGAGGACCCACCCGGTCGCCATCGCGCCGGAGGCGTCAAACCAGTACGCGGAGCCATTGCACTCATGGAGCCCGATGGCCATGGCATGCGTCGAGGGGTCGAGCCAGTACCACGTACCGCTTAGGTTGAGCCAGCCGGAGGCGAGGGCGCCGGAGCCAGTCGCGTAGTACCAGGTCCCGCCGTCGAGCACCCATCCGGTCGCCATCGCGCCGGAGGCGCTGAACCAGTACGCTGAGTCGTTGCACGCGTGGAGGCCCGTCGCCATGGCGCCGCCCGCGTCGGGCTCGAGCCAGTACCAGGAGCCGCCGGTGTAAAGCCAGCCGGTCGAGGCGATACCGTCAGCGAACCAGTACCAGGAGCCGTCGACGAGGCCCCAGCCGTTAAGGGGGCCGCAGCTGCCGAAGTAGCGGCGGACGCCCTGCGCGTCCGTCTGGTAGCCCGTCAGCATGGCCCCCGTCCGGGCGTCGAAGCAGTAGGGCACGCCGCCGACGGATACGGGGCCGCGCGCCAGCGCGCCGGAGCCAGTCGCGTAGTACCAGGTCCCGCCGTCGAGGACCCACCCGGTCGCCATCGCGCCGGAGGAGTTGAACCAGTACAGGGAGCCGTTGCACTCGTGAAGGCCGGTAGCCATGGCACCGCCCACGTCGGGCTCGAGCCAGTACCACGTGCCACTCTGAAACAACCATCCGGTATACGCCTTGCCGTTGGAGGCTGCATAATACCAGGTGCTGTCAATTAGTTGCCAATGATAAAGGGAGACATCAACATACGCGTAGTTCATATCAACGTTGCCGTTGATTCCAGGGACTTTTCCGTTGCTCTTGTACTGCCAAAAACTGTAATTACCAGTATAGTCACATTGCGAGTTATATTGAGCAATCCAATGATCCCAAGAGCTGCTCTTAAATACAGAGTCAGTCAAAATGTTGTTAAACCAATTTAAATTTGCATAAATTCCAGGCTCATATCCTGCGGCAGAAATCCTATTACAAAAAACCTGCGCCCTCGATGCAATTCCGGTTTGACGTCCATTTGCAATTATCGAGTTATCCTCAAGATCGTAATACACCGGCAATCTTGGATTATGCCCAGAAAGGCAATTGATCACCATTGACGCCTCATCAGCTGCCTGCTGATTATCAAAAGCATATGAATAGATATAGACGCCGTAGGGAATTCCGAGTCGCTCGCACTCAGAAATATTTCGATTAAATTGATAGTCAACTCGACCGCCCCAAGATGGAGCGCCAAATCCAACACGCAGAATAGCGAAATCGATACCAGAAGCCTTAACAGCATTCCAGTCAATACGTCCTTGATGCTCACTGACATCGATGCCCTGCGCCGTAGCCCCATCGGGAAGAATGCCCATGGACAATAAGGCTATTCCATCTTCTTCGGAAGAAGCATCCTCTGCGACCAATTGTCCATCCTCATAACGCCAGGAATTCTCAACTAGGGACCGCGCAGCTTCCGCGTTCGAGGGAAAAACAAACACAGAAATGGGCGCAAGGACCATCAGCACCAACAATGCCGAAAATAACTTAAGATGTTTGCTCATGTAAACCTCGTCATTCGTTCTTGTTTGCGTCTAGCTTACAGCATGGCTGTGAAAGATTCCCGAACATCCAACTGGACAAGACGCCATCTAGAACAATAAATAGTTGGGCGTAATGCTGCAAAGAAAATAAGAACTTGCCGCAGGGTTGAACCCGAAGGCTCATTGCCCCCTCTCTTACCCCCAAGAATACCGACTTCAAATAAACTTTCAAACCAGATGTCAAAAAGGTAGGGGACCCAGAGAGTCCCCTACAAATCGGAATTCTAACGGATCAGTATTACTTTCGATGGGCCCAAAGCAGTCAAACCGGAGATGCGATTTCCACAACCATCACTATGCCAGAACAAATTTTCGCTCGGCGAATTGCCCCAGAAAAAGCCAATGTGGCTATCGTCCGCATATGGGTTGTAAGGATTGAAGAACACAATGTCCCCCTTACGAGCCAAACCGCTACGTAACAACTCATCAATAGAGTTGAAATAAGTCACGTTTGCGCACGTATCGATAGCGTAGCCGTACCAACGATAAGCGTTAACGCAGCCGCCCCTTCCGGGACCACCACTCCAAGGGGAATGGCTCTGCTCGGCGGCAATTGGAGCTAAATTCCCGCCCGCTTTCATATATGCATGCGATACAAATCCGCCGCAGTTCATACCGGTATACCCGTCCCAACGAGGATCACCCTTTGGATACATGCATGTTTCTTGGCTAAGATGCGTATCATAGCGTGTTCCACGGTAATAGCCATCGTTCTCGTGGCTCATAAGCCAATTGACCAGGCTGGACCTATTAACCCCTAAAACAGAACCAGACGTATTCAACCATGCACCACTTGCATTGAAGTAATAGTCAACGCCATCGATTTTCAGCCACCCGTTAGCAAACATGGCACCCGAAGGCTGGAGCCAGTACCACGTACCGCCGTCATTAAGCCATCCAGTTTTCATCTTGAATGTGGAAGGGTCCATCCAATACCACGCACCGTTGACATATTGCCAACCAGACTTAAGGACACCATTGGAAGATGCGTAGTACCAAGTATTGCCACTTTCGCCAGAAGCGTCTTTCGACAAAATCCAACCAGACGCCACGTTAATGGCACCATTCGCATCCGCATAGAAAACCGAGTCTCCAATATGAATGATACCCGGCAACGAAGACGAGTCGACGCAGCCCGATGCTACAGGGGACCCGTCGGGTGCAATAGGCAATGGATCATTCAACGCACCAGAAGAATCCGCCCATGACATCCCGTCGCTCAAGTTGATCCAACACGAAGAAGCCATCGCACCGGAGTCAAAAGAATAATAGCGCGTGTCGCCTACCGTATATTCACCAGTGCGCATTGCGCCGGATACGTCATCAAGGTAATACCAGGCGCTTCCGGACTTTATCCAACGTCCTCGTTGAATAGCTCCGCTTGATGCGGCGTAATACCAAGTACCATCAGCAAGTGCCCAGCCCGTTGCCATGGCACCTGAGCTCGTAAGGAAATAGGTGGACGAGCCCACTTGCACAAAGCCCGTGAGCATAATATGGCTTCCTGGATCCAGGTAATACCAAGAATTCCCTAGAAGTAACCAACCTCCATGCAGTAAGCCGTTGGAGTCAGCGTAATACCAGTTGTTGTCAATAAGTGCCCACTGGGAGGATAGCATGGCCCCTGAACTGTTAAAGATATAAGAGGTGCCATTGCATTCATTCAGCCCGGTGGCCATAGAACCATCTGCAGGATCAAGCCAGTACCAACGACCCCCATCCGAGAGCCAACCCTTCACCAGGGCGCCAGAGCCGGAGAAATAGTGCCAAACGGAAGCATCAAGATGCCATCCGATAAGCATCGCGCCAGAAGAAGAGAATCCATACGTGGCTCCCCCGATCTGTAGCATCGAGTCGTGGACCATCTTGCCTTCATCATCCAGCCAATACCAGTTGCTGCCATCTGAAAGCCAGCCTTTTACCATGGCGCCAGAACCGGAGAAATAACGCCAAGCAGAAGTGGAGCCCGTAGAATCTAGGTACCAGCCGACACGCATTGCGCCCGAAGAGGAGAAGGCATACGTCGCACCCCCAACTTGAACCAACCCATCCTGAGCCATTCGACCTTCGTCGTCGAACCAGTACCAGCTACCGTTTATATGTCTCCAAGAAGAAACAGCGATCGTTCCGTCGGACAAGCCCCAACGCCAAAAACCAGCCCCTTCTTCGGGTGATATCCACCCCTGATGCCAAACAATTTGATTCGAAACCTCAGAAGGGGTCTCATTATCCACCTGAGAGTTCTGCTCGACAGCGAAGGTCGAATCGCGCTGAGCATCAATGGCTGACTCAACAGAAGCAATAGCAACGTTAGATGCGGAACCTTCGTCAGTGTTATTCGAATCAAGGGCGTATAACATCGAGGGCGAACTCAAAAGGAGCCCCAAAGAAACAAGGCCGGAAAAGACCAGCACCCCGAATGAGCATTTCTTCATAGCAGCACGGTATCCAATCACGCAGTGGCCCCGTCACCTCAGGGCAACGGGGCCTCAATCAAAACTAGCTCAGTAATGTACTAGCCAATTTGCTGGCAGTTTTTGCACTCTCGTGAAGCGCCACGCCTCTGGGCCTCCTGGATAGAGATCTGCGAATAGCCCTTTGCGTCCTTGCCAACGGTGCGGCACTTATGCGTATGGTAAACATGGCTACCGCTCTTATACCAAACTAAACCATAGCCCGGAATCCACTTGCCGTCCTCGCCGACATAGTAGGAGCCAACCCAGGCATTCGTAGCCATGGCACCGGAAGACTGGAGGTAGTAGTCGCCGACCCAGGCGTCGTGGGCCATAGCGCCGGAACCGCTAAAGTAGTACCAGGCGCCGCCGACCTGACGCCAGCCGGTAACCATCGCGCCGGAATCGTCGAAACAGTACCAAACTCCACCAACGTTAGCCCAAGAGTTAGAGGCCATAGCGCCCGAACCTCCGAGCCAATACCACGTGCCGCCATTGCTGAGCCAGCCGGTTGCCATGGCGCCCGAACCGCTCGCATAGTACCAAGAGCCGCCTGCCAAGAACCAGCCAGTGGCCATTGCACCGGAGTCGCCGAACCAGTACCAGGAGCCGCCGAGGCTGCGCCAGCTGTTAGCGACCATGGCGCCCGAACCGTCGAGGTAGTACCACGTACCGCCGATGTTGAGCCAGCCAGTGGCCATCGCACCGGAAGCGTTGGCGTAGTACCACGTCCCCGAAACGTTGATCCAGCCGGTCAGCATGACACCATACTCGTCGAAATAATACCAAGTTCCACCGATATTATGCCAACCGGTCAGCAGTTCGCCACTGGAGGTCGCATAGAACCACTTTCCATAGATGGAGTCATAGAGCCAGCCGCTATGCTGCATGCGGCCATCGGCGTTGGCACCAGGGGTGTTCAGGAAGTAGTTCTTGCCGTCAATCTGAACTCGGCCGTATGCCATATCATGGCTTTCGGGGTAGAAGTAATACTTGTCCCCACCGATAGACTGCCAGCCCGACACCGCGATCCCGTCAGCGCCAAAATAGTACCAGACAGCTTCGTATTCGTTATGCCACTGGTTCGTGACCATGGCGCCAGTTTCGGGATCGAAATAGCGAAGGTTGCCGTCCTCGCACCGAACGAGTCCAGTCTTCGGACGACCGTCGGAACACCATTCCGTAATCGGTCCACCGCCTCCGCCACCGCCAGCAATATCAGCAAATGAGGGCACCGGGGCAACCGTCATGCAGGCAGCGGCAAATGCAACAACTCCCAGCACTGTTAGTCCGCGCCATCTTTCTCGAAGGTTTTTCATACGACATCCTTTCTCCGAGATTTAAGGCTCTCTTAAGTTATTTTTAAACTATCAATTCAGTATTTCAACGGGAAATCGATAAAAGGTGTCTTTGTGACTGCAATTTAAATATGAGTCGCCACACCTCAACCGTTACGCTAAATAGCTTCTGAGTCAAACCGAGCACAGAAGCGAACCAATTTAATTAATACGGCCACCTAAAAAATCCTGACACACGTTTTCGATATGACAAGAGCCGCTTCAACGAGGAGGACTTGAACCCCACCGCTCTTGCAGCTCTTGAGGATACTTTGCCGGATCTTGGAATTACTTCGCTCTAAAGCGAGAAGTACTCACTGTCGGAGGATAGGTTTGGTCCGAGCCACGGATCGCCTCCCAAGAAGAACTCAGGCCAGCGTTGCATGAACAGCGCCTGTTCACGTTTCCAGCGGCGCAGTTTTTCCTCGTTGGCCTCTTCCCTGCCGCGCGAGGTGAACTCGTAGTGGCACAGCTCGGCATAGGGCATTTGCCCTCCTCCAGCAAAACACTGTCACTAACTTAGCCCACCAACCTCGCCATTTGTTAAGCAACAAGTGCGAGCGGTAGGTATTGATCTACAACCGTTGGGGATTGAAAAAAATGCAGTAGCCGAAAACGTAATATCTTCCGATTGGCGCGGCATAAAAATAGAGGGCGTCCCATAAAGAGAAGCCCCCTTGCAAAACGGGCGAACCGCTTTTCGAAGTGGGAATATTTTGCACCAGATGCCTAGGAATCGCAAGAAGGCATATCTTCAGCGTCACACAAATACCATGCGCCGATCACTTTCGACAAAAACGAGAAGGAGGAAGTTATGACTTCCGCACCTTTATAGTAGTTGATGTTGCGATTTGCCCTAGAAATAAACTTGGAAAGCGATTGTGCTTTGTGCTTAATAACGCCTTTAGACGACACCTCTTTATGCACATATAGCGTTGTGACAATCTGGCGTATTCGCTCATTGCTCATCCTTGCCTTACGCTGATAAGAGCCAACCCCATCTATTTTGCTCAATGCCTTCATAACACCGTTATTTGCCCTTCGGGCATTCTCACCCGAAGCAAGACCATTAAGAATGCAACTATTGTGAGCACACGCGTTGCGGAGATCTTTTGCCGCGCGAAGCAAATAAAACCTATCGCGAAGCTCATCATCGTCAAACCGTTTGGCGCAAAACAAAATGAATGAATTAAAGGCGCCAAAGGTAATAACTTCCAGAAAGGCCCAGACAGGCATATTAAAACCACTGTATTTTGCAAGAATGCCTGCAGAATAGGCACTCGACTCACAACGTGAAATCTCTTTTTTAACCCAGTTGGTCACATTCCCCTTGCTATCAAATGTATCCTGCTCGCTCAAATAGTCTTGAACGATTTCGTAACCGTCCTCGGCATGCTGCTCTATCCTGCCCAGCAAGTCAACTTTGCAGAAGTGCTCGATATCAAGAGTGAGTGAAATCATCTCGTTTCGAAGCAACATATCGATAATCGAAAGGTCAACAAGCATCTTGAAATCTAAGTTGACATATTCACCCTTGCGTTTTCCATCAGAAACCTTTGGAAATCCGGTGCGGTACGAGCGCAAGCGAAAGTAATTGTTGTTCTTCGTCAGATACTCGACTGCCTCTGCCTCGCTCATATAGCGGAAACGGACACCCTTGCTCTTAAGATGGGAGACTTGTTCCCAAGGAGTAAGCCAAGGCTTTTGATCGCACATATCTTGTTGACGAATAGGACTATTCATTGCGCTCTCCAGCGTATTTGATGAAATAACAGATTGATTTTATCCTAACTTTAAATACCTATTAAACAGCCGGACGCTCATGCAAATACATCATGGCGCGCCGCCGTCCATCTTGCCTTGAGCTCGTTACAACATTTGCATTAGCTTCCACAGAATTAGGAGGAGTATCCGGTAGCGCGCAGAGATTCAATACAGCATTCTTTCATTCCGCCAATCCGGACAATAACGGCTCGATGCCGAATAAAAAACGATCTTCAAGCTCCCGACAGCGATCGCAGTATTCAATTGTGCCGACAAACAAAGATGATATTCCTGCGCCTAAACCCGCTAACAAAACCTCGTTCATCTGTTCATCCGTCAAAATGACTGCGTTTAGAGGGCAAATATAGAAAATAAACGAGATAGCCACAACGATGGATGACGCTATTACGATCGTTCTCGATAATCTCATGCTGTTTCACCCTTAGACAAGCGGACTGCACCTGAAATCCCGATAATCGCATCGACACGTATAAGAAAAGCTAAGCGTAGGCTCCACGAATCAAACTCCAGCAATTTAGCAAAAACCCAACGTCCTCACAGCCCTTGAGCACCCTATGCTGGATTTCACGTCACCTCGCGCTAAAGCGAGAAGTACTCACTTTCGGAGGATAGGTTTGACCCGAGCCACAGATCGCCATCGAGGAAGAACTCTGGCCAGCGCTGCATGAACAGCGCTTGCTCGCGCTTCCAGCGGCGCAGCTTTTTCTCGTTGGCCTCTTCCCTGCCGCGCGAGGTGAACTCGTAGTGGTATAGCTCGGCATAGGGCGTAAAGATCGTGCGGTAGCCCGCCTCCCACACGCGCAGGCAAAAGTCTGCGTCGTTAAAACCGACGGCGAATTCCTCGTTATAGCCTCCGACCTGCTCAAATACGCCGCGTCGGACCATCTGGCAGGCACCCGTTACGGCGCTAAAGTTGCCCGGGCGCACGGCACGGGCAAGATAGCCCTCGCGCTTTGCCGAGAAGTCCTGGTTGGCGTGGGCAAGTGCACCACGCACGCCAACCAAAATGCCGGCATGCTGCACCAGATGATCGGCAAAGTAGAGTTTGGCGCCCACCACGCCCGCATCGGGACGCTGCAGATACCCCATCATCTCTTCTATAAAGTCGGGACTTATGACCTCGGTATCGTTATTAAGCAGCAACAGATAATCGCCCTTAGCGTGCTCAACGCCAAAGTTAATGATCTGGGAGTAATTGAACTCGCCCGGCCAGAACACAACGCGCGCGATACCCTTGCCTTTGGATGCTGCAGCCACGCGCTCTGGCAGGGTTTCGTAATACGCAAACGTCTCCGGGTCTTCGCTGTTGTTCTCCACCAAGACGATCTCGTAGTTGGCATACGTGGCTTTCTGGGCGATCGACATCACACAGGCATCGAGCGTCTCAACGTGGTCCTTAGTGGGGATCACAATGCTCACCAGCGGCGCAGGCTCCGGCAGCGCATAGCGCATGCGGTAGACAAACGGCGTCTCGGTCTCCTCGACCGTTCCGCAAATACCCAGCGCGTTAAAGTGGCGCCGAAGCGCAAGGCGACCGGCCTCGATGGCATACGGCTTGCTATCGGCAGACCCATCGGCGGTCGACCCCGGATGAACGCGCCAGTGATACAGCACGTGCGCAACATGCTTAAACCGCGCGCCCGCCGCAAGGCAGCGAAGCGTCAGGTCGTAGTCCTGGGCGCCCGCAACGTCTTCTGGGGACGTGCCAATGCGATCAATAAGCGCCTTCTCCACCATCAGGAAATGCGTCACGCAGTTATGGCTATAGAGCAGATCGACATTGAGCCGCATCTTAAAGACCGGCTGACCCCACTCCCCCGTTTTCTGAAACATGTCCTCGTCGCAGAACAGGACCTGGGGACGCTCGCCCTCGGCAGCCTTGTTCAGCGCGGAAACATACTGGAATAACGCGTCCGGTTCCAGAATGTCGTCATGGTCCAAGAACGCGATGTAGTCTCCAGTCGCCTGCTGAATACCAGCGTTGGTGTTGAGCACAATGCCGCCGTTGCCAGGCAGCTCAATACGACGAACCCGCTCGTCATTGGCGGCAGCCGCAAGATTGGCCACCGCATCCCATTCGGGCGAGGCGTCCATAAGGAGCAGTTCCCAGTTGTCATAGCTCTGGGCTAGCACCGAGTTCAGCAGCTCGCGCAGGTAGACCCGATCAGTCTTGTAGCACGGCACCACAATGCTCACGAGCGGTCTATAGGCAAAGGCCGCCGAAGCGACACGCTGGCACGCCAATTCGGCCGGCTTTGCGCGATGCTGCTCAAACCAAAGTCGATAAGCTGCGTCGTCTGCACGCGCGTCCTTCATGCGGTTCCAACTGTCGTCGACCATGCCGTTGTACAGGCGACCATCCATGGCGCAAAAACCGCTCTGAATCTGCTCTGTGGGATCACTCGCAATCGCGACAAAATCCCGTATATCCTGAGGCATCTCTACGCTCAGATACGTTTTATTGACGCGGCAACCGTTGCGCTGCGGCACATCGGCCTGCGATTCAAACACATGCACGGTGGCATCGATGACATTCATATGCGTATCGAAGATCTGGAGCTCAGGTACGCACTGGGGTTCTCCCGCCCAGGTAACCTCATAGCGCCACACCGCGCCGGCGTCTGCCGGCAAATAGCGAATGGCATCGATCTCGTAGCGGCCGCAGTGTTCGCCACGCTGCGCATCGCGGATAAGCGCACACAGCGCAGGCTTTGCTTTGTAGTTAATCTTGGATTCCAGCTTGGCCACGCGGCTATCGAGGCGAATGGAGCCCAGCCTCTGGCCACCGGATGCAAAAACGGCATTCATCGACGAGCCATCCAAAAACGGAAGCACCAAGACAGCGAGCTCGCGCTCGTAATCGGAAACGGAAGGGCAAAGCGCCAGCACACGGCCATGATCGACCGGGAGCACTAGCGACGGCACACAAGGACCGCTCGTCGTCGCATGGGCAAACGACCGAGAACCCTCCCGCTCAATAAGCGCGGCGACATCCCGACCGGCAAAACGAAGCAACACAAACAGGCGGCCCTGGCTGCGGCAAAGTGCCAAACGCTTGATACTCATCTACACTTCTCGCTTTCCCAGGGCGTTCGCTGCCATGCGTTTGCAGGCGCCCAAGCGCCCAAACCTCAAGACGTCGTAATCGAACATGAGCTTTTTGCACTCACGGGCATTGGGGGCCTTGCTGGTAAGCGCCGCACGCACCATAACAGCAACAGAAGGAGCGCATTGTGCGAGCGCAGCATCGCTGCCCACGGCAGAACCGGAAAGGGCCGCGGCGACGGCGGCAAACACCCTGCCACAGTCCGTCCCCAACAACCTGAGCGCATCGTACAGCACCAGATCGCATAGGAAGTACGCCAGGTCATCGGCATGCTGAGCATCGAGACCGTCGCGCTGCCAGTCAGCCAGCACCGCGGAGTAAATCTTCACGTGCTCCAGCAGACGCGTCTCGTCGTCGTAGCGCATGGTGTCCATGAGCGAACCCTTGCGCGCCACGCGGTAATCATACAGCTTGTTCGAGATAAGCGCGGTCTTGTGCGAACGACCGTACACGGCAAAATCGAAGACCTGGTCCTCGCCATACTTAACGGTTTCGTCGAACACGATCCCGTTGCCCAGCAAAAACTCACGCTTGCAGGCGGTGCGCCATGCAAACGGGCGAGATGCTTCCTTAAACAGTAGGTCGGAGCTATAGCCTTCAAACGACACATCGCGCGGGCTCAGCACATAGTTAAGCCACGGATACCCCGCCTCGAGCGGATACGGATTCGCGCCAAAGGTCAAAACGTCGCAGTCCTCGCGTTCAAAGGCATCGACGATCACTCGGCATGCATCGAGCGTAAAGCGGTCGTCGGAATCCAAGAACGCGACGATAGGCGCCGTGGACGCGGCGATGCCTGCATTACGCGCACTCGACAGGCCGCCGTTCTCCTTATCAACCAGCGTAAAGCGCGCGTCCTTTTCGCAATAGGCAACCGCAATATCGCGCGAGCCGTCCGGCGAGCCATCGTTGACCAGCACGCCCTCCCAATCGGGCATGTCCTGCGCAAGCAGGGAGTCCAAGCACCAGGCCAGGCACTCCTCCACCTTATAGACGGGAACGACAACAGAAATCTTGGGGTTAGCCATAGTCACTCGCTCCTACTGTGCGGCCGGAACGTCATCAGGGTGCGGGTTGTCGCCGTAGGTGCGCTGATACGTCAGCACGCGCCACACCAGCGGCAGGCCGCCAATCTTAAAGTAATGCTTAAACGTATTGAGCTTGCCCGGCTTCTTAAAGCCAAAGCGCGAATCGATATAGGCGCGGGACGACTTGACCATCAGGCGCAAGTCGGTCTCGCCACGCGGGTCGAACAGCGACAGATCAAAGCGACCGGCATCCCAATCGGCCTTGAGCTCAGACGAGGCTTTCTTCCAAAACTGCTCACGCAGTTCATCGACCAAACGCTCGTCATTCCAACGATACGTATCGACCTTCATGCGCATTAAAATCCCCTGGAGCTGAGCCTTGAGCTCGGGACGCTCATCCAAGAAGCGCTGCATCTCGGCGTATTCGTCGCACACGCAAAATACCTTGTTGGGCGAATTAACGGAGCTCTTCTCGTTGTCTTGGCGATAGCACAAAATGGGGTCCGCGATAAACGCAGCACGCTCGGCGCATGCCCAGACCTTAAAGTTAAAACCCGCATCCTGATACGAGGCACCCGGCGTGGGAAGGAAGCGAATCTGATTGTCGTTGAGAAACTCGCGCCGATAGATAGCCGACCAAATGGAAGGTTTGCGGTAGAAGATGCCCGGGCGATCGACGGGGCGATACGCGGCGCCCGTCATATGCTCGTCGATAATCCCAAACAGCTCACGTCGCTCGCTGGGCGTGGACCAATACAGATAAAAGTCACCCTTTACCGCATCGGCATGCTCAGCATCGGCCTTGGCGACCAGCTTTTGAAGCGAATCCTCAAACATAAAGTCGTCGGACTCAAGGATGCCCACGTACTCACCGCGCGCCATCTCCAGGCCACGGTTCATCGAGTCGCCGTAGCCGCTGTTGGCCTTGTCGATCATCTTTACACGGGGGTCGTGCTCCATGTACTCGCGGATGATATCCGGCGAGCTATCGGTGGAGCCGTCGTTGATGCAGATGATCTCGATGTCATTGAGCGTCTGCGCCACGGCGGAATCGAGGCACACGCGCAGATAGCGCTCGACATTGCAAATGGGGACAAGCAGCGAAACTTTAGGGGTATCAGAGTTCTGCAAGAGAGCCTCCTGTTGAATAGCGTGTAACAGGGTTATTTTAGCAGCCGAGTTGCGGCGGGCGGCAGCGCTTGGAATTAGATAAAGCGCTCCAGGCAGGCTTTGAGACCGCGAGTCGAAAGATAGAACAGCGTGGCGTCTGCCATCGAAACGCCCGAGGTCGCCGCAACGAGCTTGTGGGCAACACGGCGAACGGCGCCCTTAGCAGGCATATCCGCCCACTCAGTTCCCAAAAATGTCGTGAGGTCCATGTTGACGCAAGCCGCCACGCGATGGAAGTCGTCGGCATCCAAGCGCGCTAGGTCGAACACAATTAGGTCCAAAAACCAAGTTATCAGCTCGCCGGGGCACAGGTCCCAAAGACCGTAGGCCGCCCAGTCCTCCAAGACCTCCTCGAGCATCCTCATGTGGGCGTCAAGCTTTTTGGCGCGAGCCTCGGCACTGTTGAACTCGTGCGTCGCCGATTCACTCTCCATCACGTAGTGGTAGAACTTGTCCGGCATGACGACGGTCTTGCGGGCAAGCGCATAAGCCGCAAATTGGAAGACGACGTCCTCGCCCAAAGCCAAACCGGGGGCGAAGCGAATACCTTCGCGATTGAGCAGCTCGCGCGAAAAAGCCGCGCGGCAGGCATAGGGCTGCGCATTCGAATGGAACAGCAGTTGGGGATCACGGGCGCCGAAGGTACCAGCTTTGGGGCTCATGAGTTGCTGGACGCGTTTGGGGGCAGCATCGGCAGGTTCACAGACGCCGCCAAAAACGGCGGTCTCGGCATCCGCAGACTCCATGGCATGCAGCACGCGCTCGACCGTCTGGGCATCGATATAATCGTCGGCGTCCACAAAAAAGACGGTCTCGCCCTCGGCAGCATCGATACCGGCATTTCGAGCGCACGAGACGCCCGCGTTTTCCTGGTCAATCACCAGTACACGATCGTCGGCCTGCGCGATCTGGCGCAACACGTTCAACGAATCATCAGTCGAACCGTCGTTGACGCAGACAACCTGAATCGAGCGCTCGGACTGGGCCAACAGCGAATCGAGGCATCGCTGAATCGAGCGCGCAGAGTTGTAAACGGGGACGACAATGGTAGCTTTAGGACACGAGGCCTCTCCCATGCCGACCTACCCCCTCAGCGATTCGATGAGGAAGGCAGCAACCACGCCTGGGCCTCCAACCGAGGCGTAATACTTAGCACGCCCCAAGGCACCATCCGTCGCAAAGCTCGGATGCTCGTCAACCCAGCCCTCAGGATCTTTGAGGATAGCAGCGAGATTTGCGCGCTTCCACGGCTTGAGGTCGTCAAGCGAAAACTCCCCGGCGTCCAAGGCAGCTTGGAACTCCTTGGCCATCTGAACCAGGAACTCCTTATAGAACTTGGGCGCCAGGCGCACGTAGTTCCACATGTACGAATCGTACTTAATGAGCTGATTGAACTTGAGCATGCGCGCGACGTCATCACTTGCGTGGTCGCGGGCATAATCCTCTCGAATCCAACGCTCAATCTCGGCATACTCGGTATTGACGCAAAAGACCTTAGCCGAAGAATTGACCGAGGAATTCTCGTTGTCCTGGCGATACGACAACACGGCATCATGCAGGTAAACAGCCTTATCGGCACACGCGATAACCTTAAAGGCGAATGACGTGTCCTGAAAGGATGCCCCTGGAGTCGGCAAGAACTTGATGCCGTTGCGCTCAAGAAAATCGCGACGGTACACGGCCGACCAAATCGACGGCTTTTGCTTAAAGAACTGCGTCGTGTCGCTCGGGTGCACCGGCTTGTCGCAGTCCTTGGCCTTAAACATCTCGTGCAGCGAACGGCGCTCCTCGGGCTTGGACCAGTAGAAATCAAAGTTCGCCTTCGTAAAGTCGGCATTATTGCTATCGGCGGCCGAGACAAGCTTTTCGAGTGCGTCGGGCGCCATAAAGTCATCGGACTCCAAGATGCCAACGTACTTGCCACGCGCCATCTCCAGGCCGTGGTTCATCGAGTCGCCGTAGCCGCTGTTGGCCTTGTCGATCATCTTGACGCGCCCATCGCGCTCCATATACTCGCGGATAATCGCCGGCGAGTTGTCGGTCGACCCGTCGTTAATGCAGATGATCTCAATATCCTTGAGCGTCTGCGCCAGGGCGGAATCGAGGCACTCGCGCAGGTAGCGCTGAACATTGTAAATGGGAATAAGCAGCGACAGAACAGGGCTGCCAGAGGCGTTAGTAGACAAATGTGCTCCTTAGGAAATACCTGTCGTTTCATGGTATCAAAGGGTCAGCGCGCCAGCGGGCGTTTATATAATCTATGGAGCTCGCAGAGGCAAACCGATAAGAAAGGACGTCATGCAGCCCAAAGCCGCACGCAACATACCCATCGAAGCGCTGCGTTTGGTCGCGGTCGCCGGCATCGCGGTGTTCCACACCTTTCAGTGGACCTTCCAGGCAACCTGTGTCGGCGCCGTAGAATATGCCCCACTTGCGATGTTCCCCTATTCCAGCGTGCTCGGTTTTATTAACTTGCTGGGCTGCTGGGCCAACGAGGTCTTCTTTATGATTTCGGGCTATTTTCTCATCGCTTCGGCCGAGCGTGCTTGGGACGGTGGAGCAACATGGAAGTCGCAAATGCAACGGACGGCGCAGCGCCTGGGCAAGGTCATTTTGCCCACTGCGTTTTATTGCCTCGTGGCGCTCGCGTGGTCCACGGTCGTCTCACCCATTCCCGATGTTACCCTCAATACGCACTACTGGTACACGCTAGGCCTTGAGTTTATCTGGGTCTATGCCGCCACGGTCTTCATGGCGCCATGGTTTGGACTGGCTAAGAGTCGACTCCCCCAGAAAACCTACAAGACGACGGTCATCGCCGTTGGCATCCTCGCATTTGTTGTTAACGGGTATTTAGCCGCTATGAGTGCGACAAGCGCCGGCGAGTTTTCTTGGCTCCAAAAGCTCATGAGCGCTACCACGTACGTAGTCGCGTTTTTGATCGGCGGACTGCTCCGCGACGTAACCGGCGCCATGGATTCGGACAAGGCGGGCGCCTTAGGCACGCGGTCGCTCGCAGCGGTTTTGGTGCTCGCCACCATCCTGGAAGGAGCACTCTCCTTCACCGGCAACCTCACGGCGATGGCAGTCCTCTCCTACAAATCAACCTCGTTGATCTCGTTTGTCCTCGCTGCCGCCTCTCTGCTCTTTGCGGCGACCCGGCGCAGTGCCTCAGGCAATCCACGGACCGCAGGTGTCATCGTCACCTTATCGACCGCCACGCTTGGTTTCTATGTGATGCAGTCGCTCACCAGTAGCCTGTGGCGTCCCGTCTTCAATACGTTGCTCGCAAACATACTGATCAGCCAAAACAGCCCGGCAGCTATATGTATCGTCACAGGCACCGTCATTAGCATCGTCTTTGCCTTAGCGCTCCTCATCATCGATGCTGCTAGAAGCCTTATCGCTCGCAAGCTCAAGCGGCAATAGACACGCTGCCGTCAGACCCTAAAGCCGCTGCACCCGTGGCAGGTTCCTGCGTTTTATTCAAAGCTTGCCGCCAAAGCGCACCGAGCCTTTACAATAAGACAGTCCCAAGGACGTATTCGATAGCTTCCGCGCAGCGATCGCCAGCCGCGCGTGAAAGGATATATTGCCCCATGCCTTCAACCCTTCCCGCCCCCATCGACAAGCTCGCCATCGTCGTCGTTACGTACAAGCGCCAGGAACTTCTGGCCAACTTGTTCGACTCCATGACCGAGCTCACGGCAACGCCCTGGCGCATCGTGATTGTCGATAACGAGAATTCGCGCGAGACCGAGACCATGTGCACCGCATTCAACGAGCGCCTGGCCAACCTGTGGGGCATCGACACCGAGCAGCCCGACGCGCAGGGCAGCACCGACCGTGTCATCTACGCCCCGCAGCTCGAAAACGGCGGCGGTGCGGGCGGCTTCTCCGCCGGCACTAAATGCGCCTACGACCTGGGCGCCCAGTGGTTCTGGGTGATGGACGACGACGTGCTCGTCATCCCCGAAGGCATCGAGCGTCTTGCCAAGTGGACCGACCGCTATGATGTCATCCAGGGTTCGCGCCTGGACTTTGACGGCGGCGCCTTCTTTTGGCAATACCAACTCATCCTTTCGCTCGGCATTCCCAACCCAGTCGCCAAGTGGGACTTGGGTCCAGAGGGTTATCGCGCCATGAACCAGCTGTGCTTTGAGGGCGGCATGTTCTCGCGCCGCGTGGTCGACAAGATCGGCCTGCCCGATGCGCGATTCTTCATCTACGGCGACGATGCCTGCTATGGCTACGTGGCCAGCCAGCACTTCCCCGCCGCCGTTGTTGCCGACGTGGTGCTCAAGCGCGCCCGCGCCGTCTCTAACTGGGACATCGCCGGCAAACGCCAGCTCAACTCCACGAGCGACACCAACCGCTACTACATCATGCGCAACCGCGGTTATCTGGCACGCTACATGCAGATCTACGGCGACTACCACCCTATGCTGTTCCGTCTGGGCAACGCCGCGACCTTCTGCAAGGAATTCATTCGCCTGGCTGCGGTCGATAAGTGCTTTAAGACCGGTATTCCGGCGCTGCGCCGAGGCATGAAAGACGCCCGCAAGATCATCAAGGATCCCAACTGGAAGCCCATGCCGCCCATGAAGGACACCGAGTAACGGAAGCTGGAAACACCTCGGCGCTTAAAGCCGCTGGCACACCGTAGCCACATGCTGCCCATCAAACCCAAACCCCCAGCGCATGCGTCCAATGGCGGGGCGTGGCACACGGATTTCGTCGATGCCGTCGCGCTCTATGTCGAGCAGCGCCTGCACGGCCAGCAATTCCAGGCCCAGCGCATCCACACCGGGGTCATACATCATGTTGATCGTTATCAGCGGACGTTCATCGAGCATACCGATCGTATCGGCTATGTCGAACACGGCGCCCGTGGGAAAAACCTGGATGTCCCAGCGATCCGCGCCACACTTTCGCCTCGAGGCAGGATTGGCATAGCCCGGCAAGCCAAAGCAGAGCCCCTGCAAGAGCAGATGATATGGCAGCGGCGTATCTGGGTCGGTCGCACCGATTCCCGCATCTCCCAAGATGCGGCTTAGCGCCCGCCTCACGGTATCCTCGTTCCCATGGCACAGCCCGTCGCGAAACGCATCGACGTCTCGAATGTCTTCTGCGGCACACTCAAACCACTCAATAATCACTAGACGCAAGGCCTGACGAAGCTCGTTATTGGGCAATCGCAAAGCACGGAGGCGATCGCCATGCTCTGGCTCCTCAGTCATATCCGTCGTGAGAAAACCGGACAGATACAGCGCTGTCCACATGCCATCGTCAGGCGAGACATCTGGCTCTGCAGTGCCCAAACAAAGCGGGACCTCAGCGCACCCATGGGCCTCGAGCAAATCAAACAAGACCGAAAGGCAGTCGAGATTCCACCCGGCAACTACCCTACTCAGGCAATCGGCATATCCATACAGATCGGCACGCACAGGAGCCGTGCAGCCTCGGCCCAGAAAACCGATCACACGCTCTGGACTCGAGCAATAGGCCCTGCCAAACCGATACCCCTCGAGCCATTCACGCGCATCATCCAGGTATTCCTCGCGCCCAGCATGATTCAATAGAGCCTCGACCTCGGCATCCGAAAAACCGAAACATCGGTCACACCACGCCGACAGCGGCGTCGTCAGACAATACGAGCAGCCGCGCGAAGAAAGCGCCACTTCGGCAGGACTGGGACGCTCCCCCATCAGACACGTCAGCAGCAACGAATCACGCGCAGTGGCAATGGCGTCGAACAGCACACGGTCAAGTAGTTCTGCCGGATCGGCGTCGGAAGCGTCCCTCGCGCTCGCACGGCGAGACCACGCCGCATCGTACCCATCAACGAGCAATACAACCTGCTCATCGCAGGCAATCTCCAGCAGCTCTATGAGCACACCGAGCACCGAGTCAACCTCGTCCGCGCTCGCCACGCCACGCGCGACACGTTCGATGTGACGCACCTTATCTCGAGCTAAATCCGGAGCCTCCAAGAGCGCCAACAAGCGAGCGCACTCGCCCGAAAGGGCATCGCGCACGACGCCGGCAACAGCGGGGCCACACCTCGCAGCGCCAGAAAAGTCCAGCGATATCACCGGATAGCAAGCATACTCATCCCGATAGCGCCCGCCGTTCGCATCCCAAATCTGAGCATCGGCAAACGAGATCCGACCGGCGCGACCGACCGCCGGACGCTCCAGAAAAGCCCTGAGCATCGACAAGTTCATGCTCTTGCCAAAACCCTCGGGTCGACAGCACACCACAACGGACGCGTCGCAGTCCAACACATCAGCAATAAACATGGTCTTGTCAACCAGCATGCAGCAACCAAGGGCCTCCGCATAGTCGTGCATGCCAATGGGCAAAACCGCATCGTCGGCACAGCCGATCAAGCGCACGCCAAAGCCAGCAGCACAATCAACATTTGCCTGTTCAGACACCAAAACGTTCCCCCTAAATCGCAGCACGATGCCAATTGTAATGACCGCATCGCATGTACCGATGACGCCGCGCAAACATATCGGGCAACGGTAGCAACAAGAGGTGTGAGGGGGCACAACTAATCGTTGCACAACAAAACGGGGCCCGACGCATTCGCACCGGACCCCGTCCCAACTCTTTAGTTATCTAGCAACCAAGAGGCTACTCCTCCGAGCCGTCCTCCCCAGAAGCTTTCTTCTGCTGATCGAGCTTATGCTTACCACTTACGATAGACGTAGCGCCCAGTGTGGCCAAGCTTGCACTGGCAAGGCTCGCCATAACGATAAGGTCGCCCGTCTTGGGCATGTTACCGCCAGATGACTTGGTCGTTGTAGTCGTCGTGGTTGTAGTGGTCACCGTCTTGGAGTCATTTTGCTCTTGGACCTGGTTGTCAGCACCGCTCTTGTCGTCGTCTTCGGGCTGTTTCTTTTCGCCCTCGGTCTTGCTCTCGTCCTTCTTCTGAGCGGATTTGTCGTCCTTCTCCTCAGAGCTAGAACCCTTATCAGATTCGGTCTTCTCGGAAGCCTTGTCCTTGGAGTCGCCCTTTGCGGCCTCGGTCTTTTCCGTGGAAACCTGATCAGAATTGTCCTTGTTCTGGGTCGAGCCATTATTGACGCCAGCCATCAGCGAAGAGCCCAGCGTAGAACCAAGCTGCACGGAGAAAGAAGGCTTCTTGTCCGGCGAAGCAACGGGAGCGTCCGGCGCCTTATTCGAGTCGTCCTTGGAAGCGTCGGAATCAGAAGCGGCGCCAGTGTTAGAGTCATTGCTAGAACCAGTATCGGCGGAAGAATCGCTCGAGCCAGTGGAAGAGTCAGAGGAACCAGCGTCGGTCGAACCAGAGGCGGCGCTGCCCGTATTGCCGGCAGAGCTTGAAGACGAATCGCCCGCAGCAGAGCCGTTCGAATCGGAGCCGTTCGAGGTGGAACCGTCGTTGATAGCGCCACCAGCAGAGCCATTACCGTCAGCATCGGTCGAGGGCGCATCCATCCTGTCATCGTTGGCATCGTCACTCGAGCCGTCATTCGAATCAGGCGTCGGCGAGGGCGCCGGCGTAGGCTCGGGCTGCACGGGCGTCGCAGCGGCAGCGGCCTCGTCCTCGGCGATATAAACCAAGCAGTCCTTCAGCTCGTTGCGGTAGCGGTTCTTCCAGCCCTCATGATACTGGGGTTGGCTCGAATACTTGGTCGCCACGTTATTGACCACGCTGTAGGAAAGCGCCGTCACAAACTCGCGATCGGACATATCGTTGGAAAGATTCGCCCAGCGGAAAAAGTCCCTGCAGCCACCAGTGCCGCACATGTTGGTAATGCTCCACACCATGCCCTTGACGCAGTCGGCGCGGCCCGAAATATCAATACCCAGGCCGCTCTTGAGCCACGCCTCGGTCACCGCATAGTACGAGTTGTACGCATAAGCATCTTGAAGTGCTGAGAACTCAACAGGATCGGTGTTGTAAGCACCCTGGAAGGCCTCCTGCGCAATACGGCCCAACTCGGTGAGCTGACCGTTCTCGTACATGGCATTGCTCGTGTTGGAAATCTCGCTGCCGCGATCAATCGCATCCTTGAGCATGCTGTATTTTTCGGGGCTGTAGTTGTAGACCTGCTTCATAAACGGAATGAGCGACCAGCGGCGGTCGAACTGGTAATAGCCCAACGCGTTATAGCCGTCACCGTACGAAAAGCCCTGGTTGTAGTTACCATGGCTCTCGTACTTGGTAAAGTACTTCATCTCGGGAGTCACGTTGACAAACGAAACGCCCTGGACCGACCTCAGCACGCCTGAGAAGGACTGCTGGGTGTAGAGACCCTTATCGATATCGGTGGCATCCGAGGCAACGCCCGGCGTGGGCTCCTCGGCAGCGGCGGGTGCCGGCGCGGAAACGGCGCCAAACGAAAGCGCCAACGTCAGGCCCGCGACAATAGCAGAATGCTTGGGCTGCATAAGATCCTCCCTGCATTGGTGTAGTTAAAGTTCAGTTTGCAAAGATAAAAATAAGTATTGCAGCTCGCCCGTTGTTGCACAACAACCCCTCGGTAAACGGCAACAACCCTCCGCGAAATCTTAAGGAATTAAACAAACTGGTCGTCGGGCGCCATCAGAAGCTCGCCGTATCGCTCCATCAGCCCGTCCCTCAACTGACAGAAAGCGGGGATATAGACGTTCAAGATGCGCTGAATCAAATCTTGAGCGAGCTTGTTGTCGTAGATATGGACGTTCGTATTGCGGTCTCTGAGCATGTCTAGCCAGGCCGCCTCATCAATAAAGTCGTAGAATCGGTACGACTCCTTCACGATGGCACGAGGAGACCCCGACGCGGCAAGCGTGGCGCCCTCATACTCGAGCAGACGCTTAAGGAGCTTCCAGCTCAGTTCAAATTGAAGATTGAACTTATTAATCAATCCACTCTGAACAAAATCATTGTTGAGATCCTGATTGGGCGCATCCTCAAGATTCGCCAAGGCGCTAACAAAGTTCTCATATTTTTTCATACAGAATCACACCATCCCTGGCAATCTCATCGAGCAATTGCTGCGAGAGGGACTCGTCGAGATTGACGACATCTACATCTAAAAGAGTATCAAGATGTTCCTCGATCAAATATGAGAAACGGCCGAAATCCCGGCAACCTGCTACGGCGATGTCAATATCGCTCTTGGGCAAGTTGTCGCCTCGAGCACGAGAACCAAACAACACGACCTTCTCGGCGTCACATTCCCGAGCAAAAACTTCGATTTGCTTGTACACCTTGTCGAGAGATGCCATTTGCACCCCTACAGCTTAATGTCAAAGTTGATTTCGGGGACGGCGGCCAGGTCGGCCAACGTCACGCCGTCGACGTACTTTTCGATCACGTCGTCCAAACCGCGCCAGAACTTGACGGTCGAGCACAAATCGCTGCGGGTGCAGCTGTTGTCGATGCCATCGCACGCCACCGGAGCCGTGCTGCCCTCGACGGCACGCAGGATGTCGCCGGCGCGCACCTCGGCCGGGTCCTTCGCCATCATGTAGCCGCCGCCCTTACCGCGCACGCTCCTAAGCAGGCCCGCCTTCATGAGCGGACGAACCAGCTGCTCCAAATACTTTTGTGAAATATGCTCGCGGTCAGCGACCTCGCGAAGGGCAATCTTGCCCTCGGCGTCACCAAGCGCTGCGATATAGATCATCAGACGGAGGGCATAGCGGCCCTTAGAAGAAATGAGCATACCTACCCTCTCATCGTAGCCGAGACAAAATACCAGGCTTGTTTGTCCCAAATCTTATGCACGCGGGGCAAACAAGCCTGATTATTATGTCCCACATCTAAAAAGTCGAGTGGATTAGTCGGGTTTTCCCTTGACTAACGCCGAACCCATAGTAACTTTATTCCGAGAAGATTCCTAGGGTTTAGTACACCTATGAGTACACCATATATAGAGAGGGACAGCATGAGCGCAAATCCGCTGCTTTCCATCGAAGGTCTGACCGCCTCCGTGGACGAGAAGACCATCCTCCACAACGTCAACCTCAACGTCGCCGCCGGCGAGACCCACGTTCTGATGGGACCCAACGGCGCCGGCAAGTCCACCCTCGGCCACCTGGTCATGGGCGACCCCGTTTACACGGTCAACGACGGCCGCATCGTCTTTGACGGCCAGGACATCACTGAACTCACCACCGACAAGCGCTCGCGCGCCGGCCTGTTCCTGAGCTTCCAGGCCCCGGTCGAGATTCCGGGCGTGCCGCTGTCGAGCTTTTTGCGCGCCAGCATCGCCGGCCGCCCCGGCCTGGAGATGAAGGGCAAGGAGTTCCGCCGTCGCGTCAAGGAGCTCGCGGCAGAGCTCAACATGGATACCGCCTACCTCAACCGCGAGCTGGGCGTGGGCTTCTCGGGCGGCGAGAAGAAGAAGGTCGAGATGCTCCAGCTCCTGTTGCTGCAGCCCAAGCTCGCCATCCTCGACGAGACCGACTCGGGCCTAGACGTCGACGCCCTTTCCACCGTCAGCCATGGCATGGACGCCTACCGCAAGAGCTGCGACGGCTCCATGCTCATCATCACACACAACACGCGCATCTTGGAGCACCTGGATGTCGACCGCGTCCACGTTATGGTCAAGGGCCACATCGTGCGCGAGGACGACGCCTCGCTCATCCCCTGGATCGACAAGAACGGTTTTGAGACCTTCGAGCGCGAGGCCGCCGAGCAGCGCGCCCAGGCCGAGGCCGCCGCTGCCGAGCAGCAGGCGTAAAGGGGCGACGCAATGACCAAGAACCGCACCGAGGTCGCGGACATCGACCGCAGCCTCTACGACTTCACCTATGGCGAGGAGGGATTCGAGCGCCTCGACGCCGGCATCACGCCCGACATCGTGCGCGAGATCAGCGCCAAAAAGGACGAGCCGCAGTGGATGCTCGACCTGCGCTTAAAGTCCCTCGAAATCTTCAACCGCTTCCCGGATCCGACGTGGGGCCCCTCCATCGAGGGCCTGGACATGGACAACATCGTCACCTACGTCAAGCCCAACACCGACCAAAAGCACGACTGGCAGTCGGTGCCCGACGACATCAAGAACACCTTTGAGCGCCTAGGCATCCCCGAGGCCGAGCGTAGCTACCTGGCGGGTGTCGGCGCGCAGTACGACTCCGAGCTCGTCTACCACAACATGCAGGACACCGCGTCCAAGATGGGCATCGTCTACTCCGGTATTGAGGAAGCCCTGCACGATCCGCAGTGGGAACCGCTCATCCACGAGAAGTTTATGACACTCATCCCGCCCACCGACCACAAGTTTGCGGCCCTGCACGGCGCCGTATGGTCCGGCGGCTCGTTTGTCTACGTGCCCAAGGGCACCAAGCTCGATTTCCCGCTGCAGAGCTACTTCCGCCTCAACGCCAAGGGTGCCGGCCAGTTTGAGCACACGCTCATCATCGTCGAGGACGATGCCGACCTGCACTTTATCGAGGGTTGCTCCGCGCCCAAGTACAACGTTGCCAACCTCCACGCCGGCGCTGTGGAGCTCTTTGTGGGCAAACGCGCACACCTGCGCTACTCGACCATCGAGAACTGGTCCAAGAACATGTACAACCTCAACACCAAGCGCGCGCGCGTGGACGAGGACGGCGACATCGAGTGGATCAGCGGCTCCTTCGGCAGCCACGTGGGCTACCTCTACCCCATGAGCGTGCTCAACGGCCGCCGCGCCCGCTCGAGCTTTACCGGCATCACCTTTGCCGGCGCCGGTCAGAACCTCGACACCGGCTGCAAGGTCGTGCTCAACGCGCCCGATACCTCGGCAACCGTCGAGACCAAGGGCATCTCCAAGAGCGGCGGCATCCAGACGTTCCGCAGCTCCATCGTGGCCACGCCTAAGGCCGAGGGCTCCAAGGCAACCGTGAGCTGCCAGTCGCTCATGCTCGACGACCAGAGCCGCTCCGACACCATCCCCGCCATGGACATCCGCGCCAAGAACGTCGACATCGGCCACGAGGCCACCATCGGCCGCATCGGCGACGATAAGGTGTTCTACCTGATGAGCCGCGGTATCTCGGAGGAAGAGGCCCGTACCATGATCGTCAACGGCTTTGCCAACCCGGTCTCCAAGGAGCTGCCGCTGGAGTACGCCGTCGAGATGAACAACCTGATCAAGCTCGAGATGGAAGGAGCGATCGGATAATGAAACAGACCACCAACACCGCTGCTACCATCCTTGAGCAGGTTAATACGATGCCGGCTGCCACTTGGGGTTGGCTCAAGATGAACCAGACCAAGCTCGAGCTCTCTGACGAGCTTGCCGCCGCTCCCACCGAGGCCGTTGAGGTCGAGGGCTTGGACGAGCAGTTTACCGGCGTGGCAGACGCGTTTGAAGCCGCCATGGACGCTATGGCCGAGCGTTTCCCCGAGCGCCGCGCCTCCGCCCCCGGCGATGCCGCCGACCGCGCCCGTATCACGCCCGAGACCGAGCTCGACGTGCCTGCGACCTCCGTCTACCAGGCCGGCGCCATCAAGCTCGAGGAGGAGCTCTCCCCTGCCGAGGCCTTCGAGACTGGCATGGGCGAGGCTGCCTACACCTACCTGGCCGACCACGCTACCAAGCGCATCGTCATCGATGTGCCCGCATACAAGCACGCCACGGTTACCGTGCGCGTGAGCGCTGTCGATGCCGCCGCGGCCATCGCCGCCATCGACGTCGTCGCCCGTCCCCAGTCGACGCTCGATCTACATATTGCCCTAGACTCCCCCGTTACCGGCGAGGGTGTCGTGGGCTCCGTGCTACGCGTGTGCGCCCACGAGCACGCCACCGTCAACGTGACCTGCACGCAGACGCTCGACGATAGCTGGATCGCGCTCGACGACACCGGCCTGTTCCTGGACGAGGGCGCGCGCGTCAACGTGCAGCACACCGTCCTGGGTGCCGGTGCCAGCGCCACCGGCCTCGCCGGCGACCTGTTGGGCGATACCGCCAAGGTCACCATCGATACTGACTACCTGGGCGCCCGAGAGCAGGTGCGCGACTTTAACTACGAGCTGCGCCACCGCGGTCGCAAGACCGAGTGCGAGATCGACGCCAACGGCGTGCTGACCGGCACGTCCAAGAAGGTCTACCGCGGCACCATCGACCTCGTGCACGGCTGCAAGGGTGCAACCGGCACCGAGCGCGAGACGGTGCTTTTGGCCAACAAGGGGGTCGACAACAAGACCGTCCCCGTCATCCTGTGCGACGAGGACGACGTCGCCGGCAACCACGGAGCCACCATCGGCCACGTCCGCGACGAGCAGCTGTTCTACCTCGCCTGCCGCGGCCTTGACCAAAACGCCGCCGAGGACCTGTTCGTCCGTGCCAAGCTGGAGGACGCCGCGCTTTCCGCCACCGACGAGCGCACCCGCGCCGCCGTCGTCCGCCTGGGCAACAACCTGATCGACAACTTTGAAGAGGAGCTCGCATGATCGACACCGAGCACGTTAAATGCGATACCTGTACCGCACCGGAGCCTATGGAGCTCGACGCCAGCGACGAGGCCTCGCGCGGCTGGCCTACCGTCGACATCGAGACCAACCCCTACAAGGCGCAGTTCCCACTGTTCCAGCAGCACCCCGAGATCGCCTTCCTCGATAGCGCCGCCACCGCGCAGCGCCCCGCCTGCGTGCTCGACGCCGAGCGCGACTTCTACCAGCGCATGAACGCCAACCCCCTGCGCGGCCTTTACTCGCTGTCCGTCGAGGCCACCGAGGCCATCGCGAAGGTGCGCCAGCAGATCGCCGACCTCATCGGCGCTTCCCAGGCCAACGAGGTCGTCTTCACCCGCAACACGAGCGAGTCGCTCAACCTGGTCGCCAAGAGCTTTGCGCCCACAGTCCTCGAGCCGGGCGACGAGGTCGTCATCACCATCATGGAGCACCACTCCAACCTGATTCCGTGGCAGCAGGTCTGCCGCGAGACCGGCGCCAAGCTCGTCTACCTCTACCCCACCAAGACCGGCCAGCTCACGACCGAGGAGGTTCTGTCCAAGGTGAGCCCCAAGACCAAGATCTTGGCCGTGGGTCAGGTCTCTAACGTCCTGGGCGTTGAGAACCCGGTCAAGAACCTCGGCAAGCTCGTGCACAAGTGCGGCGGCTATCTGGTCGTCGACGGCGCGCAGTCGCTGCCGCACATGCCGGTCGATGTGGCCGACCTGGGCGCCGACTTCTTTGCCTTTAGCGCACACAAGGCCATGGGTCCCATGGGCATTGGCGTGCTGTGGGGCAAAATGGACCTGCTCAACGCCATGCCACCCATGCTCACCGGTGGCGAGATGATCGATTCGGTCACCGAGCAGGACGCCGTCTGGGCGCCCGTCCCCGAGAAGTTCGAGGCCGGCACGCAGGACGCCGCCGGCATCTTCGCCACGGGCGCCGCCCTTGATTACCTGGTCAACACGGTGGGTTACGAGAACATCCAGGCCCGCGAGCAGGCACTCGTCCACTATCTGATGGGCGAACTCATGCAGCTCGACTTTGTCCAAATCATCGGTTCCATCTACTGGGACAACCACCACGGCGTTGTGAGCTTTAACGTCAAGGGAATTCACCCGCACGACGTCGCGAGCATCATGGACATGGACGGCGTCTGCATCCGCGCCGGCCACCACTGCGCTCAGCCGCTGCTCACCTGGCTGGGCGTCGAGAACCTTGCCTGCTGCCGCGCCAGCGTGGCCTTCTACAACGACAAGGCCGACATCGACAAGTTCATCGCCGGCCTGCATCACGTTTGGAGCACGTTCAATGGGTAATCTGTACACCTCCACCACGTTTATGGAGCACAACTCGCACCCCGACTATAAGTACGAGATGGATGCCCCCACGCATGAGCACGACGGCATCAACCCCAGCTGTGGCGACGAGCTCACCTTGCAGCTGCGTGTCGAGAAGGGCGTGATCGAGGAGGCCTCGTTTACCGGGCACGGCTGCGCCATCAGCCAGGCCAGCGCCGACATCATGGCCGACCTCATCACCGGCGAGACCGTCGAGGAAGCTCACCGCTTGGCAGAGCTCTTCCTCGCCATGATCCGCGGCGAGAAGCTCTCCGAGGACGACCTGGAAGACCTGGACGAAGCCGCCCAGCTCCAGGACATCTCGCACATGCCCGCCCGCGTCAAATGCGCCGAGCTCGCCTGGCGCACCCTCGACGGCATGCTCACGGGACAAAAATAATCAGTAATATTTGTCTCAACTCTGAAGAATTCTGTTGGCCGAATCGCTTAACTTTCGCGATTCGGCCATTTTCTTTTCTGCCTTTATCTCGAGCCCTCGGCCTGCGCGTCCATCTGCGCATAAGCACGCACGATACGAGAGACGGTACTTTTGCCAATCCCGGTATACCGTTCAATCTGGCGCACCGTAAAGCCGGCATTGTTCAATCCAACAATAACGGTATCGCGCTGCGCCGGCGGTGCAGTTTTAACCCCGTTGAGCGGAACCCCGAGGCTCTTCGCCAACTTGCCGGCAAAGGCATGGCGTTCCCACTCCGTCTCTTTCATATCGCACAGCGCTGGTTCACTGCCGTCGGGCGTCGAAAGCGAATAGACAATAAAGCCCTCGGCAGAACCAAAGAGCTCAAGCACGCAAGAAGGATCGGAAAATCCCCTCGCGACATCAGCCGCGTCACCGTCGTAAGCGCGCAAATGCTCGGCAAAGCTGCTCCAGGGATAACGCTCGATTAAGCTGATGCCAGCCTCCTGCGGATCGGCGTGTACGGAGCGAATAGCCTCCATCATCTGCCAGTCGGTATCGAGCGAGCGCCGGTCAAAACGGTTCTGGAACAGATGGCCCGTGCGCCCCGTGCGTTTATTGAACCGCCGCGCGTACGTCAAAAGCAGCCGGTGCATCGCCGCGCTCATCGCGTCCTCGTAATCTGCAAGCACCAGATGCACGTGATTGTCCATAAGGCACCAGGCGATAACCGTCACGCCGGCATCGCGGCAGCACTCGCGCATCAGCTCCAAAAACTCCCACCGGTCGTCATCGCCCTCAAAGATGAGCCGCTTGCCCGTACCGCGGGCACAGACATGGTAAAAGCCGGTAACCGTTCTCCAAACGCGCTGCATGGCGCTCCCTTCGCCGGGATCTGCTTGCCATCCAATACAGCACGATTGAAGCGTGCCATCAAAACATTCACGCAAAACAATACACTCGCGCGGCCAAAGGCAGTAATCAGGCGGCGAACGGCACCGTTGCAACAGGTCAACCCCTGCAACGCTTACAAGAGCTGACCAAAAGCTTGCCAAAGACGGACCCCCTCTACGGAAGTTCGCGACCACAGAACATAGCGTTAAACCGTTTCAATTAAAACTTCCGGACTTCTCGCTACGAAAACTGAGCCGTTCGCCGAATATTCCGTGCATTTCGCGGTATTATAGGGGCTGCATGTCATGTCCCTTTCGAAGGGTCGCCCGGCAATCGCCAGCCACGGCCCCCAGACGGGACGCCAACACGATAGAGAGGAGAGGCATGCAGTACTCACAGGAAGTGGAGAACATGTGCCCCGTTGCCAAGGGTGCATACCACGGCCCCGCACCCATCCCCGAGGAGGGCAAGTGGGTCCAGGCTAAGGAGATTTCCGACATCTCCGGTCTTACGCACGGTGTGGGTTGGTGCGCACCTCAGCAGGGCGCCTGCAAGCTCACGCTGAACGTCAAGGACGGCATCATCGAGGAGGCCCTCGTTGAGACCATCGGCTGCTCGGGCATGACCCACTCTGCCGCCATGGCTTCCGAGATCCTTCCCGGTAAGACCATCCTCGAGGCCCTCAACACCGACCTCGTCTGCGACGCCATCAACGTTGCTATGCGCGAGATCTTCCTGCAGATCGTTTACGGCCGCAGCCAGACCGCGTTCTCCGAGGGCGGCCTGCCCGTGGGCGCCTCCCTCGACGACCTCGGCAAGGGCCTTCGCTCTCAGGTCGGCACCATGTTCGGCACCAAGGCCAAGGGCGCTCGTTACCTCGAGCTCGCTCAGGGCTACGTCACCCGCATGGCTCTCAACGACAAGAACGAGATCATCGCATTCGAGTTCCTGAACCTCGGCAAGTTCACCGACGCCGTCAAGGCCGGCAAGACCCCCGAGGAGGCCATCGCTGGCGCTATGGGCCACTATGGTCAGTGGGAGAACGCTGCCAAGTACATCGACCCGCGCACCGACGAGGAGACTCACTCCGTCGCCAGCGTGTTCCCGGTTCACGAGTAGAAAGGGAGGGAAATAACTATGACTGTTACGTTCGAAGGTTACGAGCGCCGCGCTGACAAGATCAACAAGTGCCTCGCCGACAACGGCATCGCCTCCCTCGAGGAAGCTCTGCAGATCTGCACCGACAAGGGCTTCAACCCGCGTGAGATCGTCAACAACACCCAGTCCATCGCCTTCCAGAACGCCGAGTGGGCCTACACCCTCGGTTGCGCTCTCGCTGTCAAGCGTGGCGCCAAGTCCGCTTCTGAGGCTGCCGCCATCATCGGCGAGGGCATCCAGGCCTTCACCGTTCCCGGCTCCGTCGCCGAGGACCGCAAGGTTGGTCTGGGCCACGGCAACCTGGGCGCTATGCTGCTCTCCGACGACACCGAGTGCTTCGCCTTCCTGGCCGGCCACGAGTCCTTCGCTGCCGCTGAGGGCGCTATCGGCCTGGCTCTGAACGCCAACAAGGCTCGCAAGAAGCCGCTGCGCGTTATCCTCAACGGTCTGGGCAAGGACGCCGCTCAGATCATCGCCCGCATCAACGGCTTCACCTATGTGAAGACCCAGTTCGACTACTACACGGGCGAGCTCAAGGTCGTCGAGACCATCCCCTACTCCGATGGTCCCCGCGCTGCCGTTAACTGCTACGGCTCCGACGACGTCCGCGAGGGCGTTGCCATCATGTGGCACGAGAACGTCGACATCTCGATCACCGGTAACTCCACCAACCCCACGCGCTTCCAGCACCCCGTCGCTGGCACCTACAAGAAGGAGCGCATCGAGGCTGGCAAGAAGTACTTCTCCGTCGCTTCTGGTGGCGGCACTGGCCGCACCCTGCACCCGGACAACATGGGCGCCGGCCCTGCCTCTTACGGCATGACCGACACCATGGGCCGTATGCACTCCGACGCCCAGTTCGCCGGTTCTTCCTCCGTGCCTGCGCACGTCGACATGATGGGTCTCATCGGCATGGGCAACAACCCCATGGTTGGTGCCACCGTCGCCTGCGCTGTCGCCGTCGAGGAGGCCCTCAAGGCCTAATCGCGCCCGCGCGATGCTCATATAGTTGAGCTTTGGAGCCGCTACCTTTCGAGGTAGCGGCTCTTTTTGTTTGCCCCGTCTCAAATTGGTTACTCTTATTAAAGGGTCCGATGTATCAGTTGTGGTGAAATACGGACTGAATTGCATCCATACAGGCCAAAACAGTCCGTATTCCACCGCAACTTATCAAATGGGCCGACCGAAGTGGCCGAGTCCACCTGACGCCCACCTGCCATATTTGCCCTTTACCGATTTGCCGGGTCTTTGCGGCCCCATTACCGATCACCCGTGCGACAATGCGCCGGACGAGAAAGGAATCCGATGGAATCGACTGATGTACTGGTAATTGGATCTGGCATTGCGGGCCTTTGTGCCGCCATCGAAGCGGCACGCACGGGCGCAACCGTCGCTGTGGCAAGCGCCGGCAAGACCATGAGTGGATCGAGCTTCTTCCCTGGAACCTGGGGCCTAGGGCTTATCGGACCCGTTAACGAAGACGACGAACAAGACCTCATCGACACCATCCAGACCGTCGGCGGCGGTGTCGCCGACCCCGAGCTTGTCCAGACGTTTGTCCACGGCATTCCCCAGGCAATTGAATGGCTCGAGCAAGACCTGGGCGTTGAGCTCAAGCGTCCGCAAAACGCTGAGAGCGCTCAGCAAAAGCAGTTTATCCCCTGCTTTGACCACAAGACGCGCATGTGGCGCGGCCTCACCCGCAAGCCCCTTGAGGACGCTCTGACAGCCCGGATCGAGTCGCTCGGCATTCGCCTGCTCCCCCGCCATGAGCTTATCGACCTTATTGAGGACACGAACGGCAGAATCACCGGAACCGTGCTCTACAACCTCACCGAAGATCGAATCGTGCCCTTTGCTACCAAAGCCACGATCATCGCAGCCGGTGGCACGGGTGGCCTGCTCGAGCGAAGCCTCACTTCCGCCGACGTGCTCAGCTCATCACAGGCCATCGCGCTGGCGCACGGCGCATCGCTTACTAATATAGAGTTCATGCAGATGATGCCCGGCTTCATCGAGCCCAAGCGCAACCTTGTCTTTAACGAGAAGACCTGGCGCTACGTACATGTAGACCAGCCGGCAGATATTGCCGACGACAAGCTGGACGACCTGCTCGAGCAGCGCTCTGGATATGGTCCCTTCACGTCACGCTTGGCCTCCCGCGCTATCGATCTCGTCATCGATCAGGCAGGTGTCGAAGGCCTGGCACTCCACTACGACTTCCCCCGCGAGGATGTCCCAGAGTTTGTGCAGACCTTTGCCACCTGGCTGCAAGACGAGCACGGCATCGCCCCGACTGACGAGATGCGCGTTGCGATGTATGCCCACGCCGCTAACGGCGGCATCAAGATCGATAAGACCGCGTACACGGGCGTTGAGGGTCTCTACGCTTGCGGCGAGGCGACAGGCGGCATGCACGGAGCCGACCGCATTGGTGGCTTGTCAAGCGCCAACGGCATCGTGTTCGGGCGCATCGCAGGCGCATCGGCAGCCCTTGCAGCGCAGAAAGAGCCAAAGACAGCCCTGAAGGCGGATATCGCCCTCCCCCAGCACGGCATTGCCACAACAGATGCCGAGCGCCTGACCCGCAGCCTTAAGCACACGATGAGTACCTATTGCATGATCAACCGCACCGAAACAGGCCTATCCGAAGCACTACACGAGCTTGAGGGCTTGAAGACGGAGGCAACGACCTTGAGCACACAGAAAGCCCAGGACAGCGAAATCGCTGCCCTCGCCCGCCTTCAGTCGCAGATTCAACTAGCACAGGAAATGGTCAAAGCCATGCGCAAGCGAACCGAAAGCCTCGGATCGCACTATCGAACGGACTAAACTGGACACCCATCTAAAGCAGAACACACCTAATCGATATCTATGGGCCCCGTGAGCTCGAGGTGGCACGGGGCCTATTCGTGTCCGCACGGCAGCGTATCCTAATTCTGAATACAGAGCGGGCAAAGCCCGCACAGACAATAGACCAGCGAGGAGGAGATATGGACAGTAGTGATATCGAGAAGTGGCGTGTCAAACTTGATAGCTACGCCAATGTGGAAGACGGCGTTGAGTATTGGCTCGCACGCGATTTAATGGAACCCATGGGGTACACTCGATGGGAGAACTTCGCCGAAGTTGTTAAGAGGGCAACAGTCTCATGCGAAACAAACAAAACTCCAGTTGATTCCCATTTTCGTGACACCACGAAAATGGTAACTGCCGGTGTCGCCGCTCGCGCGGTTAAAGACTACAAACTTACGCGCTATGCATGCTATTTAATCGCACAGAACGGAGATTCAAACAAGCCAGAGATCGCGCTCGCCCAGGCATACTTTGCCGTGCAGACGCGCCGCCAAGAGCTCATAGAGCAGCGCTTCGCAGAGATTCAGCGCTTGCGGGCGCGCCACTCGCTATCCGATTCAGAGAAACAGCTCTCGGGTATTGCGTTCAAACGCGGCGTGGACTCCAAAGGATTCGCGATCATCAAGTCGAAGGGCGATGAGGCGTTATTCGGCGGCAGAAGCACGGCGGAAATGAAGCAGCAGCTCGGCGTACCCAAGAGCGCGGCATTGGCGGACAGGTTAGCCGATGTCCTCATCAAAGCAAAGGACCTTACGAACTCGATGACGGCCTTCAACGCCGAGGAACACGACCTGTACGGCCTGGACCAGATCAAGCAAGAGCACGTCGAGAACAACACAAGCGTGCGTGGCAGCCTCATCGACCGCGGAATTGTCCCCGAGAACCTACCGCCTGCCGAGGATACAAAAAAGCTCGAGCGTCGCGTGAAGGCAGACGAGAAGAAACTCAAGGAGGGTACTGACGGTTTTACCGATCCCCAGGGTAGGCTCGATCTGTGAAAGTGGCTGTGCCCTTTCGGGTTCGACCCCATGCGAGGTCAACAAAAAAGCGACCAGCCGAAGCCAGTCTCTTTAACATGCTTTGGTGGGCCGTCAGGGGGTCAGCCTGCTGCGCAGGCGGCCGCTGCGGCGCCAAGGCGCCTTGCGCGCTACGCTGGTAAATGCTTACGTATTTCCTCAGCTCCGCGCCCTTACGGGTTCGACCCCATACGAGGTCAACAAAAAAGCGACCAGCCTGTGCCAGTCGCTTTAACAATCTTTGGGTGGGCCGTCAGGGGGTCGAACCCTGGACCTTGGGATTAAGAGTCCCCTGCTCTACCAACTGAGCTAACGACCCAAAGCTAAAGTCCGTTGTGGCGGACTTTAGAGGAGATATCGTGTGGTGGGCCGTCAGGGGGTCGAACCCTGGACCTTGGGATTAAGAGTCCCCTGCTCTACCAACTGAGCTAACGACCCGATATCAACACGAAGCAAGAACTGGGGTGGGTAAAGGGACTCGAACCCTCGACCTACGGGACCACAACCCGTCGCTCTAGCCAACTGAGCTACACCCACCGTGTCCTGTGCGCTTCGCGCTCGACTATTATTGCAAGGAACGCCACGCGATGCAAGCCCCAATTTTCAAGAATTTTGAAAAGAGTTTTTCGAGACCATTTCGAGCAAATCCCACCGGTTTCATAGGAGTAAACTTGCGCCACTGCAAATCCTCGAAAGGACCGTCATGAAAGAACTCTCCAACCGCACGGCAAGATTTACCGATTCGGTCATCCGCCGCATGACACGCATCTCCAATAAGTACGGCGCTGTCAATCTCTCGCAGGGCTTCCCCGACTTCGATCCCCCGGCGCAGCTGCTCGATAGCCTCAGCGCCATCGCCAGCGACCCCAAGCCGCTCTATCACCAGTACTCCATCACCTGGGGCTCCCAGGCCATGCGCGAGGCGCTCGCCGCCAAACAGGAGCACTTTATGGGCATGCCGGTGAACCCCAACGAGAATATCGTAGTCACCTGCGGCTCCACCGAGGCCATGATGGCCGCCATGATGACGGTCACGAACCCCGGCGACAAGGTCGTCATCTTCTCGCCGTTCTATGAGAACTACGGCGCTGACACCATTCTCTCGGGAGCCGAGCCCATCTATGTGCCGCTCAACCCGCCCACCTTTGACTTCGACCGCGAGGTCCTCGAGGCGGCCTTCCGCGACAACGACCCAAAGGCCATCGTCCTGTGCAACCCTTCCAACCCCTGCGGCAAGGTCTTTACGCGCGAGGAGCTCACCTTTATCGCCGACCTCTGCAAAAAGTACGACGCCTATTGCATCACCGACGAGGTATACGAGCACATCGTCTACGCACCCCATGAGCACGTCTACATGGCCACGCTGCCTGGCATGTTCGAGCGCACCATCAGCTGCAGCTCGCTGTCCAAGACCTACTCCATCACCGGCTGGCGTCTGGGCTACACTATCGCCCCTGCCGAAATCACCGAGCGCATCAAAAAGGTCCACGACTTCCTCACCGTGGGCGCCGCCGCTCCCCTGCAGGAAGCCGTCGTCACCGCCCTCAACTTCGACGACAGCTATTACGATGAGGTCCTTGACCTCTATGCCGCCAAACGCGACCTGTTCTGCCAGGGACTCGACAGCATCGGTCTTGAGCATAACGTGCCGCAGGGCGCCTACTACGTCATGATGGACATCTCTGAGTTTGGCTATGACAGCGACCTCGAATTCTGCGAGGACCTCGCGTCTAAGGTGGGCGTGGGCGCCGTGCCCGGCTCGAGCTTCTTCCGCGAGCCCGTCAACCACCTGATTCGTTTCCACTTTGCCAAGCGAGACGAGACGCTTAACGCGGCACTGGAGAACCTCAAGTCCCTGCGTGATAAAATCAAACCGCGCGGGTAAGGACGGCCCGGCAACTAAAGTAACTAAAGAAGCCCCGCACCGCCTGCCGCGTTGCGAGGCTTCTTTTTATGGCGCTTTCTTAAATGGTTTAGAGCCCTATACTTTAGTCACGGAGCAACTCGTCCCAGAGAGAGGAATACTATGGCAGAACAGCAGCTTATCGGAGCGCTCGAGGCCGGCGGCACCAAGATGGTCTGCGCCACGGGCTATGCAGACGGTACGGTCCTGGAGCGTGAGCAGATCGCGACCACGACCCCGCAGGAGACCGTTGAGGCCGTCAATGCATGGTTTGCCGACAAGGGCATCGCCGCACTGGGCATCGGCGCCTTTGGCCCCACCGCAGTCAACCCCGCTTCGCCCCAATACGGCAAGATCCTGGAGACGCCCAAAACGGCATGGCGCTACTTTGACCTGCTGGGCACTATCCAAAACGAGCTCAATATCCCCTGCGGCTACGACACCGACGTCAACGTCGCCTGCCTGGGCGAGGTCACCTTTGGTTGCGCCCAGGGCCTCACTGACGTTGTGTATCTGACCATCGGCACCGGCGTGGGCGCCGGCGTGCTCTCGGGCGGTAAGCTCGTGCACGGCATGATGCATCCCGAGGCTGGCCACATCCTGGTCACGCGCGACCCGCGCGACACCATTGGCGAGCACAGCGCCTGCCCCTTCCACGACAACTGCCTCGAGGGCCTCATCGCCGGCCCCGGCGTTAAAAAGCGCTGGGATGGCAAGAGCGCCGGAGACATGGCCGATGACCTGGAGGCCATGGACCTGCTCGCAGGCTATCTGGCACAGGCGCTCATGACCTACACGCTGTGCTACGCACCGCAAAAGATCATCATCGGCGGCGGCGTGGCCGACCACACCCCCATCGTGCCGCTCGCACGCAAAAAGTGCGCCGAGATGCTCAACGGCTATATCGTCACGCTCGAGGTCAACGACATCGATTCCTATATTGTCAACAACAGCCTCGAGGGCAAGCAGGGCATCATGGGCTGCCTGGCCCTGGGCGCACAGGCGCTTCAGTAGCAGACGCACCCACGGGGCGTGGCACGCCCGGCAAATCCGACCTACGGAACGACGCCACCACGCCTCATATAAGCCCTCAAATAAAAAAGGCCGCCTAGGACCAAACAATACGTCCTAGGCGGCCTTTTTGGCGCACATCAGCGACCGTAAGAGATATCGGAGCACAACGCCCGTTGCCGCTCCACAGCAGTCGATCATCACATCGGTGATCATTCCAGCGCGTCCCGGCACAAAGAGCTGAATCGTCTCGTCGATCGAAGGAATCAGCAGCAGGAACACCGCCGTGGGCAGCAGCACGTCAAAGGTGCGCCGGCCCTCAAAATCAAAGGCGTGCGTTGCCAGGATGCCGAGCACCATATACTCGGTAAAATGCGCGCACTTGCGAACAACAAAGTTGGTCACCCATTCATATGGAAGTCCCACGCCGTGCAGGAAACCGCGGATAGCTTCCATGACCGTTAGACTCAGTGAGCCCGACCCCGAGCCGGGAACCAGCGAATTGCCCCAGATCAAGAGCGCCATCAGGCAGGTCACGACCGCCCATTTTCGATTGATCTTAACCATGCAGAAGTTATGCCTCCGCGCGGAGCGGCGCAAAGCTGGCGGTACCGCCCTCGATAACGCTCAGATAGGCACGGCCCGTACGCTTGGCGGTAGAGGACTGCAGGCGCTCGATCTCTTCCTCGAGGATCTGATTGACGCGCTCGTGACGACGATTTTCCATAATGCCGGCGGCAATAGCCTCGGCTCGCTCGATGCTCTCGCGCGAGATACGGGCAGTATCCTCGGGGAACACAGCACTGTGACGGCCGACATAGGCGGGGACAGCAGGCTGAGGGGCAGCGACGGGAGCGGGGGCCGTAACAGGAGCAGGCTCGTCAATCTCATCCAGGATCGCGGTGGCGGCGGCCCACATGTCCTCGTGGCCCGAGTAATCGGCCATGGGGACATCAACCTCGAGCGAGGCATCTGGAAGGTCGCCGGTGTTGATGCGATCTTGGGCATCAATCGATGCGGTGATGGCTGCAGGCTCATCGAGGTCATCGAGATCGATGTCCGCGGCACCGGAGATGATAGGCATGCTGGCGAGGTTTGCATTGTACGGCGCAGCCTCAGCCGCCTGCTGCTGAGCAGGAGCGCCCCACAGCGAGCTTTCGGCGGCACGGCGGGCGGCAACGGCCTCCTCGTCCGCGGCCATGGCTTCATCAACGTACGAATTGTCGGCAGAAGCGTTCGCGTCCGCCGAGGTAGCGCTGTAGGCGTTATTGGCTGCCGCGTTGGCGACGAGTGCCACGAAAGCCGCCGTGCTGCCCGCAGGGGCGGCCTGGGAGCCAGACACGGCGCGTGCCGCGGCGGCGATGTCGTCGCGATTGAAGGAGCCGGTCTGCCCGCCGTTGGTGAGCTCGTCGATGGCGACTTGATAGACGTCGCGCGAGTGCGCAGGGTCGCAGCTCACCGGCGAATCGTCGTCGAGCATACTGTCGATCATGGACCAAGCCTCGGCCTCGTCCATGGCATCTGCGGCTCGAGCGATGGTAGGGACACCGTCATCGGCATGACGGCGCTGGAACGCACCAGTCAGGCCGGAAAGGAATGCCGAGGTAGACTGCTCCGCCTGAGCCTGAGAAGCAGAAGCCGCAGCGTAAGGAGTCGCATCCTGCTGCTGAGCTGGAATCGAGGCGGTCTTGAACTCGCTTTGATGCTGATTGAGATTGGCGGCACCGCCCATGGCATCAGGCTGGAACAGACGCTCTTCACGCTGCGCACGGTACTCGGAGATACCCAGCGAGGCGGCATAGATACCCACGCCCGCCACCGCGCCCACGGCGAAGGGAACCGCACCCGCCACGACCGTCTCGTTCACCGACGAAAACGGCAGCGTCGCGGCATACATAACCACGGGAGCGGCAAGGCCGATCCCGCACGAAAGTCCGGCAAGGACTGCTCGTTGTGTTGCATCAGAAGAAGCCATGAGCTCTCCCCATCTTCCAGCACCCAAATCGCATCATTCAGTTGGCTGCGCGAGAGAAGATGAAGCGGGGCTATGCCCCAAAGCAACGGTATATGGTTCGTTTCATCTGCGTTTTCCGTCGCGAAGCTTAAAAGCTATTATGCGAAACCGCCCCGTCGATTGCAAGCGACGATGTCGGATTGAAACGGGAAACCTGCTGCTTGCCAGTCTTATGGTCAAAAATAAGCGCGGAGCGGCGATATGGAAAAGGGCCGAGGCTCAAAGCCCCGACCCTTTATCGCATTGATGACTATCGCTGCGCGTGGATGACAACCTAGAACGTCTGCTCGTAGTCGCTGTGCTTTTTGGCCGAACGCACCAGGAACTCCTGGTTGGTGTTGGTGCCCTTAAGACCCTTGATAAACGACGCGGCTGCGCGCTCGGTGTTGTTCATGCCGGCAAGAATGCGACGCAGACCAAAGACAAACGGACGCATCTGCTCGTCGACCAACAGGTCTTCGTTGCGCGTACCGGAGGCAACGGGGTCGATAGCCGGGAAGATGCGGCGGTCGGCCAGGTCGCGGTCGAGCTTAAGCTCCATGTTGCCGGTACCCTTGAACTCCTCGAAGATGACCTCGTCCATCTTGGAACCGGTGTCGATGAGGGCAGAGGCCAGGATGGTGAGCGAGCCACCGTTCTCGATATTACGGGCTGCGCCCAGGAAGCGCTTGGGAGGATACAGGGCCGCCGAATCGACGCCGCCCGAAAGGATGCGGCCCGAGGCGGGCGCCGCCAAGTTGTAGGCGCGGGCAAGACGCGTAATGGAGTCGAGCACCACCACGACATCGCCGCCCAGCTCCACGATGCGCTTGGCGCGCTCGATGACGAGCTCTGCCACGCGAGTGTGGTTGTCGGCGGGCATATCGAAGGTCGACGCCACAACCTCACCCTTGATGGAACGCTGCATATCGGTGACCTCTTCGGGGCGCTCGTCGACGAGCAGGCAGATGAGGTGCACCTCGGGGTTGTTAATCGAGATAGACTGGCAGATCTTCTTGAGGATCGTGGTCTTGCCGGCCTTGGGCGGGGACACGATCAGGCCACGCTGACCCTTGCCGATCGGCGACACGATGTCGATGGCGCGACCGGTAATGGAGTCTTTGCCGTGCTCCATGCGCAGCGGCTCGTTGGGATAGACCGGGGTGAGGTCGCCGAACTTGGGACGGTTGCGAATCTGCTCGGGGTCCAGACCGTTGACGGTCGTGATTTTGGCGAGGCCGGCGCGCTTGTCGCCGCCGCGCGAAGGACGCAGCGAGCCCTCGATGACGTCGCCCGTGCGCAGGCGCGCGGAGCGGATGAGGTAGGCGGGCACGAAGGCGTCGTCGTTGGACTTCATGTAGCCATGGGCGTGGATGATGCCGGAGCTGTCCGGGCGAATCTGCAGAATGCCCTTGATGTCGCGGAAGCCCTCGGCCTTCGCGGCGGTGGTGTAGATCTCTTCGACGAGTTCGGCCTTCTTCTTGCCGGTCGTCTCAATCTCGAACTCCTTGGCCTTCTCGCGCAGCTCGGCGACCTTCATGGCCGCGAGCTCCTCGCGCGAAAGCGTGGGCTCAGTCGGAGCGGCATTGCGCTCCTTATTGCGCTGTTTGCGGTCGCGCTGACGGTTGCGACGGTCGTTGTTGCGCTCGTTGCGTTCCTCGTTGCGCTTGTGCTGGCGACGGTTGGAACGAGTGCCGTCTTCGGCCTCGGCGGGCGCGGCAGCATCGGTTGCGGCGGCGTCGGCATTGACCGCAGCGGCTTCATTGGCCTCGGCGCCAAAATCGACCTGCGCTTCGACATCAGCCTGATGCTCGGACGCCTTGGCCTTAGCGGACTTCTTACGACCGCGCTTGGGCTTCTCGGACGCAGGCTGTTCGACGTCTTGGGGCTCGGCGGCATCAGTCGATGCATCGGCGGTCGTCTCGTCGGAATCCTCGGACGCACCCTTCTTGGCAGCCTTAGCCTTGGACGTGCGCTTAACAGCAGTGCGACGGCCGCGACCGGGGCGGACGTCGGCGGGCTCGGCATCGGCGGGAGCGGCCTCGGAAGTCGCAGCATCCTGAACGGGTGCATCGGCAGCGGTTGCAGACTCGGCGGTCGCCGCAGCATCCCGAGCAGCTGCGGCTGCGGCTGCGGCCTTCTCTGCCTCGACGAAGGCCTTGGGCTTGCGACCGCGACGGTGCGGGCGCAAAGCCGGATCGACAACGGGAACTTCGCTGGCCTCGACAGGCGCAGCGGGCTCAGTTGGCGATGCGCCCTCCCCTGCCGCGGAACGGACCGAAGCCTCAGTGAGCTCGGGGGTTACCTGTTCAGCAACCTGCTCGGCCTTAGCAGCCGTGCGACGGCGTGTGCGCGGTGCCGGCTTCTCGGTCGGTTGGTCGGCGGCAGGGGTCTCGGGCACAGACGGGGCTGCAAACTCGGTCAGAGCCGCGGCCTCGCGCTCAGCAGCACGACGGCGGGCGCGCACCACCTGAGCCTCGCTAATCTGCGCCAACGCACGTGCCTGCGCGACCTCATCGGAAATCGGCGCCGAGGAGTCAGCTGCAACGGTGCGCTTGGCGCGCGTCGTGCGCGTGGTACGGCGCTTGGGCTTGGTGACCTCCTCGCCGTCAGCAGCAGGCTTGGTCGTGCGGCGCGTACGCTTGGGCTTTGCCGGAGCAGCCTCCTCACCAGTTGCAGGCACGGCCTTCTCAGCCGCTGCAGGCGTAGGCGTCGAAGCAGCCTTAGGCGTCTCAGGAGCCGAGGCTTGCGCGGGCGCCGCGACCTGGTCCGACGCAACCGGTGCAGCGGGAGCGGTCTGCGTCGTCGTTATTTCGTTTTCTTGCTGTTGATCAGACACAGTGTTTGCTCAACTTTCTTTTCAAGCCCTGTGATCACATGCTCCCTGCATAAACCTTCAGGGCGGCTAAACAGTCTAGCTCCGTCAAATACCGACGGACATCATTGATCTGTATCGAGACATTTGCGTCATATACGCAGCGTTAGTGTAACACAACCGCCGCCACCTGCAACTTAGTCATTGGGGACGTTCTTAAACGACTATTCAAAAGGGACACTCTTTGGTTTACCGCCCACAAATCTGACTGCCTCCGCCAAAACTATGGCGGTTTACTACGATGAATCGCTCAACCGCGACCACTCCGAAACTTGTTGAACTAAAACCGCAGGTAGATGCCTTGCACTTTTTAGCTAAAAGCCGGCGTGGTTGGAATATCTCAATTCATCGTAGTAAACCGGCATAGTTTCGTATTTCCAGCAGTTCCAAATTCGTCAATACGTCGGCGTTTGCAAAAAAGCCCGACCTCCGTGTGAGATCGGGCTTTCAAGGCTTAGTTAAACCAAGTCTGTACGGTCAAATGACCCGCAGATTACATCTGCTCGGGCGCGGAAACGCCAACGAGGGTGAGCACCAGGGCGAGCGTCACGCGAACGGCGTCGCAAGCGGCCAGACGGGCGCGCGAAAGCTCGGGGTCGACGGGACGGCCCTCGCTCGGCAGAACCTGGCAGGCAGCGTAGAAGCTGTGGAAGTCGCCGGCGAGTTCCTCAGCAAAGTGCGTCAGACGGAACGGGGCGCGGTCGCGAGCGCAGCTGGCAATCAGGTCGGTGAGCTCGTTGAGCTTACGCGAAAGGGCGAGCTCGGTCGGGTCGGTCAGCAGCGAGTAATCGACGTTCTCACCGATGGCCTTGGCGGCAACGGCCTTCATGCCCATCTCGTCAGCCTGCTCGGGCGTAACGTCGGCGGCACGGCGCAGGATGGAGCACACGCGGGCGTGAGCGTACTGCACGTAATAGACCGGGTTGGAGTTGTCGCGCTTCTTGACGGCCTCGATATCGAAGTCGACCATCTGGTTGGAGCTTTTGGAGATGAGCGTGTAGCGAGCGGCGTCGGAACCGACCTCGTCGACGAGCTCCTGCAGGGTCACCATGGTGCCCTTACGCTTGGACATACGGACGGGCTTGCCGTTGCGCAGCAGGTTGACGAGCTGGCCCAGCAGAACCTCAAACTTGCCGGGATAGCCAAGAGCGTCGCAGACGCAGCGGACGCGCTCGATGTAGCCGTGGTGGTCGGCACCCCAGATGTCGATGACGTGGTCGACGCGCTGGAACTTATCCCAGTGATAGGCAACGTCGGAGGCGAAGTAGGTGTACTCGCCGTCGGACTTGATCAGGACGCGGTCCTTGTCATCGCCCAGGTCGGTGGAGCGGAACCACAGGGCGCCGTCCTTGGTGTAGAGGTAGCCCATCTTGTCGAGCTTCTCAAAAGCGCGGTCGACGGCAGAGGTGCCGGCGGTCTCGCCCTCGGTGTCCTTCACGTACAGCGAACGCTCGGAGTACCAACGATCGAAGTCGCAATTGACGGCGTGGCAGAGGTCGCGCATGTTGTCGACCATCTTCACATAGCCGCGCTCGCGGAAGCTCTCCATGCGCTCCTGAGGATCGGCCTCGACCCACTTATCGCCGTCGGTGCGCCAGAACTCGGCGGCCTCGTCGATAATGTAGTCGCCGCCATAGGAGTCCTTGCCCAGGGTCTCGGCAAAGTTATCCTGGTACGGATGGGTCTCGGGATGCTCGTCGTTCTCGTCGGCAACGAAGGCGTCGCGGTCGGCGATCAGCAGCTTGTGAGCCTCGTCGATATCCACGCCCTGCTTGGCGATGATGTCGGCAAGCTGCATATAGCGCGTGCTGATGGAGTTGCCGAAGGTGTTCATCTGAGAGCCGTGGTCGTTGATGTAGAACTCACGCTGGATGTCGTAACCGGCGTGATCCATAACGCGGCAGAGCGAGTCGCCCAGCGCGGCCCAGCGGCCGTGGCCAATGTGCATGGGGCCGACGGGGTTGGCGGAAACGAACTCGACCTGGGTCTTCAGGCCACCACCGACGTTGGACTTAGCGAAGTCCATGCCCTTCTCGCGAGCCTCGCCAAAGATGGCATTCTTGACGGCAACGGAAAGGTAGAAGTTGATGAAGCCGGGGCCTGCGATCTCGACCTTCTCGATCGCGGGGTCCTCGGGCATATGGGCAACGATGGCCTCGGCGATCTTGCGCGGGGCGCAGTGGGCCAGCTTGGCGGACTTCAGGGCCATGGTAGAGGTCCACTCGCCATGAGAAGTGTCAGCCGGTCGCTCGATAGCGCAATCGTCAAGTTCAAATGCGGAAAGGTCGCCGGCCTCCTGGGCCGCAGCAAGCGCAGCGCGTACCAGCTCTTCAATCTTCTCGGGCATAGATCCTCCTTGTGTTAAAGCCCCCGAGCTCTTGATCACTCGTAGGGCAAAAGCCAGAGTTTGTAGCACTCTATCACAAGCGACGGGCACTGTCGCAGGGTAAAGCCAATCGATATTGCATATGCACAAAATTGACTACAGCTTGTATGGAGTCACTCAAAGATGCCGGTCTGCCTGCAGATTATGCAAGCGTTGAAAATGCATAAAGGTGTGAATGAGCTGCGTCTGTTATCGAATACTCTTACCTATCGGAGTTGTGTGCTTTTCCTGCATAAAGTAAGGGTTTGCGCACGTCAGCGTGTTATTCTAGACATACGTAAATTCGTATAAGTTGGAGGTAGCATGTTCTCAATCGGTCAACACGTCATTCATCCGGGCCAGGGAGTCTGCACCGTCGTCGGTTTTAGGGACGACACACCGCAGCCCATGCTGCTGCTCGAGACCAAGCAGGGACATGCACAGACGATTCTCATGTACCCCGTGGCGCAGGCCGACCGTCTGCATGCCGCCATCTCCCAGCAAGATGCAGAGCACCTGCTGAGCCACTACGACGAGCTCGAGTGCGACACCTTTACCGAGCGCAACAGCTCGCTGGAGGAGACGCACTTTAAACAGCAGCTCAAGCTGGGTGCGCCCGAGACGGTCCGCGTGGCAAAAACCATGATGCACCGTATTCGCCAGGCCGAGGAAGCAGACAAAAAGCCCAGCTCTTACTACATGCGCGTACTCAAGGAAGCCAAGCGCCGCTCCATCGAGGAGTTCGCCGTGGCCTTGGGCGTCACCGAGGAGGACGCCGAAGCCCGCCTAGCCCAAGCCGCCCTCAACTAACCTGCCAAAAAGGGACAGGTTTATTTTGGTAGGTTTTATCTGGCCAAACGTTAACGAACAATTAGTAAATGGCCGGGTGCTCCGTTTTGTTTTTGAGCGCCCGGCTATTTTTCCATCGCCGCAGAAATACATGAAGTCCATTTGCGATAACATCACTCGAGGGCCATCAAAATCGATGCAACCAACGCTCACATCAACAACAAGCGCGCCCGTCTTGCTCAATTACCATTTAAAAGCATCAATTTGAAAACGCAATAACATTTCGGCAGGTAGCAGCTATAGTCGGTGAACTGAATCTCGACAACCGTGGTCTCCGAATGCAGTATCTTCAGCTCATTCAAGCTAAAGGAGGGACCATGCCGAGAAAGCCTCGTTCAAAGTCACCAACCGGTTATTTCCACGTCACGTTGCGTGGAAACGGAGGGCAATTGCTGTTTGACGATGCCGAGGACCGAATCGCCTTGCTTCAGATCCTTGATGCGATCCTCCCCAAACACAATATTGAGCTTATCGCTTGGTGCCTTATGGGAAACCATATTCATCTGCTCATCGACGATCCGGACGACCGCAAGAGCGACGCGATGCATGCGATAGCCGTATCGTATGCGGGCAGGTACAATGCGCGGACGGGTCATATCGGCCACGTGTTTCAGGAGCGATTTTGGGATTCGCCCATCAAGTCGGAAGAATATTTACTCGAGGCAATTCGATACATTCATCTGAATCCCCAAAAGGCAGGACTGGCGGCATACCACGAATATCCATGGAGCAGCCATCGCGAGTACCTAATGAGTGCCAGGTCACGGCCGCATGTCACCGGCAGCGTTGTCGATATTTTATTTCCAACACCTCGCTCGTACCTTCAGCTCATGGAAAGTGCGCCGTCGCTTCCCTATCGCCCCAGCGCAACAGCTAAGGTGCGCGAGGAAGATCTATGCGAATTTGGCACAGCAATCGTGCAGAGTGTCGCAGGATGTGCTCCGACGGAGCTCAAATCCATTTCTAAGGCGCTACGCAATGAGGCGATTCTCGCGCTTCGAAAAGAAGGATTAACGATTAAGCAGGTTCAGCTGCTGACCGGACTGGGAACATGGATTATCAAGAACGCGGCCTAGCCGTCGGTCGGCAATGGCGGCCGTCAGCCCGCGACATCCGCAGATACGACAAACGCCTCCGCAGCTTAAAGCTAAAACGGAGGCGTTTTCCCAGATAAAACCCGCCAAAATAAACCTGTCCCTTTTTGGCAGGTTAGGCCTGGAAGGTATCGCGATCGGGCGCGAAGGATTGCATGGCCGCGATGGTACGGTCGAAGAGCTCGGGGAGCTCCCAGCCCAGCATCTCGGCGCCCTGCGAAATCACGTCACGCGAACAGCCGGCGGCAAAGCGCTTGTCCTTGAACTTCTTCTTGAGCGACTTGGTCGTAAAGTCCATAACGCTTTTGCTCGGGCGCATGATGACGGCAGCACCGATCAGGCCGGTGAGCTCGTCGCAGGCAAACAGGATCTTCTCCATCTGCAGCTCGGGCTTGGGCAGCGAGGTGTTGAAGTCGGACGTGTGCGTCTGGATGGCGCGAATGAGCTCGGGCGATGCGCCCTCGCCCTCAAGAATCTCGGCAGCATAGATGGTGTGGTTCATGGGGTCGTCCTCATGCTCCTCCCAATCCAGGTCGTGCAGCAGGCCGACGATGCCCCAAAACTCCTCGTTCTCGGGGTCGAACTCGCGCGCAAAGTAGCGCATGGTGCCCTCGACCGTCTCGCCGTGGGTGATATGGAACGGGTCTTTGTTGTGCTCGTTAAGCAGTTCAAACGCGCGGTCGCGGGTGATTCCGGCGGAAAGCGTCTGGGACATGGCAATACCTCCAGGTGAGTCGGTGCTAGGACACGGCGTCACTATCGTATATCGCCACGGCTCAAGCCGAAAGACAGAAAAGGTATGCGGAGAAAAAAGCCGGGCGAACGTGTCACCCGGCAAAACCGCAGATAAAACCTGCCAAAATAAACCTGTCCCTTTTTGGTAGGTTTAGGGGCGGACCTGGCCGGTGCCGCGGAGCTTGTATTTGTAGGTGGTGAGGGCCTCGGCGGCAAAGGGGCCACGGGCGTGGAGTTTTTGGGTCGAGATGCCGATCTCGGCGCCCAGGCCAAACTCGCCGCCGTCAGTGAAGCGAGTGCTGGCGTTGGAGTACACGGCCGAGGCATCGACCGCATCAAGGAAGCGCTCGCAAGCATCCGTGTCCTCGGCAACGACGGCCTCGGAGTGCATGGTGCCGTAGCGGTTGATGTGCTCGATGGCCTCGTCCTCGCTAGCCACGACCTTCACACTCATCTCGAGCGCCAGGTACTCGCGACCCCAGTCCTCCTCAGTCGCGGCGACGTAGTCATCGCCCTCTACAAAGCCGGCGTCGGCGCACGCGGCGCACGTGGCCTCGTCGCCGTGAATGAGCACGCCGTGGTCGTGCAGCACGGCAACGACCGCAGGCAAAAACGCATCGGCCACAGCACGGTCGACCAGCAGCGACTCGGCGGCATTGCACACGCCTACGCGCTGGGTCTTGGCATTGACGATAATGTTGAGCGCCTTATCAAAGTCGGCGGATTCATGCACGTAGATGTGGCAGTTGCCCGTGCCCGTCTCGATCACCGGAACGAGCGACTCGCGCACGCAGCGCTGAATCAGGCCTGCACCGCCGCGCGGAATGAGCACGTCGACGATACCGCGGAGCTTCATGAGCTCGCCGGTGGCTTCGCGATCGGTGGACTCAATCATCGAGACGGCCTCGCGCGGGAAGCCCTTGGCCTCGAGCGCATCGGCCAGCAGCTCGGCGATCATGGCACACGAGTGATAGGCCAGCGAGCCGCCGCGCAGAATGCAGGCGTTGCCGGTACGGATGCAGATGCCTGCGGCGTCGGCCGTCACGTTGGGGCGCGCCTCGTAGACCATAGCGACCAGGCCCAGCGGCACACTCACACGGGTCAGGTCCACGCCGCTTGCAAGCACGCGGTGGTCGAGCACGCGGCCCACGGGATCGGGCAGCTCGGCAAGCTTTTCCAGGCCGGCGGCCATGCCCTCGACGCGCTCGGGCGTCAGCAGCAGGCGATCGAGCAGTCCGGCCGAGGTACCCGCATCGCGCGCGGCGGACATATCGAGCTCGTTAGCGGCGACGATGGAGTCGACACCGTTGCGCAGTGCTGCGGCCATGGCGCGCACGGCCTCCTGGCGCTGTTCATCGCTCGCCGTGGCAAGCGAGGCCGACGCTGCCTTGGCGGCAACGGCAAGATCGTGGACATACGTGGCTATATCGACCGACATGGGCGGCCCTTTCTCCTAGAAGTTTGCAACCATGGTAGCCGATTTGCGCATGGCCTCGCCCGCGGCTGTAGAATTGGTCAACCCGAAACACCGCAACGAACGGAAGACTCACATGGCCCTCATCACTTCGTACCACGTCCCCGGCCTTTACGTCGAGGACCACAGCATCGACGTCCCCCTTGACTGGCGCGGCCTGGAGCCGATGCTCCTGGCCGTCGGCAGTACCATGCGCCGCGGCGCCATGCCGGCACCCATCGCCGGCGCGCCCGAGAGCATCAAGCTCTTCTACCGCGTGGTTAGCGCGCCCGACCGCATCAACGACGATCTGCCGCTGCTCCTGTTTTTGCAGGGCGGCCCCGGCGGCGAGAGCCCACGTCCGCTGTCGCCCACAAGCGACGGCTGGATCGAGGAGGCCGTCAAGCACTTCCGCGTGGTCCTTCCCGACCAGCGCGGCACCGGACGCAGTAGCTGCGTGGACGGACGCACGATCAAGGCACTGGGTGATCGCGCAACGGCCGCCGGCGCCGATACAGCACGCGCGCAGGCGGACTTCCTCAAGCGCCACCTCGCCAGCTCCATCGTGCGCGATTTTGAGTACCTGCGCCTAGTGGGCTTTGGCGGCAAGCCGTGGGTCACGCTCGGCCAAAGCTACGGCGGTTTTTTGACGCTGAGCTACCTGTCGCTCTTCCCCGAGGGCGTGGCGGCGAGCTTTACCTGCGGCGGCATCCCCCACGTACCGGCGAGCGCAAGCGAGGTCTACGCGCACACCTTCCCGCGCATGGCCGCCAAGACGCAGCAGTATTATGACCGCTATCCCGCTGACGTCGAGCGCGTGGCAGCCCTGGCCGATGCGCTCGAGGCTCAGAAGCCCGTGCTGCCCGACGGCTCGCCGATGACGGTCGAGCGCCTACAGCTCATGGGCAGCGACTTTGGCATGAAGCCGAGCTTTGAGCGCATGCATTGGACTATCGATCACGCTTTTGTTACTGGCGACGGTACGCTGAGCTGCGGCTCCTCGGTATCCGACAGCTTTTTGATGCGCGCCTTCGAGCGCACCAACACACGCACGAACCCGCTGTACTGGACACTGCAGGAGTTTATCTACGCCGACGGCGACACCATGCCCATTCGCTGGGCCGCAGCAGAGGAGAAGGCCCGTCGTGCCGAGTTCGACACACTCGCGCGCCCGCTCATGTTTACCGGCGAGGCCATGTTCCCGTGGATGTTCGAGCAGATGCCCGAGCTCAAGCCCTTCAAGCCCGCCATGGACCTGCTGATGGAAGACACCAGCTGGGACAAGATCTACGACCCGCAGCGACTGGCGTGCAACGAGGTGCCCCTGCAGGCCGCGGTGTATTTCGACGACATGTACGTGGATTCGGGCCTGCAGCTTGATACGCTCAGCCGCGTGGGCAACTCGCATGCCTGGGTGACCAACGAGTTCGAGCACGACGGCCTGCACGGCAGCGTGGTATTCAAGCACCTCTTCGACGAAGCCCTCAACCGCGGAGACCTGCGCCAGATCTTCTAGCAAAGGAGTGTCCCAAAGTGCCGGCACATAAGGAACGTCCCCAAGTGCCGGCACGAGAAAGACAGCGCTGCGGGAAACGATCCGCAGCGCTGTCTTTCTTTATGCAAATACGATCAAGTTATCCCTGTGTATCGCCGGCTTCTCGGCCAGGTCTGCCAGCAGGCGGTTGCTGGCGATCTGGTCCTGGCGGCGGCCGGCGGCAAGTTCCAGCACGTCCGAATCGGCCTCGGCGATACCGCGGGCGACGACCATACCGCTCGGATCGCACACATCGAGCACATCGCCCTCGGCAAACTGGCCATCGACCTCGCGAATACCCACCGCAAGCAAGGAAGAGCCACGGCTAACCAGCGCCTTCGCAGCACCATCATCAACCGTCACCGACCCATGTGCCTTGTCGCCCAGCGCGATCCACAGCTTGCGGGGCGCGATGTCCAGACGCTCCGCCGGCGGATCGAACAGCGTGCCCACGCTCTCGCCGCGGGCGAGGCGCACGAGCGCATCGGGCTCCTCGCCCGAGCAAATCACGCTCTGAATGCCCGCCGTCATCAGGATGCGACTCGCGCGGATCTTGGTAATCATGCCGCCCGTGCCCACCAATGTGGAAGAATCGCCCGCCGAGGCAATAATCTTGGCATCGATCTTATGCACGACAGGAACAAACTCGGCCGTGGGGTCCTCATGCGGATTGGCAGTATAGAGACCATCGATGTCCGAGAGCGTCACGCACAGATCGGCAGATACCAGGCAGCTCACGAGCGCCGCCAGTGTGTCGTTGTCGCCAAACTTGATCTCGTCGACGGTAACGGTGTCGTTCTCGTTGACGACCGGCACCACGCCCAGCTCCACCAGACGCAGCAGGGCGTCGCGCGCGTGCAGGTAGGACGTGCGACGCGCCGTGTCGTGACGCGTGAGCAGCACGAGCGAGGTGAGCAGGTCGCGCGCATGGAACTCCTCGTCGTAGGCCGACGAGATGATGCACTGACCAGCCGAGGCGCAGGCCTGCAGGCTCGGAAGGTCGCCGACCGGCTTGCGGTCGAAGCCCAACACGGGATAGCCACAGGCAATAGCGCCCGAGCTCACCACGACCAGACGCCAGCCGAGCTTGCGCAGCGCTGCGGCTTGATCGGCAAGTCCGCCGATAAAGGCGCGGTTGACCTTGCCATCGGCGCCCACCACCGTGGACGAACCGATCTTTACCACCATCGTTTTATAAGAAGTCGTCATACGTCAAACCAATCAACTGTTCAGCGAACGGCCGAGCTGGCGGCCAAGGGAGCGTGACTCGCCCCTACCGCCCAAGGAATCATTTTGCCCAGGGGAAAGCCGAGGCCGCGGCCATATTCTTGCGCACGAGCTCGTCGCGCACCTGGGCCAGGCCCTGTTCCATACCCACCACGTAGGTCTGCGGATACAGGAAGCGCTTGAAAGCCGCATCCAGATGATCGAGCGCCCAAACACAGCGCTCGCGCGCGTCCTGGATGCTCTCACGCGGAGCCACCGCACTGCCGTCGCGCACGATCGGCACCAACAGCTCACGATACTCAAGTTCGGACACGTCGGTCACCAGGGCGGCATCATTCACGGCCACGAGGGTATTGCCGCGCGCGGCGCCCTCCCCCGCCAGATGGTCCTCGTCGTAGATCATGTCGCAGACCGGGCCGCCAAAGCCGTCGTAATAACGGCGCACGCGCTGTACGCCCGGGATCGTGCGCTTATAGGGCTGCTCGGAGAGCTTGACCACCGGCGTCCACGGGTCGGCCTCGCTCGCACGGCGGGCGGAAAGCTTGTACACGCCGCCCAACGCCGGCTGGTCGTAGCAGGTCGCGAGCTTGGTACCCACGCCAAAGCTATCGATGGGCGCGCCCTGGTCGAGCAGCGACTGAATCGTGTACTCGTCCAGGTCGTTGGACACCGAGATACCCACATAGGGCAGGCCCTCGGCATCAAAACGGCCGCGAACATACTTGGAGAGCTTGGCAAGGTCGCCGGAGTCGATGCGAATAGCCGACAGGCGCTCGCCCACCGCCTCCATCTCCTTGGCAACCGTAATGGCATGCTCGCAGCCCTCGCGCACGTCATAGGTGTCGATGAGCAGCGTGCAGTTCTTGGGGCTCGACTTGGCAAAGGCGCGGAAGGCCTCGAGCTCGGAATCGAAGCTCATCACCCAGCTGTGCGCATGCGTGCCAAAGACGGGAATACCGTAGCGGCGGCCGGCGAGCACATTGGACGTAGAGGAGCAGCCGGCAACGTAGCTCGCGCGCGCAACAGCTAGGCCGCCATCGGGGCCCTGGGCACGGCGCAGGCCAAACTCCGCCACGGGGCGACCGTCAGCGGCGAGCACCACGCGCGCCGTCTTGGTGGCGACAAGCGTCTGGAACCCGACGATGTTGAGCAGCGCCGTCTCGAGCAGCTGGCACTCCAGCGCGGGGCCGGTGACGCGCACCATGGGCTCGCGCGGAAAGACGAGCTCGCCCTCGGGCACGGCGTCGATGTTTACATGCGCACGAAAATCGCGCAGATAGTCGAGGAATGCGGACTTAAACATCGCGCCGCCGGCCGGGGCCTCAAGCGATGCGAGGTAGTCGATATCCTCGGGCGTAAAGCGCAGGTTCTCGACCAGCTCGGGCAGCTCGGCGGTGCCGCACATGACGGCATAGGCGCTGCCAAAGGGATGGTCGCGGTAAAACGCGGTAAAACAACCCTGCTCATTGGCCTTGCCGCTCTCCCACAGGCCCTGGGCCATAGTGAGCTCGTACAGATCGGTGAGCATTGCAATGTCGGTGGGATGCGAGATGTCGGTCAAAGCCATGGGGCGACCTTTCGGATGTGTGGTACAGAATTTGAGGGTTAGACGAGAGCAGAGGATGCGGACATAACGCCCGATGCAAATAGGTTAGAGCAGGCCCATGCTGGTCAGGATCGTGTAGCCCATAAAGATGACAAACGCGATGAGGGCAAGGACAATGATGATTTTTTGAGCCGGCGCCATGCCAGGGATCTCGTTCTCGCCCGTAGGTTCCTTGGAGGTAACCATGCGCTGGGCAAAGGTCATCTCGTCACGGCTCGGCTTGGGCTCGACGGACTTGGGACGAGCGGCCTTTTTAGGCTGAGGTTTGGGCGCGGCGGGTACAGGCTTCGCAGCAGCGGGCTTGGGTGCGGGTGCGGGCTTGCGCTCGGATGCGGCGTTCGAGGCGACCTCCTCGGCCTTCGCACGCTCGGCGCGCAGGGCAGCCAGCTCCTCACGCTCGCGACGGGCCTCTTCCCGAGCCTCGCGGCGGGCCTTCTCAGCGCGGAGCTCTTCCAACTCGGCGCGCTCCTCGTCGGACAATGGTTGGGACTCAAGCTCGGCCATGGTATAGCCCTTTCTTTTAAAAAAAGCCGCCGACACAATGTCAGCGGCTTATCAAATCCAAGGGTGGAGACGAAGGGAGTCGAACCCTCGGCCTCTGCCATGCGACGGCAGCGCTCTCCCAACTGAGCTACGTCCCCAGGACAAGTCGATATTTTACCTACGGCTCGCCAACTGTCAACGCCCAATAACCAGTCTTTTTGGGGCGCGGCTATTTTGGCAACTTTTCGAACAGGCGATCCTCTCGATGATTTTTTATCCCCGTCCCAGAAAAATCATCGACGAACGCACTACTTTGCGCTGGTAAGAACACCGGTGGTGTCGAAGGCCGGGGTGAAGCTCTCGTCTACCGCGCCGCCCTCTTGCCAGAACATCGTCGTAAAACCCAGGTCGTCGGCATGGTCGAGCACCTGCTCGTACTCCTCGCGCGTCACGGCACGCGCCAGGTCGCCGCCCTGCTCGCGCATAAGTGCATTGGGCGTGTACTGGTTCATGACCGAGATCGGCACATCGCCCACCGTCTGCCACACCAGGTCCAGCACGCGACACGAATCGTCTGCATGTCCCGGCAGTACCAGATGGCGCACAATCATGCCGCGCTTCATGAGCCCGCCCTCATCCACCATCTCTCCCCCGCGGCGCTCGATCTCGCGCGCCATCTGAGCCAGGCCTGACACGGCCACACGTGGGTAGTCCTTTATATGAGAGAGCGACTGCGCAAGCCCGGCATTGGCATATTTAAAGTCGGTAAGCCACACATCGACCAGGTCGCCCAGCGCCGCCACGGCACTCGCGCGCTCGTAACCACTCGTGTTGTAGACGATCGGGATAACCAGTCCGCGCGCCCGTGCCGCGGCAATCACGGCAGGCAACAGGTGCGCATAGTGCGTCGCCGTCACCAAATTGATGTTGTTGGCACCCTGGTCCTGCAGTTCCAGCATAATCTCGACCAGGCGCTCAGGCGAAATCTCAAGGCCAAAATTGCCGGTCGAGATCTCGTGGTTCTGGCAGTAGATACATTTAAGCGAGCAACCGCTAAAGAAGATCGCGCCCGAACCGGCCTCGCCCGAGATAGGCGGCTCCTCCCACATATGAAGCGCGGCGCGGGCCACCTTGAGCGTGTCGTTAGCACCGCAGACGCCGTGCGCGCCCTCATCGCGCGCCGCACCGCAACGGCGCGGACACAAATGGCAGGCGGGCGAAAAAAGTTCGGTCAACGACGTCGGCATAAAAACATGCTCCAAAACAACGATTCAGCAGCTCAAACGTAAAGGGCCAGACCGGGTAGACGGCTCCGTCCCTAAGGCGCCGTAATCGTCCGACACGATTTTTGTAATGTCAAGACTGGAATCGATAAAGTGCCGCTTTATGATGTAGTTATTCCGCCCCCCGCGGAGCAACTGGGTGAACCGTCGCGTTTATTTAGGGAGCCCACACAGTCGTGCCTAGTACAGGTATCCTTCGTTGTTAAGGACGCTGGAACAGTCGATGAGGGCACCCACCTGTTTTAGGTGGGTTCATTTTCGTAACGTGGGGGGTGGTTTTCTTTTGCCGAAAATCACCATACAGTCCATATGGATCCCCGCCGGCATCCCGACAAGCCATCGACAACATTCCAATATCTGGTATGCGCGTGATAATCGCACGGTGCAAACCTCCGCACCCCCCTCGGTCGAGTATCATGGGACAGCTATGCCATTTCCGCGTAGCAACCTTTGACCTTTTCCTTCGACGCTTGGCGGTTTTTAGATTCATGGCTTCATCCCCGAGCTACATACCGTACCTATGCGTGGCAGCGGCGGCCTTTATCACGACCTTCCTCGCGGTGCCCCTGGTCAAGCGCTTGGCAATTAAGCTCGATGCCGTCGACTACCCTTCCAAGCGCCGCATCAACCTCAAGCCCATCCCGCGTTTGGGCGGAACGGCGGTGTTTTTGGGCCTGGTCGTTGCCTGCATTGTGCAAATCCTAGGCACCTGGTACCTAGGCTGGCCACCCGTCCTGGTGCCGCACCCGCGCCTTCACATTAGCTATCCCATGCTGGCGCTCTCCTTTACCGTCATCTTTGCGACCGGCGCTATCGACGACGTCTTCCAGCTCACGCCCAAGCAAAAGCTGGCCGGACAGGTCCTCGCCGCGCTCATCGCCTGTATCGGCGGCCTAAAAATCGGCGTCATCGTCAACCCGTTTGCTCCCGGCGAGATTATGCTCGGATGGCTCGCCTACCCCATTACCGTGATCTATCTGGTGGCATTCACCAACATCATTAACCTCATCGACGGCCTCGACGGCTTGGCCACGGGCATCTGCGGCATCGCGTCGTTCACCATGTTTTCGATGGCTGTGCTCTCGGGCCGCATCGACGCCGCCGCGCTCTCTATTGCGCTCTTTGGCGCCTGTCTGGCCTTTTTGCACTACAACTTCAACCCCGCAAGCATCTTCTTGGGCGACTCGGGGTCGCTGCTTTTGGGCTTTGCGCTGGGCTCCATCTCGCTGCTCAACGTGAGCCGCACCGCCGCACTCACCTCGCTTATCATCCCGCTCATCGTTGCCGGCGTGCCCATCATCGACACGTTTAGCGCCATTGTGCGCCGCAAGCGCGCCCACATTAGCATCGGGCAGGCCGACAAGGGCCACATCCACCACCGCTTGATCCAAGAAGGCTACAACCAAAAACAGGCCGTGCTGCTCATCTATGCCTGGTGCATCATGCTTTCGGCCGGCGCCGCCGCCATCAATCAGGTCGAGGTGCCCATGCGCGTGCTCATTTTTACCGTGCTCGCCATTGGCTCGGCGGCCTTCGCCAAGCATCTACATCTGTTTGAGCCCGTGCTGCGCCACCATTACAACAAGCGCACGCACGAAGATGAGCTGGTCACCCCCGACGACCCCGCTTTTAAGCAGGAGGAGCAGGCAGCCGAGGAGCGCAAAGAAGAGCGCCACCACAAGCTCTAGGGCAAGCTGCCGAGGATGTGCCAAGGCACCGTTGGCCAAGCGCGGCCGCGCCGCGCCCATCGCACAAGCCACCCCTCTCCCGCCCCTCGCCTACTTACGCCCCATCCCTTTCAATAAACGCGCTATCATCTTGACCAATTCGCATACGTTAGGAGCAATCATGCCAAACGAGAACAGCTACGAAGTCGCGCTGCAGAAGAGCAATGCCATTCGCGAGGGCCTGGCCAAGACGCCCGAGAAGTTCACCATGCTCACCGGTGACCGCCCGACCGGCCGCCTGCACCTGGGCCACTACTTTGGCACCCTTAAGGGCCGCGTCGAGCTGCAGAACATGGGCGCCAAGACCAACGTGCTCATTGCCGACTACCAGGTCATCACCGACCGCGACACCACCGAGCACATCCAGGACAACGTGTACAACATGGTCATGGACTACCTTGCCTGCGGCATCGACCCCGACAAGACCATGATCTACGCACACTCTGCCGTGCCCGCTGCCAACCAGCTCATGCTGCCGTTCCTGTCGCTGGTGTCCGAGGCAGAGCTGGCGCGCAACCCCACCGTCAAGGCCGAGATGGAGGCCTCGGGCCACGAGCTTACCGGCCTTCTGCTCACCTATCCGGTGCACCAGGCCTGCGACATCCTGTTCTGCAAGGGCAACGTGGTGCCGGTCGGTCGCGACCAGCTGCCGCACATCGAGCTCACCCGCACCATCGCCCGCCGCTTTAACAACCGTTACGGCAAGGTGTTCCCCGAGGTCGAGGCGCTGCTGTCCGAGACCCCGCTGCTGCCCGGCCTGGACGGCCGCAAGATGAGCAAGAGCTACGGCAACGCCATCAATATCTCGATGACCGCCGAGGAGACGGCCAAGCGCATCAAGAAGAGCCAGACCGACTCCGAGCGCATGATCACGTTCGACCCCGAGAACCGCCCCGGCGTGTCCGGCCTGCTTTCGACGGCTGCCATCTGCACCGGCCGATCCGAGGTCGAGATTGCCGAGGAGATTGGCATGGGCGGCTCCGGCCAGCTCAAGAAGTACGTGACCGAGGCCGTCAACGAGTACTTTGCGCCGATCCGCGAGCGTCGCCAGCGCTACGAGAACGATCTGGACTATGTGAAGGACGTGCTGCACGAGGGCAACCGTCGTGCCAACGAGATCGCCGAGCAGACCCTGGCCGAGGTTCGGGACGCCATGGGCATGGTGTACTAGACCGATCTGCTGGCTTGAGCTTTCGATTGTTATGGGGCGGGCGCTACGGCGTCCGCCTTTTTTGGAGCCCGACCAGCTCGGCTCCGTCCATTGCACTCCCCCGATAAACGGGAACGGGCCCGCCGGCAGTCAGTTGCCAGCGGGCCCGTTCCCGAAGTACACCGTTGAATCGCACAGAGGGGAGGAATGCGAATCAAACTCAACAGGGCAGGCTTTTTCATCGCCTATTGCCTACTCCGTTGCTGAATACAATATAGTTCACCGTGGTTTACTTTCTGACGGCAAAGTGCGCCGCCACACCTTCTCCATAAGTTAGCTCTGGTAAACCTACAGCGTAAAACCACCACAAAGGGGACAGTGAACTGCCTCCCATTTCTTGGACATCGGGAAATGGGAGGTTTTCCATGAGTATAGACCTCAGGGTGAAGCACGACCTGGAGTCCAGGAGGCGGGCCGTCGAGCTCTTCGACGCCGGCGTCGGCTGCAAGCCGGCGGCCGAGGCCCTGTCCGTCCCCCGCGAGACCGTGAGAGAATGGCAGTGGGTATACCGGGCGTTCGGAAGCGAGGCGCTGCTGTCCATGGGCGGGAAACAATCCAGTTACACATTCGAGCAGAGGGTCGCCGCGGCGTCGGCCGTGGTCGACGGCGGGATGGCGAAGGCCGACGCCATGGCCGAGTTCGGGATCAGGTCGAAGTCCCCGCTGGAGCGCTGGTGCAGGCTCTACCGCGAGGGCGGCGCCGAGGCGCTGCGGCCCCGCCCGAAGGGCAGGCCGAGGGGGTCGAGGTCGAAACCACCTACTACTACGCGCTGGCGCACCCGCGGAGGCCGACCAGGCCCGAGCTGCGCGACGCCGCGGCCGAGATATTCTCGCGCACCGCCAACGGCTGCGGGCACCGGCAGATAGCCATGTGCCTGCGCGCCGAGCTGGGCGCGGTCGTGGCCGACAAGACCGTGCTCAAGATGATGCGCGAGATGGGCATCCGGTGCGGGATACGCCGCCGGGGCTCTCGTCGCCGGTACAGCTCCTACAGGGGGCTCGTGGGGAGCACGTTCGAGAACGTCATCGCGAGGGACTTCGGCGCCGAGGGGCCGTGGCAGAAGCTCGGCACCGACGTCACCGAGTTCAAGGTGGCCGGCGCCAAGGCCTACTGGGCCCCGGTGCTCGACTTCTGCACGAAGGAGATCGTGGCGAGCGACATATCGACCTCACCGGACCTCGCCCAGCAGCACAGGATGCTCGACCGGCTCCTCGAGGCCCTGCCCGACGGGGCGGCGCCGACCATGCACTCGGACATGGGCTGGCAGTACCAGCACGAGTCCTACACCTCCAGGCTGGAGGGGGCGGGCATCACCCAGAGCATGTCGCGCAAGGGGAACTGCATCGACAACGCCGCCACCGAGCAGCTCTTCGGCCACGTGAAGGACGAGTTCTACCGCGGCAGGGAGTGGGGCAGCTTCGGGGACTTCAAGCGCGACCTGGAAGAGTACATAGCCCATTGGAACGCGCGGCGCAGGCAGGTAAGATTGAAGGGCCTGACGCCGGAGGAGTTCCGGAACCAGGCCCTTGCGGCGTAGTCGCTATTTATTCAGTCCAAGTTTCGGGGCGCAGTTCACAGGCGCCTTTGTGGTGGTTTTCGCCACGGCAGAACCGCTAGAGCCCGGCAGGCCAGCGACAGGCGGCCAAGTCGACGTGCATGTCGTCCTTAAACGCCACACCTTCCCCTAGCAAAAGCTCACGTTGAGCATCGGGACCGCCAAAAGCGAAGCCCTCGCATATGTGCCCGTCGGCAAACACCACGCGGTGACAGGGAATCTCGCCGGGGCGCGGATTACTATGCAGGGCATACCCCACGTACCGCGCACTTCGTGGACGACCGGCAAGCAGCGCCACCTGGCCATACGTGGCGACCATCCCCTCGGGGATCTGCTCGACCACCTCGTACACCCGTTCAAAAAAGCCCTCAGACGCCATTGCTCGCTCCCTTCCACCCGGAAAAGCATAAACCACCACAAAGGTGCCTGCCCCCTTTGTGGTGGTTTATGGCAGGTCGGTTAGTTGGCGGGCTGGAAGAAGGCTACGGCGACGGCGCCGGGGCCTACGTGGGTGCCGATGGTGGCGCCGATGGTGTGAACGGGCAACTCGCCCTCGGTGTGGCCAGCCCACAGTGCCGCGCTGTCCTCGACATACTTCTTGAGCACCGCATCCGAAAGGCCCGTATAGCCCAGCGCCAGCGGCATGGAAAAGTCGATGCCGCCTGACTTTTCGACCTTTTGGTTCAGCAGGTTGCGGCCGTTCTTGGAACCGCGCGCCTTGCCCAACTGCACGATAAGGCCGTCCTCGACAGCCACCACGGGCTTCACGTTGAGCAGCGTGCCCACGGCGCCGGCCGCAGCAGATAGACGACCGCCGCGAACCAGGTGCTCCAGCGTCTCGAGCAGGCCGATGACGACCACGCGGTCACGGACGGCCTCGACGGCCGCCGCGATCTGGGCCGCACTACGGCCCTCGTCCACCAGGCGCAGGGCATACTCGACCAGGACACGCTCACCCAGAGTGACGTTGTTGCTATCCACCACGTACACGTCGCCGCCCGGCGCCTCGGCAAGTGCGGTACGGGCACTCTGATTGGTGCCCGAAAGCTTAGCGCCCACGGTAATAATCACAGCCTCATCGCCGGCATCACGCGCCTCGGCAATAGCCTGCGAAAACGCGTACGGGTTGACCTGGCCGGTCTTGGGCAGCTCATCGCGCTCCACGAGCATCTCGTAAAAGCGCTGGTGATCGATGTCGACGCCATCCATGTACACATCGGTGCCAAAGGTGACGGACAGCGGCAGAACACGCAGAGCGGGGTGCTCAGCCGGCGACATATCGCTCGCGGAATCGGTAATAATACGAATGGACATAGCGAATCCTTTCTTTCGCGGACCTCTCGCGGGGAATTTTGACAGCAATGCCCCGGCACGGCATACGCACTCAAACGGGACTATGCAGTTGTTAATTGGAAGCAAATGCCTTGGCGGCCTTAGATCTCGCGCAGGGTGTTGAGAATCGTGCGCAGCGACGCATACATCTGCTCGCGCTGCTCCACACCCATAGCCTTACCGGTGGTATCGAGCACCTCGCGAATGATGCGGTCCGCCTCGCTCATGCTCTCGCCGCCCAGAGCGGTCAGGCGCACCGGAGCACGATACTTAACGGCGGCATCGCCCGAATCATCGACCTCGACGTAGCCACCCTCCTCCAGATGCGCCAGCGTACGCGAGACGGCGGCGCGGGTCACGCCTGCCATGCGAGCCAGGTCGGCGCCAGTCAGGCCGTCCTTGCTGCGCTCAAGATAGTACAGGCACATAACGTCGGAGCCCTTGAGACCCAGCCTTGCGCCCTCAGACGTCTTAATGCGCTGGATCTCCTTGTAGAGTCCGCTGATCAGTCCGACAAAGTCCTCGAAACGTGTCTCGTCGCTCTGCTGCATGGGAGACGACCGCCTTTCGCTTGCATAATGCTAACGGGTAAACATCTTAGCCGTACTTAACGGCCGGCAGCCCTGCACGCCCTATTTGTTAACCCATCAACATAAAAACCACCACAAAGAGGACAGGCACCTTTGTGGTGGTTTGGGGCATCAATAGGTTCTAGACGCCGCTACAGCTCCATGCAAGGATTGTCGCGGGTCACAAGCGTCTTAACGACAACCGTAGCGCCCAGATAACGCTCGAGCAACTCGGCGAGACGATCAACGGCAGCCTGGCAATCCCCCATCCGCTCGGACTCCACGCACTCAATCGCCAGGAACGCATCGGCCGAATTATCGGACAGCGCCGTGCGAACGCCGTCGCGCCAGTTCCAGCAGCGGCACACAGCGCCCGCATCGTCGATGTAGGCGAGCTCGCCGGGCAGCGTCGGATCGTCCGCCTCCTCGCCAAGCGGCAAGAACGCATCGCCACCGTCGGTCACCTTCAAGCGAAGGTCTCCCTCGATCGCATGCAGATCCTCACCTCCCACGGGCAGCGCGTAGGTCAGCGACACCGTATTGTAAATATCCACCGCGGGCGTAATGTGGCCCACCGGCTTGCCTTTGAGCACGCGTTTGAGCAAGTTCTCGATCGAGCAGCGCGCGCCTTTCTTGGTCTTGAACAGACGATAGGCCTCGCGCCATGCCTTGACCGGTGCGTTCTCGCTGATAGTGTCGCTGGTCAGATGACGCTCCGCATCGATATTGGCGCGGTCGAGCAACGCCGCAATCGCATCCACGTCCTCTTGAGGAATCTGAGCCGTGGGCTTCATGCCCTCCACGACCACAACACCGACCGCTGCCTGCGGAAACAGCTCCCAGAATGAATCCTCGGCAATAAAGCTCTTCATACGCTCTCCCTTCATTATGCGCGCCCGAGTGAGGGCGCCTAAACAAAAAGCGCCCTCACGACGGCCACCTTCAAAGTCCTACGGTGCCGTCACAAGAACGCTTGCGCTGTCCCCATCCGGAGAAGGGGACGATATGTCAGGCGTATTGTAACCCGAGTCATCCACGCGAGCAAAACCACCATAAAGGTGCCCCCTTTATGGTGGTTTTGAGTCTGAGGCGACGCTAGTGGCGGAGTCCCAGCAGGCCGCGGCCGCGATGACGGGCGTCGGCGTGTACTTGAGCGTGCGGACCGGCGGCTTTGACGGACTCGGGCAGGTGCGAGTACTTCTTCTCGAAGTTCTCCTCGAACATCACCGCCAGGTTGTGCGCGGCCTCGTCATAGCGCGCGGTGCTCTGCCAGTATTGGCGCGGCACCAGGATGCCATCGGGCACGCCGTGGCACGTCGTGGGAATGTCGACGTTAAAGATGTCGTCGTGCACGAACTCGCTGTCCTCGATGGTGCCGTCGAGGGCGCGCGCGACCAGCGAGCGCGTGTAGGCCAGCTCGATGCGATGGCCCACGCCGTAGCCGCCGCCAATCCAGCCGGTGTTGACCAGGTACACGCGCGTGCGGCCGTCGGCAATGCGCTCGCCAAGCATCTTGGCGTAAACCATGGGGTCGAGCGGCATAAACGGCTCGCCGAACAGCGAAGAGAACGTGGGCGTGGGCTCGGTGACGCCGACCTCGGTGCCGGGAATCTTAGCCGTAAAGCCCGTCACAAAGTGGTACATGGCGGCATCGGCCGTCAGGCGTGAGATGGGCGGCAGCACGCCAAAAGCGTCGCAAGTCAGGAACAGCACGACACTCGGAGTGGTGCCCATGCCCTTAGTCCACGCGTTAGGAATGTGCTCCACGGGATAGGCCACGCGCGTGTTGTGCGTGATCGAGATGTCGTCATAGTTGGGCTTGCGGTTCTCGTCGAGCACCACGTTTTCGCAAATGGCGCCAAAACGGACGGCGTTGAAGATCTCGGGCTCGTGGAAGGCGTCCAGGCCCTCGCATTTTGCGTAGCAGCCACCCTCAATGTTGAAGATACCCATGTCGGACCAACCGTGCTCGTCGTCGCCGATCAGCAGGCGCGTGGGATTGGCCGAAAGCGTGGTCTTGCCGGTGCCGGACAGGCCAAAGAACACGGCGGTCTCGTGCGTGACGGGATCCATGCTGGCCGAGCAGTGCATGGGCAGTACGTCGTCCTCGACGGGCAGCAGGTAATTCATAACGCTGAAGATGGACTTTTTGATCTCGCCGGAGTAGCCGGTACCCGCGACCAAAATCACGCGCTCCTGGAAGTTGATGACCACGGCGGCGCTGGAGTTGAGGCCCTTGATGGCAGGGTCGCATTGGTAGCCCGGCGCGGCGAGCACGCAGAAGTCCGGCTCGCCGGTGCGCGCGATTTCGCGGGCGAGCGGGCGGGCGAGCATCTGCTTAATGAAGAGCGCCTGGCTGGCACGCTCGCAGGCGACGAGCAGGCGGCGCGTATGGTTGCGGTCGGCGCCGGCCATGCCGCGGGTGACGAACACATCGCGCTCGTTGAGATAGTCGACGATGCCGGCTTTGATGACCTCGTAGCTTTCGACGGACAGCGGGCGGTTGACGGCGCCCCAGGCAATCTTGTCGTGGACATCGGGGGTGTCAACGATAAAGCGGTCGTTGGGCGAACGTCCGGTACGCTCCCCCGTCTCGATCACCAGCGCGCCGTTGGATGCCATGCGGCCTTCGTTGCGGCGGATGGCATGCTCGACGAGCTCTGCCGCCGGCAGGTCCACCAGCAGACGGGGTTGATTCTCGGCGGGATCTTCAACGAGCGTAATACCAAAGTTGGACAGAACTTCTGCAGGGGTAACACCAGGCATGGGGCCTCCTTTAAAAACGCGACACGTTGACGCGACGCGCACTTTACTCACGTAAAGCCCGTTGTACCCGATATGCAAAAACGTTTTTGCGGCAAGGGCGGCAAGCCCGCCCAACGGTCAAAAATCGCAGGCAAGCGGCCTAGTCATTGGGGACGCTTTTAAACGACTAGTCATTGGGGACACTCTTGAACAGACAACATTCAAGGAGTGTCCCCAGATGCCGGCACTTAGGGACGTTCCCAAAGTGCCGGCACATAAGGAACGTCCCTAAGTGCCGACTACAGCGGCAGGCCTTGGCCGAGCATGGCTATGGCGCTCATCAGGACCAGCATGCCGGCGGCGTAGGGCAGGACGGCGCCCAGGAGTTCGGCATCCTTACCGCGCACGAGCACGGCGGCAAGACCAATGGCGAGGGTCTGCGGCGAGATCATCTTACCGGCGGCGACGCCCAGGGCGTTCAACGCGACCATCCAGTAGTCGCTCACACCCAGCGCAGTGGCAGCCTGGCTCTGAATGGGGCCAAACAGCATGCCCGAGGACGTGCCCGAGCCGGTCACAAACGCACCGACTGCGCCGATCCACGGAGCCAGAATCGGGTACAGCCCACCGGCGACGGCGATGCAGAACGCGCTGATCGAAGAGATCATGCCCGCATAGCCCATCACCTTGGCACAGCCCAGCACCGAAAGCATCGTGATCACCGTCGGCATCATCTGCTTCACAGTCGCGGCCAGCACCTCGCCCATCATGCGTGGCGAAGCACCCTGAATGGCACCGCCGACAAACGCCGCCAGGAAAATCCAGACGCCTGGCGTGTTGATCCACGAAAACGTAAGCATACCGGGATTCTCACCGCAATACACCTGCACATGGCTCGCAAACGGCGCGAGCGCAGCATGTACAGCGGGCACCAGATTAGACGTGCCCAGCAGCAACACAAAGATCAGGATGAAGCACGACCAGGCCGAAAGCGCCGACTTAACGGTGAGCTTCTCCCCCGCCTCGATATTCATGTGAAAGCGTGCGTCCAGATGCCCCGACTTCTCGGCACGCATGGCAAGCGCAGCTGTCAGCGCGAGCGAAACGATGGATCCTACGACCACGGCCAGCTCGGGGCCCACAAACATGGCAACGACCAGAGCCGCGCCGACAAACGACACGCCGGAGAGCAACGCCACGCCGGCAACACCGTGCAGACGCTCGCCCACACTCGCGGCATTGCCCTGGTCATCGGCAACACGGCCCGCAACCAGCACAATAAATAGCGGCATCACCACAAAGAACGGTGCGAGCTGCACCAGCTGAACGGTCGCTAGGTGAAGGGAATCCAAACCCACCAGGTCGGCAACGGACACCGTGGGGATGCCGATGGAGCCGTAGGGCGTGGGCACGCCGTTGGCCAGCAGGCAGATGAGCACGGCAGGCACGGCCTCAAAGCCCAGGCCCGCGAGCATGCCGGCGGGAATGGCGACAGCGGTACCGAAGCCGGCCATGCCCTCCATAAAGCCACCGAAGCACCAAGCCACGAGCAGCGCCAGCAGACGGCGGTCGCTGCTGATGGAGGTGATCATGCTGCCGATCACGTCCATGGCGCCCGTACGAACGCACAGGTTATACGTGAACACCGCGGCGATGATCACCAGGACGATGGGCCACAGAGCCATCAAAAAACCTTCGAGCGAGGCGGTCGCGATCTGCGCTGCCGGCAGGTGCCACCATGCGAAGGCAAGCAAGCACGAAAGGACAAACGATCCGATAGCGGCCTTCCAAGCTGGCCATTTAAAGCACAGCAGCATCACGACCAGCCAAATAATCGGCACAAGAGCCAGTAAGAATGCGGCGACGTCCATAGGTAGAAGCTCCTTGGTACCGCGTGGGCGGCATCGGGGGTGTCACAAAACTTCAACAGGATACCGCACGTTTACCGACAAATTACAGCCGCCCGCCGAAATTATTGAACAATCCGTTCAAAAACACGAGCGAACACCGTCGCGTCTATACTAAAGCGCAGCAATAGAAAGGACTCCGCTTTGAGTATCACGCCCCTCGATAGCATTCGCCGCGCCATCGCCCGCCGCAACGGCACCTCCAACCCCGCTGCATCGAAGGACGGCGCCGCAAAGGCCCAGGGCGGCCGCATCGAGAACGGCCTCTTCCCTGCCTCGCACACTGCCGAGGAACTCGCACGCATCCAAGAGCTGAGTCAGCGCAACGCCGGCGGGCCCGATAGCAGCCAAGCCACACGTCGCCGGCGCGAACGCGATCGGGAGCCCGGCCCCGTCCGCCGCATGGTCAACGCTTGGTGGAACCGTCTGCTCGGCGCCGTCTACGGCGGCGGGTTCTCCACGCAAGAGGCTGAATACGAAGAGCACGCCACCAGCCGCGACTATCTTTGGAACACCCTCGGCACCGCCGTGTGGGGTCTGGCGTTTCCGTTGCTCACCATCGTGTCTACGCAGCTCGTGGGCGCCGAAGAAGCCGGCAAGTTCTCCATCGCCTTTGTCACCGGCACGCTCATCATGATCGCGTGCAACTACGGCGTGCGCAATTTCCAGGTCTCGGACATCGACGAAAAGACGTCCTTCGCCTCCTACCAGCTCAATCGTTGGATCTGCGGAGCGCTCGCCCTAGGCTGCGGCCTCATGTATAGCAGCGCCCGCGGCTATGACGCGCAGATGGCGACGATCGGCCTGGGCGTCTACCTGTATAAGGTGATCGACGGCATCGCCGACGTGTACGAGGGCCGCCTGCAGCAGGCCGACAAGCTCTATTTGGCCGGCATGAGCCAAACGCTGCGTTCCGCCGGCGTCATCGCGGTCTTTAGCGTGGCACTGTTCCTCACGCGCAGCATGCCCATCGCGGCCATGGCCATGGGCATCGCCGCGATTGCCTCGCTCGTGCTGGTCACCGCCCCGCTCGCCCTGCTTGAGACCGAAAAATCACGCCGCATGAGCCTGCGCGAGGCTGGCCACCTGTTTATCCAGTGCGCCCCGCTCTTTGGCGCACTGTTCCTGTTTAACCTTATCGAGAGCATGCCCAAGTTCGTGATGGAAGGCGCGCTGGCCTACAAGTATCAGCTGTACTTTAATGCCCTGTTCTTTCCGGCGCAGGGAATTTTGTTGAGCATTGGATTTATCTATAAACCGCAGCTCCTGCGTCTGTCGAGCATTTGGGCGAATCCGCGCAAGCGTCGCCGCTTTGACCTGATTATTGTTGCCGTTATGGCGCTGATCGTGGTCATCACCGGCGTGTGCGCCGCATTTATGGCAGGTCCCGGTATTCCCCTCATGAGCTTTATGTACGGTCTCAGCTTTGAACGCTACCGTACGCTGGCGCTGCTGATGGTCGTCGCCGGCGGCGTCACCGCGGCCATCGACTTTATCTACGCCATCATCACGGTGCTGCGCCACGCTGGAGATGTCACCAAGATCTACCTGATCTGCTTTGCCGTGAGCGTGGTGCTCCCGGTGATTCTGATCAATCTGCTCGGCCTGATGGGCGCCGTCGTGAGCTACCTAGCCATCATGGCCCTACTGCTGGTACTGTTGATTATCGAGTACGCCCACATCCGCCAACGCATAGAGAGGGACCGGAATCCGTACGGTGCCTAATTGCGGCGATGGGAGAAGCTAATTTGCGGTGGAATCACCCCGGCTGGAGTCTCGTTGCGGACACGCAAAACTAAGTGAGTAGACTTTTACCGAATCCCGGACCACACCGACAAAGCACAAGTCCGTGACCAGCGGTTTTATTGAGGCAAATATGTTGGGTGCTCGGCATTTCCAAAAAAGTCTACTCACTTAGCCAGCGGGCAGCCAAATGATTATTTAAGGCTCTGTTAGACCAGGATTGACATACATGTGTCCCCACGGTGCCATATCTTTGA
>OBKN01000027.1_pt1 | contig 84779 bp, 80 predicted proteins | sample 1519931 | NCBI WGS metagenome assembly OBKN01 (sample SAMN04209254, study PRJEB22552) | human gut metagenome | biome: gut; material: feces | host: Homo sapiens | place: USA: Oklahoma
AGTCCGGCTCCGGCAAGTCCACCTGCATGAACATCATCGGCTGTCTGGATGTGCCCACGGCGGGCACCTACCGGCTGAACGGCCGGGATGTGGGCAAGATGAGCCGGAACGAGTTGGCCTCCATCCGCAACGAGATGCTGGGGTTCATCTTCCAGCAGTATAATCTTCTGCCCAAATTAAACTTACTGGAAAACGTGGAGGTGCCGCTGGTCTATGCGGGCATCCCCCGCGCCGAGCGCCACCGCCGGGCCCGCGAGGTGCTGGAGCAGGTGGGGCTGGGCGATAAGCTGAAAAACAAGCCCAACCAGCTTTCGGGCGGCCAGCAGCAGCGCGTATCCATCGCGCGGGCGCTGGTGCGCAACCCGGCGATCATTCTGGCTGATGAGCCCACCGGCGCGCTGGACAGCCACACCGGCCGCGAGGTGCTGGGAATGCTGCAGGACCTGCATGGGCAGGGCCATACGGTGGTGCTCATCACCCATGACAACTCTATTGCCGTGCAGGCCGACCGCATCATCCGGCTGGAGGATGGTCAGGTGGTCTACGATGGCGACTCCCGCGCGCCGGAAGCCATCGTCCAGCCGACGCTGAACTTTGAACCGGCAGAACAGGAGGGGAACAAATGATCATTGAGACCTTCCGTCAGGCCCTCCAGAACGTGTGGAGCAACAAGCTCCGCACATTCCTGACCATGCTGGGCATCATCATCGGTGTCATGGCGGTCATCGTCATCGTGGGTCTGGGCAACGGCATGACCCAGAGCATGAGGGACAGCTTTTCGGCGCTGGGCACGAATGCCCTGTCCATTCAGGTCTGGGGCTACGGCTCCCGCACCGCCTCGGTGGAGGATGTGTATAAGATCGCAGATAAGAACAAGGAGCTCATATCCGCAGTCTCGCCCCAGATCGATTTCAGCAACAACACCCCCAAGGTGGGCACCACGACCTACCGCTACGGCACCAGCGTTTACGGTGTGGACGAGCACTACGCCGAGATGAAAAACTATACCCTCGCCCAGGGGCGCGGCCTGCAGTACATGGACATCAAGGACAACAAGCAGGTCTGCATCATTGGCGATTACCTCAACCGGGCGGCCTACGGCGGCAACGCGGTGGGCCAGACCATCAAGCTGGGAGCCTACAAGTTCCGGATCGTGGGCGTGCTGAACGCCAAGGTGACGGACAAGAACATGCAGCAGGGCTCCGACGATGACTGCATCTATCTGCCCTACACCACGGCCATGCGGCTCTCCAACCAGTCCAGCGCCAAGAACTTTGTTGCGATTATGAAGGACGAGAGCCGCGCCAACGAGGCCAAGGCGGTGGTGGAAAGCGGCCTGTACGACCTGCTCAAGAGCGACAACGCTTATTACATCTACAGCGCCAGCGAGTGGCTGGAGGAGATGAACGAGATGATCAACATGGTCATCATCGTCCTTACCGGCATTGCCAGTATCTCGCTGCTGGTGGGCGGCATCGGCATTATGAACATCATGCTGGTGTCGGTGACCGAGCGCACCCGGGAGATCGGCATCCGCAAGGCACTGGGTGCCAAGGAGCGGGTGATCCTGTCGCAGTTTGTGGTGGAAGCCGCCACCACCTCCGCACTGGGCGGCGTGCTGGGCATCGTCCTTGGCTATATCGTGTCCATGGCGGCAAACCGCATCCTGCCTATGATCTCCAGCAGCATTGATGTGACCGTCAGCCCCTCGTTCAACTCCATCGTGGTGGCCTTTGGCATCTCGGTGGGCATCGGTGTGCTGTTCGGCTACCTGCCTGCCAAGCGCGCCGCAAGGCTCAACCCCATTGAAGCGCTGAGATATGATTAAACCTCTTACCGCTTCGGTCTGGCTTTGCCAGCGCCTTGCGGAGCTCCCCTAATAGGGGCAACAACGACGACCGCCGCCAGTGGCGGATGAAGGGAGGAGTTGTTGGGGCCGCGGCCAGCAGGATGCAAGTGCAAGGCTTTGCACGAAGCAGATGCTGGGAGCCGCAACCCGGAATACATTAGAAACTATTTTAAGGAGGATTTTCCATGAAAAAGCGAATCCTTGCATTTCTGCTGGCGGTAAGCATTGCCGTGTCGATGCTGGTGCTGCCGGCATCGGCAGCGGGCAACGCCAACACGGCGGTCCAGCTGTCCATCACGCTGAACGCGATGGACAGCAGCCAGCAGGCTGCTCTGAACGCGGTGGTCACCCGCGGTGCACTGGCCCGGATGCTGGTGTCCTACTCCACCTACCGCGAGAGCGTGGGCTCTCAGGGCACGGTGGGCACCTTGTTCACCGACCTGCCCGGCACTTCGCCCTATGCCCCCTATGTCCGCATTGCGGTGCAGAACGGTTGGATGAACGGCTACACCGACGGCTCTTTCCGGCCCGACAACGCCGTGACGCTGGAAGAAGCGGTCACGGCCATCCTCAAGCTGATGGGCTATAAGATGACCGACCTGAGCGGCTCCTTCCCCAACGCACAGCTGAACAAGGCCAGTGAGCTGGGCCTGCGCAATCAGGTGGACCGCAGCCAGGGCGAGGTGCTCAACTACGAGGAGTGCGCCCTGCTGTTCTATAACGCCCTGACAGCCAACACCGCCAGCGGCAGTGCCTACGGCAGCAGCCTGGGCTTCACGGTCTCCAATGGTCAGGTGGATACCTCCAGCGTCATGCTCAAGAGCCTGAAGGGCCCCTTTGTGGCGGGCGATACGGTCCAGCTGCCTTTTGTTCCCAAGATGGTCTACCGCAACGATAAAGCGTCGGAGTCTGCGGAGCTGAACAAATACGATGTGTATTATTACAGTGAGAGTTTACAGACATTGTGGGTCTACACCCGCCGCGCCGCTGGCCGCATCACGGCAGTTTCGCCCAGTGCCAGCGCCCCCACCAGTGTAACGGTGGCAGGCACCAGCTATACGCTGGGTTCCTCTGCGGTGGCCTCCCAGGTGTCCTCCCTCAACGGCGGCGGCGTGGGCGAGGTCGTCACCCTGCTGCTGGGCATGAACAATGAGGCTGCCGGGATCGTGACCGGCGAGGAAGCCGACAGCGTGTTCTACGGTGTCGTGCAGACCGCCACCCGCAGTCTGGTGGAAGAGAACGGCGCGGATGTTTTGCAGAAAGTCTCCGTCATGTGCACCGATGGCATTGCCCGCACTGTGAACGTGGACAAGAGCCTGAACTTTCCGCAGGGGTGGCTGGTAGAGATCAAGGTCACCCCAGAGGGCGAGAGCGTGGAACACATCGAGGACCGCCGCGTCAACGGCACCATCAATACCAGTGCCACTGCGCTGGGCGCTGCCGCCCTGGCCAACGATGTAGAGATTCTGGATACAACTTCGGAGGGTGTGGCTGGGACGGTTCGTCCCAGCCGCCTATCGGGGGTAACACTGAGTGACCTCGATGTTCGCTACTATACCGTCAACGATGCCGGACAGATCGACCGGCTCATCCTGAACGATGTGACCGGCGACCTGTGGAGCTACGGCGTGCTGGACGATGTGAAAAATCTGGCCATGAATTATTCTGACCTGAAGAGCCTCGTCACCGGCATTGTGGCGGGAGACTCCGCCTCCGGCACCACGACCACGACAGGCACCACCACCGGAGCGGCCACAGGCGGCACCGACGGCTCCGGCTCCACCTCGGATACCACCACCACTGTGACCGGTGCCACGGCGGCAGACCGCCTGTCCAACCTGCTGGTGCCCACCACCAGCGAGATCCTGTGGGGCATCGTCTCGGGCGATATCCTGAGCACGGCCTGGCAGAAGCTGACCAGCAACACCGGCTCCCTGATGAGCATTGGCTTCCAGCAGATCGCGGAGATCACGGGCACCCCCTTCAAGCAGATCTTCAATTACATCGGCGGCGGGGCGACCTATGTCTGCTACGTCAACGGCGCGGTGGCCAGCTACACCACGGCCATCAAGTACCCGGTGCTGGCGGGCGGCATTGCCGTGCGGCAGGAGACCACCGGCTCTGTCAAGGCTATGATGCAGCTGATGCCCCTGAAGATCGACAAGGTCGGCGCTGCCTCGGTGCTCTCGGGCAATGAACGCTACGAGATGGCAGACAATGCGCAGGTCTACCTGTGGTACAAGGGCCAGTATTACCCCACCAAGCTGGCTCAGGTGGATGCGGACGGCTACCAGCTGACCGGCTGGTACGATAATTTCGGCTGCGCTGCCGGAAAAAAGATCCGCGTCATCATTGCGGTCAAGAACGACTGATGCTTTATTACAGCGGCCTGAGCCGCACACTGCGGCAGCTGCGCTGGGTGCTTTACCCGCGCTGCTGCCCTTTTTGTGATCGGGTGCTGGGGAACCAGCCTGCCTGCCCGGACTGCGCCGATGGGCTGGCAGAGCTGCGCCGTGCACCCTCCATGCGGCTGCGCGGCTCCGAGCACTACCTGGGGCGGCTGGATGGGGCAGCCGCGCCCTACCGATACACCGGCCTTGTCCGCCGCGCGGTGCTGCGGGCGAAATATCAGGGCGCGCCCTGGGCAGCTGTGGAGCTGGGCGTGGAGATGGCCCGCCTGCTCTTTGGCAGCGAGATCAGAATGTGCGGCTCTGAGCCCCTGCCCGAACCGGTACCGGGCCTTAACCGGGGTTACGACTGCATCCTTCCGGTACCGGCCTCCAGCAAAAAGCGCGGCTACAATGTGCCGGAGCGGATGGCACAGCCCCTTGCCCGGGCGGTGGGCGTGCCGGTGGTCACGGACGCGCTGACCCGTGCCCGCTCCACCCGGCGGCAGGAGGGACTTTCCCTTGACGAGCGGCTGGCCAATGTGGCGGGTGCCTTCCGGGTGGCACGGCCGGAGGCTGTGGAGGGAAAGCGCATCCTTCTGGTGGACGATGTCCTGACCACCGGAGCCACGGCCTCGGCCTGCGCGCAGGCTCTGCTGGATGCCGGTGCGCAGAGCGTGTTCGCTGTGGCGCTGGCCACGGTGGAGTTTCCGCAGCCGGTGGGCAGCACAACGGCCATTGCCGAAAATGAAGAAGAAATTTGAAAATAATGCTTGACAAAACACCATTCTTCGGGTATACTGATTGAGCTGTGAGCGACAAGCTCGATCAGATGTCCGGGTGTAGCGCAGTTTTGGTAGCGCGCTTGAATGGGGTTCAAGAGGCCGTGAGTTCGATTCTCGCCACTCGGATTGAAACAAGACCGACGATTTCAAAAGAGATCGTCGGTCTTGATTTTTTATTCGGCTGTTTTCGGTGCGCTGTCCCGGAGGGGCGGGCACCGCTGCAAGGAGGGCGAGTCTATGAATGCTGCACTGCGCCGGGATGCGGATGTAATCCTTCGTTCCAGCCTGAACGCTGTTCTGCCGGATGAGGCGGTGCGCCGCGCGCTGCGGGATCTCCGGCCCGGGAAGGGCCGGGTGCTTCTGGTGGCGGCGGGCAAGGCGGCCTGGCAGATGGCACACGCGGCGGTTGAAACGCTGGGCCGGGTGGATGGCGGCGTGGTCGTGACCAAGTACGGCCATGTGAAAGGTGAGATCCCCGGGGTGGCTTGCTATGAGGCAGGCCACCCGGTGCCGGATGCAAACGGTTTTGCGGCTACCCAAAAGGCGCTGGAGCTGGTGCAGGGGCTGACCGCCGGGGATACGGTGCTGTTCCTGCTTTCCGGCGGCGGCAGTGCGCTGTTCGAGCAGCCGCTCGTTCCCGGGGCAGAGCTGCAGGACATCACGAGCCAGCTGCTGGCCAGCGGGGCCGATATTGTGGAGATGAATACCATCCGCAAGCGGCTTTCCGGTGTGAAGGGCGGGCGGTTCGCGCAGCGCTGTGCCCCTGCGCAGGTGTTCAGCATCGTGCTGAGCGACATTCTGGGGGACCCGCTGGATATGATCGCCAGCGGCCCGGCGGTGCCGGATACCTCCACCTGCGCCCAGGCGCTTGTCGTTGCCGAAAAGTATCATCTGGCACTCTCAGCACAGGCCCGGGCCCTGCTGGCGCAGGAAACGCCCAAAACGCTGGACAATGTGACCACCCGGATCACCGGCAGCGTGCGGGAGCTTTGCCGTGCCGCGGCCAGTGCCTGCCGGAATCTGGGATATGAACCGGTTCTCCTGACCGACCAACTCTGCTGCGAAGCACGGGAAGCAGGCAGCTTTCTCGGCTCCATTGTCCGCACCCAGGCAGGGCATGGGAAAAAGCTGGCCTACATCGCGGGCGGCGAGACCATCGTTCACCTGACCGGAAAAGGGCTTGGCGGAAGAAATCAGGAGCTGGCCCTTGCGGCTGCGCCTGCCATTGCCGGGCTGAACGCGGCGGTGTTCTCTGTGGGCAGCGATGGCACAGACGGCCCCACCGATGCCGCCGGCGGCTATGTGGATGGGGATACCCTTGCCGCGCTGGAGGCCGGGGGCTGGAGTGGATACGCCGCTTTGCAGAACAACGATTCCTACCACGCCCTGAAAGCAGTGGATGGCCTGATCATCACCGGGGCAACGGGCACCAATGTCAACGATGTGGCGGTGGCCCTGATCGGGGAAAAAACACCGCCTGTGAGCCCGGAAGTTTCCCCGGAGTGGTGATTGCATTCCTCCGTTGAGTATGTTATACTGAACAGCGAACTGAATAGAAAACAGCAGGTGCGTACCGCCCGCGGTTCTGGCCGGGGGCAGGCACGTTAAAAGGGAAGCGGGTGCAAATCCCGCACGATCTCGTCACTGTGATAAGGGAGTTTACCGCCAGGGTGCAGCTGCACCGGTCACTGGAGCCCATGTTCCGGGAAGGCGGCGGTGGATATTGAGCTTTCAGCCAGGAAACCTGCCCGCTGTTGGTACGGGGGCGCAAGCCCCAGATCACGAGGAATTGGTTGTACCCAAAAAGCCTGAAAAAACTGAAAAGGGCCTTTTTGCTTTGCCGTCCCGCAAGCAGAAAGGCCCCTTTTGTTTTGCCGGGCACTCTTTCCTGTACCTTCTGTTCAGCAAAAATCATGTTCAAAAACAGGAAAGGAACGAACAAAAATGAGAAAACGCACCATCCACAAAGCAGCGGCCGCTCTGACCGCTCTGGCCCTCTGCGCCGGTGTACTGACCGGCTGCGGCGGTGCCGCAAGCAGCACCACTGCTTCCAGCACGGCAGGATCTGCTGCCAGCAGCGAGGTTTCCGGCGAGGAGGCTGACGAATTGGCCGCAAAGAACGTTGCAGACCTGATCGATGCCATCTATGTGCAGGAGCGCACCGATGACACCGATGCCCAGTGTGAGGCCGCCAAGGCCGCATGGGATGCCCTGACCGATGCCCAGAAGGAGCTGGTCGAGGGCGAAGAGGCTGACCCTGACTACTTTGGCCGCGACACCGGCGATGCTTCCAAGGACGACAGCCGCAATCAGGACGACATCGGCGAGAATGAGCTGCTGGTGGTCTCCTTCGGTACCTCCTTCAACGACAGCCGAGTGAAGGATATCAAGGGCATCGAGGATGCGCTGCAGGCCGCTTATCCCGATTGGTCTGTCCGCCGCGCCTTCACCGCACAGATCATCATCAACCATGTTCAGGCCCGCGACGGCGAAAAGATCGACAACATGCAGCAGGCTCTGGACCGCGCTGTGGCCAACGGCGTGAAGAACCTGGTCGTCCAGCCCACCCACCTGATGCACGGTGCAGAGTACGACGAGATGATGGAGATGATCGACGAGTACAAGGACAAGTTCGAGAGTGTCGCCGTTGCCGAGCCCCTGCTGGGCGAGGTCGGTGCCGACGCTGCCGTCATCAACGCCGACAAGGAAGCTGTTGCCAAGGCCGTTACCGCTGCTGCTGTGAAGGATGCCGGTTTCGACAGCCTGGAGGCCGCTGCTGAGGAGAAGGTCGCCTTTGTCTTTATGGGCCACGGCACCTCCCACACCGCAAAGGTGAGCTACAGCCAGATGCAGACCGCCATGCAGACCCTGGGCTACAGCAACGTGTTCATCGGCACGGTGGAGGGTGAGCCCGAGGAGACCGCCTGCGAGAACGTCATCGAAGCTGTCAAGGCCGCCGGTTACACCAAGGTCATCCTGCGCCCCCTGATGGTCGTTGCCGGTGACCATGCCAACAACGATATGGCCGGTGCGGATGACGATTCCTGGCTGAGCCAGTTCCAGGCCTCCGGTGACTTCGCGTCCGTGGAGTGCCAGATCGCCGGTCTGGGTGAGATCGAGGACATCCAGCAGCGCTACATTGAGCACACCAAAGCCGCCATTGATTCCCTGAACGGCTAATATTCCGCATTCCAATGCCCGAAGGGAGAGATCTTTTCGGGCATTTTTTATGGAGAGCTTCCCCGCATGAGGAGAAACACTCCCATTTCAAATTCTGAATTTTTGAGGTATTTTGTTTATGCACTGCAAACAGTTTGTTTCCCTGTCCGTTGCTTCTCTGATGCTGGCCGCCGTCCTCACCGGCTGCGGCGGGGCTTCTTCCACTGCTTCCTCTGCTGTCAGCTCGGAAGCCGCTTCTGCCGTGAGCGCTGCCGCATCCGAGCCTGCCGAAGCCGCCCTGCCGGACGGTGTGTACACGGCTGAGTTCGACACCGACAGCGGCATGTTCCACGCCAACGAAGCCTGCAATGGCATGGGCACCCTGACCGTGGAGAACGGGCAGATGACCTTCCACGTCAGTCTGGCCTCCAAGAAGATCGTCAACCTGTACGTTGGCATGGCCGCCGATGCCGAGGCCAACAAGGCAGACTGGCTGCTGCCCACCACCGACACCGTCACCTACTCCGACGGCACCTCGGAGGAGGTCTACGGCTATGATATCCCCGTGGCCGCTGTGGACCAGGACTTCCAGCTGGCACTCCTCGGGACCAAGGGCAAGTGGTATGACCACACCGTGAGCATCCGCAATGCACAGCCCAAGGCTGAGGAAGCTGCCGAGACCCCTGCGGACGGTGAATACAGCGTCAATGTGACCCTGGAGGGCGGCTCTGGCCGTGCCACCGTGGAAAGCCCTGCCGCCCTGACCGTGGCGGATGGCAAAATGACCGCTGTCATCCTGTGGAGCAGCCCCAATTATGATTACATGATCGTGGACGGCGAGAAGTATCTGCCCACCAACACCGAGGGCAACTCCACCTTTGAGATCCCTGTTTCTGCACTGGGCACCCCGCTGGCTGTCACTGCCGATACCGTAGCCATGAGCACCCCCCATGAGATCGAGTATACGCTGACCTTTGCGCTGAACTGATGAAACTGACGAGACAACAATTCCTGCGCGTTCTGCCTGCTACAGTACTGGCCCTGTCGGGTTGCGCCGCCTCCGAAACGGCTCCCGCCAGCACAGAAGAACTGGTCTTTGACCATGCCTGCCCGCTGGATTACGCCACACAGTTTACTGCCGACTGCTATGAGGGCGGCTATACCATGCTGACCCTGACCGAATCGGGGGAGCAGTTCCTTGTGGCCCCGGAGGATGCCGCTGCGGTGGAAGGCCTGCCCGAGAGCGTGACGGTGCTGCGTCAGCCCATCCGGAACATCTACCTTGTCTCCACCTCGGTGATGGACCTGTTCCTCGCGCTGGATGGGCTGGACAGTGTGACCCTTTCCGGCACCCAGGCGGAGGGCTGGTATCTGGATGAGGCCAGAGCCGCCATGGAGGACGGGCGCATTGCCTATGCGGGCAAGTACAGCGCCCCGGACTACGAAAAGATCCTTGCGGCCAACTGCGGCCTTGCCATCGAGAACACCATGATCTACCACACCCCGGAGGTCAAGGAGCAGCTGGAACGGTTCGGCATCCCGGTGCTGGTGGAGCGCTCCAGCTATGAGAGCGGCCCGCTGGCCCGGCTGGAATGGCTCAAGTTCTGGGGCATCCTGCTGGGGAAAGAGGAGCTGGCGGAACAGGAATTCGCCCGGCAGGTGGAGCGCCTTGCACCGCTGACCGGGCAGGCTTCCACCGGCAAGCGCTGTGCCTTTTTCTCCATCACAGCCAACAACCTTGCCAATGTGCGCAAAGGCGGCGACTATGTGGCCCAGATGATCGAGATGGCGGGCGGTGATTATGTTTTTGCGGACCTGACCGACAACGGCAACAACCTTTCCACCATGAACCTGCCGCTGGAGGATTTTTACGCCGGTGCAAAGGATGCCGATGTGCTCCTTTACAACAGCACCATTGAGGGCGTGGTGCATACCACGGAGGAACTGGTGGCAAAATGCCCCCTGCTGGCCGAGTTCAAGGCCGTGCAGAGCGGCAGTGTCTGGTGCACCACCCAGAGCTTTTTCCAGCAGAGTACGGCGCTGGTTGATTTTGTGCTCGATCTGCACCGTGTCTTTACGGAGAACGACCCTGCCGACCTGCAATTTCTGAGGAAAGTAGAGTAACCTATGACCAGCAAAAAGCGCCTGATCCTTTCTTACGGCATCCTTGCCCTGCTGCTGGCGGTGCTGTTTGCCGCCAACCTGTTCTGGGGCAGTGTGTCCCTGACACCGGGGGCAGTGCTGGCGGCCCTGACCGGCTGCGGGCAGGACGCTTTGAGCGTGGGCATCATCACCCAGCTGCGCCTGCCCCGGGCCGTGATGGTGGTGCTGCTGGGGGCGGCGCTCTCGGCGGCGGGCTACCTGCTGCAGACCTTTTTTGCCAACCCCATTGCAGGGCCCTTTGTTATGGGCATTTCCAGCGGGGCCAAGCTGGCCGTGGCACTGGTCATGGTGGCTTTTCTGAACCATGGCCTGCTCACCAGCTCCCTTACCCTGATCACTGCCGCCTTTGCGGGGGCCATGGCCTCCATGGCCTTTGTGCTGGCGGTCTCCCGGCGGGTGCAGCGGATGAGCATCCTTGTCATCTGCGGCGTAATGATCGGCTACATCTGTTCGGCCGTCACGGAGTTTGTGGTGGCCTTTGCCCAGGACAGCAACATTGTCAACCTCCATAACTGGTCTCAGGGCAGCTTTTCCGGCATGACCTGGGGCAATGTGCAGGCGGCGGCGCTGGTGGTGCTGCCCGCTCTGGCGGCAGCGTTCTGCCTTTCCAAGCCCATGGCCGCCTACCAGATGGGGGAGGCCTACGCCCGGAGCGTGGGCATCAATGTCAAAGCCTTTTCCCGGCTGCTGGTGCTGCTTTCCAGCCTGCTGGCCGCCTGTGTCACGGCCTTTGCGGGGCCCATCTCCTTTGTGGGCATCGCGGTGCCCCATCTGGTCAAGCAGCTGTTCGGCAGCGCAAGGCCGCTGGTGGTGCTGCCCGGGTGCTGCCTGGGCGGGGCGGCCTTCTGCCTGCTGTGTGACCTCATCGCCCGCAGCATGTTTGCCCCCACCGAGCTTTCGATCAGCGCCGTAACGGCAGTGTTTGGTGCACCGGTGGTCATCTGGCTGCTGGTGCGCCGGGGTCAGGAGGGTGTGCGATGAAATACCGCTGTGAAACGAAAGAACTGGCCATCGGCTATGGCGGTGCGCCCCTTGCTTCCGGCATCACGCTGGGGGCGGTGCCGGGGCAGATCCTGGCCCTCATCGGGCCAAACGGCGCGGGCAAATCCACCCTGCTCAAAACGCTGGCGGGCCAGCTGGCCCCCCTGGGCGGGGCTGTCCTGCTGGATGGCCGCAGTCTGACCGATTACACCGGCCCGGCCCGGGCCCGGAAGCTGGCCCTGATGCTGCCCCATACCCGCCGCACCGAGCTGACTTCCTGCTTTGAGTTTGCCGCCGCCGGGCGCATCCCCTATACCGGGCGGCTGGGCATCCTGTCCGATGCCGATCGACAGGCCGTGCGGGACGCGCTGGAACTGGTGGGGGCTTCCCCTCTGGCGGGCCGGGATTTCAACTGCATCAGCGACGGCCAGCGCCAGCGCGTTCTGCTGGCACGTGCCATCTGCCAGCAGCCCGGAGTTCTGCTGCTGGACGAGCCGACTTCTTTTCTGGATGTCAAGGGAAAGATCGAGCTGCTGACCATCCTGCAGAAGCTGGCCCATGAACAGGGGCTGGCCGTGATCGTCAGCCTGCACGAGCTGGACATGGCGCAGAAGATCGCGGATGCGGTGGTCTGCGTGTTCCCGCACAGCGTTTCGGGGGTGCTGACCCCGAAGGAGGCCTTTGCCCCGAAGAACATCCGGGCGCTGTACAGCCTGACCAAGGAGCAGTACGAGGCCGTGTTCGGTCCGGAAAAGCCTGCCGGGCCAAAGTTTGAACATTACGTCCGCAGTGGGCAGAAGCTGCTCCGCTGCGGGTACACCACCGGCACCTGCGCGGCGCTGGGTGCGGCGGGGGCCGCGCGGCTCCTGCTCACCGGCCATGCCCCGGAGAGCGTTGCCCTGCGCACGCCGAAGGGCATCGTGGTGGAGGTGGCACCGCTGTACTGCCGCCCCGCCGGAGCCGGTGCCGAATGCGCCATTGAGAAGGACGGCGGGGATGATGTGGATGTGACCACCGGCCTGCCCGTGATCGCCGCCGTAGAACTGCTGCCCAATACCACCGAGATCCGCATCTCCGGCGGCAAGGGCGTGGGCCGGGTGACCAAGGCCGGGCTGGACCAGCCGGTGGGGGAAGCTGCCATCAACCATGTGCCCCGGCAGATGATTGCTGAGGCCCTGCAAAGGGAAGCCGAGAGTGCCTGCTACACCGGCGGCTTTGCCGTGACCATCTCCATTGAGGGAGGGGAAGAGGTGGCAAAGCGCACCTTCAACCCCCACATCGGGGTCGAGGGCGGGCTTTCGGTGCTGGGAACCAGCGGCATTGTGGAGCCCATGAGCCAGCAGGCGATCCTGGATACCATCCAGCTGGAAATGAACCAGGCCGCTCTCCGGGCGGGCAGCCCCAGGCGGCTCATCCTGGCACCCGGCAATTACGGGCTGGACTATCTGCACGAAAGATACCCGGAGTTTCACGCTGTTCCGGTGGTGAAAACCTCGAACTTTATCGGTGATACGCTGGATATGGCTGCTGCGGCCCGCTTTGAAGAGGTGCTTGTGGTGGGCCATGTAGGCAAGCTGGTCAAGGTGGCGGGCGGTATTATGAACACCCATTCCCACACTGCCGACTGCCGCACCGAGCTGTTCTGCACCCATGCGGCGCTCTGCGGCGCTTCCCGGGAAGTCTGCGCCGCCCTGATGAACGCTGCCACCACCGATGCCTGTCTGGAACTCCTGGACAGCGCCGGCCTGCGGGCTCCGGTGCTGGAAAGCCTGCTGCGGGCGGTCCAGCTCCACCTTGACCGGCGGGCCTGCGGGGCGTTCCGGGTGGGGGCGGTGCTGTTTTCCAACCAGCACGGCCCGCTGGGAGCCACCGACACTGCCGCACAACTGCTGAACGAATGGAAGGAGCATTGAGATGGTACATTTTGTAGGCGCAGGCCCCGGCGCACCTGACCTCATCACCCGGCGGGGTGCGGCCCTGCTGCAGGAAGCCGACTGCATCATTTATGCGGGCAGTCTGGTCAACCCGGCTCTGCTGGGGCTGGCGAAGCCGGAGTGTGCTGTTTACAACAGCGCCGAGATGACGTTGGAACAGGTGCTGGACGTGATGCGCCGGGTGGAAGCCGCAGGCGGGACCACCGTGCGGCTCCACACCGGCGACCCTTGCCTGTATGGGGCCATCCGGGAGCAGATGGACGCACTGGATGCGGATGGCATCCCCTACGATGATACCCCCGGCGTGTCCAGCTTTTGCGGGGCGGCGGCGGCGCTGAACGCCGAGTACACCCTGCCCACCATCAGCCAGACCGTGATCATCACCCGGATGGAGGGGCGCACCCCGGTGCCGGAAAAGGAGAAGCTGGCCAGCCTTGCAGCCCATGGGGCAACCATGGTGATCTTCCTCTCCATCGGCCTCATCGACAAGGTGCAGCAGGCCCTGCTGGCAGGCGGAGCCTACACGCCGGCGACCCCTGCCGCCGTGGTCTACAAGGCCAGCTGGCCGGAGCAGAAGGTGGTGCGCTGCACCGTGGGCGCGCTGGCCGGGAGCACCCGCGCCAACGGCATCACCAAAACAGCGCTCATCGTGGTGGGGGATTTTCTGGGCACCCGGTATGAGCGGAGCAAGCTCTACGACCCAACCTTTACGACGGAGTTCCGCAAGGGGGCAGACCAGTGACCCGCGCCTATCTCGCCTTTACGGAAAAAGGGCTGGCGCTGGCCCAAAAGCTGGCCAGTGCCCTGCCCGGCACTGTGGCCCGCTGCGGCCATGGTGGGCCTGGCCTTGCCGATTGGGCTGCGGAGCAGTTCGCCCATGCGGATGCCCTGATCTTTGTGGGGGCTGTGGGCATAGCGGTGCGGGCCATTGCGCCCCACTGCCAGAACAAGGCGGTGGACCCTGCCGTGGTGGTGCTGGACGAGTGCGGCCATTTTGCGGTGCCGATCCTTTCGGGCCATCTGGGCGGGGCCAACGATCTGGCCCGGGCGCTGGCAGCGGTCTGCGGTGCGGTGCCGGTCATTACCACGGCCACCGATGCCAACGGGGTGTTTGCCGTGGATGCGTGGGCCAGGCACCAGAACTGCGCTGTGCTGGAGCCGGAGCGCATCAAGCGCGTCAGCAGCAGGCTGCTGGCGGGCGGGCCGGTGCGATACCGGTCGGAATTCCCCATTGCCGGGCAGGCCCCTGCCGGGGTGGTCCCGGCGGGGGAGGCAGAGCGCGCCGACTTTGCCCTGACCCTTTTCCCGGCGGGCGATGCGCTGCACCTGATCCCGAAGATCGGTGTGCTGGGCATCGGGTGCAGGCGGGGGACCAGCGCCGCACAGCTGGAAGCGGCCTTTGCACAGTTCTGCGCGGCCCACGGCCTTGCAGCAGTGTGCATCACGGCGGCAGCCAGCATCGACCTGAAAGCCCATGAGCCGGGCCTGCTGGAATTTTGCAGAATCCACGGCTGGCCGGTGCAGTTCTATTCTGCCGCACAGCTGCAGAACGCCCCCGGGCAGTTCACACCTTCGGCCTTTGTCCGGAGCGTGACCGGTGTGGACAATGTCTGCGAGCGGGCGGCGGTGCTGGCGGCAGGCGGTACGATCATTCTTCCCAAACAGGCGGGCGGCGGCGTGACCTTTGCGCTGGCGCTTCGTCCCTTTGCCCCGGATTGGAGGTGGCAGGATGCCTAATGTTGTTTTTGTTGTCGGGCTTGGGCCCGGGGATCCCCGGTTTCTGACCGCACAGGCGCAGAGCGCCTTAACACAAGCCGAGGTGCTGTGCGGCTATACGGTCTATCTGGATCTGGTGCGCCCTTACTTCCCGGACAAGCTCTATTATTCCACCGGCATGACCAAGGAGATCGACCGCTGCCGCTGGGCGCTGGAAACGGCCCGGAGCGGCAGGGCGGTGGCGCTGGTCTGCTCGGGAGATGCCGGGGTCTACGGCATGGCAAGCCCTCTGCTGGAGCTGGCCGAGCACTTCCCGGACGTGACGGTGGAGGTGGTGCCCGGCCTGACCGCCGCCCTGAGCGGCGGTGCGGTGCTGGGTGCCCCGCTGGCCCACGATTTCTGTGTGCTCTCCCTCTCTGACCGGCTCACGCCGTGGGAGGTCATTGAGCGGCGGCTGGCGGCAGCAGCCATGGGGGATTTCTGCATCGCGCTGTACAACCCCTCCTCCAAGGGGCGGCCGGACTATCTGGCGCGGGCGGTGCGCATCCTGCTGGCAAACGGCAAAGCACCCGGAACGGTCTGCGGCATCGTGCGGAACATTGGCCGGGAGGGGCAGGAAAGCCGCGTTCTGACGCTGGCTGCGCTGGAAACCACCCCGGTGGATATGTTCACCACCGTGTTTGTCGGCAACGCCCAGACCCGCCAGCTGAGCGGGCGGATGGTCACGCCGCGGGGGTACCGCGCATGAGGGCCGTGGTATTCAGCGGCACCACCGAGGGCCGTGTGTTTTCAAAGCAGCTGGCCGCACTGGGGGCCGAGGTACTGGTCAGCGTGGCCACCCCGCTGGGGGCCGAGGAACAGGGCGAAAGGTCCGGCATCACCGTCCACTGCGGGCGGCTGACCCCGGAGGAGATGACCGCCCTGCTGCAGGGGGCTGACCTCTGTGTGGATGCGACCCATCCCTATGCCGTGGAGGCCACCCGGAACATCCAGGCAGCCTGCAAAACAGCGGGCACGGAGTACCGCCGCCTGCTCCGGCCCGAAAGCCCGCTGCCTGCCGGGAGCATGGTGTTTGCCTCTGCGGCCCATGCGGCGGGATTTCTGGCCCGGACGCAGGGAAATGTCCTGCTTGCCACCGGGGCCAAGGAGCTTTCTGCCTTTGCTGTGCTGGAACCGGCACGGCTCTTTCCCCGTGTCCTGCCCACCCGGGAGGGCATTGCCGCCTGCGAGGAGGCAGATATCCCCCATAAGAACATCATCGCCATGCAGGGGCCGTTCTCCTATGCGCTGAACCGGGCACTGATGGAGCAGTTTGCCATCCGCTTCCTCGTTACCAAAGATGGCGGCGCGGCGGGCGGCTTTGAAGAAAAAGCCCGGGCAGCGCAGGACACCGGGGCACAGCTCATCGTCATCCGCCGCCCGGCCGAGCAGGGCGAAACGGCGGAACAGATCCTGACACATTGTAAGGAGATGCTGCAATGATCACACTCATCGGGATGGGGTCGGGCACGCCGGAAAGCCTGACCGCGCAGGGCCTTGCCGCCCTGCAGAACGCCGGATTGATCCTGGGGGCAAAGCGCCTGCTGGAACAGCTGCCGCAGGGCTGCACGGAACACCGGAAGGCCCTGTATCAGCCTGAGGATGTCCTTGCCGCGCTGGCGGCTGACCCGGAGGTGGATGCTGCCCTTGTGTACAGCGGCGACACCGGGTTTTACTCCGGTGCGGCCCAGCTGCTGCCGATGCTGCGGGCCTTTGGCATCTCCTGCCGGGTGCTGCCGGGGCTTTCCAGCGTTCAGCTGCTGGCCGCTGCGGTGGGCCGCTCCTGGCAGGAGTGGAAGCTGGTCTCGGCCCACGGCTGTGCCTGCGACCCGGTGGCCGAGTGCCTGACGGCTGGGGGAAAGCCTGTGTTTTTCCTGACCGGCGGGGCAGAAACGCCTGCCTCCCTCTGCGGCCGGCTGGCTGCTGCCGGGCTGGGCGATGCCCATGTGCTGGTGGGGGAAGAGCTGGGCCGGGCAGAGGAGAAGATCCTGTTCGGCACGGCGCAGGAGTTTGCGCAAAAGCAGTTTGCAAGCCTGAGCGTTCTGCTTGTGGAACACGTTCCTCAGCCGCCCCGGCGGGTGCCTGGCTTCCCGGATGAAGCCTTCCACAGGGGAGAGGTGCCCATGACCAAGCAGGAGGTGCGGGCGGCGGCGCTGGCCAAGCTGGCCGTGCAGCCCGGCGATACCCTGTGGGATGTGGGGGCGGGCACCGGCAGCGTGAGCGTGGAGCTGGCACTGGCCGCACCCCGGGGGCATGTGTATGCCGTGGAGTGTGACCCGGAGGCCTGCGGGCTCATCCGGCAGAACCGGGAAACATTCCACGCCTGCAACCTGACACTGGTGGAGGGCCGCGCTCCCGCCGCGCTGGCTGACCTGCCCGCCCCGGATGCCGTGTTCATCGGAGGCACCAAGGGGGGCATGGAGGCTGTGGTGGACACGGTGCTTGCCCGGAATCCGAACGCCCGCATCTGCATCTCTGCCATTGCGCTGGAAACGCTGAGCGCCGCCGTGGCCGCACTGACTGCCCACGGCCTTGCTGCGGAGGTGACGCAGATCGCGGTCAGCCGCACCCGGCCTGCGGGCAGGCTCCACCTGCTGATGGCCAATAACCCCATCTTCCTTATCACAGGAGAACGTAAATGATCCAATTTCTTGTGGCCGCGCCCTGTTCCGGCAGCGGCAAAACCACACTGACCTGCGCTCTGCTGGCGGCGCTCAAGCGGCGGGGGCAGGACCCCTGCTCCTTCAAGAGCGGGCCGGACTATATCGACCCCATGTTTCACCGGGCCGTGCTGGGGGTGGAGAGCCATAACCTCGACCTGTTTTTCTCCGCACCGGAGACGGTGCGCGCGCTCTATGCGCAGGCCGCAGCCGGGCACGGGGCAGCTGTGTGCGAGGGTGCCATGGGCTTTTACGATGGACTGGGCGGCGTGAGTGATACCGCCAGTGCCTGGCATCTGGCCGATACGCTGGGCCTGCCGGTGCTGCTGGTGGTCCAGCCCAGAGGGGCCAGCCTGACGCTGGCGGCCCAGATCAACGGGCTGAAACAGTTCCGCACCTCCAGCCATCTGGCGGGCATCCTGCTCAATGACTGCGCCCCCCATTTATATGCTCTGCTGGCTCCCATGCTGGAACGGGAGACCGGCCTGCCGGTGCTGGGCTATCTGCCCCACCTGCCGGATGCCGCCCTTGAGAGCCGCCACTTAGGCCTGAAAACTGCCGGGGAGATCGCGGACTTACAGCAGAAGATCAGCCGGATGGCCGATGCGCTGGTGATGAATTGGGAAAAGCTGTCTATCCTGACCGAAGGCGCAGCGCCTTTGGTGCACACCGATCGGCTCCCCCCTGCGGGAGAGCTGCCGCCCCAGGGGGCAGAGGAACAGCGCCCCCGCGTTCCCATTGCCGTTGCAAGGGATGCGGCGTTTTGCTTCACCTACGCCGAAACACTGGAAGCGCTGGAGCGGGCGGGGGCGGAGCTCTGCTGGTTCAGCCCCCTGCAGGACCCCGCCCTGCCGGAGCAGATCGGCGGGCTCTATCTGCCCGGCGGCTACCCGGAGCTGTATGCCGGGCAGTTGAGTGCGAATCGCTCCATGCTGGCCTCTGTGCGCCGGGCTGTGGAGCGCGGTCTGCCCACGGTGGCCGAGTGCGGGGGCTTTCTCTATCTGGGCCAGAGCCTGGAGGATGCCAACGGGGAACGCTGGCCCATGGCAGGCGTCCTGCCGGGGCAGGGCTTCCGGGTGGGGAGGCTGGTGCGGTTTGGATACGCGGCATTGACCGCCCACGCCGACAGTATGCTGTTCCGCGCCGGGGAGCGTCTGCCGGTGCACGAGTTCCACCACTGGGATTCCACAGACAACGGAACCGGCTTTACCGCCGCAAAGCCCAACGGGAAGCAATGGGACTGCGGCTTTGCAAACGAGCATTTCTATGCGGGCTTCCCGCATTTGTATTGGGCGGGCACGGCCCTGCCCCGGCGGTTCGTGGATGCCGCCGCACACTATCATCAAGAGGAACAGGACCAATGACAGAGCTTGAACTGAAACAGCTTCTTTCCAAGATTACCCGGCCGGACGAGACCGCACGCACCGCCGCCCACGCTCACTGGGCCAGCCTGGCCAAGCCGCTGGGTGGGCTGGGCAGGCTGGAGACCTTGTTGGAGGATGCCGCCGCCCTGACCGGTACGGCAGAGCTGGCGTTTTCCAGCCGGGCCGTGCTGGTGCTCTGCGCCGACAACGGCGTGGTGGCGCAGGGCGTGAGCCAGACAGACCAGAGCGTGACCCGGGCCGTGGCCGAGAACCTTGCCGCCCGGCGCACCAGTGTCTGCCAGATGGCAAAAACGGCCCGCTGCGAAGTGGTGCCTGTGGACCTTGGCATGGCCGGGGAGCCGGTGCCCGGAGTGCAGAACTGCCGCATTGCCGCCGGGACGGCGGATTTCACCACCGGCCCTGCCATGACCCGCCAGCAGGCGGTGGATGCCATTGCGGCGGGCATCGGACTTGTCCGGGCGCAGAAGGCGGCGGGGGTGCAGCTGCTGGCCACGGGGGAGATGGGCATTGGCAACACCACCACCTCCAGCGCCGTGGCTGCGGTTCTGCTGGGTCAGCCCGTGGAGCGGATGACAGGCCGGGGCGCGGGCCTTTCCGACGCGGGGCTTGCCCGCAAGCTGGATGCCATCCGGCGGGGCATTGCGCGGAATCAGCCCGATGCCGCTGACCCTCTGGATGTGCTCTCCAAGCTGGGCGGGTTCGACATCGCCGGGCTGTGCGGTGTTTTTCTGGGCGGTGCGCTGGAAGGCCTGCCCGTGCTGATGGATGGCTTCATCAGCGGGGTGGCGGCTCTGTGCGCGGTGCGGCTCTGCCCCGCCGCGGAAAAGGCCGTGTTTGCCAGCCACTGCTCCACCGAACCGGCAGCAAGGCTGGTGCTGGAAGCGCTGGGCAAAGCACCCCTGCTCACCGCCGGGCTCCATCTTGGCGAGGGCACCGGAGCGGTGGCAAGCATCCCGCTGTGGGATATGGCGCTGGCCGTTTACCGCGATTGCTATTCCTTCACGGAGGGCGGCATTACGCCGTACACCCCCCAATGCTGACGCTGGTATTGGGCGGTGCCGCCAGCGGCAAGAGCGGGTATGCCGAGAGCCTGGTGCTGAAAACCGCGCTCCCGCGCTATTACATCGCCACCATGCAGGTGTGGGATGCCGAGTGTGCCGCCCGGGTGGAAAAGCACCGGAGGATGCGGGCGGCAAAGCAGTTTGAGACCGTGGAGTGTCCCCTGCATCTGGAGAACATCCATCTGTCTGCCCGGGGAACTGCGCTGTTGGAGGATCTGGGCAACCTGACCGCCAACGAGCTCTACGACCCCGCCGGGGCGGGAGAAAATGCGGCTTCGGCCATTTTGGAAGGACTGGACCAATTGGCCGGACAATGTGCGCACCTCATCGTGGTCTCCAACGAGGTGTTCAGCGGCGGTGCCGACTACGCAGGCGACACCGGGCGCTACCTGAAAGCGCTGGCGCAGGTGAACAATGCCCTTGCCGCCCGGGCTGACCATGTGGTGCGGGTGGTGTGCGGCATCCCGGTCTATTATAAAGGAGTGGAAAAATGATTGGATTGCAGACCATTGCAGTGGCCTTTGCCATGTTTTCGGCCCTGCCGGTGCCGCAGTTCGCGTGGAACCAGAAAAACATGCGGTATGCCATGTGCGCCTTCCCGCTCATCGGGGCGGTCATTGGCGGGCTGTGGTGCCTGTGCGGCGCTCTGCCCCTGCCGATGCCCGCAAAAGCGGCGGGGTTCTGCCTGATCCCGGTCTGGGTCACGGGCGGCATCCACCTGGATGGCTATGCCGACACCTGTGATGCCCTTTCCAGCTATGGCGACCGGGAAAAGAAGCTGGAGATCCTCAAAGACCCCCACTGCGGTGCCTTTGCGGTGATCCGGCTGTGCAGTTATTTTGCGGCCTACCTTGCCCTTTGCGCCTGCGTGGACTTCACGCCCCGGGTGGGCCTGTGCTGGACACTGGCCCTTGTGCTGGAACGGGCCCTCTCGGGCCTGGCCGTGGCATCGTTCCCGATGGCAAAGAACACCGGCCTTGCCCACACCTTTGCCACGGCGGCGGATCGAACTACTGTCCGCCGGGTGCTGATGGTGCTGGCCGCTCTGCTCAGCGCCGCCCTGCTGGCACTGGGCGGCTGGGCGCTGGTGCTGGCGGCGTTGCTGGTGTTTGCACGCTATCATGTTGTTTCGGGTAAGCAGTTTGGCGGCATCACCGGCGATCTGGCCGGGTGGTTTTTGCAGAAAGCCGAGCTGTGGATGCTGGCGGCGCTGTGTGCCTGCCAGTGGGGAGGACTGTTATGATCTTTATCACCGGGCCGCTGTACAGCGGCAAGCGCACCTTTGCGCAGCGCCTGCCCGGCACCCGCATTGCGGAGGTGCAGGCCCTGGCCGCAGAGGCTGAGGATCTGGAAAAGCTTGCGGAGGAGCTCTCCGCTTATGATATCGTGATGGCCACCGAGGTGGGCGGCGGCGTGGTGCCCATGGACGCAGGGGAGCGGGCCGCACGGGAAGCCGCCGGGCGGCTGGCCTGCCTGCTGGCGGCCCGGGCCGGGTGCGTGGTGCAGATGTTCTGCGGCATCCCCACAGTATTGAAAGGAGAACTGCCCCCATGCTGATCTATCTTCTGCGCCACGGCCTGACGGCCTACAACGCCGAAAAGCGCTATCAGGGCCAGCGGGATATCCCCCTGTGCCCCGCGGGCCGCGCCCAGCTGCGGCAGGCTGACCTCCGGCCGGAAACGGTCTATATCACCCCGCTCTGCCGCACCCGGCAGACCGCTGAGGTGCTCTTCCCGGGTGCAAAGCTCGTGGAGGTGAAAGACCTGCAGGAGATGTGCTTCGGCAGCTTTGAGGGCCGCAATTTCATTGAGATGGAGCACGACCCGGATTATCTGGCCTGGGTGAACGCCAACTGCGAAAGCCCCTGCCCGGACGGCGAGACCAAGGCTGTTTTTTCGGAGCGGGTGTGCAGGGCCTTTGCCGCACTGGTGGACAGGGCCCTTGCCGATGGGGAAGAGACACTGGTCATTCTGGCCCACGGCGGCACCCAGATGGCTGCCATGGAGCGCTACGCCCTGCCCCATGCGGATTATTACCATTGGTGCGCCCCCAACGCGGGCGGTTACGTTCTGGATGCAGGAGATTGGGCGGAGCAGCGGGTGCTGCACCTGCTGAAAACTGTGCAGTACACAAAGGAGGATGCCCGATGATCGAATACGTAGTACTCGGCGGTTTTGTGCTGGACTGCCTCTTTGGCGACCCGGCCTGGCTGCCCCACCCGGTGGTGTACATGGGCAAGGCCATCTCGGCGCTGGAAAAGCGCCTGCGGGCCCGCCTGCCCAAAACGCCTCAGGGGGAACTGCTGGGCGGTGCCATTGTGGCCTTCTGCCTGCCGGTGGGCACCTTTCTGCTGACGAGCCTTGTCTGCCTGGGAGCTGCCCGCATCAGCCCGTGGCTGGGGCTGGCCGTCCAGATGTTCTGGTGCGGGCAGGCACTGGCCGCAAAGGGGCTGGCGCAGGAGAGCACCAATGTTTACCGGGAGCTGGTCAAGCCCGACCTGCCTGCCGCCCGCAGGGCGGTCAGCCGCATCGTGGGGCGGGACACCCAGGACCTGACGCTGGAAGGGGTGACCAGAGCCGCTGTGGAGACGGTGGCCGAAAACGCCAGCGACGGTGTGATCGCGCCCCTGCTCTATATGCTCATCGGCGGGGCACCGCTGGCCCTGACCTACAAGGCCATCAACACGATGGACAGTATGCTGGGCTACAAAAACGAAAAATACCTCTACTTTGGCCGCATCCCGGCCAAACTGGACGATGTGGCAAATTACCTTCCCAGCCGCCTTGCCGCCCTGCTGTGGGTGGCTGCCGCGGCCTTTACGCACAATGACGCAAAAGGGGCGTGGAAGATCTGGCGGCGGGATCGCCGGAACCACGCCAGCCCCAACAGCGCCCAGACCGAGAGCGCCTGCGCCGGTGCGCTGGGGGTGCAGTTGGCCGGGCCCGCCTATTACTTTGGCGAATACTACGCCAAGCCTACCATCGGCGATCCGCTGCGCCCCATTGAACCGGAGGATATCCTGCGTGCCAACCGGATGATGTACGTGGCAAGCGCTTTTGCACTGGCATGGGGCGTGGCAATACGGGCTATTTTGTAACGACCTCGCCCTCTCAGTCATGCCTTACATGACAGCTCCCCCAAAGGGGGGAGCCAAGAACTGGGAACCAGAATCATCCAGGAAAAGGAGAACGAACATGCAACTAGTACATGGCGGCGATTGGGCCGGTTACCGGGCCGAGTTCGGGCGGGACCCGCTGGATTTTTCGGCCAACGTCAGCCCGCTGGGCCTGCCGGAAGGGGTGGCCCGGGCCATCACGGCGGCATTGCCCACGGCCGACCGCTACCCCGACCCCCTGTGCCGGGAGCTGCGGGCAAAGCTGGCGCTCCATGAGGGCGTGCCGGCGGAGCAGATCCTCTGCGGCAATGGGGCAGCCGACCTTATCTTCCGGCTGGTCTGGGCCAAAAAGCCCCGCCGGGCGCTGGTCACCGCCCCCACCTTTGCGGAGTATGCCACTGCATTGGAAAGCGTCGGCTGCACGGTGGAACGCTTCTTTTTGCGGGAGCAGGAGGACTTTGCGGTCACGGATGCGTTCTGTGCGGCCATCCGCCCGGGGGCGGATATGGTGTTCCTCTGCCAGCCCAACAACCCCACCGGCCAGCTGACGGCCCTGCCGCTGGTGGAGCAGATCCTCCGCCGCTGCGCGGCGTGCGGCACTCTGCTGGTGGTGGACGAATGCTTCCTTGATTTCCTGCCCGACCATGCCCTGCACACGGCAAAAGGTCTGCTGGGGGAGGGGAATCTGGTCATCCTGAAAGCCTTCACCAAGCTTTACGGTATGGCGGGCGTGCGGCTGGGCTATGCCCTGAGTGCCGACACGGCGCTGCTGGAACAGATGCAGGCCTGCGGCCAGCCCTGGGGTGTTTCCAGTCTGGCGCAGGCGGCGGGCCTTGCCGCGCTGGAGGAGACGGCGTATGTGGAAAAGGTCCGGGCCCTCATTGCCGAACAGCGGCCCCGCCTGACGACCGGGCTGCGGGCGCTGGGCCTGCGGGTGCTGGACGGCAGGGCAAATTACCTGCTGTTTCAGGCCCCGGAGACGCTGGGAGAAGCCCTGCGGCAAAGGGGTGCTGTGCTGCGCAGCTGTGCGAACTACCCCGGGCTGGGCCCCGGCTGGTACCGCACCGCCGTGCGCACCGGATCTGAAAACGAACAGCTTTTGAAACTTCTTGCGGAGGTGCTGGAATGAGCAAGGCAAAGTGCATCATGGTGCAGGGAACCATGAGCGGTGCAGGCAAAAGCCTGCTGTGCGCCGCCCTCTGCCGCATTTTTGCGCAGGACGGTTACCGCGTGGCTCCCTTCAAGAGCCAGAACATGGCGCTGAACAGCTTTGTCACCCGGGATGGGCTGGAAATGGGCCGGGCACAGGTGGTGCAGGCGCAGGCCGCAGGCATCGAGCCGGATGTGCGGATGAACCCCATCCTGCTCAAGCCCAGCAGTGACGTGGGCAGTCAGGTCATCGTGAACGGCGAGGTGCGGGGCCAGATGCCCGCCGCCGCCTACTTCAAAATGAAAAGAGCGCTCATCCCGGAGATCCTCTCGGCCTACAACAGTCTGGCCGAAACTGTGGACATCATCGTCATTGAGGGGGCCGGAAGCCCGGCGGAGATCAACCTGAAGGCAGATGATATCGTCAACATGGGCCTTGCCCGGCTGGTGGATGCCCCCGTTCTGCTGGCGGGAGACATCGACCGGGGCGGTGTGTTCGCCCAGCTGTACGGCACGGTGGCGCTGCTGGAGCCAGAAGAACGCGCCCGCATCAAGGGGCTGCTCATCAATAAATTCCGCGGCGATGTGGAGATCCTGCGCCCCGGCCTTGCTATGCTGGAAGAAAAAACGCAGCTGCCGGTGCTGGGGGTCGTGCCCTACCTGAAGGTGGACATTGAGGACGAGGATTCTCTTTCCACCCGGCTGGATGCGGGCAAAACGGTCCACCCGCTGGATGCAGCCATCCTCCGTCTGCCGCACATCTCCAACTTTACCGATTTCATGCCGCTGGAGCAGCATCCGCTGCTGGGCGTGCGGTATGTGCAGAATACCCGCCAGCTGGGCACACCGGATCTCATCATCCTGCCCGGCACCAAGAACACAGTGGATGACCTGCTCTGGCTGCGGCAGTCCGGGCTGGAAGCAGCCTTGTTGAAGCTGGCGGCCAGCGGCACGCCGGTGCTGGGGGTCTGCGGCGGGTATCAGATGCTGGGCGAGACGCTGGCCGACCCCGAAGGCACGGAGAGCGGTACGGCGCAGACCGTGCGGGGGCTGGGGCTGCTGCCCACCCGCACGGTCTTTACCGGCCAGAAGCACCGCACCCAGGACACTGCCGCCGTGACCGCCGCCCCCTTTGCGGGCGCGGCCCTGACCGGATACCAGATCCACACCGGCCGCACCGAGGTGCAGGGTGTGCCCTTCTGCACACTGGCAGACGGCACACCCGAGGGCTGCGTGCAGGACAATGTGTTCGGTACCTACCTGCACGGCCTGTTTGATACCGGGGAGCTTACCGAGAAGCTGGTGGCCCTGCTCTGCCGGCGCAAGGGCATTGCGCCGGACAGTGCGGCCCTCATCCCGATGGAGCAGTACCGCCAGCAGCAGTTTGACCTGCTGGCCGATGGCGTGCGCGGCGCGCTGGATCTGGATGCCGTTTACGCGGCCATGGGGTTGGAGAACCCGCGGAGGAATGCACAATGATCCCACAACATCATCTGCCCGCCGACATTGAGCGGACAAGCCTTTCCATCATCACGGCAGAGCTGGAAGCGCAGGGCCTGACCCCGCCGCCCGAGACTGCCGCTGTGGTCAAGCGGGTCATCCACACCACCGCCGACTTTGACTATGCGAAAAATCTGCGCTTCACGCCGGGGGCTGTGGCGGCAGGTGTGGCCGCCCTGCGGGCCGGAACTCCCATCATCACCGACACCAACATGGCGCTTTCGGGCATTTCCAAGCCTGCCCTTGCCCGGCTGGGCGGCAGTGCCCTCTGCTATATGGCGGACCCCGAGGTGGCGCGGATCGCAGCCGAGACCGGAACCACCCGGGCAGTGGCCTCCATGCACCGCGCGGCGCAGGAGCACCCCGGGGCCATTCTTGCGGTGGGCAATGCCCCCACCGCCCTGCTGGCCATTGCGGAAGAGATCGAGGCCGGGCTGCGGCCTGCTCTGGTCGTTGCCGTGCCGGTGGGCTTTGTGAATGTGGTGGAAAGCAAGGAAGCGCTGTTTGCCGCCTGTGCAGCCCACGGCGTGCCTGCCATCGCGGCCATGGGCCGCAAGGGCGGCAGCACCGTGGCCGCCGCAGTCTGCAACGCCCTGGTCTACTCTGCTGCCGAGATGCTGGACCCTGCGGCAAGAGGGTGGAAATAGGGCGGAACCGGTGAAAATGCCCCTTTTTACGCTTTTGCTTGACTTTTTGGCAGAAACAAGGTATCGTTTATCTGTATGACGATTGATATATGAGTTGAAGCTTTGCGTGAAAAAGGAAACATTATGGCACAGACGATTTTAGAAGAAAAGAAAAAATCACGGCTGATGACAGAGGGCAGCATCTGGAAGAGCATCCTGCTCTTCTCGGTGCCGCTGATCCTGGGCAACATGCTGCAGCAGCTGTACAACACCGCTGATTCCATCATCGTGGGCAACTTTGTGGGCAGCAACGCGCTGGCAGCCGTCGGCTCCAGCGGCTCGCCCATCTTCCTGCTCATCGGGTTCAGCCAGGGCATTGCCGTGGGTGCCGGTGTCGTGGTGTCCCAGTTTCTGGGAGCCAAGGACAGGGAGGGCGCGCACACCGCAGTTCACACCTCCCTGGCCCTTTCGGCCATTCTGGGTGCGATCCTGACCGTGTGCGGCATTGCCGTCAGCCGTGCCCTGCTCACCGCCATGAATACCCCCGCAGAGGTGCTGGAGGATGCGGTGCTCTATATGCGGCTCTATTTTGGCGGCGTGCTGTTCAGCGTAGTGTATAACATGGCGGCCGGTATCCTGAACGCCGCCGGCAACTCCAAGCGGAGCCTGCTTTACCTGGGCGTTGCCTCCATCACCAACATCGTCCTCGACCTTGTCCTGATCGCCGGATACAAGATGGGCGTGGCCGGTGCGGCCATTGCCACCGATATCAGCCAGCTGGTGTCCTGTGTGCTCTCCCTGCGCTTTCTGATGCGGGTGGAGGACGATTACCGCGTGACGGCAAAGGAAGTGCGCGTGCACAAAAAGATGGCGGTCCGCATCATCAAGGTGGGCCTGCCCACCGGTATCCAGAATATGGTCATCTCCCTTTCCAATGTGCTGGTGCAGGTCAGCGTCAACGGCTATGGTGCCGCTGCCATGGCAGGCTTTGCCGCCTATATGAAGGTGGATGGCTTCAACATTCTGCCTGTGCTGAGCTTCAGTATGGCGGCCACCACCTTTGTGGGCCAGAACTTTGGTGCGGGCAAGATCGACCGTGTCAAAAAGGATACCTTTGTCACCCTGGGCATGTGCATCGTTTACACCATCCTGACCGGCATCCTGCTGCTCGCTTTCCAGGACCCCATCATGCACCTGTTCACCGGCGATGAAACGGTCATTGCCTACGGCAAGATCTGTATGCTCTATTTCTGCCCCTTCTACTGGATGCTGGGCATCCTGCAGGGCCTTGCCGGTACGGTGCGCGGCACCGGCAAGAGCGTGCCGCCCATGGTGGTGCTGCTGATCTCCCTGTGCCTGTTCCGCATCGTCTGGATCCAGTTTGCCCTGCCCCTGTTTGCAGGCATTGAGGGTGTGCTGCTGGTCTACCCGGTGTCCTGGGCTGTGGGTGCAGTGTTGATGGTGCTCTACGCCTGGAAGGGCAAATGGATGCAGCTCCCGGAAGCAATTTTATAAACCGGACGCACCCGATCCCCCGGTAAAAGTGTATTTTATGCAAAAATGACGTATGAATGCGTAAAAATATCCGGGGGGGGGGTAAAAATCTGCGAAAATCAGTTGATTTCTGCCGAAAAATGCCGTATACTGAATTATAGTTTTAAATCGAACGACAAACTTCGGCAAAAGGGGCTGATAAGATGGAGTGCACACAGGCAGAGGCCTTTGAACAGTATATTCGGGATCTGCGCGTTGTGCGCTCGATCTCCCGGCCCAGCTTTCCGGAGGGCAAAGCTCCCGCTGCTGTGCTGGAAAAGATCCAGACCAACGCGCTGAGATGCAACACCCTGATGCGGCAGAATGAGGCACTGCTGGCGCAGTTTGTCTATGACCGTGACCCTGCCTCCCTGACCGAAGAGGATATCCAGGGACTGAGTGCCTTTGCAGGCAGGCTGTTCAACTACGCGAACAGCGAGGATATAGGTGTGGCGTTCAAGGTGCATCAGCTGCTGTTGGCAGCGGCTCGCAGCCGGGAAGACGTGCCTATGATCGTCAGGGAGCTGTACTACACAGGCATCACCCTGCATTATATGAACGTCCGGGATGAGGGAACTGGCATCAACCTGTTGGGAGATGCGATCCAGGTCTATTTTACGGAAGCTGCTGAATACATGTCACGGTATGAACAGCTGGACAGGAATACCCGGCAGTATCTCATCCGCTGTGTGGGCAACACCCGGCTGGGGATGTCTCGCGGCACCCATGCGGAAAGCTGCCGGTATCTGGAGCGGTTCCGCCGCGCAATGGACATCATCCAGTCTGCGCATTACCATGCGCTGGACCCGGAGTTCCCCTGGGAAAGCTACATCTATTCCATGCACATGGACCGCATGACCCTGCTGACCCATCTGCGGCAGGAGGAGGATCCCGAGGTGGCGCGGCAGGTGCTGGAATCGGCGGAATACATCTGGGGGCACAAGAAGAAGTACAAGGGTCAGGATGCGCGCCTGCAGAACTGGCGGGTACCCTATTTTTACGCCGCTGCCCGCTACCATGCCGGGGTGGGCAGCCTGGAAGACGTGGTCAAGATCCTTCTGGAATCGGCGGGAAGCGTGGCGCAGGATGATTATTCTGCCGAGGCCATCAACCGGAAGCTGGTTCTGGCGGCCTATCTTTCGGTCTATGCAGAACGTCTGGACGAGGCGGGAGCACAGAGGTATCGTGCAACCGTGGAGCAGGTACGCCGTTCTGCGGATCAGTATCTGGAACAGATGCCGGCCAGCCAGTATCCCCGTGTGGTAAACTCTGCCGCCTGGGAGCTGAGCAAGATCAACACCAGCTCAGATGAAACGGCGAACCGCCGGATGCTGGGCAGTATCCTGGCCGGGCACAAGCCGACCTATGTCCACTCGCTGATGGTGGCAGAGCTGACCCGTGCCCTGTTGCAGCGGCAGATCGAGACAAGGCCCGAAACACTGGTTGGCCTGCTGGGCTGCAGGAGCGCGGCCGAGGTGCAGGCCCGGCGGGAAGAGCTCTGCCAGACGGCCTATGAGTGCGGCCTGTACCACGACCTTGGCAAGTGTGCCGTTCTGATGTACATCGACAACAACGCCCGCCGCCTGCTGGATGAGGAGTTTTTCTGCATCCAGAGCCACCCAAGGACCGGCGCTGACATTCTGAATAGAATGGGCTGCGGAAGAACGCTGGCCCTGGCGGCGCTCTATCACCACTGCTATTACAACGGCAAGGGCGGATATCCCAATGATGTGCCCTCCTGCCCGCCGGAGATCAAGGGAATCGTGGATGCGCTGAGCGTGGCAGACTCGCTGGATGCCGCCACCGATAATATCGGTCGGTGCTACAACCTTGCCAAGCCCTTCCGCACGCTGCTGAAAGAGCTGCGGGCCCAGAGCGGCACCCGCTATGCGCCCAATGTGGTCGCCCTGTTCGAGGATGAGCGTTTCTGCCAGCAGCTGGCAGAGAACACGGATGCTGAGCGCAAAAGGGTGTATCTGCGGGTGTATCACGCCGGAAGGGAAGAAAAATAAACGACCCTCTCCATCATTGCTTTGCAGTGCCACCTCCCCAAAAAGGGAGCGGGCATACGTCAGCGTGATAGAGAGGGTCTTTTTTTGTTTAAGTCAGGGTGAAGCTTTCCCAGTCCACCCTGCCGGTGCAGTTCAGCCGGAAGAAGAGCGGGAAGGTTCCTGCCGGGGCAGAAAAGCTGCCCTGTACCTCCTGCCAGTCCGTGCTGGCGGGGAAGGTGACCTCAGCGGCTTTCCGGGTGCAGGCCTCGTCCAGATAGACGGTCATGCTGCCCGGTGCGCTGGCCCGCAGGCGCAGGGTGAGCCGGGAAGCATCCCCCAGTGCGAAGTACTTGAACCCTGCCAGTGTGCCGTCCTACATATTGGCGATATAGTGCAGGCTCTCCTCCCGCTTGCCGCTGGAGGCAGGCTCTTCAAAAATGTGGGGCTGGGTGTCCCGCACACACTTGCGGATGGTGAGCCGCTCTTTGCCGATGGTCTTGTGGGTCAGGTTGCAGGCGTAACAGGCATTGTAGCTGCCGGTGCCGGGCAGCGGCCCGCCGTTCAGGCCGCAGCTTGTGATCTCGGCCTGGTGAAAATGACCTTCCGCATCCAGAACAACGGGTTCGGCACAGCCCTGGCGGCAGCACTCGATGCCGTGGGTCTGGCGGTGGTAGAAGATGTACCACTGCCCACCCAGCTGGACAAGGCCGCCGTGGGTGTTGCCATAGGGGGCCTTGGGCGTGGTGTTACCGTTCCGTCCGATGTCTGCATTGGAAACGAGGATTCCGCCGTACCGGTAGCCGGTCAGCGGCTGGTCGGAGACAGCATAGCACAGGTCGTGGCTCTGCTCAGAGGAATACACAAGGTAATACCGTTTGCCGATTTTCCGGGGAGAAGAGGCTTCGTAGAAGCCGTGGCCCTCAAAGCCGGTGCCAGCGGTGGCCTGACAGCCGGGCAGCACCTCAAAAGGCCCGGCCTTGATGGTATGCATGTCCGGTTCCAGCTCAAAGCCCAGACTGTACTTGCCCAGCTTGAGTGCCCACGGGAAATCCGGTGTGGGGCAGAAGCCGATGTAGAGATAGATCCGGCCATCGTCGTCCACCAGCACGCCCGGGTCGAACATCTTGGTGGCGGGTATGGTGCCATCCGGGAAAGTTACATTGCACAGATAGGTGAAGGGGCCCTGCGGCGTGTCGCTGACAGCGACCTCACAGGGATCGTATTTTCCACGATTATAATACAGATAGTACCGTCCATCCGGGCCCTGCACGCAGTCGGGGGCGGCAAGGTTGCCGCCCTCTTCCAGTGAGGCAGTGGTAGCGGTGTAGGGATAGCTGATGCCCTCGTATTTCCAGCTGCCCAGATCATCCAGCGGGGCGCTCCACACAACGTAATCGCCCTCGCAGAACTGAGTGGAGCCTGCCACATCGTGGCTGCCGTAGACATAGAGCCGATCGCCCCAGATACGGGGCTCGCCGTCCGGGACATACTCCCACAGGGGCAGGTAGGGATTCATGGCGGGATGTTTCATTCAAATACCTCCTTACAAAAAGAGCCCTCCGGCGCTCACGCAGTTTACCCCGGAAAAACAGGGGGGTCCCTGATGCGTGAGCCGCCGAAGGGCTCCATCTTCTGTTTGATTTTATTAAATCAGATGCAAAAAGCTTTGTCAAGCACCGGCGGCTGCATCGCTTCAGCCGGGGTACTTAGCCACTTCCAGCAGTTCCTCCGCCCGGCGGACCTGTTCCGCCGTGGGGGGAACAGCATCGGGCAGGGGATAGGAGATGCCCAGCTTCTGCCACTTGAACAGCCCCAGCGTGTGGTAGGGGAGAACCTCCACCCGCTGCACCGTTTTCAGGCTGCGGATGAAATCTGCGGTCCTGCGCAGGCCCTCCTCGTCATCGGTGAGGCCGGGCACCAGCACATGCCGGATCCAGAGCGGAACGCCCAGATCGGAAATATGCCGTGCCATGGCTAAGATGTTGGCATTGTCCCGGCCGGTAAGCTGACGGTGCTTCTCCGGGTCGATCTCCTTGAGATCCAGGATCACCAGACTGGTGGAAGCCATCAGGGTATCGAAGGCGGCCAGGTAGGCGGGGTCATCGGGCTGGAACGGCTGACCGGCCGTGTCCAGCGCGGTGTGCACCCCCTTGGCGCGCGCCAGCTGGAAGAATTTTGTCAAGAAGTCCATCTGCCGCAGCGGCTCGCCGCCGCTGACGGTGATGCCGCCCTTCTTGCCCCAGTAATTGCGGTAGCGCCAGACGTGCTGGAACAGCTTCTCCGGAGACCATTCCGTGCCGCCCTCAGTGCTCCACGTTTCGGGGTTGTGGCAGTATTTGCAGCGCAGGGCACAGCCCTGCAGAAAGACAACGAACCGGACACCCGGCCCGTCCACCGAGCCGAAGCTTTCCAGCGAGTGGACGAGACCGACGGGATCACAGTGCGGCATGGCAGGTACGGGAGATCACGTCCATCTGCTGCTCGCGGGTCAGGTCGATGAACTTGACCGCATAGCCGGAGACGCGGATGGTGAAGTTGGCATATTCTTCCTTTTCGGGGTGCTCCATGGCATCCAGCAGCTTCTCCTTGCCGAACACGTTCACGTTCAGGTGGTGTGCACCCTGATCGAAGTAGCCGTCCATCACCTGCACCAGATTCTCCTTGCGCTCCTCCTCGCTGTGGCCCAGAGCCTCGGGGTTGATGGTCTGGGTGTTGGAGATGCCGTCCAGAGCCCAGTGGTAGGGCAGCTTGGCAACAGAGTTCAGGGAAGCCAGCAGGCCGTTCTGCTCCGCACCGTAGCTGGGGTTTGCACCGGGTGCAAAGGGGGTAAAGGCGGCACGGCCATCGGGCAGAGCACCGGTGTACTTGCCGTACACCACGTTGGAGGTGATGGTCAGGATGGAGGTGGTAGCCTCGGAGTTGCGGTAGGTGTGGCGCTTCTTGATCATCTCCAGGAAGGTGCGCAGCAGCCAAACACCGATCTCATCGGCACGGTCGTCATCGTTGCCGTACTTGGGGAAGTCGCCCTCCACCTCATAGCCGGTGGCCAGGCCGGTCTCATCGCGCACGACCTTGACCTTGGCGTACTTGATGGCGCTCAGGGAGTCGATGACGTGGGAGAAGCCTGCAATGCCGGTGGCAAAGGTGCGGCGCACATCGGTGTCGATCAGGGCCATCTCGGCTTCCTCGTAGTAGTACTTGTCGTGCATATACTGGATCAGGTTCAGCACGTTGACGTACAGGCCGGCCAGCCAGTCCAGCATCTGGACATACTTGGGCAGGACTTCGTCATAGTTCAGGTACTCGCTGGTGATGGGGGCATAGTTGGGGCCGCACTGCTCGTGGCTCTTCTCGTCCACGCCGCCGTTGATGGCGTACAGCAGGCACTTGGCCAGGTTGGCGCGGGCACCGAAGAACTGCATCTCCTTGCCGGTCTGGGTGGCAGACACGCAGCAGCAGATGGAGTAATCGTCGCCCCACACGGGCTTCATCACATCGTCGTTCTCGTACTGAACAGAGCTGGTGTTGATGGACACCTTGGCAGCGTACTTCTTGAAGCTCTCGGGCAGGGCAGAGGAGTACAGAACAGTCAGGTTCGGCTCCGGTGCGGGGCCCATGTTCTCCAGAGTGTGCAGGAAGCGGTAGCAGTTCTTGGTGACCATGCTGCGGCCGTCCATGCCGATGCCGCCCACTTCCAGGGTGGCCCACACGGGGTCGCCGGAGAACAGCTGGTTGTAGCTGGGGATGCGGGCAAACTTGACCATGCGGAACTTCATCACCATGTGGTCGATCAGCTCCTGGGCCTGGCTCTCGGTCAGGGTGCCGTTCTCCAGATCGCGCTGGATGTAGATATCCAGGAAGGTGGAGATGCGGCCCACGCTCATGGCAGCGCCGTTCTGGGTCTTGATGGCGGCCAGGTAGCCGAAGTACAGCCACTGGCAGGCTTCCTTGGCGTTCTTGGCGGGCTGGGAGATATCGCAGCCGTAGGCCTCGGCCATCTTCTTCATGCCCTTCAGGGCGCTGATCTGGCGTGCGATCTCCTCGCGCAGGCGGATCACGTCATCGGTCATGGTGCCGTCGCCGCAGTTGGCGAAATCTTCCTGCTTGAACTTGATCAGGGCATCGATGCCGTACAGGGCCACGCGGCGGTAGTCGCCCACGATGCGGCCGCGGCCGTAGGTGTCGGGCAGGCCGGTGATGATGTGGGTGTGGCGGGCGGCCTTCATCTCAGGGGTGTAGGCATCGAACACAGCCTGGTTGTGGGTGCGGGTATAGTCGGTAAAGATCTTGTGCAGCTCCTCGCTGGGCTGATAGCCGTAGGTGGTGCAGGCCTGCTCTGCCATCTTGATGCCGCCGTAGGGCATGAATGCACGCTTCAGGGGCTTGTCGGTCTGCAGGCCGACGATCTGCTCCAGATCCTTCAGGGTCTCGTCGATATAACCGGGGCCGTAAGCGGTCAGGCTGCTGACGACTTCGGTCTCCATGTCCAGCACGCCGCCCTTGGCGCGCTCTTCCTTCTGCAGCTTCTGCAGGGCACCCCACAGCTTATCGGTCGCCTCGGTGGGGCCAGCCAGAAAGCTTTCGTCACCGTCGTACGGGGTGTAGTTCTTCTGGATGAAGTCGCGGACATTGACTTCCTCTTTCCAGATGCGGCCCTCAAAGCCTTCCCACTGTTCAAAATTGATCATTGGAACCTCCTTGCTCCATTCCATGCGCGGGTTAGCGCATTCTAACTATTGAGCCTTTGAAAAACCGCACTGTATCGGCGGCTTTCTGGGGGCGAAACGGTCTTGAACTGCCGTCTGCGGCAGTTCCAACTACAAGGTGTAGACAAAAATGAAAACCTGCCCACAAAATCTTGCGTTACTATAATAACAAGAACCACTTTAAAAAGCAATAGAAAACAAGTGGGTTTTCTTCCAAAGCAAGGGGGATTCTTTGGGCAGAATGTAGAAAAAAAGCTGAAACCCCGGCGACACACACCTTTTTCGAGAAAAATTGCAAATTGAGGGTTGACAAGACTAACCGCTTATGGTATTCTGTTCTCGCAGCGGCGGTTAGCTAATTCTAACCACGATGCACCAAAAAACGGAGCGTCTGCAAGCGCTCCGTTCCATTCCTCCATTCCATACTCTCTTTTTCTTGGCAGGATGCAGCATTCTGGTTTGCTCTGCATCCGCTGCGCGGCACACAGGGCTCTGGTACGGCACTGTGCGCAGATGAAAACAAAAACGGGACACTCAGCTTGACCACCTGAGTGCCCCGATTTTTGTTTTGTCCCGGTCGTTGATCAGCCGCATCCCGGGGAGCGGACAACATTCTTTACACCACCGCATCCCGCAGCAGCTGGTAGATCGCCCCCGCGTTTCCATCGGGGGAGCGGAGGAAGACGAATTTTCCGTTTACCTGGCAGACCCCGTCTGAATAGACGGTGAAAAGCAGGTTCTGGCTGGCATCGTCTGCAAAGCGCAGGGTGATGGAATGCGCTTCGTAGTCGTGGGAGTAGGAGCGGACATTCTGGTTGAACTTTTGGTAGCAGCTCGCGTTTTGCAGGATCTCGAAAAATGCCTGATAAGTATCATCGCCCGCAGAATAGGCACGGGTGGTGACCACAGAGGGGCTCAGGCTGACGGTATCCTCCACGCTGACGGAGACAGAAGTGCTTTTATTGATATCAGTTTTCAGGTCAATGCGGCGGTTGGAAACGAACAACAGCACGAATAACACGACCCAGAGGGCCATGATGGCATAAAAACGGAGACTTTTGTTTTCCATAAGGCGTTCTCCTTTGGCGGGCCGCACAGCAGGGCGGCCAAAGATCTTCAAAGAGTACGCTTTCATTATAGTGCCGGAATGCGCAGGATGTCAACTGTTCTCCAGATGCTTCTGCGCCGCAAAAGTGCCTGCGGCGCTGGCGGCGAACACAAAATAGTAGCTTGCGATGCGGAAGAGCATCAGGGTGCTCATGGCCTCGCCGCTGGTCATAAAGCTGCTGAACACCAGCAGAAAGGCTGTTTCAATGGAGCCCATGCCTGCCACATTGGGCAGGGCGTTGGAAAGGAAGAGCATCAGGCTGGTGAGCAGCTGTACCTGCCAGAAGCTCAGCCCGCAGGAAAGCCCCATGAACCGGATGCAGAACCACGGCAGGGTGAACATCAGAAACAGCTTGAGGGTCTGCACGGCAAGGATACGGGCACAGCGGCCCTTGTCGGCCAGCAGGAGGCGGCTCTCGGTGGCCAGGGTGTCCAGCTGCTCCAGCCACTTTTCCCGGCGGGTCTGCCACGGTTCTGTTTTGGGCAGAAAGCCCATGGCCCAGCGGGCCAGCCGCTGCACCAGCGGCGAGACACAGAGCAGCACCAGCGCCACGATGACCAGCGCCACCACGCAGTAGGCGGCGGGCAGATAGTGCATCACGCCGGAGGTGTTGGCGGCGAGCCAACGGTGCTGCAGCAGGAGCATCACAGTGGCATAGAGCAGAACGGTGGTCTTGTGGAATACATATTGCAGGGTCATCAGGCCCACACCGGGGCCCAGCGGCAGACCGCAATGGTAGAGATAGTAGGACTCCATGGGCACAGCCCCGGCACCCAGGCCGACCACGTTGCCAAAGATGCCCACAAAGGCGGCATCCATGCCGCGCTGCAGGGTGAAGCCCGGCAGGCGGCAGCGGATGATGAGCCAGCAGACGATTCCCTCAAGCAGGGGGTATGTCAGGCCGATGGCCAGCACCAGCAGCACCTGCCAGAAGGAGAGCTGGGCCAGCGCGGTCGAGATCTCGGCCCAGTGGCTGCTGAAGATGAAAACCACTACGCAGGTCAGCGCCAGCAGTACCAGCAGAGAAAGGATCGCCTTTTTGCGGGAGGGCTGCTGGGGGGTGTTGGTCTGTTCCATGGGACAAGGCTCCTTTCACGATACTGCTTGCAGTATAACACAGCGGAACCTTGTTTTTGTGAACTGAAACAAAATTTTTCTCGTCACTTTGTGTGATATGATAAAAAAGAACCTCTCAGGCTTACTTCGTTCGCCAAGCCCGGGTTGCGGCACCCAGCATCCACTTCGTGTTGGAAACAACACTTGTGTCTTACTGGCCGCGGCCCCAACAGCAACGCCCTTTCTCCGCCACTGGCGGCGGTTGTTGCTGTTGCCCCTATGAGGAGAAGTGGCATTGCGAAGCAATGACGGAGAGGTTTTGTGTTACTTTTTCGCTGTCAGATCTTTCACAGCAGCCCGGAGCGTCTGCTCAAAAGCCTCCTTGGAATAATACTGTTCGTACATTTTACGGCATTCTGTCCGCATGGATGCCAGCTCTTCCGGGTGTTCAATGGCGTGCTCCAGCAGGACAGCCAGCTGCTGCGGGTCGTCGTCGTGGTAAACGAAGCCGTTCCGCCCCTCGGAGATGAGCCCGGCGGTGCCGGTGTGCTCCGATACGATGGACGGCTTGCCGAAGATCAGACCCTCGGTGACAAAGGTGGGCATGGGATCATCGCGGGAAGCACAGACCAAACCGGTGCACTGCTCCATCAGGCTCTTGATCTCGTCACGGGTGAGCCGCTTGCAGTAGTACACGTTTTCCGGGTAGTCTGCGGTCAGGGCGCGGACGGAGTCCATCATCTCCTTGTCAGCGGCCTGGCCCACAAAGAGGAAGGAGGCTTTCTCCCGTACCTCGGGCGGCAGCAGGCGGATGGCCTTGCAGAAGATATCGTGGCCCTTACGGCGCTCAAAGGAGCCCACCGTGGCAAACAGCGGGCGGCCGTGGTTATAGCCCAGATCGGTGCGGACAAAGTTCTCTGCCGCGTAATCGGGCAGGCCGTAGATGAGCGGCCGGATCTCGAACTCGGGCCGCACGGCGTGCATGGCGTTGGCGGCGTGGCTGCCCACCGAGTAGACCCGGACATTCTCTCCCAGCTGGGTGGGGATCTGGTGGGCAATGTGGGGATAGCCTGCAAAGGCATCGTGGAGCCACCACAGCACCGGCACGGCGGTGCCGCTCAGGGCACGGACAGCCCGGGCCATGACCACCGTGTTGGCGATGACGAAGTCGGCACAGAGGGCCATGCCCCAGGCATCGGAGACATTGCGGCAGGACGACCGGGTGATGACCGAGGCCCCGGCATCCAGGAAGAGATGCAGGGAGCCGCCGTCACTGGGGCCCAGCACAAGTACCTCATACCCCATGCTGCGCAGCACCGGCACGGCACTCACCAGCACGATGGGTGCGCCGGTCATATCCAGCACATGGCTCATAATAAAGGCACGTTTGCCATGGGCCGAAAACGCATCCTCGGCGCAGATGCCGCGCTCGTAGTGGAGCAGGGCCTGCGGGATGAGAGCGGGCTTAGTGCAGAGCTGCGCGGCCAGCGCCAGCAGCTCAGGCACATTTTCGGGGTCATGGGCGGCGGCGCGGCAGCGCTCCAACAGGGTGCGGCTGACCACGGCGCAGCGGTTCTGCGCCTGCAGCGGCTGGCTCTGATAGAGGGCAGTCGCCCCGCCAAAGCCGAACACAGCGTTGCAGACGGCGTAATCCGCCCCATCCTGCAGGGCTTTGGCAAAGAACATCAGGGCGGTGGACATCAGCTCCACGTCCTCGGCGGCCAGAAGTACGCCGTCTACGCTTGCGGTCAGCTCCCCGCCCAGCCGGTCCACCAGCCGGAACTTGCGGTGGAGCTGATCGGTCAGGGTGGCTTTCAGGGCCGTGCTGCGGGCCGGTGCGCAGACCAGCAGATAGGTGCTCTGGGTGTTGCTGTACTCCTGCAGGGCCAGCTGACGCTGCTGCAGGGGGGTGTAATTGTTATACATGGCTGTTCCTCCGTTCCGCTTCTCAGTTTCCACGGTGGAACAGGCGCATCAGGCTGCGGATGGGAGCAGTGAGCTTCCAGCTTTTACTGGAAAACACGCTTTCCAGCGAGGTCTCGTAGGCAGTGCTCCGGGCCTGCAGATCGGCGTTTTTCTGGTGCAGCTGTGCGATCTCCTGCTGCAGGGCGGCCACCATCTGCTGCTGGGCCGCGGCATTCTGCTCCAGCTGCTGGATATGCTGTTTTTCGCTGTCCTTGCGCAGCTGGAGCTGCTGCACGCCCTGCAGCACGGCGCAGAACAAAGGCTCGTCCGTCAGGGTCTCCAGCGGGAAGTAGCCGTAGCTCACCACCAGCTTCATCCCGGCGGGGTAGTGGGTAGTGCCCTCCAGCCGGTAGTTGGGGTCATCGCCCAGGAACAGGGTGCTTCCGCCGGAAAGGTTCAGGCCGTTGGTGGGCACGCAGATGATGCGGTCGTCTGAAAAGATCAGGTTGGTGATGCAGCAGGGCAGCTCACCCGGGTCGAACCGCAGGGCCTGCACGGCCACCGGCAGCTCAAAGGTCGCGGTCACAGCACCGGTCAGCTCGTCGGTGGTGCAGTCGGGCGCGGTCAGGGTGTCCTTTTCCGAAAAGCCGAAGCCTGCATCATAATAGAGCAGCGGCTGCAGCAGAGTGGGCGAGTCAGTGTGCATCTCGCGCTGGGGGTGTGCCGCAAGGTAGGACTGCACTTTCTGTTCCAGGGAAAGGCAGCGCTCTGCCAGATGGGAAGCACCTTCGTCCGAAAGCTTGAGCTGCTGTTCCAGCTCGGCGATCTTTTCCTGCAGAGCCGCAGTGTTCTCAGGAGCTGCGTTGTTCATAACCGGATTCTCCTCATAATATTATTTCACTTCAGCAGAGGGGGCACCCTCTGCAAAAAATCAGTGTTTTGCCGCAAAATGACGCTCAGGCGCTTCGGCGCGGGCGCTGCGCCGGCGGGGCGCTTCCGCCGCCTTCTGCTCCCGGCGGGAGGTGAGCCAGAACTTCAGGTCCCGGCGGCGCACCAGCAGCTCGCAGATGAGCAGGGTGGAGCCCAGCGAAAGGGTGAACTGCAGCACCATGCCCAGCACCGGGTGAGCCGCAAACTTCTGGGGCATCAGATACCAGGGAATGGCCGTGAGCTCCACGGTGTGGACGCAGAAGATGAACAGCGAACGGCGGCCAATGGCCTGGATGGCGTGGGTGACAACGTTCTCCACCCTGCGCTGGAACCAGATGACGATGGAAAGGATGCCCAGGCCCGTCACGGCATCCAGCAGGATGCTCACAGGGCCGAGGGTCCACTCGGCCATCGAGACGCAGTCGGTGCTCTTGGTAAGAAGCACCAGTGCGGCCACAGCCAGCGCCGCCGCGATCATCCCGCCGCGCAGACGGGGCGGGAGAGGCTGTTCAAAGATCTTATGCTTCTTGGCAAGGTAGCCCACATACAGAGCCGGAACGGTGACCATGCCCTGGCCGATGCAAAAAGGGGCCTCCCAGGTGATACAGATACCCCAGCCTAACAGCATGGTACCCAGCACCGCCCAGTTTATGTACTGCTCCGGAAAGATATTCAGGATGAGATCCAGCAGGATCCATGCGATCATCAGCGAGAGCAGATACCACATGGGGCCGCAGGAGAAGAACAGCTGGCCGAAATAGGTGGCCGTGTGGGGCAGGCCCAGTGCAAAGCCGCCCAGCACCTTGTAGGTCTCGTAGGTGGCGTTGTGCAGGCTGCCGAACAGGCTGTAATGGATGATAAAATGGAACACGGTGGTGGCAATGCCGGTATAGATGTAAGGCTTGAGCAGCGTTTTGAACTGCTGGTCGATGCACTTGCCGATGGAGCGCTTGCGGAAGCCGTAGCCGCTGGCAATGTAAAAGGCCGCCATCAGGGATTCGCGGTAGGCGAACATGCAAAAGGTCAGCGGGTTGATGTGGCTGGCATCGCCCATGGGGTAAAGCTCACCGGTGTGGGCAAAGACGATGGTCAGCATGCCGACACCCTTGAGCAGATCGAACATGCCCAGCGAATTTGCGGCACGGCGTTTGGTTCCCTCCATAAAAAGGTCCTCCTCTGCGCCGCACCCCGCCCCGGGATGGCAGAATTGCCGGATTTTTGGCGCATCATGTTAAAAATTAGAGATATTTATAATAAGTATAATGCTTTTTGCCCTTGCTGTCAATCAAACGCAGGGAGAAAGCACGATGGGCGGATACCGGGAAAAGTGTACCACACTCACGGCCTGCCCGCAACAAAAGGCAGGATTTACATCCGGGTGCACAGATTGACTGCAAGTTTAAGTTGCATATTTGTGCAATTAAATCTTGCATTTAAGCCCTCTATGCGGTATACTCTAGGCTAGAGTGCCCAGAAGATTCCATTTGGCGGAAACAATAGGGAATGATTTAACAAAAATAAACAGGGAGTGTAAAATAATGGCAAACAAGGCTTGTAACGAAGTTGTGACCGTGGCAAATATGCCGATGACCGTTTTTGATATGATCTCTGCGATGCAGAATAAGTATGCTGACCGTGTGGCGTTCCGCTATGTGGAGGGCAAGGACACGGTGGTGGAAAAGACCTACGCTCAGTATGTGCAGGATATCCGCAAAGCGACCGGCTACCTGCAGCAGGAGCTGGGCGAGCCCAAGGGCAAGAAGATCGTCATCCTGAGCCGCACCAACTATGAGTACGGCGCGGTCGTTTTCGGCACCATGATGGCAGGCGCTGTCATCGTGACCCTGAACCAGGGCAAGACCTGGGCCGAGCTGGAATATGAGCTGGGCATGGTGGAGCCGGACCTCATCTTCAATGATGGCATCGATTACGGCTACCGCGCCCAGCTGGAAGCACTCTACGGCGCTCGGCTCCGCCCCATGGATGCCTGGACCGCTGCCCCTGAGGCTGAGATGGTCAACCGCATCGACCACGAGAGTCTGCTGATGCTGATGTTCACCTCCGGCACCACCGGCCGCAGCAAGGGTGTGATGCTGAGCGAGAAGAACTACTTCACCGCCTGCCAGATGTACATCGATGGCCTGAAGTCCGTCCTTGACTATGAGGAGCGGCTGGTACCCCAGTACCTCGACCAGACCTTCAGCCACTTTACGCTGGTGCCCATGTTCCATCTGGCCGGTTTCATCTGCTACTTTGTCTATGGCGTGCAGGGCTGGACCCTGAATCTCTGCTGTGATGCCCGCGACCTGCGCCGGGATATGAGCCTGATGCACAGCGATGCCATGTCTACCCCGCCGGTGCTGGTGGAGATGATCTACAACGAGGTCAAGCGCGGCCATGCCGACCGCCTGAACGGGCTGTGGAACCTGAGCTGCAGCTCTGCCATCCTTGACCCCGCCATTCTGAGCGATCTGGTGAAGAATGGCTTCTACATCAACCAGTGCTACTCCATGACCGAGCTGGCCGGCTATGGCCTGCTGAACGTGACCCAGGAGGGCGACCACCTGCGTGCCCTGGGCAAGCCGGACGGCTTCTCTGAGGTCAAGGTGGACGAGACCGGCGAGATCTGCGTCCGCGGCGGCTGCGTGATGCTGGGCTACTATAAGGACCCCGAGGCCACTGCCGAGACCATCGACAAGGACGGCTGGCTCCACACCGGCGACCTGGCCCGCGTGGACGAGGAAGGCTACTACTATATGACCGGCCGCAAGAAGAACCTCATCATTCTGGACAGCGGCGAGAACGTCAGCCCCGAGGAGCTGGAAAAGCTGCTGGGCAAGTGCGATGCCGTCAAGGAGTGCATCGTCAAGGAGATGGGCAAGAAGATCGGAACCGTGGTCTGCTGTGAGGATGACAAGCAGCAGCAGGTGAAGGAGTTTGTCACCGAGCTGAACCGCACTCTGCCCATGTACAAGCGCATCTCCGTGGTGGAGTGCAGCGCCGAGCCCCTGCCCCGCAACGCGCTGGGCAAGCTGCTGCGCAAGTAAAATCAACCGGGAGAAAAAGGAGCAGACCATGGTAAACAATGTCTATGATCTTGTCACCCGGACAATGGAGCAGGAATTCCCCGGGCGGGTGGCGTTCCGCTGGGTAGAGGATGCCACCGGCACCGTGAAGGAAAAGACCTATGCCGAGTATGCACAGGATATCCGCCGCGCCGCTGCCTGGTTTGCCCAGAACATCCCGGAGGTGGAGGGTAAGCGGGTGGTTCTGCTGAGCCGGAACTGCTATGAGTACGGCGTGAATACCTTTGGCGCTGTGCTGGCCGGGGCTGTTCTGGTAACGATGAACCAGAAAAAGACCTGGGATGAGCTGAGCTGGGAGCTGGAGCTGGCAGAGCCTGCCCTCATCCTGAACGATGGGGTGGACTACGGCTGCCGTGACCAGCTGGAGGCTGCGTATGGGGAACGCCTGCGGCCGATGGATGTCTGGAAGGACACCGCGCCCGGCGGGCTGGAAAAGAAGATCGACCCCAATGCCCTGATGGTCATGCTGTTCACCTCCGGCACCACCGGCCGCAGCAAGGCCGTGATGCTGGCGGAGCGGAACTTCTTTACCGTGATGCAGATGCACGTTGCCATGGGCGACCACTTGCTGGACTTCAAGCACCGGCAGCTGCCCGAGGACAAAAACGATGTCCTGAGCAACTTTGCCATCCTGCCCCTGTTCCATCTGGGCACCTTTATCTGCCTGTTCTCCTGGCCCTTCAAGGGCTGGGCCCTGAACCTTTGCAGTGACCTGCGGAATTTCTACCGGGATCTGGGCCTGATGCACAGCGATTCCATTGCCGTGGCCCCGGTGCTGATGGAGAGCATCTACAAGGATGTCAAGCGCGGCCGCGCCGATAAGCTGAACGGCCTGTGGAACCCCTGCGGCAGCTCTGCCATGTTCGACAGCGAGATGCTGCTGGGTCTGGTGGAAAACGGCATGTACATCACCCAGTGCTACGGCATGACCGAGACCTGCGGCGATGGTCTGGTGAACTACGCCCAGGCAGAGCCCCATATCCGGGCGCTGGGCAAGCCGGACGGCCACTGTGAGTACAAGCTGGATGAGACCGGCGAGATCTGCATCCGGGGCGGCTGTGTGATGCTGGGCTACTATAAAGACCCCGAAGCCACCGCCGAGATCATCGACAAAGACGGCTGGCTCCACACCGGCGACCTGGCCCGTGAGGACGAGGACGGCTATTACTACATGGTGGGCCGGAAGAAGAACCTGATCATTCTGGGCACCGGCGAGAACGTCAGTCCCGAGGAGCTGGAAAGAAAGCTCAACGCCTGCCCTGAGGTGCAGGAGTGCGTGGTCAAGGAGATGGGCAAAAAGATCGGCGTGCTGATCTGCTGTGCCGAGGAAAAGCAGGCGGAGGTCCGGGCCTTTATCACCGGGTTGAACCGTACCCTGCCGCTGTACCAGCGGATCACGGCGGTGGAGTTCAGCACCGAGCCCCTGCCCCGCAACGCCATGGGTAAGCTGCTGCGCAGGTAAGCGCGGAAATTGTAAAAAAAGCGCAAAACCGGGCGGTCGGTGTGTTGCATTTCCTCCATAAAACAGGTATTATAAAACACAGGAATGCCCCGCCGGCTGGCTAAACGGGCCCGGCGCGTGGCATACTGAAACTGCGCCCTTGCAGGCGATAAAAAATCCCTCACGGAAAGGAAGATTTTTTGATGGAAAGAGCAGAAATCATGTCTCAGATCCTGGCAATTCTGGAGGATGTGGCAGAGATCTCGCCCGAGGATGTCAACGAAAACAGCGTGATGATGGATGATCTGGATCTGTCCTCTATGGAGATCCTGACCATCGTGGCCGATCTGGAAGAGACCTTTGGTCTGCGCATTCCCGAAAAGGAGCTGCGCAACTTTGTGACCATCGGCGATCTGGCCGATTATCTGGCCGAGAACGCGGGGTAAATTCCGGATGAATGCAGAGCAGCGTGCGGTGTTTCAGGGCATCGTCTACTACTACCGTGAAAATCAGGTCCTCTGCCGCTATCAGGCCACGCTGAAGGAGGTCGTTGACCCGGCTCTTCTGCAGCAGGCACTGGATGCGGCCCGCCCGCTGGCAGAGTATTATTTCTGCCATGTGGTGTGGGAAAAGCGGGAGGCCCGTCTGGAGCCCAACACTGCCCCCTGCCGTGTGCGGCAGGGCAGCACCCAGCCAAAGATCCCCGAGGAGACGAACGATTATCTCTTCTCGCTGGGCTATGAGGGGAACACGGTCTATCTGGACTGGTTCCACTTCCTGGCCGATGGCCGGGGCAGCGCGCCCTTTTTCACCCTGCTGCTCAAGCTCTACTGCAACCTGCGCTCCAACGCTGGTTTTGTGTGCGAGGCCCTTGCCTCTGACCCGCCCTACGATGTGGAACAGCTGCTGGCCCGCTACCCGGAGAGCCAGGTGGCCAACGACATGCAGAAGGACGTGCTGCAGATTCACGAGGGCACGCCCCATTTTCAGCGGCTGCGGCTGGACAGGCAGAGCCTTGTGGATCTGGCGCAGAAGGAGGGCGTGAAGCCCTTCAGCGCCCTCATGGGGCTGACCTGCCAGGCAGCGCAGCGGTATCTGGAAAAGAACGACCTTGTGTACAGCTATGCCGCCGACACCCGCGCGGCGCTGGGGGTGCCGCATGCCCTGTACAACTGCATTGCGTCCTTTCAGCTGTCCCTGCGGCTGGAACCGCAGGCCCGGCTCCACAGCTTTGCAAAGCGGCTCGACCATGAGATCCGGGAAAGCCTGACCCCGGAGCGCCGCCTGTTCCGCATGGCCGAACAGATGGGCTGGGTGTATCAGGTGTTCCGGCAGAAGGCCGCGCTCAAGATCAAGAAGCGTGTGTTCCAGATGGGCGAGTACATCAGCGGCTTCCCGGCAGATTTCTGGGTCAGCTACATTGGCAGCCCGCTGCTGCCGCACAGCCCGGAGCTGGAAGCGTACCTGACCGATTTCCAGACCTGGGTGCTGCCGGACGGTGCGTCCCTTGCAATGGAGGTCACCAGCCTGCACGGCGTGCTGACCTGCTGCATTGAGAACAAGGTGGACAAGCCCGGCTACCTCGAGGCCCTGCGCGACGTGATGGAGCAGGAGGGCATCAGGGTGCTGGAAGCGGTACATATCTCTTAAAAGAAAATGACCCTTTCCGTCATGCGTCGGCGTGGCGGAAGGGGTCACTTTTCATGTTGTGGAGGTGGGCCGGATGCTGACCTCACCATGCTGCAGGGCAATCTGCCTGCCGCCCTCGCGCTCCACCACCAGACGGCCCGCATCGTCAATGGAAAGGGCCTTTGCGGCATAGGTCTCGGCCCCGGTGCAGACGGTGACCCAGTGGCCCGGCACAAAGCAGCGGGCCCGGTACTCGTCCAGACAGTCGAAGGCCGGGCAGAGGGAGAGCAGCTCCCGGGCAATGGCCCCGGCCAGCACCGCCCGGCTCACGGGTGCGGGACCGCCGGGGTAAAGGCTGCCTGCCGTGCGGGCCAGCTCCTCGGGCCAGTCGGCAGGGGAGGTGGTCAGGTTGAGGCCGATGCCCACCACCAGCCATTCCAGCTGGCCGCTCTCCATGTCGGTCCCGGCTTCGGTCAGGATGCCGCAGACCTTGCGGCCCTGATAGTAAAGGTCGTTCACCCATTTGATGCCCAGTTCCAGTCCGCACAGGGCCTTGACAGCCCGGGCCACGGCCACCGCCGCACTGATGGTCGCGCTCTGGGCATCGGCAGCAGAGAGGGTGGGCCGCAGGATGAGGGAGAGGTAGACCCCCTTCCCGGCAGGGCTTTCAAACCGCCGCCCCAGCCGCCCGCGCCCCGCCTGCTGATGGGCCGTGAGCACCAGCGTGCCGTGGGGTGCACCGCCCAGTGCCAGCTGCTTGGCCGTCAGGTTGGAGCTTTGCAGCGTGTCGTAGAGGTGAATGGGGGCGGGGTAGGGGCCCACCGCATCGGCGCAGAAGGGGTCACCGCCTGCCAGCCGGTAGCCCCGGCGCGGGGCGGAATCCAGCGCGTATCCCTGGGCCGAAAGCGCCTGTGCCGCCTTGTGGACAGCCGCGCGGCTCACGCCCAGTGCTTCGGCCAGCTGCTGGCCTGAGATATAGGCTCCCTCTGCCGCCGAAAGCGCCTGCAGCAGGGCCTGTTTGGTGCTTCTCCCCATGGAAACCGCCTCCTTCTTATAGTATAATAACAGTATAGCATAACTTGAGGCATTGCAAAAGAAGAACCTCTCAGGCGCTTTGCGCCAGCTCCCCATATTTTTTAAATTTTTTGCAGGAAAACCGCGCTCTGTTTCGTATTCAATTACAGAGCGGCAGGAAAGGAGGGATGCGGACCGTTGACAACACTGGAATTCAATGCGCTGGTGCGGCAGTATCAGGGGCTGGTCTACACGGTCTGCCACCAGCTGGTGCCGGACGAGGGCGATGCCCAGGATCTGGCACAGGAGACTTTTCTGGCCGCGTGGCGGGCCATTGACCGCTGCCCGCCCGGGTACGAAAAGCAGTGGCTGGCGCGTATCGCTTCCAACAAAGCCAAGGACTACCTGCGCAGTGCGTGGGTGCGCCGGGTGAACACCCCGGGAGATGATATCCTTGCGCTGGAAGGCGCGCCGCCCGGCTCCGACCCGGAGCAGCAGGTGCTGGATGCCATGAGCGAGGAGACCCTGACCGGGAAGATCCTGGGAATGCGGGAGCCGTACCGCACCCCCTGCCGCCTGATGCTGCTGGAGGGCCGCACCGCTGCCGAGGCGGCAGCCCTCTGCGGCAGGCCCCAAAAGACGGTGGAGGCGCAGATCTACCGGGCAAAGAAAATGCTGGCGGAGCAGATCCGTCAGGAAAGGAGGAGCGAAGATGGAATTGTTTCGTGAAGATGGCTGCATGACCGACGCGGGCTTCCGGGCCATGATGGACGGCCAGCTGGATGAGCTGGGCAGGCTGGAAGCCGCCGAACACCTCTCTTATTGTGACCAGTGCATGGACCGCTACACGGCCCTTTTGACCGCCGATGCGCTGGAAACACCGCCAAAGAGCATGCAGGGCGCGGTGATGGGCACGATCTGGGCCCGCCTGATGCAGAATACCTATGGCAGGGCTGCCGTGGCCGGTGTAGCCGCTGTGCTGGCCCTGACCCTGTGGCGGAGCGGGGCGCTGCAGCAGATCATCCAGTATGGTGCCGGGCGGGAGACCGTGCTGGAGACCGACCAGAGCCAGCTCTGGGAACCCGGCCAGAACGACCCGGCCCCGGAGAACACCCCGCAATACCGCCCCATTGAGGACGACCGGCCGCAGGCCGCGCCGGAACAGCTGGGGAGACCCATGGAGACAAAACAGGACCGCCGCTATGCCGGCGAAGGCTCCTCTGTGCTCCACAAGCTGTTCACGGATGTGACCGATAAGATCGCGGGCAACACCCCGAATACAGAGAAATGAGGGAACGATTATGAAGAAAAATGGCATCCTGACCCTGCTGTTCGCCTTTATCCCGGGCGCGGGCCAGATGTATCAGGGATATATGAAGCGCGGCCTTTCGCTGATGCTGATGGCGGCTGCCATCAGCATGGCTGCCATGCTGATCCCGCCCATCGCGTTTGCGCTGCTGGTGGTGTTCATGTACAGCTTTTTCGACACCTTCAACCTGCGTGCCCAGATCAGCATGGGCACCGCCCCGGAGGACGATTATCTGGTCCACTTCGATCCGCAGGACAAGCGCCTTGCCCGGATGATGATGGACAGCCACAAGCTGGTGGGCTGGTGCCTGATCGCCATCGGTGCGCTGATCGCCTACGAGCAGATCATTATGAACACGCTGGGCGACATCCTGTGGCGCTGGGGCCAGAAGGCTCCGGTGTGGCGGGCCATCTATCTGGTGATGGATCAACTGCCCGAGGTGGTGCTCTGCGTGGCACTGATCCTGTGCGGCATCTGGCTGGTGCGGGGCCCCAGAGCAAAGAAAACTGCCTCGGAAATCGCCGCCCCGGAGGAGACCGATTTTCAGGAGTATCAGCCGGAAAAGAAGATGCCCAGCCTGCTGGATCACTTTGCCCGCAAGGCAGAGCCGGATACGACCGGTGAGGTGACCCTTGACCCGGAGGATGAAGACGATGGACGAGAAGAATAACACAACAGAGCGCCCGGCTCCCAAAGCCCCGGAGAGCGCCCCGGTGCGCCGGGTGGGCACCCTGACGCTGGGAGTCTGCCTGATCGTCTGCGGCGTGCTGTTCCTCTGCTATTTCTTTGTGCCGCATTTCAACTGGGACCTTGCGCTGAAAATCGCCCCGGCGGCAGGGCTGATCCTGCTGGGGTGCGAGGTGCTGTATTTTGCCGCAAGGCCCCAGCGCTGGAAGTACGATTTTCTCTCGGTGTTCCTCTGCATCGTGCTGATGGTCAGCGCCTTTGGCGGGGCCTGCCTGATGGCAGCCTTTGATTTTGCCCTGCATCGGGAGGAGTTCTGGATCGAATACGATGCCCGGCAGGAACGGGACTTGGATGATGATGAAAGCGACCGCCTGCGTCTTGATCTGGACGAGGGCACCGGCCCGGACCTCGATGAGGAAAATGAGGACAGCAGCGCGGCCTCCCACACGGAAGTGTGAGCCATACAAAAAACATATCACAGCAATACAAAAGATACCTTTTACAGGGGGCACCTGTCCGGGTATACTGAATGTGCACCCGGACGATGGGTGCTCGAAGAAAAAAGTGTAAAAGCGAACCGCCATGGCATCTGTCACCATGGCGGTTCGTTTTTTGCTGTTGCGAAATTGACGGTACGTTGTTGTATACAACGCGTGAAAAAAGTGACGATATCGCTGTTTTATAAACTGATATATCAATTGTGCAAAAAACGTTCGCCGTGGGATACAACTGATATATCACTTTGGAAGGCGGCAGGCAAAAAAGAGCGCCGCCCGGCTGGGCAGCGCTCTGAAAACTGTAAAAATCTTTTGGGAGATCTGGGATCTCATGCAGGAAGGGGACTCCTGTGCCTGCCGGAGATCGACACTTACTGTGCGTTCCGTTTGGCGTAAAACGCCCGCCGTGCCTTGAAATAGCACTGGGGGCACATGCTGACGTACTGCACATCGTTTTCCAGATCGATGGCGACCTGCTCGCCCTCAAAGACGAACTCCCCATTGACCCTGCGGCAGTTGCAGGTGGCCTTGCGCCCGCAGGTGCAGATGGTCTTCATCTCCTCAATGGTGTGGGCCAGCTCCAGCAGACGGGTGGAGCCGGGGAAGCCTTTGAGGGAGAAGTCTGACCGCAGGCCGTAGCAGATGACCGGGATGTTCAGGTCTACCGTGACCATGAACAGCTGCTCGGCCTGTGCCGGGGTAAAGAACTGGCTCTCGTCGCAGAGAACGCAGGCCAGCGGCTGCTCCCCGGCAGAAGCGGCGCGCACGGCCTCGAACACATCCACCTCGGGCGGGATGAGCAGGTCGGCCCTGCGGCGCACGCCCAGGCGGCTGACCAGCTCGCCGCCGCCCTTGGTATCCACCTGGGGCTTCAGGATCAGCACCCGCATCCCCTGTTCTTCGTAGTTGTGGGCCACCTGCATCAGCGCGGTGCTTTTGCCGCTGTTCATGGCACCATATCGGAAGTATAGCTTCGCCATAGTTGCTCTCCTCATAAAAAGGCAACCCTCTCTGCTCGTTCGGGGGGAGAGGGCTGCCTGTTTTCTGTGATACGTTATGAATAGATGATAGATCAGTCCTGATTGCGCAGGCGGTAGCCCAGGCTCATCAGGCTGTCGCCCAGGTGGACGTTCTCCACCACCACTTCGGGGTAGGGCACCGACAGGTCATAGTGGGAGAAGTTCCAGAAGCCTTTGATGCCCAGTTCGACCAGCCGGCCGCTGAGCTCCTCCGCACCGCTGCGGGGCACACAGAACACAGCCACCTCAGGCTTATGCTCTGCGCAGAAGGCCTCCAGCTCGTCAACGTGTAAGATCTGGATGCCGTTGATCTCTTTGCCCACCTCGCTGGGGGAATTGTCAAAGGCGGCGATCAGCTTGTAGCCGTTGGTGTCGGTGGTGATGAAGCGGCTGACTGCCTTGCCCAACCGGCCGCAGCCGATGAGGATGGTGGGCAGCAGGTCACCGTTGCCGAACAGCAGATGCTCCAGGATGGAAAGCAGATTCTCCACCGAGTAGCCGATGCCCTGGCGGCCGTTCACGTCGCCGATGCAGTTGAAATCCTGCCGCACCTGAGAGGCCGTGGTGCCCATCTGGGCGGCCAGCTCGCGGGAGGAGATGCTGGTGATGCCGTCGTTCTTCAGCGTCCGCAGGTAGCGGTAGTACTTGGGCAGGCGCTTGATCACCGGAAGGGAAGCTTTGCCGGGATTGTTCATGGAAATGGTTCTCCTTTCATCCAAAGGGAATGCCGGTCTCTTTGCGCCCTGCAAGGTGCACCGGCAGTTAAGACAGTTTATGAACAATAATGATATATACTTGTCAATCTTATTCTTAGTATAAAGTATACTGCAATGAGACAGAATGTCAAATCCTCTGGGCCAATTTTTTTCAAAGTAAAGAAATCTTAACCGCCGCATATTGCTTCGATCCCCGGGAACACTGAAAAAAACACCCTGAGGAGGAGCCAACATGCCGGAATATGAAAAGGAAACCACCGAACAGCAGCGGCTGGAGAAAGAGCAGCTGGAAGATCTGGGCACGGTGTGGCGCACCCGCGGCCCCCATGCCATCCACTGCCTGACCGTGATCGGCCAGATCGAGGGCCATGTGGAGGCCCCGCAGGGCCAGAAGACCACCAAGTATGAGCATGTGATCCCGCAGCTGGTGGCAGTGCAGGAGGACCCCGCTGTGGAGGGCCTGCTGGTGCTCATCAATACCGTGGGCGGGGACGTGGAGGCCGGGCTGGCGCTGGCAGAACTCATTGCCAGCATCTCAAAGCCCAGTGCCACGGTCGTGCTGGGCGGGGGCCACTCCATCGGCATCCCGCTGGCAGTCAGCGCCCGGCGCAGCTTTATCGTGCCTACAGCGACCATGACGGTGCACCCGGTCCGCCACTCCGGCATGATTTTGGGCGTGCCCCAGACCATGCGGTGGTTCGAGCAGATGCAGGAGCGCATCACCGGCTTTGTGGCGGGCCACAGCGGCATTACGGCAGCGCGCTACTCGGAGCTGATGCTCCGCACCGGTGAGCTGGTGATGGATGTGGGCACCATGCTGGACGGCAAAAAGGCCGTAAAGGAGAAGCTCATCGACCAGCTGGGCGGCATCTCTGATGCACTGGACTGGCTGTACCGGGAGATCGAGCGGGCAGAGTGAGAGCACGGGTCTGCCCGGAGCGGTGTCAGGCTTACAGCTCGCCCTTCCGCAGATACTTCACCATCATGGGGGCTTCATAGACCAGCATGAGGATCCAGCCCACAACATAGCTGTACGGCAGGGCCTCGATATCCATCTTCATCAGCAGCACAAAGACGGCAGCGGCCGCCACACGGCCTGCCATGTTGAGCGTGCTGCTGTTTAGGGTGATCTTAAGGTCGCCCAGGCCGCGGAAGCCGCCCTGGATGCCGTTGGTCAGCGAGGGCATCAGATAGAACAGGGAGACCAGCTTCAAAAAGCGCACCCCCAGATGCACTACGGCGGCATCGGTGACAAAGAGCCGGATGATGGGCTCGGCAAAGAAGAAGCAGACGGCGGTGATAAAAATGGCGTAGAGGAACTCCAGCTTCAGGCCACAGAAGAAGCTGGCACGGACACGCTCTTTTTTGCCCGCGCCGCGGTTCTGGGCCATCAGGGTGGTGGTGGCATGGCCGATGTTCTGCTGGGGCACATAGGCAAAGTCATCGATGCGGCCTGCGGCGGCAAAGGCTGCCATGGCGTTGACACCCATGGTGTTCACGATGGCCTGAATGGCGATCTTGCCCAGCTGAACGGTGGCCTGCTGCATGGCGCTGGTCCAGCCGTAGCTGATGGTCTTTTTCAGCAGCGAGGAGTCAAAAATGAACCAGCGCCTGCCCAGCTGCAACACAGGGACCTTCCAGCGGATATAGATCAGGCAGAACACGCAGCAGAGCGCTTCGCTCAGCACGGTAGAAAGGGCACAGCCCTCGGAGCCCCAATCCAGCACCTTAACAAAGAACAGGTCGCCGCCGATGTTCAGCACCGAACTGATCATCAGGAAGTACAGCGCGCTTTTGCTGTCGCCCAGCGCGCGCATGGTAGCGGCGAGGAAATTATAAAAGAAGGTGAACAGCAGCCCGCCGAACACGATGCGCAGGTAGTTCACAGCGATGGGAAGGATCTCTTCCGGCACCTGCAGCAGACGGAGCAGCGGATTTGCCAGGATCACACAGGTCAGCGAAAATACAAGGGAAAAGACGGAGCCTGCAATGGCGGTGGTGGAGACCTGACGCTCCACCAGCTCGGTGTCGCCTGCGCCGAACGCCAGGCTGACAAGGATGCCTGCACCCAGGCAGACACCGTTGATGAACAAAATCGCCAGCGTCATCAGCGGGTTGGAGGTGCCCACGGCGGCAAGGGCATCCTCGCCCACGAATTTGCCGACAATGATGCTGTCCACGGCGTTATAGGTCAGCTGGAACAGGTTGCCCAGCACAAGGGGAATGGTGAAATTGACCAGCAGCGGTGTGATCGGGCCGGTCGTCATATCCTTGGTCATTCGGAACTCTCTTTTCTTTATAGATTAAATACCTGCCGTCCGCTGAAGATAGCCAGTGCCGAGCGGCTGGTTCCGGTGGCAATCAGCTGTGCGGCGGCGTGGAGGGCTGCACCGGCGGCAGGGGAGGCGGGAATGGCATCGGTGGCAAGGACCCGCTGTGCAGCGCGGTTGGCATCGGTGCTGGTAACGGCGGCTACATTATCCACAACATAGGCGTTGTAATTGCCCGGCACGATGCCGTAGCCGATATCCGGGATGCCGTGCCCGCCGGTGAAGCCGCCGCCCAGGGCCTGATTCTCAAAGGGCTCCACGGCCACGATGCGGACATCGTTGGTCCAGGCCTTGATGGTCTCGCCTACGCCGGTGATGGTGCCCGCGCTGCCCACGCCGACGGTGATGGTGTCCACGAGACTGCGGCCCTCCCGGGAGATGGCCTGCACGATGGCGGGGCCGGTCACCCGGCGGTGGTATTCGGGGTTATCGTCGTTGGCAAGCCAGTTCATATAGTACCAGCCCTTTTCGGCGGCGGTGGTCTCTGCCAGCGCCCGGGCCCCCGCAAGGCCCCGCTGGGCGGGGGAATGCAGGATCTGTGCCCCCAGCCGGAGCAGGTATTCCTGCCGCAGGGCCGGGGCATCCTCCGGCATGGTCAGCACCACGGGGTGGCCCGCCGTCCGCCCGGCAAGGGCCAGCGCCATGGCAAAGGAGCCGGAGGCCGCTTCAATGATGGGCTGGCCCGGGAGCAGCTTGTGCTTTTCCGCCGCAAGGGCCAGCATCCCCTCGGCCACCGAATCGCGGGACGTGCCGGTGGGCCCATTATAATCAAGGTAAGCATACAGCCGCCCTTTGAGCCCGCAGGCGGCAAGATAGCCCCGCAGCTCCACGATCGGACAGGGGACCAGGGTCTGGTAGATGTTTGGATAGATTGCCACGAAATTCCTCCCTTACGCAAACCTGAGCAGTCAGCACAGAACTGTCTGCCATGCCAAGGGCTCCCCTGTTAGGGGAGCTGGCAAAGCCATCAGGCCTAGACTGAGAGGTTTAATACCTATAAGGTAGCGCATCCTGTGCCCAGCGTCAAGCCGCAATTGGACAAAATGGAGAAAAAACTGCCGAAAAATCAGCAGAGTGATGGAAAAAAGCCTTGACAAGGAAAAGAATGTCTGCTATACTCCGTATGTAAAGCAAATGAACTTTACAACAAACGGAGGTCAGGGCAGAACGCATCATGGCAAAAGACTTTGAAATGGGCTATCTGCTCGATTTTTATGGCGAGGTGCTCACGCCCAAGCAGCGCGAGATGCTGAACCAGTATTACAACGACGACCTCTCCCTCAGTGAGATCGGGGAAAACTTCGGGATCACCCGTCAGGGCGCACGGGATGCCATCAAGCATGGCGAGACCACCCTGAAAGAGCTGGAAGCCAAGGTCGGCTTTGCAGGCCGCTACCGCCGGGTGCAGGAAAAGCTGGAGGAGCTGGAACAGCTGGTCATTGACGCGCGGTTCGAGTGCACCGGCCCCTATGCCAAGCTCACCACCACTGAGTATGCAGCAACGCTGAACAAGATGCTGGGGCTGATCCGCTCCATCGACGAAGTCAACGAGAGCTGACACCATTACTATTTTGAGAGGAGCACCGAACATGGCATTTGAATCTTTGACCGACCGCCTTGCCGGTGTGTTCAAAAAGCTGCGCGGCCACGGCAAGCTGACCGAGGCCGACATCAAAGCCGCCATGCGCGAGGTGCGGATGGCCCTGCTGGAAGCCGATGTCAACTACAAGGTTGCCAAGGATTTCTGTGCCAAGGTCTCCGAGCGTGCTATGGGTCAGGAGGTCATGGAGAGCCTGACCCCCGCCCAGCAGGTGGTCAAGATCGTCAACGAGGAGCTCGTTGCCCTGATGGGCGGCGAGGAAGCCCCCCGCCTGATCGTCAAGAACAAGGGTCAGACCATCATCATGCTCTGCGGCCTGCAGGGCAACGGTAAAACGACCCACGCAGCCAAGCTTGCCAAATACTTCATCAAGCAGGGCCGCCGCCCCATGCTGGTGGCCTGCGATATCTACCGCCCCGCCGCCATTGACCAGCTGCAGGTGGTGGGCGGGCAGGCAGGTGCGCCGGTGTTCACGCTGCCGGGTGCCAAGCCCCCGGAGATCGCCCGCAAGGCGCTGGCCCACGCCAAGGATTACGGCAACGACATTGTGATCCTGGATACCGCCGGCCGTCTGCAGATCGACGAGGTCCTGATGCAGGAGCTCGTGCAGATCAAGGAAGCTGTTCCCGTGGACGAGACGCTGCTGGTGGTGGATGCCATGGCAGGCCAGGACGCTGTGAATGTTGCCAAGACCTTCAACGAGACGGTGGGCATCGACGGCATCATCCTGACCAAGACCGATGGCGATACCCGCGGCGGCGCGGCACTTTCGGTGCTGAGCGTCACCGGCAAGCCCATCAAGTTCCAGGGCACCGGCGAAAAGCTGGACGATCTGGAAGTGTTCCATCCCTCCCGCATGGCCAGCCGCATCCTGGGCATGGGCGATGTGCTGAGCCTCATTGAAAAGGCGCAGGATGCCGCCGATGAAAAGGCCGCAGAAGAGACCGCCCGGCGGATGATGGAAAACAAGTTCGATATGAACGACATGCTGGCCCAGTTTGCGCAGATCCGCAAGATGGGCGGTGCAGGTGCTATGCTGAGCATGATGCCCGGTATGTCCGGCATTGATGCCAGCCAGGTCGACGAGAAAGCCTTTGACCGCATCGAGGCCATGATCTATTCCATGACCAAGGAAGAGCGTGAAAAGCCCTCCATCATCAACCCCAAGCGCAAGCGCCGCATTGCAGCGGGCAGCGGCACCCGGGTGGAAGATGTCAACAAGCTGCTCAAGCAGTTTGAGATGATGCAGAAGATGATGAAGCAGTTCAAGAAGAGCCCCAAGGGCTTTGCCCGCCGCCTGGGCGGCATGATGGGCAACCCCAATGCCTTCCGGGGCCTCAAATAAACCTTGAAGCCTGCCTCCCCTGCCAGGGGAGATGTCACCGAAGGTGACGGAGAGGTTTTCTTTCAAACACAGGTATACACCCCGCAGGGGTTGTACAGATAGATTTAATCAAACCCCAAACGGGGCACAAACATTTTTGGAGGATATTTACCATGGCAGTTAAGATTCGTCTGCGCCGCGTTGGCGCCAAGAAGGCTCCCTTCTATCGTGTTGTTGTTGCTGACAGCCGCTTCCCCCGCGACGGCCGTTTCATCGAGGAGATCGGCACCTACGATCCCAACCAGGAGCCCTCTGAGGTGAAGATCGACGCTGAGAAGGCCAAGGCTTGGATCGCCAACGGCGCACAGCCCACCGATACCGTCCGCGTTCTGCTGAAGAAGTCCAACATTCTGTAAGTAGGAGGGCTGACTCATGCAGGAGCTGTTGCTGGCAGTTGCCCGCGGTCTCGTGGAGGACAAGGAAGCCGTCAAGGTCACGGTGGACGAGCCCCGCGAGGACGGCACCATCGTCTACCACCTGAGCGTGGCAGAGGGAGATATGGGCCGTGTCATCGGCAAGCAGGGCCGGATCGCAAAAGCCATTCGTGTGGTGATGCGCGCGGCTGCTGTGCGGGTCGATGAAAAGGTCCTTGTTGAGATCGACTGAGCACCCTACGGGCCCTTTGCCGCAAGGCAAGGGGCCTTTTTGTATTATTAGGCAGCTCGCCCTCTCAGGCCGCTTCGCGTCCAGCTCCCCCAAAGGGGGAGCCCTTGGCAAAACCAGAAACTTTGTGGTGACTGCCAAGGCCTCTCCCCTCGGGAGAGGTGGCATTGCGTAGCAATGACGGAGAGGGTGAGGATGCTAAAGGAGTAAAAGCAATGCAGAAATACTTGGAAGCCGGCAAGGTGGTGACCACCCACGGTGTGCGCGGCGAGATGAAGCTGGAGCTGTGGTGTGACGGCGTGGCCTTTCTGAAAAAGGTGGGCCGCCTGTACACCACCCCCCAGGGTGGCAGGTGCTACAAGATCGCCTCCATCCGCCCCCAGGGGCAGATGGCCCTGCTCCAGCTGGAAGGGGTCAGCGATATGGATGCCGCCCGTGCCCTGCGGGGGCAGGTGTTCTACTTTGACCGTGATGATGCCACCCTGCCTGCGGGCAAGTGGTATGTGGCCGACCTCATCGGGTGCGAAGTGCGGGATGCCGATACCGGCAAGGTGTACGGCGTGGTGACCAGCGTGGACCACCCCGGCGCACAGGATATCTACACCGTCAAGGCCCCCAGCGGCAAGGAATATATGTTCCCCGGGGTGGATGCCTTTTTGAAAGAGCGCAACCCGCCGGAGGGCTATCTCCTTGTCACCCCCATCCCGGGCCTGCTGGATGACGATTTTGACAGTGAGCGGGAGGAGGAGTGAGCCATGGGGATGCGTGTGGACATCGTGACCCTTTTCCCGGAGATGTGCCAGCAGGTGCTGGATTCCAGCATCATCGGCCGCGCTGCCAAAAAGGGATATATTGAGACCCACTGCCACCAGATCCGGGACTACACCCTGAATAAGCAGAAGCAGACCGACGACTATCCCTATGGCGGAGGCTGCGGCATGGTGCTCTATGCCCAGCCCATTGCCGACTGCCTGCGGGCAGTCCAGAAGGAAGTGCAGGAACAGGGACGGCCTGCGCCGCATATAGTATTCCTGACGGCAGGTGGGCAGCGCTATACCGAGGAGCATGCCCGGCGGCTGGCCCAGTACGACAACCTGACCCTGGTCTGCGGCCACTACGAGGGCATTGATGAGCGCGTGATCAATGCCTTTGCGGACGAGGAGATCTCCATCGGCGATTATATCCTCACCGGCGGCGAGCTGGCCAGCCTGGTGGTGGCAGACAGCGTCCTCCGCCTGAAACCCGGCGTTCTGGCTGAGCAGAAGGGCTACGAGGAGGAGAGCTACTGGGACGGCTTGTTGGAGTACCCCCAGTACACCCGGCCCGAGGTCTGGGAGGGCCGTGCTGTGCCGCCCGTTCTGCTGGAGGGCAACCACCAGAAGATCGATGCCTGGCGGGGGCAGCAGAGCCGGGAGCGCACCCGTCTGCGCCGCCCGGAGCTCTACGAGCAGTGGTGTGAGACCCATCCCCTGACCGGGATCCCCAAGTGGAAGCGGGGCGAGAATGTCCGGCTGGTCAAGACCGCCGAGCAGATGGAGGCTGCCGCAAAGCTGTTTGCGGAGGGCCGCCGGAGCATTTGTGCCGGGGGATGGGTGCAGGGAGCGCTGGATGCCCTGACCCCGGAGATGTTCCTGCCGCAGCTGCAGCAGGAAAAGCAGGAAGGCTGGGTCTGCTACCTCCACTATACCAAGGATGTGCCGGATGCCACGGTCAGCGTACACCACAAGACCGGGCAGGTGGAGCATCTTTTTGTGACGGAGAGCGCCCGGGGCAGGGGCATCGGCCAGAAGATGCTGGATTTCGCCCGGAAGAAGCTGTCGGAGCATGAGCACCCGGTGCTTACGGTGCTGAACACCAACACCCGGGCACTGGCTCTTTACCGCCGCATGGGCTGGCAGGTAGTGGGTGCAAAGGAGAAATTCGACCCGGCCAAAGACCCGCTGGTGGTGTGCCCCAGTCAGGTACTGGAAATGCGCTATCAGGGCTGAAAACAGGGCCGAACGGGCCGGGAAACCGTCGAAGGTCGAAAAAATGTTGAAAACTTTTGTATTACCCGGCCAACACTGGGGGGATAATTTTGTTATCTTTGTATAAAAGGTGAAAAAGACCCCCCTCATCATTGGGAAAACCGCCAAAAATGCGTTCTGGGGCTGTACATTGGTTTCGGCTTGCGCTAAAATAGGTACAACGCAACAGGCAAGAAACAAATCGAATTCCCGAGAACGATAATAGATAGGAGCGTTTTACTATGTACGTCAAAGAAGTTACCGTTGAAAATCAGGTTGGTCTGCACGCTCGTCCGGCTACCTTCTTTATCCAGAAGGCTAACGAGTTCAAGTCTTCCATCTGGGTCGAGAAGGAAGAGCGCCGCGTGAACGCTAAGAGCCTGCTGGGCGTTCTGTCTCTGGGCATCGTGGGCGGCACCACCATCCGCATCATCGCTGACGGCGCAGACGAGCAGGCTGCTGTTGATGGCCTGATCAAGCTGGTCGAGTCTGGCTTTGCAGAGTAATTCGAGCCTTTGATTTTTGAGGCGGCGGGATGTTTTTCCTGCCGCTTTTTGTTTTACCAAGGAGCTGCCATGACCAAAGCAGAACTGTATCAGAAAGCCTGTATGCTGCCGCTTTTGCCCGGTGTGTATATCATCCGGGACAAAAGCGATACCATCATTTATATCGGCAAAGCCAAGCGCTTGCGCATCCGGGTGAGCCAGTATTTCCGCGAGGGGGTGCCCCACGACAACAAGGTCAGCCAGATGATCGCTCACGCCTATGCGTTTGATGTCATCGTCTGCCAGAGCGAGTTCGAGGCGCTGGTGCTGGAAGCCAGCCAGATCAAGGCGCACACCCCCAAATACAATATCCTGCTGAAGGATGACAAGGGCTACAGCTATATCAAGGTGACCCGGGAAGCCTGGCCCCGCCTTTCCTTCGTGCTGCAAAAGGAGGAGGACGATGCTGAATACATCGGCCCCTATACCTCGTCCTTTGCGGCCCGGCAGATGGCCGAGACCGCGCTGGATGCCTTTTTGCTGCCCCGGTGCAGCAAGCGGTTCCCCCAGGATATCGGCAAGGGGCGGCCCTGCCTGAATGCCCATATCGGCAAGTGCATGGCCGTGTGCAGCGGCAAGATCAGCTGCGAGAACTACAATCAGGCCGTAAAGAACGCGGTGCATCTGATCCGGTACGGCAAAAAGGACATTCTCAAGACCCTGAACGAGCGGATGCTGGAAGCCTCTGACCGGCTGGAATTTGAGACAGCGGCCCTCCTCCGGGACCAGATCAACGCCATCACCAAGGTGACAGCGGGCCAGAAGGTCGTGGTGGACCCGGAGGTGGAGATGGATGTGGTGGCGTTGGCCGGTACCCCCAGCAGTGTCTGCGCGGCAGTCCTGCGCTTCCGGGAGGGGCGGCTGACCGATAAGCGGGAGTTCCTTTTCCACGATACGGCAGATATTGCCGCCGTGCGGGAGGAGTTTCTGCCCCGGTATTATCTGGACGATGAGCAGATCCCAAAGATCATTGCCGTGGACGAGCTGCCGCCGGACAGCGAAGTGCTGCAACAGGCCTTGAACGAAAAGCGGGGCAGTGAGGTACAGCTCTATGTGCCCCAGCGGGGCGATAAGGCCCATCTGGTGGAGATGGCCCACACCAACGCGGTGGAACGGCTGGCCCGGGAGAGCGGCCGCTACGCCCGTGAGGAAAAGCTGCTGGATGAGATGGCGCAGGTGCTGGGGCTTTCCAAGCCGCCGCGCACCATTGAGAGCTACGATATCTCCAACTGGGGCGATGGCACCAGCGTCTGCGGCATGGTCACCTTCCGGGATGGCAAGCCCTACAAAGCCGGATATCGGAAGTTCCGGATGAAGACCGTGCTGGGGACGGACGACTACGCTTCACTGGCCGAGACGGTTTCCCGGCGGGCGGCAGAGTATGAGAAATACGCCGCGCTGGCCGCACAGGGGCAGGCCAGCGATAATTATTTCGGGCAGAAGCCGGATCTGCTGCTGATGGATGGCGGCCGGGGACAGGTCAGCGCGGCCAAGGCGGCACTGGCAGGCACTTCGCTGGCCGATGTGCCCCTTTACGGCATGGTCAAGGATGACCATCACCGCACCCGTGCCATCGTGGACAGTGAGGGCCGGGAAATCGCCATCAATATGAACCGGGGGACTTTCACCTTTATCACGGCCATTCAGGACGAGACCCACCGCTTTGCCAATGCCTACCGCAAGCAGCAGATGCGGAAGAGGAGCTATTCCTCCACCCTGACCGAGGTGCCCGGCGTGGGCCCCAAAACGGCCAAGGCCCTGATGACACAGTTCAAGAGCGTGGGTGCTGTGCGGGAGGCCACCCCCGACCAGCTGGAAAATACCCCCGGCGTTGGCCCCCAGCTGGCACAGACCATCTATGATTATTTTCACACATAACAAAAGGAGGGCGGCTGCATCGGCAGCCGCCCTCCTGGCGTATTCGGGGAAAGCTCAGTTCTCAGAGGAGATATCCTGACCGAAGTACTTCTCGCCCAGCTCCTTCAGGGTGCCGTCGGCGCTCAGTTCGTCGATGGCGTTGTTGACGGCTTCCAGCAGGGTGGCGCTGTTGTCGCCCTTGCGCAGGGGGATGGCAACGTGGGAGGCATCCTCGGTCTGGGCCACGATCTTAAAGTCGGCATCCGGATGGACGTTCAGGTAATCGTAGAAGGAGACATCCGCATTCAGGGTGGCGTCAATGCGTCCGGCAGCCAGCAGCTGGATGGTTTCCTCCAGGGTGTCGATGCCCTGCACGGTGGCACCGTAGCTCTCGGCCAGCTCCATGTAGGTGGAAGCCAGGCTGTTGGCAGTGGTCTTGCCCTTCAGGTCCTCAAAGGTCTTGATCTCGTCGTTGTCCTTGCGGACGGCCAGAGCGGTGTGGATGTAACCGTAGGGGGTAGTGAAATCATAAGTCAGGGCGCGCTCGTCGGTGACCTCCACGCCGTTGCAGACCATGTCAAAGCGTCCAGCGTCCAGACCGGCGAACAGGCTGTCCCAGTCGCTCTCCACATACTCCGGCTCCACGCCCAGCTTTTCGGCGATGGCGCGGGAGACCTCGACATCATAGCCCACCAGAGTGTCGCTCTCGTCATGGTAGCTCCAGGGCTGCCATGCGCCCTCCAGTGCCACGATCAGCTTGCCACTGGCCTGAATGGCAGCCAGCTGGTCAGCAGAGGAACCGGCAGCAGAGGATGCACCGGAGCTTGCGGCGGTGGAGGTGCTGCTGTTGGAGCAGCCGGACAGGGTCAGAACGCCGGCGGCGGCCATGACACTCATCATCGAAATAAAAGTTCTGCGCTTCATAGTTAAGATCCTTTCATAGAAAAAGCTGTATCAAAAGGACGGCGGGGAGTTTCCTAAGCAAATGTTCCGCTGGGGTGGGACCCTGTTGCCGAAGGCAATAGGGCGGGCGATGGAATGGCCCGAAGCATTTGCGTGGAAAGCTCCCCGTCGGCTATCCCTTATGCTGTGTGCTCGATCTTCCGCAGGAACTCCCGGGTCCGCTCCTCGCGGGGGTGGGCAAAGAATTCGTGGGAAGGGGCCTGCTCCACCACCACGCCGTTCTCCATGAATACCGTCTTGGAGGAGACGTTGCGGGCAAAGCCCATCTCGTGGGTGACCACCAGCATGGTCATGCCCTCTTCGGCCAGCTTCCGCATGACCGAGAGCACCTCACCGGTCAACTCCGGGTCAAGGGCACTGGTGGGTTCGTCAAAGTAAATGATCTCCGGGTCGGTGGCAAGGGCGCGGGCAATGGCAACGCGCTGCTGCTGTCCGCCGGAAAGCTGGCGGGGATAGTAGTCAGCCCGGTCGGCCAGACCGACCTTTTCCAGCATCCGTCTGCCGATCTCATCCGCCTGCTCTTTGGGCATCCTGCGGGCAACGATCAGGCCCTCGGTCACATTCTGCAGGGCGGTCTTGTTCCGGAACAGGTTGTAGTTCTGGAACACAAAGGCCGTTTTTTTGCGCAGGCGGGCAATGTCGGCCCGGGAGATCCTGCCAAGATCGAAGGATTCGCCGTCGAACACCAGAGTGCCGCTGTCAGCGGTCTCCAGAAAGTTCAGGCAGCGCAGCAGGGTGGTCTTGCCGGAGCCGGAAGGGCCCAGAATGGCAACAACATCTCCCTTTTCCACACTCAGATCCACGCCGTTCAGGACGTGCAGTGCGCTGCGTACCCGGCGGGCATTGCCGCGCGGGAAAGGCCCGATGTGGAAGCGGGGCTTGTCATCATAGGTGTAAAATGTTTTGTGGATGTCTTTGATCTCTAACATGGCCATACCGTCCACCCCTTTCTCACTGGAAGCCGTGTGCGTTCAGCTGCCGCTCCACCAGCGCCTGCAGCTTGGTGATGATGGTGCAGAACAGCAGGTAGACCACAGCCACCTCGCAGTAGATGGGCAGGAAAATGTAGGTGCGGGCTGCCACACGCTGGCCTGCCATGAACAACTCTGCCACCGTGATGTTGGAGGCCAGAGAGGTGTCCTTGATCATGCTGATGAGGGAGTTGGACAGGGAGGGCACGGCGGTGCGCAGGGCCTGCGGCAGAACGATGCGGCGCATGATCTGCCACCAGGTCATGCCCACGCAGGAACCGGCCTCCAGCTGGCCCTGGGGCACGCTTTCCAGCGCGCCGCGCATGGTCTCGGCGCAGTAAGCACCCTCATTGAACGCAAAGGCAATGACGGCAGCCGGGAACGCGTCCAGCATGATGCCCACGCTGGGCAGGCCGTAAAAGATGATGAACAGCTGCACCAGCAGCGGCGTGCCCCGGATGACCCAGATGTAGAACCGGGCGATCTGGCGCAGCACCGGAACATTGGCGTACTGCACCAGCGCAACAGCCACTGCAATGACCATGGCAAGGCTGAAGGAGATCAGGGTCAGGGGAATGGTCATGGTCAGGCCTGCCGTCAGGATGCGGGGCAGGGCCTCCCACAGCACGCTGACCGTGCGGTTGGTAAGAAGTGCTTCAAACATATTTTTCTTCCTTATTGACAAAAAAACGGTGGAATATCTTTAGGATACACCTTAAACTATGGTTCAGGTCAAGAGCATATCCTACAATTCCTACCAAAATACTATAGCATGAAATGGAGACAAGTGCAATCCATTGGCGAAAATCTTTCACTCTGGCCAAAAACAAAAGAAAACAAAGGTTAACTTTGTGCAGACTGGCAAGGAGTTGACGCGGTACGATGTTTCGTGTAAAATGGAATCAGACAGGCCCCGTGCAGGAAGCGCGGGGAACAGGCCGGGCACACAAGCAGCCCGGCGCATACGGAGGACAAAACACAATGAAGCATAAAATTGGTATTCTGGGTGCAGGCACCTGGGGCATGGCTCTGGCGCGGATGCTGACGGTGAGCGGCAATGACGTGACCGTGTGGTCGGCGCTGGAACAGGAGATCGACAACCTTTCCACCACCCGGGTCCACCCCAATCTGCCCGGCATGACCATTCCGGCAGAGATGAAGTTCACCAAGAGCGTGGAAGAGGTGTGCACGGACAAGGAGATCCTGCTGTTCGCGGTGCCGTCGGTGTTCGTGCGCTCCACCGCAGCCAAGGCCCGGCCCTTTGTGCCGGACGGTCAGATCATTGTGGACGTTGCCAAAGGCATTGAAAAGGATACCCTGTTCACCATGACGGAGATCCTGGCCGATGAGCTGGGCAAAGAGGGCGGCCCCAAGGGGGTGCGTCTGGTGGCCCTGAGCGGCCCCACCCACGCCGAGGAGGTGGCGATCGACCTGCCCACCACCATCGTTTCGGCCAGCAAGGATATGGAAGCGGCCAGATTCGTGCAGACGGTGTTCACCAACAACGTCATGCGTGTGTACACCAATGAGGACATCAAGGGCGTGGAGCTCAGCGGTGCCATGAAGAATGTCATTGCGCTGGGCGTGGGCATCTCCACCGGCCTGGGCTATGGCGATAATGCCCGTGCCGCCCTCATCACCCGCGGCATTGCCGAGCTTGCCCGGCTGGGTGTGGCCATGGGCTGCAATGTCCACACCTTTGCCGGTCTGGCCGGCATCGGTGACCTGATCGTGACCGCCACCAGTATGCACAGCCGCAACAACCGGGCCGGCATCCTCATCGGCAAGGGTGAGACCCCGGAGCAGGCCGTGAAGGAGGTGGGTATGGTGGTTGAGGGTATGAACGCCCTGCCCGCCGCGCTGGAACTTGCCGCCAAGTATCAGGTGGAAATGCCCATCGTTCAGACCGTGAACGCTGTTGTGAACAAGGGCATGAGCGCCGCCGAGGCGGTGCGTTCCCTGATGGACCGTGACCCCAAGAACGAGCTGCCCCAGAGCTACGAAAAGTAATATTTTTTTCATCGAGAGGGACGACCCTCTCCGTCATTGCTTCGCAATGCCACCTCTCCCGAGGGGAGAGGTTTGGTGCTGTACTTTACGGCATCAAAAAAGCTCCCCCTTTCGGGGGAGCTGGCAAAGCCGCAGGCTTTGACTGAGAGGATGGTTCCTCTTTCATTTTACTGCTGGGCCTCGATGGCCTTGACGATCTTGTCGGCGATGTACTTGTGGCCGGAGACGGTGGGGTGGCCATCCAGCTCAGTCTGAGCAAAGGGGATGGAAACGTAGGTGGCACCGTAAACATCGGCCAGCTGCTTTTCGTAGTTGTTCAGCTTGCTGAAGTAGTTGCTCCAGCTGGGCAGCAGGGGCACAGGGTTGGTGGCACCGATGATCAGGATCTGGGCATCAGGGTTCAGCTCCTTGACGGTCGCCACGATCTGGCGCAGGTTGCTGCTGCTTTCGGGATAAGCGCTCTCGCAGATCTTGTTCATGCCGGAGAAGAACAGGTTCCAGACGGCATCTTTCTCGCTGCGGGTCAGGCTGAGCTTTTTCAGGCTCTCGTTCAGTGCGTCCTCGGTTTCCTTGCTGCTGTCGCGCAGGTTGCCGCTGAGCACGATGGAAGCCAGGTCCTCACTTTTCCAGTTAGTGGCCTCACCAAAAGAGACCACGGTGGGCACAAAAGCATCATTGGAGCCCAGCTGGATGGAGATAACATCGGCACTTTTGATGTAATCTACAAACTCGGGGTAATTGTACTGGCAGCCGGAGAGGGTGTTCATCTCGGTCATGGTGCCGGTCTTGACCAGCTCCAGCATATCCTTGCTCATCACGCCGGGCAGGCCCAGATTGATGGCATGATCCCGGTCGAGGTTCAGGCTTTTGCCCACCTGACCCACATAGCAGGCCTCGGGGTAACCCTTGAAGTTGAAGGAAACGTCCACGCCCATCAAGTTATGTGCATATTGAACGGTAGTCAGGCCGATACCGGCGCAGATGCTGTCGCCCAGGGCAACATAGGTGATGGAGTTGGGCTCCTTCTCTTCTTCGGTGCTGCTGGAGGTGAAGAAACAGTTCTCCTCCTCTGCAGCGGTCTGTTCAGTGGTCAGAGCGGGGTCTGCGCTCTCTTCCGGGGCGGCTGCAAAGGCCGGAACGCTCAGGACAGAGAACAGCATGGCGGCCGAAAGGGCCAGGCCAATCAGTTTCTTTTTCATGGTGTCGTCACGAATCCTTTCCAATGTGTATTATTCTGCTTAATAATCGCGGGGAGTGATCTCTTCTTCCAGCTTGCGATAATCAAATTTAGCGGCCAGTGTCAGGGGCATTTCGGGGATGATCTTGTACCCCACGGGCTGGACATATTCGGGCAGCTCCTCAATGCAGAGCTGGCGCAGTTCCTTGATGATCTGCTTGCGCTTGGCGGCGGGAACCGCAGGGTCAAGCACCAGATAGACAAAAGGCAGGCGGCCCTGCACATGATCCTTGTCGGCGCAGCCCACCACAGAGCACTGATGCACGGCGGGATGCTGGCTGACCACATTTTCGATCATGGAGGGGAACACCTTGAAGCCATCGTGACGGATGATGAGCCGCTTGATCCGGCTGTCCAGATAGACGAAGCCGTCCTCGTCCAGATAGCCGATGTCACCGGTGTGCACCCAGACCCGGCCATCTGCATGGGTGCGCAGGATGGCGGCGGTCTCGGCAGGCTTGTTGTAGTAGCCCTTCATAACGCCGGGGCCGGAGATGCACAGCTCACCCCGCTGACCGATGGGCAGCTCCGTGTCGGTGCCCGGCTCAAAGGCGGACACCAGCGTGCTGACCAGTGGCAGGCCCACGCTGCCGGGCTTGTTGTTCCGACCAGCAGCAGCGGTGGCAGCAGAGGATGCCTCGGTCATGCCGTAGCCCTTGGCGATGGGGAATTCCACGTTGTGAGCGGCCAGGAAGTCGTTGACCGTCTGTTCGGCACCCCGGGCAATGGCATCGCCGCCCGCGGCATAGTTGCGGATGAAGGAGAGATCCTTGTTCTGCAGCTTGGGGTCAACAGCCAGCTGCTGGTAGTGGGAGGGCACGCCGAACATGTGTTCGGGCTTGTACTTCCAGATCAGGCTGCCCAGCTTATTGGAGTCGAGATTGGGGATGATGACCACCTTGATGCCCAGCGTCAGCGGCAGATGTACACCGCAGGCAAAGCCGTAGGCAATGAAGGGGGGCATGATGTTCAGCAGAGACTGGCCCTTGGAGAACAGCGTGTCGCAGGCGGAGAACTGCATGGCAATGCCGTTGAAGTTGTTATCGGTCAGCATCACGCCCTTGGGGGAGCCAGTGGTGCCGCCGGTGTGCACCACCACGCAGGCGTGCTCCGGGTCATAGGGCTCTGCGACAATGCTCTCGTCCTTACCGGCAGCAAGGAACTGCTTCCAGTGGATGACGTTGGAATGGTACTTGTTCTTGTCGAGATTCTTGACCTTGTAGCCCAGCGCCAGAGGCAGCGGCAGGGAGTCGGCCGGGGAGAGCACCACCACATGCTCCACATGGGTGCGCTTGGCAGCCTGATGGCAGCGCTCATACACCACATTCAGGCAGATCAGCAGGTGGGAATCCACCTCTTCAATGTACTCACGGATGCCCTCCACACTGTAACGGGGATCCACCAGATTCAAAGTTGCGCCGATCATGTCGGCGGCATAGAACGCAAAGATGATCTCCGGGGTCATCACGCTGACCACAGTGGCGATATCGCCCTTTTTCAGGCCCGCGGCCCGCAGGGCTGCTGCCGTCTTTTTGACGTTGACGATAAAATCAGCGTAGGTGAACTTGCGGCCATAGTATTCCAGTGCGGTCTCGCCCAGCCGGTTCTTGTTCTGCCGGCAGACGAGCTCAAACGCCGTGCAGGCGGGCATGGTCTGGTCAATGTACTTCTGATCGTAGAATTTCAGCCAGGGACGTGCCTGGGAAGCATAGATCGGGGTGTTGGATGTTGTCATAAATTGTCCTTTGTCCTTTGTCCTTTGAGCAGTCACTGCACCCGCAGCCGGGGCAGCCAGATTCAATGGGGTCTTAAATTTCGTCCGTTTGTTAAAAACAACACAATACGTACAAGAGCTATTGTAGTAGAGCAGGGTGGAAATGTCAAGAAACAAAGGGCGAACTTTGCCAAAAAACGCAAGAGAAAGTTTACATTTCAGCCAGCCAGTCTTTGGCCTCCTGCTCGCTGCAGAGCACCCAGTGGCTGGGGCGCAGCTCCCGCCACTGGGGAGCCTCCTGCGTGTAATCGTGCATGGCAGGGTCGTAGACCAGCAGCTTTTTCTTCCGCTCCAGCCTGGGGTTGGGCATGGGGATGGCGGAGAGCAGGCTGCGGGTGTAGGGGTGGATGGCATGGGTCACCAGCTCCTCCGCATCGGCCAGCTCCACGATATCGCCCTTGTGGATGACGGCGATGCGGTCCGAAATGTACCGCATGACCGAGAGGTCGTGGGCGATGAACAGGTAGGTGATGCCGCGCTCCTTCTGCAGATGACGCAGCAGGTTGAGCACCTGGGCGCGGATGGACATATCCAGAGCCGAGATGGGCTCGTCGGCAATGATGAACTCAGGCTCCACGATCAGGGCACGGGCAATGCCGATGCGCTGGCGCTGGCCGCCGGAGAATTCATGCGGGAAACGGGAAGCGAATTCAGGCAGCAGGCCCACATCCAGCAGTGCCTGCCGGACCTTCTCCTCCCGCTGGGCGGCGGTCAGGTCGGGCCGGACATTCTGCAGGCCCTCGCCCACGATGTAGCTGACCTTGGCACGCTCGTTCAGGGAGGACTGCGGGTCCTGGAAGATCATCTGGATCTCCTTGATGACCTGCTGGTCCAGCTGGCGGGAGATCTTGCCGTTGATCTTCTGGCCCTTGTACAGAATCTCGCCGCCCGAGGTGGGCAGGATGCGCATGATGGCGCGGCCGATGGTGGTCTTGCCGGAGCCGGATTCGCCCACCAGACCAAAGGTCTCACCCTTGTAAATTTCAAAGTTGGCACGGTTCACGGCCTTGAAGGCCTTGCGGCCGGAGCCGTAGGTTACCTCGAGGTCCTTGACCTCAAGCAGGACCTGCCGGGGCGAGGCCTCTCCATCTTGCTGGCGCAAGACCGTTTTTTCGTTCGGACACCCCGCCGGGGTGTTCGCTGTCTCGCAAACGCGAACGTCACGATTTTCAGGCATCCTGCATCCCCTCCTCTTTCAACAGTTTGACGGCGGCAGGCGGTTCCACCTTGGGAGCCCGGGGGTCCAGCAGCCAGGTCTTTGCCTTGTGGGTGGGGCTGACCGCAAAGTAGGGCGGGCGCTTGACAAAGTCGATCTTCAGCGCCTGGGGGTTGCGGGGGGCAAAGGCATCGCCGTGGATCTCGGTGAACAGATTTGGGGGTGTACCCTGAATGTTGAACAGATCCTCGCCTTTGATGCCCATCTGGGGCATACTGGACAGCAGCGCCCAGGTGTAGGGGTGGCGGGGGTCGTAGTAGATCTCATCGGAGGTGCCGATCTCCACGATGTCACCTGCGTACATGACGGCCACCCGGTCGGCGATGTTGGCCACCACGCCCAGATCGTGGGTGATGAGGACGATGGTCAGGTTGTACTTGACCTGCATCTCCTTGAGCAGCTGCAGGATCTGGGCCTGAATGGTCACATCCAGTGCGGTGGTGGGCTCGTCGCAGATCAGGATCTGCGGGTTGCAGGCCACCGCAATGGCAATGACGACGCGCTGGCGCATACCGCCCGAAAACTCGTGGGGATACTGCGCAAAGCGCACCTCGGGGTCAGCAATGCCCACGTCCCGCAGGTATTCAAGGGTCTTTTCCCGGGCGGCCTTGCCCTTGAGATGCTGGTGCAGCTCCACGGCTTCCATGATCTGGTCGCCGATGGTCTTCAGGGGGTTCAGGCTGGTCATGGGGTCCTGCATGATCATGGCGATCTCATGGCCCCGGACCTTCAGCCAGTCCTTCTCTTTTTTCAGGTCGGAAAGGCGGATGGGCTTGCCGTCATCGGCACCGTAATAATCAATGGTGCCCGAGGTGATGGAGCCGTTGGCATCCAGCAGGCCCATGAAGCTCTTGGTGAACACGCTCTTGCCGGAGCCGGATTCGCCCACGATGGCAAGGACTTCGCCGTGGTAGATGTCCAGGTCGATGCCGCGGATGGCATGCAGCACCTTGCCGCGCAGGTTGAATTTGATGTTGAGGTCCTTTACAGAAAGGATGAGCTGATTTTTTTCCATCTTCTGTCCCTCCTTACTGCAGGTGGTTCTTCGGGTCAGCAGCGTCCGAGAAGGCGTTGCCGATGAGGTAGAACGCAATGGTGACAAAGCTCAGGATGATGGTGGGGTAGAGCAGCTGGTACCGCAGGCCCGCCTGCATCATCACCTTGCGGCCGTCGTTGATCAGGTTGCCCAGAGAGGGCGTTTCCACAGAAAGGCCCAGGCCGATATAGGTGATGAACACCTCGCTGCCGATGGCGGCGGGGATGGTCAGGGCCATACGCAGCATGATGACCGATACCAGATAGGGCAGCAGGTTGCGCAGCACGATGCGGCGGATGGGGGTGCCGATGCAGCGGGAAGCCACGTTGTAATCACGGTCGCGGATGATCAGGATCTGGTTGCGGATAAAGCGCGCCATGGCGATCCAGCCCGTGATGGACATGCCCAGGATCAGGGTCTGGATGCTGGGGGACGCGACATAGGAGATCAGGATCAGGATGATGGTGGAAGGGATGTTATCGCAGATGTTGTACAGCTCGGTGAAGAAGAAATCGAGCTGGCGGACATAGCCCCAGAGCACGCCCACCGTGATGCCCACCACGGCCTCGATGAGGGCCACGAAGAAGGCGATGGTCAGACTGGTGCGTGCACCAGCCCAGATGCGGGCCCACAGGTCCTGGCCGATGGCGTTGGAACCCCAGATAAAGCCCTCTTCCCCGGGGGCGATATTGCGGAACTGGATGCCGGTGGTAGAGTCTACCTGGCAGAGATTGGGGTCTGCCTGACCGGGCAGATAAGGCTGCAAAAAGGCAAAGCCCACCACGAACACCAGTGCAATGAGCAGGGCCACGGCGATCTTATTCTTGAAGAAAGCACGGAAGGTGCTGCCCCAATAGCTGTAATTGGAGTAGGAGGTGGCCTCGGCACGCTCCTCGCTGAACCCGGCGGGGGTAAAAAGCTCGTCCTCGGGCAGGTCGGCCCAAGCGGCGGGGCCGTCCTTCTGCAGCTTGTTCAGATCGTTTTCCAGAACAGCTGCCTTGTGATCTTTCATGTGGAACAGCATTATCGGCCACCTTCTTTCTTGCCAAAGCTGATGCGGGGATCGATGAGCACCATGAGCAGATCGCCCAGAATCAGGCCGATGATGCCCACGCAGGCGTACAGCAGCACGATGCCCTGCACCATGGTGTTGTCGTGGCGCTGGACGCAGGTGACCAGCAGGCCGCCCATGCCGGGGATGGAATACAGGCTCTCGATGTAGATGGAGCCGACCACAGTGTTCAGGAAAGCAGAGGGAATATACTGCACCAGCGGCACCATGGCGTTGCGGAAGATGTGGCGCAGGGCGATGTTGCTCTCGCTCACACCCTTGGCCAGCGCCAGCCGGACGTAATCCTTGTTGCTCTCGTCCACCATGTAGCGGCGCAGCCACATGGCGTAGAATGCCACGTTGCCCAGGCTCATGGAGCAGACCGGCAGCACCCAGTACCGCCAGTCGGAGGCATCAAACAGCAGGCCCACGCCCAGGGCGGTGGTGCCGTACATCTGAATATAAAGGTAATACACGGCAGCAGGCACAGCCTGAATGAGCACGATGATGGCGGTGCCGATCTTATCCGGCCAGCGGTTCTTGAACCGGCCCATCAGCAGGCCCATGGGAATGCCGATGACCAGGCTCAGCAGCATGGCAAACACGCCCATCTGGATGGAGATGGGCAGCTTTTTGGCCAGGATGCCGGTGACCGAGGCATTTACCTTATAAATATGGCTCACGCCCAGGTCGCCATGGAGGGCATTCCACCAGAAGCGGCCGATCTGCACCGGCAGCGGGTCCAGCAGGCCCATGGACTGCAGGCCCGCCTGGATCTGGGCCTCGGTCATTTTTTCGTAGTTTGCAAAGTAGCCTTCCACCGGCATCAGCCGCAGCAGGCAGAACACGAGCGTTACAATGACGAACAGCGTCAGGATGGAACGCCCGATGCGTTTTGACAGATATTTCAGCATATCTGTGCGCACCCCTCTTTCGTTTGTGGTTCCTCCGCGGACAGTGATCCTGAACAGCGGATAGGAATAGAATACATCAAAATTGCACTTTTGGAAAGTGATTTGCCCGGATTTTGAAAAATGTTTTTGTAAAAGCAGGGTAAAGTGAACGTTTTTCTTACAAAAACAACCCTCTCCGCCGGGTTGACGGAGAGGGATAAAAGTTTTTATAAACCTCTGCGCTTCAAAATCTCATCCAGAATGGCATCGGCCACATCGGCCTTGCTCATCAGGGGCAGCTCCCGGGTGCCGTCGGGGGTGATGAAGGTGACCACGTTGGTGTCCACCCCAAAACCGGCTCCGGCGACCTTCAGGTTGTTGGCCACCACCATGTCCAGATTCTTCCGGGTCAGCTTGGCTGTGGAGTTTTCCACCATATCCCGGGTCTCCATGGAAAAACCGCAGAGGAACTGGTGGGTCTTTTTCGGGCCGATGGTACCCAGAATGTCGGCGGTGCGCTCCACAGGGATGGAGAGGTCGCCGTCCTTTTTCTTGATCTTGTCGCTTGCCACCGTCACGGGGCGGTAGTCTGCCACGGCGGCAGCCATCACCAGCACGTCCATCTCCTCAAAGCGGCTGGTCACGGCATCGTACATATCCTGCGCCGTGGTAATGGGAACATCGGTGGTGAAGCGGACCGGCGGCAGGTCGGTGTGGCCGTGGATGAGGGTGACCTCTGCTCCCCGCATGGCAGCGGCCCGGGCGATGGCATAGCCCATCTTGCCGGTGGAGTGGTTGGTCAGGTAGCGCACGGGGTCCAGCGGCTCCTGCGTGGGCCCGGCGGTCACAGCGATGCGGACACCGGCCAGATCCTTGGGCCGGGCGATGGTGTGCAGGATGTACTCGATGAGCACATCCTCCTTGGGCAGGCGGCCGCTGCCCACATCCTTGCAGGCCAGCACCCCGCTCTCAGAGGGGATGACTGTGAAGCCGTAGTGCTCCAGCGTTCTGAGGTTGTCCTGCGTGATGGGGTTTTCCAGCATCCCGGTGTTCATGGCCGGGCTGACCAGTTTGGGGCACCTGGCCGCAAGCACCACGGTGGTGAGCATATCATCGGCAATGCCGTGGGCCATTTTGGCAATGACGTTGGCCGTGGCCGGTGCCACCAGAACGACATCTGCCTTTTTGGCCAGCGAGATGTGGGTGACCTCGAACTTGAAATCGCGGTCGAAGGTGTCCACCATGCACTTGTGGCCGGTCAGCGTTTCAAAGACGAGAGGGGTGATGAAATGGGTGGCGTTCTCGGTCATAATGACCTCCACGTCCGCCCCCAGCTTTTTGAGTGCGCTGGCCACATTTGCCATTTTATAGGCGGCAATACCGCCGGTAACGCCCAAAAGGACGCATTTGCCCTGCAGATCCATCCAAAAAACCTCCTGTTTTGCGGGTTTGCCTCTTTAGTATAATCCAAAATCACCGCCAGCACAACAAAATCTTTCGGTTGGGTCTTGTATCCAGCGCAAAAATGCGGTAAAATAGCTTGACTTAGAATAAAACCTCTCCGTCAAGGTCTGCGTCTTTGCCGCCTCTCCTGCCGGGAGAGGCAAGCCAACCGGCTCCTCTGGCAGGGGAGCCGGAGCAAAGCACCTGAGAGGTTTTGCAGGAAAGGTAAAATATGATCTTAGCCATTGATATAGGCAACACCACCGTCGCCCTGGGCGGCATCAAGGACGGACGTGTATGCTTTGTGGCCCACATGGATACGGTGCGCACCCGTACCGCCGCGGAATACCGCATTGAAATGGAAAAGGTGTTTGCTCACCGCCGCCACCCGGAAAAGCCCATCCGGTTTGAGGGCGCGGTGCTGACCAGCGTAGTGCCCCAGATCACCGGGGCACTGGCTGAGTGCGCCCGTTATTACACCGGCAAAAAGCCGGTCATCGTTTCGCCGGAGATCCGCACAGGCCTGACCATGGGGGTGCCTGACCCCCATGCCGTGGGCAAGGACCGGCTGGTGGATGCCGCTTACGCTGCGGCGAACTTCCCGCTGCCGGTCATCACCGTGGATCTGGGCACTGCCACTACATTTAATGTTGTGGATGAGAACCGGGTATTCCGGGGCGGTGTGATCTGCCCGGGGCTTTCCACCGGCCTGCGGGCTCTGGGAGAGCGCTGTGCCCAGCTGCCGCAGGTGCGGCTGAGCTCCCCCAAAGCAGCCATTGGTGTGAACACGGAGAGCTGTATGCTTTCGGGCTCTGTGCTGGGCACGGCAGTTCTGCTGGACGGCATCACCCAGCGCATTGAGGAAGAGCTGGGCCGTCCGGCCACCCTGGTGGTCACGGGCGGGCTGGCAAAGTATGTCACGCCGCTCTGCCGCCATCCGCTGACCTACGACCCGGAGCTGCTGCTGAAGGGGCTGGCACTGCTGTACCAGATGAACGCCCCTCAGCCGCACTATGCCGCCGGGGGCAGGCGGCGGAACCCGAACAACAATTTCCGCCGGGGCCGCCGTCCCCGCTCCCAGCGCCGGGAACGCCGCGAGGAGAAGAACAAAAACGGCTGACGACGAAACAGGATGGAGAGAACAATGAAACTAGGGATCCTGGGCACGGGGATGATCGTGCGGGAGTTTCTGCCCTGGCTGGCAGGGCCGGACTGCCCCTTTACGGTGCAGGCGCTCTGCAGCACCCAGCGCAGTGCGCCGGTGGCCGACGAGATGTGCGAACAGTACGGCATTCCCCAGCACACCACGAACTATTTTGAATTATTGCAGTGGGTGGATGTGATCTATCTGGCCGTGCCCAACCTGCAGCATTATCGCTATGCCAAGGTGGCGCTGGAAGCGGGCAAGCATGTCATAGTGGAAAAGCCCATGGCCTGCACCGCTGCCCAGACCGAGGAGCTGGCGGCGCTGGCCCGCCGCAAAAAGGTGTTCCTGTTTGAGGCCATGACCACCCAGTACCTCGAAAACTACAACAAGATCCGGGAGCTGCTGCCCCGCATCGGCAGGGTGAAGCTGGTGCAGTGCAATTTCAGCCAGTATTCCAGCCGCTACGATGCCTTCTGTGCCGGGGAAACGCCGGTCTCCTTTGACCCGGAGTGTGCGGGCGGTGCCCTGATGGATCTGAATGTCTACAACATCAGCTATATCGTGGGCCTGTTCGGTGAGCCGAATCAGGTGCACTACCTGGCCAACATGGAGCGCGGCATCGACACCAGCGGTATCCTGACCATGGAGTACAACAGCTTCAAGGCAGTCAGCATGGCCGCCAAGGACTGCGGTGCGCCTGCCCGGTATGTCATCCAGGGCACAAAGGGCTATATCCTGCAGAAATCCACGGCCAACTGGTGCGGCGGCGTGACCTTCCACCCCAATCAGGGCAAGGAAGAGCACTTCAACCTGAACGGCGGCAGACCCCGGCAGGCGGCGGAGTTCCACGCCTTTGCCAGGGCCATCGAGGGCGGTGACCAGGAGCTGTGCAGCCGGATGCTGGATACCTCCGTGGCCGTCAGCCGTGTGCTGACTGTGGCCCGGCGGAGCGCCGGCATCAAATTTCCCTGTGATAGATAAACATCCTAACCCTCTCAGGCACTTCGTGCCAGCTCCCCCAAAGGGGAAGCTTTTGACAAAACCGCAAACTTTGCATGGATTGCCAAGGCCTCGCCCTTCGGGAGAGGTGGCATTGCGAAGCAATGACGGAGAGGGTGAGGTCGTTTATAAATTTTCAAGCATCCCTGACATTTTATCAAAAACCAGATTTGCGCCGTATCCGACGTATAGGGCGGAACGGCAGCAGGAGGAAAACTGAATTATGAAAAACAACGATCTTCGCACTCTCACCCGACTGGCACTGCTGGTCGCCATCGAGCTTGTAATGAAGGCCATCGGCCTGGGCAGTGTGCCCATGGGCCCGCTTTACATGAGCTTCCTGACCCTGCCCATTGCGGTGGGTGCCATCACCATGGGCCCCGTGGCCGGTGCTGTGCTGGGCGGCGTGTTCGGCGCGGTGAGCTTCTATGATGCCGTTACCGGTGCTTCCGCCATGACCGGCGCTCTGTTCCAGGTCAGCCCTGTCAACACCTTTATCCTCTGCGTGGGCATGCGTGTGCTGATGGGCGTGTGTGTGGGCCTGATCTTCAACGGCCTGAGCAAGCTGGACAAGAGCCGCACCTGGAGCTATATCGTCAGCGCCATGTGCGCTCCGGCCCTGAACACCCTGTTCTTCATGGGCTATATCGTGCTGGCGTTCTACAACTGCGACTATGTCCAGAACCTGGTGTCCGTTAAGGGCGCTGCCAATCCCCTGATGTTCGTTGTGCTGCTGGTTGGTGTCCAGGGCGTGGCTGAGTTCCTCGTCTCCGGCATCCTGGGCGGCATCGTGGCCCGCGCCGTGCACAAGTTCCTGAAGTAAGCCCCCGCGTTCCGCGTCAGGGAAGAGCGTATGGGTTTGTAACATTGTAAAACAAAAGACCAGAACTGAACTGCCACTTGGCAGAACAGCTCTGGTCTTTTTCTGTGCGGTGAAAAACAGAAACGCAGCCTTTACAGGGGCAGCTTGCCGCCGACCTTGTTGACGACATAGTAGGCGGCCTCTTCCTCAGGCTTGACGTAGATCTTGCAGGACTGCACGCCCACTTTGTGGGTCAGGCGGTAATCGGCCTTGGCGCGGTCAACAAGATCGGTGATGTTATACTGCTTGCCGGCAAATTCAACGTAGATCTCAGGGGAAAGCGGGGGACGACCCTTGTGGGCGGTCTTTTCCGTTTTGGGGGCTTTCTCCGTTTTGACAGCGGACTTTGCGGTCTTGCGTGCGGGCTTTGCCTCGGCTGCGGGAGCTTCTGCAGCGGCAGGAACGACAGGCTTTTTCACTGACATGGATTCTACCTTCTTTCTCATATAGTTTTGCGTGTGGGAATAATACCGGAATGCACCAGTAGAAAAACTTTGCATCAAACAGCAGTATATAACTATATAATAGTTTTTTGCGGCGCATTTGTAAAGAGGTTTTGTGAAAAAAGGTTCGTTTTCAGGCAGGAAATGCTTTTTTGTTTCTGGAAAAGTTACTGGACGCACAGTCCCTCGGCCCGTGTGACGATGGACAGCAGCAGTTCGGTGTCCCAGTCCTCTGCCAGCACAAATAAATCATCGCAGATCTCCTTCTGGATTTGTGCCGTCGTTTTTTGTCCGGCAAGGGCGCAGACCGCAGAAAGCAGTCGAACTTTCAGGGCACAAATTTCTGCGGGTGCGCCCCACAAACGGGCAAGGTCATAATTGCTGGTGTTTCCGCAGGGCATGGCACAGGAAGCGCAGTTGGGAGCCACCCGGTGCTTCTCGGCTTCAACGATGTCAGTCATCCGGAGCAGCGCGCTCTCGGCGGCCTTGGGGTCAGCCGCCAGCCGCAGACCGGCAGCCAGTATGCGGTCAGTGTCCTCCGTTTTGGATTCATTGACCGTGGAGCGCGCCAGCCCCACCAGCGCGCCCAGCAGAGTGTCCCGCTGACGCTGTGCAGCGGTAACGGGAGCAGAAAACGTGTGATTCATAGGAACCTCCAGGCTCTTTTTTGCTGTAAGGATACCACGGAATCCCCGGAAAGGGAAGGCAAAAAATTCTTTTTTCTGCAAAAGGGAATAGCGTCTTGATTTTGGACGGAAAATCCGCTATAATAGTACTGTTCTACATACGCCGGTGTGTCGGAATGGCAGACGAGGGGGACTCAAAATCCGTTTCGTGTTTTTTCGTGTCTGTGCGAGAAATTCACGAGTGTTCGTTGAATTTTGAATGTTTGTCGAAGCAGAATTTCTTACATCCCTCCTGAACATCCCTCCAATCTTCAGAAACCGGTACTAATGTCCCAAAATTGAATATAAGCCGATGTGGCGGAATGGCAGACGCAAACGACTCAAAATCGTTCGGGAAACCATGTGGGTTCGAGTCCCACCATCGGCACTCCATCATAAAACAGCTTAGAATCGAAAGATTTTGGGCTGTTTTTCTTTTTTTGCTCAGTTTCTTATACTTTGGTGTTTTCTGGGAAGATATTGACGATTGCATTCGCCGAGGACACCTTACTGGAGAAATCCAGATGTGTATAAATGTTGCTTGTTGTGCTGATGTCACTGTGACCGAGCCACTCCTGAATCTCCTTCAGGCTCACGCCATTGGCATAGAGCAGACTGGCACAACTATGGCGCAGATCGTGAAAGCGGATACGCTTCATCTGGTGTGCGACCAGAAAATCCGGGAAATGCTGACTCAGAAAGTCGGGCCGAATCCGCTTTCCCATCGGGTCTACATAGATATAGTCAAGATAATCGTTGCAATAGCTTTTGCCGCAGACCTTCCGATTCTGCTCCTGCTCCTTTTTCATTTTATTGAGCATCTGCTCACAGGCAGGGATTAGGGGAAGTGTCCGGCAGCTCGACTTTGTTTTTGTCTTATCTCGTGCGATTTCCGTTACCGTTCCGTTGACCTTTGCGGTCACAACCGTATGCTGAATGCTGATTTTCTTGTTCTCAAAGTCAATGGCATCCCATTTCAAACCAACAATTTCACTGCGCCGCAGCCCGTAGAATGCAGCCATGATGACGCCAAACTCCGAAGGGTCACCTTGAATCACCTTGAAAAGTTGCTCCAGTTCTTCACCGCTGTAAATCTCCGACTTGAACTTTTCCTTACGAGGACGTTCAACGCGATCTGCCGGGTTGGAACGGATCATGCCGATTTGAAAAGCATACTGTAAGCATTTGCGGATGTTGGCGTGATAGTGAATGACGGTGTTTGCCGTAAGGCCACGATCCAACTCATGCTGGTAGAAGTCTTGGATGTATTTGGGATGCTGTTCCATATCCTGTAATGTATAGTGGAGCGGTTCAAAATATGGGACGATCTTGTGAATGATTGCTCTTTCATAGCTGGCATAGGTTGTGATTTCCACTCGTGACTTCATCATTTTCAACCAGTCTGTGATGAAGTCGGTGAAAAGTACCGGGGAGTTATCAAGGCAGGGGTCAACTTCTTTGATGGGGCTGACCTTCAGCCAATTATTGGCAACGGCATATTGCAGGGCATCGGTCAACTCCTTGTGCCAATCAAGAAGCTGCTGTACACTGGCCTCCTCCTGCTGACGCTCATAGCGGAAGAACGTTTCCAGATCGCGCGGAGAGAGTGCTTTCAAAGACAGCCGCTTCTTTTCAAAGTATGGGACAACTACTCTTCCCAGATCATAAGCATATCTGCCATAGGTTTCGGGCGGAAGGTTCATCACACTTTCCCGAAGCCAGCGGTTCAGATATTCCGATACCGGCAGGTCGGAAACCTGCTGCATCGTTTCAGGGTTAAACTCTTTTTGTGTTTTACGCAACAGAGATTCAGCTCTTTTTTTGTTTCCTTTAACCGGAAGTCCTGTGCTGATGGATTTGGTTCTGCGCTTTCCATTTGTGTCTTTCCAGCTCAGAATCATCTGATACATACCGTTTTGTTCTCTTAAATGTCCGGCCACATTTGTCATAGTTATGCTCCTTTCTGTTCGAAGCCAAACGTCCTTTGCTTAGGCATCATAAGTTTAGAAGATTCTGGGGTGTTTTGCAAGGATGGCGCAAGAGAGTTTGATAGGCGCATCCCTCCAAGTTGCCGATTCTGATCGATCAGGTACTCTACCACGCAGAGTTTTGGTATCTTATAACTGCGTCCTACACGCGCCGAGTGGATCTTATTCTGCTTGACCAGCAGATACGCATTCTTCCGGCAGATGCCAAGCATTTCCTGAAGAATGTCTACGGATACCACATCCGGGTAATCCTTGAACATCATCATGTACCGCTCCGTCTTGCGGTCGGGCTCTTCCTGAATCAAAGTGCAGGCTGCGATCTCGCTCATTCCTGTCCTCTCCTTTCCAGTTCAATATGTCAATTATTTGAAAGAAAATACTATATGTAAAGAGCGATGGCCTTTTTGGGGTACCATCGCCCTTGCCAAAGGAGATATTTGAGCTTAGAACTTCATCGGCAGTGCGTCTTTCCTGCACTTGCCGTTGTAGGTGGTGTAGATGGGGTAAACGTACCGCCGCCAGCCCGGAAGCTTGGCGGGGTTATCCCGGCTGATACGGTAGAGCTCCATGGGATGGACGCCGCTCAGCGCACGGACAAGCCGCTCCTCGCTGTACTGCCCATGATACAGCTGCACAAAGTACATCACGCCCCGCAGGACAGCCGCCCGGAAGGAATCCGGTCTGCCCTCCCACGCTTCCACGATGTGCCGCAGGGCTTCGCAGTAGATTTCTTCGCCCAGCTGGTCGTACAGCTTCAGCGCCGTGCCCACGCAGCTGATACGGTAGTCGCTCAGCTGCATGCTGTCGTAGTTGAGGGACAGCCCCACCCGGTTGGTGGCTGCGACGAACGCCTTGGAAGGCGCATCGCCGCCCACTACCTTGGCGCGCAGCTTGATGCCCGCCGACAGGGGTGCGGCGTGACCGTTCTGCTCCGCAAAGAGCAGGGCTTCCTGCTCCATCGTCAGACCGGTGTAGACCTTGCAGAGGATCGGGCGGTCCTCGCCGCCGTTGAGGAGGATGCAGCCCTCGATAGTATGCTGCCCGTCCATCACATAGTACCTGCCGTTGCGGAAGCTGACCTTCGGCTCGTTAACGATGTACTCGTTGAAGTCCCTGGCGATCAGCTCCACCCGCTTGCGCTCCACGCCCCGCTGGTAGATCTCGCGGGGATAGATCAGCTTGCTGCTGTGGATGACCGAAAGCTGGTACGGCGGGTTGATGCCAATGAAAGTATTGTTGTCGTTCAGGCGCATCGCATTTCCTCCTTGATTCTCCAAATGTACTTTTCGGCTTCCTCTAAGATCTCAGTCACCTGCTGCTTCCGCTTCGGGATGGTGAGTAGGCTGGGATTGAAGGTGAAGCTGTATTCCAGCCGCTGGATCATGGCATGAACCGCGGATTGCAACTCGGTGTACAGCATCATTTCCTCGATGCTTCCGGCGTTCTCAAAGGACGACCGGATGGGCGTATAGGGGTAGACAGGCGGTTTGCCATCCACCACCTCAGGCGGCGCGTAAAGCGCCGTAGAGCGCCGGATAGGCTCCATCTGCTGGATGCTGCCCATGGGGTTCAGCGCAAGGCTGATGCGTACTGCATCATCCACCCGGCGCATTTCCTCCGGGGTCAGATGCCCCAGATACTTCAGTGCCCGGCTCTTGTCGATGGTGAAGATCTGCTCTGCCTGCACAACGGACGGCATATTCAACCCTGCGTTTTCCAACAGGCAGTGGGTCGGCTGGTTTACTTTCTTTTCCGCCTTGCTTGTCATGGTCGCAACGATCAGGGTCGGCGAGTGATAATTGCCCACGTCATTCTGAAGAATGACCGCCGGACGGTCACCACACTGTTCCGAGCCGGTGCTCGCCCCAAAATGGGTGAAGAAGATGTCTCCGCGTTGGAATTTCCAGTTTTGCTGCAAAATTGTACCTCCATGTTGTTATGTGCAAAGCCCGCTGCCGGATGTTCCGCAGCGGGCTTCGTTCACGGTATGGTGGTATGGTTGGGTCAGCGGTGCATGACCACATAATCGTAGCCGCGCCGCATCTGGCAAACGGTGCAGGTGTCCATGCTCCGGTCTGCGCTGGGTACAAGCGCGATCTTGAAAGCCTTTGCATCCACAAAGTGCCGCAGACAGGTACCGCAGAGGGTGCGGATGGACTTGACCATCTCAGGGGTCAGCTCCATCTCCTCGTAGATCTCCTGCTCGCGCACCGTGGGGTTCAACTCATCCATAAAAGTGTCCTCCTATATGTATCAAAGTGGATATTCGGATAAAGAATAAATTGGGATACGTAAAAAACGGAAACTGCCGGATGCGCAAAAACGTACCCGGCAGTTCCCGGATCAATATGATTAAAGGTCTCGCATATTCGCCCTCGGCCCCCTGCGAGTGGGGCATAAACATCTGGCAGCGGACTTGTACCGCTTCATTGGCATTTCAGCCACCCCGTCTGCTTTGTGACCGGGCCGCGAATTACGGAAGTATCATTATCGGAGTACCAGATGACGGAACTATTCAGTTTTCAAGGTTCATGAGGTCGGACGTTTTTCCCTGCGGCGAGTGCCGCTTGGAAAATTGTCCCTTCACTTGGTAGGCATCGAAAAAGGCCAAATTGTTACCTGAAAAAGAAAATGGTTCAAAAGTTCTTCAAAAACATAGTCATTCGTTCGATTCGCTTATGAATCGTAATCCTTTTGGATTCCAAGGTCATTGCAATCTCGGACTCGGTGTACCCAGCATAGACATAGAGCGTAAGAATTTTGAGGTCGAGTTCCGATAAATTTTCGAGAGCAGCCAGCAGCCGCTCGTTCTCAATTTCGCCGATCCATGTGAAGCAGCTCTTGGTTTCGCAGTAGTGATCCGTAACGGAAATAACTTTCTGATACTTGTCCATCAAGGGCGAGTAGGATTCTTCGCTCTGTTCAAAGGACGGCGCTGCCATTTCCTGCGTATGGTTCTGGTAAGAACGATTAGCGTTAAAAACAGACCAGTCGTAATCGTACATTGCGTGAATCGCTTCGCTGCTCGTACCAGCATCCTCATACTGCTTGCGGGTCATAGCCCATTGACTATCAAAATTCTTCTTTTCCAAACCGTAGTTAAAGCCCATGTTAAACCTCCAAATTTTCGATAAGTCGTGAAAAGTCGAAAGTTTGGAAGGCTACGGATATTTCGCCGTTTGGGGCATCCACGAAAAACGGACAAACATAAAGCCTGCTCCTTTTTACGGGAGCAGGCTACCTGAAGGCTAAAAAAATAGCCGGACAACCAACTAACAGAGCGGTTCTAAAAGCAGAATCACTCTATCAGCTGTTGCCCGGCTATTTGGTGCGCGTTTCATACATTGCCTTGCGGCAATGGCCCGTTGCTCGGTGACGAACAGTCCATATTCAGGGTGCAATGCACCCGATTTTTAAAATTGTGTTTTGCCTATAAAGCAATCAACGCCTGCGATAGGCTAAATCAACCGTTGCTACGTTGCCGCACTTGAGGCACTTTATGCGGATAGTGCCTGAACAGCTCTCATCTTTTTGGTAGAGCTTGTGTCCGCAAACGGGGCAAAACCTCCAGCCGATGCTGAATTGTGCCTGCTGTATATTGCTCAGCGGTTTATTTTTAAAAGAACGATTATTTGATTGAATCATGTTTATTCTCCAAATCGGATGATGTCCAATGGATGGCAGTGGATGGGTTTGCCTTTTATGACCTGCATCTGCTGTAGTCTGATCCTGATAGCAGACCACGATACTCCCATCCGCACAGCCATCTCCAGAATTTTTTCATAGTTCGGGTCAGATGCGGATTTGTATAGGATTCCATTCGGCAGGCACAGCGCTGCCCGTTCTATTTCGGCGTTGACCAGAAATGTCGGCATCAGCAGCTCTGCTGCAAGGGTGTTTGCCTGCCATTCTTCCCATGAGGGTTGTCCGTTTCGTTCCCGATAGGCAATGTGCCCACGGCACTTGACTGCTTTTCCATAGTCGTTCGGAAACAGGTCAGCCAGAATATGGTGTGCCGCCTCATGCGCTATCGTGAAATTCCGGCATCCGGTGCAGCTGTCTGCCGCAAGGGCAGAATCGATCACAACGTCCTTCGGCATGAATATCTCTACAAGCTTTGTACCATCCCCTAAAGTTACGGTAAAACCGCATCTTTGAAAAACGGTCAGTCCGAGGACGCTGCCATCGCTACATAGCGGCAGCATTTTCACATTCAGCCCAAGAACAGCGCTTGCAAGCCGTTCAGGGTCAATGGGTTCCGGGGCATCTTTGCTGATCCCGAAGCGGGTATAGTACTGGTCGATATACTTACCCGCTATGCGCGAAAGGTCTGCGCGGGATAAGTACCTTGCCATTACGAAGCACGGCTTTCCGGCACGGAGCAGTAGGCTTCCACGAACCACTTGCCCTGCTCAAGCCAAAGATTTCGCTTCTGCCCGCAGATTAGACAGGTGAAGCAGTGACCTTTTCCGCCAAGGCGCGATGTGCCATGCCTGACTGCCAAAACACGGTCAATTCCATAAGTGCGAGTCTTGTCATAGTTTATGGCAAGAGGACGGATCTTACCGTCAGGAGTAAAACGAACATCCACTTCGACGTATCTTTTCTCACGGCGAAGGT